>Ga0207881_1000042_pt1 | contig 92632 bp, 102 predicted proteins | sample MalvirmetagMSP97_FD_184227 | JGI IMG/M metagenome (GOLD analysis project Ga0207881, IMG submission 184227) | Marine viral communities from the Deep Pacific Ocean - MSP-97 (SPAdes) | ecosystem: Environmental > Aquatic > Marine > Oceanic | place: Pacific Ocean | collected 2011-05-03 | reverse complement strand
GCCGCAGTAGCGCCGGCTGGCAGGCTGGGATCGGTTCGCCCGCACGGTTCGAGGAGCTCGGGACCGTTGGCGCGGATCCCGAACGGGCTGACCGCGTCGAACTCGAGGCCGGATGCCTCGGCAACGCCGGCGTGCACGGCCTCGTCGACGAGTGCCTGGTCGCCGATAAGGGACGGGTCGAGCCAATGCAGCCATATGTGCTCGGGGAGGATGACTGGGTTGCGGTCGTGGGTGCCGGCGAGAGTCTGTACGGCATCCGATGTGACGATGGTCGCAGTGAGCACCCAGTCGCCCTTGGGATCGACGACGATGACGGGCACGCCCACCTGGTGCATTTCCTCGAGCAACACGACGGCCGCGCTGGTCTTCCCGGCGCCCTTCTTGGCCAGGATGCCGTTGGAGCTGGTGATGAGCTCGAGGGGAAGGTCCACGCCCTCGGCGACTTACAGGCCGGCGGTCATGGCGTCTCGTCCGGGTCGGGCTTGCGATAACGGATCTCGTGGCCATCCGCGCTGAATGTGATGCCCGGCTCGAGCGGAGGCCGGAGCTCGGGGATGGGCTCGAAGTCGTGGGGCGTGAAGTTGCACTCGAGGGTGCCGGCGTCGATGCGCTGCTCGAGGTAGTGCTGCAGTCGCGCCGCGGCGGTGGGTGAGGCGTCGAGGATGCGGGTGGAGATATCGGCGAGCGGCTCGGTCCCGGACTGCGGCATGAGCCCGAAGATCCCGAAGGTGATCTCCGGGTCGTGGTCCCACAGCTGGATCGAGAGCGTCCCGGATCTGCTGAACGGACTGATGTACCAGGTAGCGACCGTGACCTGGTCGAGGCGGACGGTGGCGGTCGGCTCGGGCGCACGCAGGAACCGCTTCGTGGAGAGGGTGAGGTTGTGGTCGTCGTCGACGGTGACCGCGCCGCCGGCAGCCCAGATCGGATCCGCGCGCTGCATGATCGCGCCAGCGAGGGCGATGAGAGCTCCGAGGGCCGCGGTCGCGGCGATGACGATGCCGGGGGCCAGGAGCGCATCGAGCCACGGTGTGCCGGTGAGAGGGGCGAAGATCGCGCCGGTAGCGGCGAGCGTAGCGAGCATGGCGATGCCCATCACGAGGACCATTCGTTCGATCATGGCTGCTCCTCTCGGCCGACCGCCTCGGCTTCGACGCCGGTGGCGAGGATCCGCAGCGCGTTGGCCTGCTGCGCGGGTGTCATCGTGATCGTGGCGTCGACGACATTGTGGATGCTCAGGCTGTACTCCCCTGCCCTGTCGAGCGCGATCGTGGCCACGGCGAGCAGCTCGGGGTCCTCGGGGAGAGAGATGGGGATTTGTCCGAGCATCGGTCAGGGTCCCTTCTCGGCCGTGGTTTTGCGGACGGTGGTGTGTGACTGCTTCCGCGGCTTGGTGACGGGGATCTTCACCTGGGGGTGGTCGCGAAGATGGTCGAGGGAGGGTCTGGGTGCGTCAGCGAGCCACGCTTGCGTACGGCCCGGGTGGATCTGTCCGCTGGGGATCACGATCCTCCAGTCGCGGACGGCCTCGAGCAGCTCCCCTTTGGCGACTTGGGCGCGGAAGCGATTGCGGAAATCGAGCTGCTCGATGATGACGCCGCTGGCGGCGGTGAGGCGTTCTCCGGAGCGATCGGAGCCGGTACGGGAGATCCGGGGGACGCAGACGCCGCGGTCGCGGAGGAGAACGATCGCGAGGGTATGCGGCTTGAGCCACCCCTGCTTGACCCAGGCGGGGTTGACGGGGGCGCCTCGATCGACGATGTCCCAGAGTGATTCCCGGGCGTGGGCGAGCTCTCGTTGCTCTTGGGTGAACATAGATGCCGGCGGGAGAATGCGCTCCTGGATCTCAGGGAGCCGGCGCGCAGGGATGCCGTGGCGCACCCATCGGCGGACGGTGGAGGGCGAGACGCCGAGCTGGGCCGCGGCGCGCGTCGCGTCGACGCGGCCGCGGCGCCCGAACGCCGCATAGCTGTTGGACAGGACCGTGCCGAGTCGGCCTTCATCCCACGGCCGCTCGGGTTCAGTTGGGTGGTCAGCTCGCATCGTCGGGTGCTTCCTCTGAGTGCGCTCGAGCCAGGTCGTCGGCGGCTCGCGTGAGCAGCGCGGCGGTGATGTCGGGGTCGATGAGCTCGACGTTCTCGGCCACCTCGCGCAGCGAGAAGACGAGCTCGGCAGGCGTCAGCTGCTGCACCCGCTCAGTAAGTTCGCTCACCTTCTCCGCCCTTTCGCTTGTGGTCATGCAGACGACGGCGCCCACGCCCAGCTGTCGGGGTCGGCGCCGCGTGCGAAGTATGCCTGGCCGATCTCCTCGGCAGAGGCTGACAGCTCCAGGCCCGCGTTGTCGGTGAGCGGGTACCACTGTTGGAAGACGAAGCGGATCGCGTCGAGAGTGGATTCGTCGGCTGACACCACTCGAGGGAGTTCGCCGCTCTCGATGGCGATCGCGAGCTCGGCAATGGCTTCTCGCAGAGGCGTTCGAGGCATGGGGCTTCTCCTAGTCGACGTCGAGCTCGCCCGCGAGGGGCTCTGCCGTGAGTTCGTCCACGGTGGTGCCGAGTCGTGTGGCGAATGCCTCGAGCTCGACGCTGCGCCAGCGTGTGCGGCCGGTGAAGCGGGTTCGCAGGGCCTGATCGGAGATTCCGGCGAGCTCGGTGAACTCACGGAAGGTCCCGGCCTTGCGGATGCGCTGCAGGATCTTCTTGTTGACGTCGGGAGAGACCTGGATGCGCGTGTAGCCGAGCGCCGGCGGCCGGCCGCTCTTTCCGCGCTGCGCACGCGCTGCGCGCAGTGCGATCCACCGGTCGACGTCGTCTTCGTCGAAGCCCGGGGATCGCATCCATTCGGGTGTGGTGGGCTGCGGGAAGTCGGGATCGCTCATCTCGCCGGTGCTGGCGAGATTGTGGATGTACTTCACGCTGACGCCGAGCTTGGCCGCGATATCGCGGTAGCCGATGACGTTGATCTTCTTCGCGGTCACGCTCTCACCTCCTGGGTTACTGATCAGGCAGATCAGCATGGTCTCTACCCATCAAATATAGGATGACCTGACCCCATAAATCAACGTCCTGGGACGCGGAGAGGGCCGCATCCGGTGTGGGGTGCGGCCCTCTCGTGGTGTGATCATGCGAGTCGCGCGGCGAGCTCGTCGATCTTGTCGGGACGGAAGCCCGACCAGTGGTCTTCGTCGGTGATGACGACGGGGGCCTGCAGGTAGCCGAGCGACTTCACGTGCTCGAGCGCCGCGGGGTCTTCGGACAGGTCGAGGATCTCGTAGTCGATGCCCTTGGCGTCCAGCGCCCGGTAGGTCGCGTTGCACTGCACGCAGCTGGGCTTGGTGTAGACCGTGATGCTTGCGGGAGTCGTCTCCTGCATCAATTCTGCGGTGGTTGCGGTCATCGGTGGTTCACCTCCTCTCGTGTTGGTCGTGGTGCTGTTGGTGGTCTAGTGGAAGGCGCGGGGATCGCCATCGTTGTCGTGGGGTCCGACACCGTCGAAGCCCAGCCCGGTCAGATAGTCGATGTTCCAGTTCTCGACGTATTTGTCGCTCAGAACGTTTTCGAGGAAGTCGAGAGCGCCCTTGTCCCCGCCTTCCATGTAGGCGTGCTGCAGGCCCTCGTATTCCTCGGGGGTGAGCTTCTGCCCGATGTCGCGCATGCGGGAGTAGTCCTTCGGCCCCTGCATGCCGGAGACCCTCACGCGGACGCCGTTCGCGGTGGGCTTCTGATTGGCGATCGCGCGGCGCACCGCCTGCGCGCGGCCGCGCTTGGTCGTGACCGCCTGGCGCGCTTTCGTGCTGAGCTTCTTCATCACGGTCGCGGAGGGGTTGTGCTGCCCCTTGATCCACCGCTGCACGGTCCGCTGCGAGACGCCGAGCCGGCGCGCAGCCTCCTTCGTGGAGATCGACGTGATCATCCGCTCTGCGCCACCCTCCGCTTTCACAGAGCGGGTGGTGCTGTACAAGGACCGGAGCATCCGGACGACGCCAGGAGCACCCTCCCCGGCGCCGGTGGGGGTCGCTTCCTGGCGGGTGAAGGCCTCGAAGACGGCGTTGCGCTGCTTGGCTGCGCGTTCGGCAGCTGCACGTGCGTCGTCAGCGTCCATCGTCGGCTCCTCTCTCGCTCGTCATCGTCAGAACACCTCGAGGTCCAGGTGGTCCTTGCCGTCGTAGCGGCCCTCACCGGTCAGGAACTGCAGGTGCTCGTTGAGGAACGCGAACCCCTCGGGCTTGTACTGACCGAGCCCTCGGCCGAAGTCGCGAGGCCGCCCGGGCCATGCCTTCTCCGGGTCGATCTCGTTGCTGGTGTAGAGGATCGTGTCCTGCTTGACGGCGACGGGCCAGCGACCCGTCTCGTTGCCGATCTGCACGATCCGGCGGATGATGTTGGCGCGGGAGCGAGCCTGGATCAGGTGGTACCGCTCGGGTGCGAATCCGGGCCGCCCCTTCATGTGCTCGAAGCTCGCCATGCGGCCCAGGCCGCGGGTGTAGGTGGGCTTGACGAGCTCGCGCACTGCCTGGTCGTCGGGGTCCGCGGTGTCCAGTGCCGCGCGGGCTTCGGCGATCCGCTCCGCCCAGCTGTCGAGGATCCGGCCGTGGTTGTCCCACACGTACGCTTCGACGATCTCGAGCTCGTAGCCGAGCTCCTGGGCGATGGTGAGGGTCGCGGTAGTCAGCCAGCTCTTCATGCCGGCAATCTCGCCGTCACGGTTGAACGGATCGATCGGGTTCGGGTGCAGCCACTCGCGGCGCTCGGGGAGAACGACGCGCCAGTAGCCGGGCGTGGTGCTCTTGAACTCGATCCGGGAGCCTTCGGGCAAGTACCGGGGCTCGCCGATGCCGTAGTGCTGGCCGCTGACGCCGGCGAGGTAGGAGCCGCCGCGGTCGAAGGCGTGCACGTAGGTGTGCTCGAGTTCTTCACCCACCGGCTTGCGCTGCCAGTTGATGTCCGCCTCGAGGGTCGAGATCTCCGCCGGCCCGACCGGTGTGTGCGGGGTGAACCGCTCGAGGCGCTTCTCCTTGCTAGGCGCGAGATCGAGCATGAGGTCGATGCCGGTTACAGCAGCGCTGACCGCGTAGGGCTTGCCGATCATCTCGGCGTATCGCTGCAGGCGGCGCGCGATCGTGGCGCTGTCCGCGTCACCGGCGCACAGCGCGGTGAAGTCGTCCTGCAGCGCGGCCATCAACGCGAACCGTCCCCGCAGCCGGTCGTTGCCGGGCATCCACACGCGGGTCATCGGGTTGAGGGCCACCTGGGCGCCGCCGATCTCGTACCCCTCGGCGATCGCGTCGGTGAGGAACGGGTGGTCGACGGTGAGCTTGTACAGCTCCTCCGTGCGCTCACGGCCTTCGTGTGAGGTCAGCTGGTCGACGGGGAGGCCGAGCTGGCGCGCCGCGGCATCCGTCACGAGCAGTTGGCCGTCCTCCGACTTCCAGGCGCCCGGGTGCCGGTAGCCGAGTCCGAGGTTGGCGATGACCTTCGCGGCGTCGCCGATGTGCCGGATGGGGAACGGGAGCGGCACGCACTGACCGTCCGGGAGCCAGACGCCGTGCTCGTCGAGCACGCCCACGACGCCGCGGAAACCCGGTCCGGGGGCGACCGCTGCGCGCTTGGCGGGGGCGGGGGCCGTCGCGGCCGGTGCCGGCTGGGTCGACGAGCGCTCCGCTGGCTGCGGGTCAGAGGTCTGTGGCGATGCGGGGGTCTCGGGGATCTCGAGCAGCGGTTCGGGCGCCGGGGGTGCGTCCTCAGCGGCAGTGTCGTCGAGCAGTGCCCCGAAGTTCACGGGACCGTCGAACAGCGACGGGTCCGGGGAATCGGTGCCGGGATCGGTGTCGTCGTCGCTGCCGTGCTCGCCGAACAGTGCGCTGAGGGGGAGGTCCCACACCTTCATCGGGGGGCCGCCCTGGATCGGGCGGACGGTGTGCTGAGTGCTGCTGTCGCGGTTGGTGAACTCGGGTGTGATCCAGAAGTGCGGGGCGCCGGCAAACGAGGAGCCGATCGAGGTGGTGGTGTCGCTGAATCCCATGCCGGCGCCGGCGGCGACCTTCTTGATGACCTCGAACGTGACCATCGGGAACAGGTAGAGCCGTTCGGTCCCGTCGCTGTGCACCTTGATGGTGCCGACCTTCGGGCCGTTGGGGACGAGGACGTCGTTGGGCTGCTTGCCGCGGCGGCTCCAGCCGAGCTGCTCGGCGTTGTCTGGCGCTTCGCCATCGGTGAGCGAGATGTGCGCGGCCTGGCTGGCGAGCGCTTCGCGCAGCAGTTCCATCGTGAGCAGTGCGACGTCGCCGCTGCCGGGGTCCTGCAGCCGGATCCCTTCATCGATTCCCGCCTCGGCCCAGGCGTAGAACTCGTTGGCTTCGTCGCGGGTGAGCGCCTTGTTCTCGATGAGCATGCGCAGCATCAGAGCGATCCCGTGGACGGAGACCACGGCCGCGGTGATCATGCGGCCGCGTGCACCGTCGTTGTGCGGGACATCGCGCAGGCGTCGCGTCCAGGCGAGGGTGAGGGCGCGCAGGCTGAGCGGCGAGGTGCTGGCGGGGTCGAAGTACTCGGCTTGGATCGTGTCGCGGTGAGCAGCGAGCCATTGCAGCAGCGCAGCGCCGAGGAGTGCCCTCTCCTCGCGGTGGGTCTTCTCCTCGAGCTGCATGAACGTGTCGGTGCTGTCGGGGATCTCGCCCGGGTTCAACGCGATCGTGAACAGTCGCTGGAGTGCGGAGCCGGTGATGCCGATCTGGCCGGTAGCGATGACGGATGCGTTGATGCGGCCCTGCGCGGTCACTCCCCCACGGGCCTTACCGGCGACGTGGCCGCCGCCGTCGAACAGTGCCCGGACGAGGTTCTCGAGGCGCGCCTCGGCCTTCTTCGCGTCGATGTCGACGAAGTCGTCGGCGAGGACGGGCATGTAGTCGGCGGAGCGGACGACCCGCATCAGGCCGATGCCGGACTGGGATCCGCCTGCGGCGGTGGCGGAGAGGATCGTCTTGGGCGAGCCTTCCTGCTGCACGAGGCCAGGCGCGAAGTAGTGCATGCCGAGTCGGGCGAGCGTGGACTTTCCGGATCCGGCGGCGCCGTTGAGGTAGCAGACGTGGGGCACGGGCGCGAACGGCGCCCGCCACACCAGGCCCAGCACGGGAGCCATCGCCCGGGCGGGCAGCTTCTCGCGCAGTGGGACGGTGCTTCCCTCCCACGCGGCCCGCAGAGCCTTTGCATCCGTGGTGGGCTCAGCGACCCGCAGATGCTCGATGCCGCCAACCATGCGTGTCCGCAGCGGCATCGAACCCTGCGCGGTGATCGCTCCGTCTGCGTGGACGAAGTAGCTTCCCGACTCTCCCTCACGCCACCCAGTGGTGGTGTAGACGCGCTCTCGCGCGTACGGGGCGGGGCGGGCGTTGTGCAGGGCGTCCCACGCCAGCTCGCGGCCGCGGCGGGATGTGTTCTCGAGCATCCCGACCCACGGCAGCGCGTCAGCCCACGTCCCCCGCTGCAGCTGCTCCTCATCCCAGGTGACCACCTGGGACTCGATCTTGTTGCTGCCGTTCTCTTCGTAGACCGGGTTCCCTTCCTCATCGCGGACCCAGCGGGAGAACCGGACGGTCATCTCGTGGGTGGCTCGGGTGATCTCCGACTCCTGGCCGTTGTCCTCGAACGCGACCGAGAGGATGTCGCCCCAGCCGTCGATGACGCGGTTGAACCGGCGGCGGGTCCCGTCGCCGTCGCGCTCCCACTTGATCTCGACGGTCTGCCCCTTGCGGACGGTGAACTCGCGGCCGCGGTTGGGGGTGTCGTCGTCGCCGGGGATGAAGGTGTTGCCCGTGAACGCGGGAGGGTCGCCGGCCTCGTGCTCGCGGTCGCCGCCAAACTGCACTCGCCGGTCAGCGGGCTTGAGCCGCTCGGTGATGCTGGTCGGCACGCGGACACCCGTGAGGTCGTAGGCTTCCTGCGCGGTGCGGGCGGCCTGGTCGACGAGGTTCTCCGCCTCTTGCATCACGGTGCGGCTGAGGGGATCCGTGGCACCGGTCGCCGTCACCACTTCGCCGACGTTCGCAGCGACCCGGCGATAGCGGAGCAGCGCCTCCTTCGCCCACGCAGCGATGTCCTCGTCGTGCTGCGCGGGATCCTCGCCCGAAGCGACCAGCTCCTGGTGTGCGCGGATCTCCGCACTGCACACGGCGATCGCTTCGATCCCCTTCACCGTGTCAGCGATCAGCTGGAGCAGCACGGCATTGCCGACCGAGATCTCCTCCAGGTCCTCGACGCCCAGGCCGGCCTCGAGGTGATCGGTGAGATCGCCCTTGTCAACATCGATCGCCGGCCGGTAGAGGGTCACCGTCGCGCCGACCTCGCCGAGCATGTGGTGCAGCTGCGCGGCCCGCTTGTAGCCGGCGCTATCCCGATCGGCGACCACGTTGACCGTGGCCCCGGTGAACACGTCGGCGAGCTCACGGGGGAACGACCCGGACCCCTGGGCGTTCGTGGTCGCGACCAGGCCGCGGGCTGCAGCGTTGTCGGCGTCCTTCTCCCCCTCGACGATCCACACAGGCTGGTCGGTGGCGATCGCACGCAGCACGTCGGCGTGCTGGTACAGGACGGGGGTGAATCCGGTCGGCTTCTTGGTGACCCAGCGGCCGGCCGCCGAGCGGAAGCGCTGACGGAACCGCTTGTGCACGGCGCCGTCGACCACGGCCTGCTCGCGGATGACCTCTTCGACCACGGTTCCGGCTGCGTCGGCGTACGGGTAGGTCGTCACCTGTTCCCATTTCGCCCCGGCGAGCTCGTCGACGTCGACGAGGCCGGTGATGCGGCGCGGCACCCGGTGCGCGGGCTCGAACTTCGGCTTGCCCTTCGCGGGCCGCGGAGCGTCCTTCTCGGGGAGAGGGGCGTCGAACAGATCGGTGGCGGACAGGCCGATCGCGCTGGCGACGTCGCGGTAGTCGGCGTGGCACGTGAAGCAGTTGAGCAGGACCGCCTCGCGGCGCCGGTCGAACTTCACACTCAGCGAGCGGTGAGTGTCGCCATGCACCGGGCACAGCGCCATGAACTTGTCGCCCCGGATCGACTCGGGCTTGAACCCGCCGGCGTCGAGAGCGTTCCACACTCGATCGACCGCCGACCCGGCAGCCCCAACAACAGGAGAGTCAGTCAGCGTCACGTGCCCGACCCTCCCGTGAAGACCACGGGAGGAGAGACACGAGACACAGCCGCAGGCTGAAGCTGCTTCAGAAAAAGACGAACTTCGGGTACCATGACGTGCAACACCTCCTTTCGGTGCGATTCAGTTCCCTGTGGGGGCCAACCCAGGAACTACAACTTCAGATCTCGGACCACCTGCTCGCCAAAGCTTCGGGTCCGAACCAGACTCCCGAAGATCCCCGGTCGCCAAACCGGGGATCTTCCTCGTTATGCGGTGCGCGGCATCGGCAGCTCCTGTCGCGACTCGTCGGCGCGACGACGCTGTTCGGCCGCCGCAAGTTCTTCGTGGATGTACTCCGGGATCGGAAGGTCGTAGAGCTCTGCAAGCTGCATCGTGACCCAGCTGCCGAGCGGGATGCCGAGTTCCTCAGCCTTGCGCTCGTACAGGTTGTGATGGTCGATCGGCACGCGGACGAGCATCTGTGCTCGTTCCCCGCGAACTCGGCGCCCAGGCCGTGCTGCTCTTGCCGCTGACATGCGTCATTCATAGCACGGAACAGATACAGATACCGCAAGCCACACTCGGCGCGTTGGCGTGTCGGATCGGTCAGCTCGTCCATGACCGTCATAGGTGCAACTTCCGACGTTATCCGGACATCGGGTGCCGAAAGTTTTTCAGTCCTCCAGTGCCATCGCTCCTCGGAGCTTGTGCCGTTGGGGCGTTTGGGGGTTAACACGTATATGTGTTGAGTTTCCGGTAACGGTTACGGTTGCGACGCCCAAGGGGGTGATAAATCCCAGGTCAGATGGATGATTCAAGTTTTGTGAGCCTGTCTTCCGGCGCGGGATGGGTCGGTAACATCCGCGTGATTCCGGGGGTGGCGGGCGCCAGAAAATCGGTAACACGCCCCTTATTTCGCCCCAGATGGCCCGGTTGGAGGTGTCTGTCTCTGTCAGAGTGGGCGGCGTGGAGGTCGTGAGCGTCGAGGATCTGGTGCCGAGGGCACTTACCGCGCTGCGCGGATCTCCCGCCGTGGAGCGGCTCGTGGGCGCGATGATGTTCTCGTTGTGGCGGCCGTTCCCGAAGCCGATCTATCTCTACGGTGATTCGCCGGACAAGGTGATGGCGGCGTTCGCTCTCGCTGAGCTCGGAGGGCGACCGTGGAGTGAGCTGCGCGCGGACGGGATCCCGTTCGAGATGCGCAAGGGCGAGTGGTTCGTCATCGAGCACCCGATGGTGCTGGAGGATCTGGTCCCTGCTCATCGCCCGACCCTGTTGAAGAGGGAGCTGCGGAAGATCCTGGATGGACTAGAGCTGAGCGCCGCGATGGGGCGCAGCGGGGAGCTGCCGGAGGGCGTACCGCCGGCGACGATCATCACCGGCGATCGCGCGATGCTTCCCGACTTCCGGGACCGGGTCTTCTCGCTCGAGCTCTCCCCGGACCTCGAGCGGAGCCAGTACAGCGCGATCGTGTCCGGCGAGACCGCACACGCTCGCGTCGAGCTCGGCCGGAGGATCCGGGAATGGATGCGCGGTGCCGGCGCACCATCGATGGACGACTACCTCGACATGTGGGTCGGGCTGCATCGTGTACCAGAGACCGACCGGTCGTCCGTCGCCGCGTGTCGCTTCGGGTTGCGGCTGCTGGACCAGTTCCTCGACGCCCACCAGATGCCCTTCGATGCCTGGCCGTGGACTCGGGAGTCGCCGCGGCCGCCATCGACGAGCGATGCGCCCGAGCCCCGCGCGCGCCCCGGCGGCCAGGTCGAACGCTCCGCGACTCGGCGGCCGGCACGGCAGGCCACTACGGCAGTGGAGCGTCGCGCGAAGCCGGCGCGGGCGTCAGCGTCGTCGACGACCGCCGCCGCGGATCCTCACCTGGTCGACGCGCTCGTGGGCTCCGTCCGTCATGCAATCGACGAAGGGCGCGCGCACGTGTACGACTCGCACGGCTCGTTCTCGGAGGAGAGCGCCAAGAGCGGCCGCCGGGTCGGGATCCTCACCAATGGCCGGCTACTGCTGCTGTGCGCGCCGGCGCGCACACTCCTGGCTGCAGATCTCGCCGTCGACGAGCGGCCCTCGCTACCGCAGCTCTCGGCCGCCCTCGAGCTCGTCGGCCTGGTGGAAAAAGACGAAGCCGGCAGGCTGACCCGTTCCCACGTCCACGAGGGGAAGACGGTGAAGGTCTGGGATGTCGCCCCGGACGAGTTCTGGTCATACGACTCAGACGACCCGCGCGCCCACTCGTAGGGTCCTCGCCCTCGCCCGAGGTGTCGCTCGAGCTACGGCAGCGGCTTGCTCAGGGCGCGCGCGGCTTCGATGACCGCGATCGAGCTGAGAGTGAGCGGGTGAACGCTCTGGAGTGTGAGCGGGGCGGGTTCTGCGGGCGTCGCCCACAACATGACGTTCCGCCACGACGGGCGGTGGTACGACCACCAGCTCACGCCCGCCCACCGGCGTCGTCCGTCGTGGTGGGTTTCGGCGAACAGCGCCGCGGCCTTGCTCTGGGTGAAGGCTTTGTTGCGGATCACGACCTGGCTGGGTCGCATCCCGAGGTGCTGCAGGTTCGTCGCGTCGTCGAAGTCGAAGATCGACAGGTCGTCGTCGACGGAGAACGTCGCGAGCGCGCGGCGCAGCCCACTCGGGTGCTCGAGCATGTCAGCCGACCAGGTGGCGAGGTTGCCCAGGGTCTCCCCCACGGCGCCCTCGGCTGCGGGTGAGAGGTACCAGGCGTCGTAGAGCGCGGGGTTGTCCCAGCGGCCGGCGCCTTGCGGCTTGTGCAGGTAGGTGGCGTGGCCGGACTTTCCGGGAGCAGCTCCGGGGTCGTGCAGGAAGACGCGGTGCAGCAGCATCAGGCGTAGCCGCCGGCGAGCTCCTGGTCGAGCGCGTCGATGACAGGCGCAGAGCCGGTCGTCCTGAGCACGTCGATCGGCCGCGCGCCGTCGAGGAAGGCGTTGCTGCCGTTGAGCCACGAACCGATCACGGACGGCTTCCACAGCAGACCCGCACGAGCGATGACGTGGTCCAGGTCGACGATCACTCGAGCGTTCTCCGAGTTCGGGCGCTCGGATCCGTCGATCCACCGTGTGGGCTGCGACGGGGACACCTCGAGCATCGACGCGAGTTGCGCCTTGCTGCCCAGCGCGGCCGCGACCGCGCTGGCACGGTCAGCGATCTGGATCGCGACGACGTAGTTGGACCGCTTCGCCGCCGCATCCCTCAGCGCCGCGCCAGCCTTGCTCGTGGGATTCTTGGCGATCGACTTTCCGGCAGAGATCTTGCCGGTGCCCGCCGATCGTGCAGTGAAGGTTCGCTTGGCCATACCCCCACGATACGCCCAATTCCTATATTGGGCATCAGCCGTTGGCCTCAGCCCTTCTGGATCGACTCGGCGGGAATCCACGCGAACGCACTGCGCCGTGAGGTGATGACGCGCTCGAGCTCGGCAGCATCACCCTCCCCCGCGGCGAGGGCACCGATGGGTTCGTGGGTGATCGCCAGGAGCAGGCCGCCGGCGACGTCGAGCATGTCCGCGAACCCTTCGCGCACATCGATGGAGTACTCGTCGAGGAACAGGGGGCTGATCGTGAGCTCGTCGGTGTCGAGGGAGACGGTGAGGTCCTCCCGGGCGGCTGCGTGGAACCGGATCTCGCCGGCGCGGTCGTACCCCTCCAGGAGCAGCAGCTCCACCGTCGTGATGAGCCGGCCGTCGCGTCGGCCGAGGTAGAACACGTCGCAGGACGGGCTCACGATCACGAGAGGGATGCGGGTCTCCTCGAGCCGCTCGCGCCGCCCACCCCACCAGGTGCGTGACGGGGTGGCCTTGACGGTGGTGATGACAGCGCCGGCGGCCGTCCACGTGCCCGGTGGCACGACGAGGAGACCGCCGTGCTGCAGGTTGGAGGTCCCGCACGTGGCATGCACGGCCGTCACCAGGACGCCTCCGGTTGGCTGCGGGTAGACGGAAAGACGAAACGCACCATCGCCGAGCTGTCGCCCGCATGCCGCGCAGTCGCCACCAGGGAGCACGGCCCCCTCGAGGACGCTGACGATCTCTTCGCCAAGCTCGCGCGTGACGGCGGTGTCGGGGATGAGCCTCATATCGTCGCGGCTATCCCCGCGATGAGCGCGCCGGCGATCATGTACGGGCCGAAGGGGACACGGCCGCCGCGGCGGCGGGCGAGGATCACGAGCGTGTGAGGCAGCGCGAGCAGGTAAGCGAGGATCGTCGCGGGGATCAGGAGCGGGAGACCGAACCAGGCCAGCCAGGCGCCGAGCGCGCCGGCGAGCTTGACGTCTCCGAACCCCACTGCGCCGGCGAGCCCGAGGGCGAAGTACACGCACCACAGAATGACGCCGCCGGCCACGGCGAGACCTACCCGACCCCAGTCGCCCGTGAACGCCCCCAGGACGGCCAGAGCGGCCCCTACGACGCCGTAGAGCGGGAAGACGATCGCGTTGGGCAACCGATGCTCCCGGAAGTCCCACACGGCCAACCAGACACCGAACGCGGCGACCACGGCCGCGAGCACCCACTGCACCATCCCGACGTCTCCGAGCGCTCCCGCGGCCGCGAAGGCGGCGCCGGCGCCCAGCGCGACGGAGATCCTGCCGGCGACCTGGGTCCAGGAGGCCGGGAGGATCTCCACCGGTCGGGAGTACTCGGGCGTCGCGGTCATGCTCAGCTCGCGTCTCGCCGCCGGATCGAGGCGATGAGCTCCTGCGTCTCGGGCTCGGCCTCGTAGCCGTCCTCGAAGCTGTCCAAGTGGCTCTCCAGCTGCTTCACGAGCCGCTCGACACCAGTCGAGTCGCCGGCTTGGTGCTCGGCCTTGAGGGCATCGCGCCAGAAGATCTCGTTGACCGGGTCCACCATCCGGCCGACCGCGGCCGCGAGACGGGCGTTGGCGCAGTCACCAGCTCGCAGCGACCTGGTCGCGAGTTCGTGCGCGGCATCGCCGACCGCGGCGATGATCTCGTAGCGGATCGGCTCGGCCCAGCCGTAGAACTTCTCCTTGACGCCTTCGAACGGCTGCCCCTTCACCAGACGCAGCGCCTGGGTGAGGTTCGCGGTCGGGGCGGAAGCCGGGTCCTCGCCGACGAGATCGAGCCACAGCTGCCAGTCGGTGCGGACCTCCTCGCGCAACCGGTAGCCCTCGGCGCCCACGCGCGGCAGGTACTGCTCGCCGGCGGGAGAGACTCCGAGCCAGGACCGGGCGCGCGAGGTGTGGGAGTTGCGGGTCTGCTGCGCGGCGCCGCCGTGCGGGTCCTTCCCCGGCCACAGCGCACCATGCACCTGCACGGCCGTCGCCCGCGGGTTCAGGGCGAGGAACGCGATCAGCTCGGTCGCTCGCTGCACGACCGACTGGTTCGTCTTCGACGTCGCCGGCGTCTTGGGAGCCGGCCCCTGGGCGCCCACGATCTGCACCGGCCCGAGGATCTGCACGTACGGCGCACCTCGCAGAGGAACGATCGGCCGAACAGGACCGGCCGGCTCCTTCGTCGCGGCCTCCGGCGCGTGCTCGGGTGCCTCGGCCGCGACGTCGGCATCGGTCTCGTCGACGGCCACCCCGACCGCCGCCTCGACGGTCTCGTCGACGGCTGCCTCGTCGGCCTTCTCAACGGTCTCGTCGACGGCTGCCTCGTCGGCCTCCTCGGCGTTTTCGTCGACGGGCGGGGCGGCGACGTCGGCGGACTTGGCCGGCAGCAGGGAGTGCAGGATGCTCTTCCACTCGTCGGCGTCGCCGTCCTCCACGCGGATGTCTTCCTCGACGTCGCGGAGGGTGGTGTCAGCCGGCGGCAAGTCGTCGAGGGTGACCTCGTCGGCGGGCGCCCACTCGCTGTCGTTGGTGACGACCTGGTCGCTGCTGTCGAGCAGCTGCAGGATGCTGGCGTACTCCTCCGCGTTGACGATCTGCGGGGTGAGGGGCAGCGTGTGCTCGGCGGCGGGGATCTGCAGCTGGGCGGTGTGGTCGTCGTCGAGGTGCATGGTCCAGTCGCCGGCGAGCTCACCGGCGGTGATCGCGGCTATCCCGACTCGGGGAAGCCTGGTGACCAGATCCGCGAGCTCAGCCCGAGCCTGCTCATCGGGCATGGCGCCCAGGATGACGATCTCCGGCGTCCACGACTCCGCTTCCAGACCCGCCGATCGTGCCTGCTCGATCGAGTCCACCCCCAGCTCCTCGAGGGCTCGTTCGGTCTCCGTGGCCTGCGCGCGCAGGGTGTGCAGCAGCGCGTCGATGTTGTCGACGTGCCGGAACCTGCCGGTGTCCAGCGCCTCCGGGAGCTCCGGCGCGATCCCGACGAGCGTGATGCGCAGATCCTCCGCCCACTGGCTCGTCGCCAGTTCCACGGCGAGCCCGGTGAGAGCGCCGCGGACGGACTCGTCGGAGCCGATCATGTTCAACGCGCCGATGTGCTCGAGGTCGACCATCACGTGGGCGTCGCCCAGGTCCTGGCCGAGCGTGACGAGCGCCGGGTAGGGGGCGCTGGGAACCCGCTCGAGCGGGGGCAGCTCTTCGGGGTCGACCGACCAGGCCATCTTGTCGTCGCTGACCTCGACGAACGGCGCCGGCAGCTCGGCCGGGGCATCCAGGTAGAGCGCGATCTCGACGTCGGACAGCCGCAGCGCGTACACGGGCGGCAGCGCGTTCCCGGTCTCCTGAGCCCACGCGGCCAGGTGCCGCAGCGCGTGGTCGACGTGATCCATCCCCAGTGGGTTCTCCACGGCGCGCAGCGCGAGCTCCATGTCGCTGGCAGCGCCCTCCGGCATCGAGATGCGCTGACCCGGCTTGCGGTCACGGCGCTGCTTCATCCGCCGCACACCGAGGAACACCAGCAGACCGGCGGCCGCGAGAGCACCGAGACCGCCGGCGGTGCGCACGTTGAAGATCTCGTCGATCCAATCGGTGTCGGCCGCATCGTCCGCCGCCTGCTCGGCCGCAGGCGCCTGCTCCGCCGGCTCCTGCCCGGTCGTTGCGTCGTCCGCAGCGCCGGGGGCGGTGGTGGCGCCGGGGATCGCTCCGACAGCGCCGCCCCCGAGCTCGTCGACGTCGGCCTGCGCCCCTGCGCCTTCGTCCACATGCGAGGACGCGCCTGCGTCCGCTCCCGTCTCCGAGCTTCCAGCCCCGGGCGCGACATCCTCAACGCCACCCGTCTCTGCGGGCGGTGCGACCGGGACGGTGGCCTCCACGGTGACGGGCACGTCGACGACCCACCCGGGATAGATCAGGTCGGGGTCGGTGAGGTGGCGGCCATCTGGCTGCACATCGTCCTTCGTGGCGTCGAAGATCTCCGGGTACCGGTTGCCGTCTCCGAGCTCTTGCTCGGCGATCGCCCACAAGGTGTCACCGGAAACGACGGTCACTTCCTTCTCGACGGTGGTGGTCTCCACCGTGGTCTCCGCCGTGCTCGAGGCGCCGCTGGGCGCATCAGAGGGCAGGGTGAGGACCCAGCCGGCGTTGAGCCAGTTCTCGGGCGTGAGGGACCAGCCGTCCGCCTGCTCGACCCCATAGTTGAGGTCCGCGATCTCTTTCCACCGCTCCCCCGAGCCGAGGGTCTCCTGCGCGATGCGCCACAGAGAGTCACCGTCTTGCACCGTGTAAGTCGGCGCCGCCGACGCCTCGGCAGCGACGGCCGTATCCGTGTGGGCTTCGACGGCCGCGGCGGAGGTGATCGTCGAGGACACGGCCGCCAAGGCGGCGGTCGGCTCGGCGGCGGATGCGCTGCTGGGCGCGGCGATGACGGGCGAGACGCCGGCGAACATGACGACCACCGCGGCGATTAGGAAACCGGCGCCCTGCTGCTGCAGCCGAAGCCCGGGCAGCCGCGGCGCCGGCACCCGGCGCAGCTGCGCGGGCAGCTCGACGAGGAACCCGACCGCGAAGGTGCCCCACAGGATCCACGCGACAATAGGCAGCAGGGTACCCATGAAGAACTTGCCGCCGTAGTCCGGGACGGACGTGAGCCGCATGACCTCGTCCCAGCTGGGGATCGGGTTGCCGGCGAACACGATCAGCCCGACCGGGATCCCGACCAGCAGGACCAGCAGGGCGATCAGTGATCCGAGACCTTTGAGGATGCGCACGATGATCCCTCCTGCTCAGCCGTTGGGGTTGGGGACATTGACGGACTGCAGCTCATTGATCTCGAGCTGTGAGGTGCTTGTCGTCGTCAGGGGAATGGTTCCGGACTGGCCGCCCGCCGTCCAGGTGAAGCTCCACTGGGCGGTGGCGGTGACCGTGTACCGGTCTCCTGGTTGGCTCGAACTTGTGCGTGTGTAGCGGTGACCGCAGGTCGGCGAGTCGGCGACCCCGTACGAGGTGGCGTACGGAGTGCCCGTCCCGACGCAGGCTTTGCTGGTTCCATCGCCCATGTTCCAGACGACGGACGTGACTTGCACCGAGCCGGTAACACTCACGGGACCGACCGTCTCCGAGACTCCGAATGGTCCCCAGGTACTCGGGCCAGGGTTGTTGACCCAGAGCCAGACGGGAACCCCCACATAGGATCTCCGATGACCCCACTCCGGGTTCACTTGAGGGGCCATTCCGATCTCAAACGGTTGGATCCCCAGACGCTGAGCGACGGCATTCGCTGCTTGTGCGGGAGAGATCGCCACAACACCGGGCGGCGGGTCGAGAAGCCATTGGCCGTAGCCATAGCAACCGCGAGGGTCGGTGCAGAGCGCGCCAACGAGGCACGAGTACCACGCTCCCTGTCCCTCGACTCTGCCGGGAGGAGGAGCGCTCTGAGGGTCGTCGAGAGACCAGTAGCACTGCCGGTCGTTTGACCAGTAGTCACGCCCGTTGGACGAGCACGGAACGACCTGGTCCTCTTCGTCGCCGGTTCCCTTGTGGATGCACTCGGTGGGACCTGGAGTGAAGTTGACTCCGTCGATGGGTCCTCCGCCTCCGGGGGATCCTCCGCCGGAATCGTCAACGGTGCAGGTGTAGCCAGTCCGAGGGTCACCCGTACAGACGGTGCCCGCCCATGCAGCAGTGGGCAGCGCTACGAGCATCCCCACTCCGAAAACGGTAGCGAGGATCGAAACCGCAATCTTCTTCATCCGCCGCATTGGTCGCTCACTGAGTACTCGACATTGGAGACCAACCACCGAGACTCGGTGGGGTTGAACAACACGGTGTAGCTTGCCCAGACGACCGTCACGCCTTGCTTCGGGACCACCGTTCCGGCGGCGTCTTTGGTGATGACATTGGTCGTGTCCAGGCAGCCCGTAATTAGGGCGCTGCCAAACGGGATCTGCGTTCCATCCTGCAGAGTGAGCGGTCCAGCAGAGCGTTCTCTCGAGACGAAGGTGCTGGAGCCCGAGACTGTCTGCTTTGCATCCGCCGCGGCCTTGGCTGAGTCCGCGAGATCCGATGCGGCCTGCTGGAATGCAACTTGGTCAATGAGGTCCTGGGCGGCCGCTTCGCCGGGCCAGTCCGTCAGCAGAGAGACCTCGAGTGAGACATAAGCCTGAGTCGTGTTCTCGGCTGCAGTTGTGGCGTCGTTTTCGTCGGATGGCGCGGCGACAGTGGGCGTGGGCGTCGGTGTTGCTGATGGCGTTGAACTCGCGCTCGTAGAGGGTGACCATGTGGGATCAGCGTTTGGCGTGCAGCCCACGAGCGCGATGCCAGCTGCAGCAACGACAGCGACAGCGGCCACCCGCATACGTGAGGTTGTCATCATGAGCAGCTCTCCTAGTTGGTAATCAATTGAGCAGACGCCTTAGCGCCCGCGGCAAGGGTGTTCACGCCAAGGAGGCTGATGAACTTGGTGGCATAGGTGGTCGTCACAGTCACGGTGACAACGTCGTCGTTCACGACGGCGGTCCCGGTCATTCCGGACGCGGCAATATAGGCCTCGGCGGCAGTCTCGGCTCGCGAGGAATCCACTGAAAGCGAGCCCGACTGCAATGTGTCGGAGCTGATCGCGTTGATCGCCGCTCGGGTCGCGGCGGAGGCCACGGCTTGAGCTTCCTCAGCGGCTGTGTACTTACCAGCGCTGTCAACCACCAGCCCGACCACCCCCATCAGTACTACGACCAGAAGGACGAAGTATGCGGCGAGCGAACCCTCCTCGGGGTTCTTTCGGAGCCGTGTAAGGAGAGTTCTCATCGTCGCTCCCTGTATGGATCTACGGGCGAGCTCGCCGTTGCGGTCATCTGCTTGCTGCCGGGCAGCCCCGGCAGCGCAATATCGGATAGTTCGACGTCGCACGTGATGGTGGACGACACCATACCCACCTGGCCAAGAGGCACGTTCATGCCACTTGTGTCGACCGTGACGGTCAGTGAGCGGCAGTAAATGCCCGAGGAGTTGAGAGCAGCGTTGGCGGTGTCATGGGCGCTGGTCTGCGCTTCGCTGTCAGTGCGCGCAAGAGAGGCCTCACGCGCAGCTGCGCTGACAGCCGACTGGACTGTCATGTTGGCCAGAGCAAGGCGGCCAAAGCCAACACAGGCAAGGGCGAACATGAGCACAAGGCCGGCGAGGAGGACGAGCTCGGCCGAAGCAGAGCCCCGATCGCTGTGCCAGTAGAAGCGACGCATCAGTTCACCCACCTTTCGACGGGGGCTACCGCGGTGCGGGTGATGACGCTGTTGAACAGGGTCTCGAAGATTGAGTTGGTGCGGGCGGTGACGGTGACGGTGACCTCGGTCGCTGAGCGGTCCACGGTCACGGTCGTGTCATGGAGGTTTTTCGCGTTGCTGGCGATGAAGTCTTCCGCGGCTTGTTCACCTTGTCCGGCGGTGGCCCCGTAGACGCGGGCCTCGTTGACGGCGATGTTGGCTGCGGCTTGGGCTGCGTTGCCGGCGTCGTAGTAGATGCCGCCGATGATGATCGCGAAGATCATGAGCCCGAACAGCGGGAAGATGATCGCGAACTCCACGTTGGCATCACCTCGCTCCCGATCGCCGCGCAGTCGTGCGGCGATCGGGAGGAGACGATGACGGAGTCTGCGGATCATCAGAGTCGCGGCTCAGAACGGGTCGACGATCTCAGCCATCCGGTCGGCGAACCAGCCGGAGACGACCCCCCAAACGACGCCGGCGATGGCGATGACGGCGAGGATCGCGAGGACCCAGCCGACCATCTGGTCGCCCTGCTCGCGACGCTCACGGAGGTCGTCGGTGTAGATGCGGAGCATCACGGCCATGCGCGTGAGTGCGGTCATGGTGCCTTCCTTTCTCTCGGTGTTGATGGGCATAGGTGCGATTTTCAGTTGGAATCGGACATTACGTCGAAGTGAGGTTGAACAGGAGCGGTGTGAAGATGATGCCGACCGCAAGGAACGCCACGATGAAGCCGGCGAAGGAGCTGAACTGGTCGCTCAGCTTGTTCGCCCGCGTCTGTTCCTCGTTGAGAAGCTTCACTCGCATGCCCTTCCCGGTGGACCTCAGTGTCTCATATATGGAAGACCCGCTCTCGTCCGCTGATCGGGAGATTCGTGCGACCTCGGCCAGCTCGGGAACCCCGGCGGCGTCAGCGAAATTGTCGAGCGCCTCCCATGAGGGTGTGCCGGCGAACCGTGCCCGGCGGAGCTCTTCTCGGATGCGGACGAACACCCAGCTGTCTCCGATCGTTGCCGCGTTCTCGAGGGCTCGGGTGACGGGTGCGTTGCGCCGGCGCTCGGTGGCGACGAGCTCGAGGTAGATGGCGACGCCTCGAGCGAACTCCTGACGGGCGACGGTGGCCTTCTTCTTGAGGTCGCGGTCGGCTCCGGTCCACCCGAGGATAGCCAGGGGGATGCCGGAGAGCGCGGCGACGCCGGCGAAGAACGGGAGGCCGATCATGTTGAGGATGATGCCCACGAGTGGCGGTGCGATCAGCAGCAGGAGGGCGTCGCGCGCCTTCTGGTACAGGTAGTTGTTCACCGGGGTGCCCACGAGCTCGAGGTCCTTGGTGGGGATCGTGAAGCCGGGGAGATCCGGCAGTCGGGAGTGCACCCAGGAGCCGACGCGGGTTTCCAGGTCGGTGCCGGAGTGGTCCGCGATGGTGCTGGTGGTGCCCATCCGTTCCATGACCGCCGACAGCTTGGACTGGCGGGGAAGCAGGGTCGCGATGATGAGCGCGAGGCCGGCGCCGAGGAGGGCTCCGGGGATGAGGGTGATATACCACACGGTCAGCTCCTGCCGTTGAGGATGCGTGGCATCGGTCGGGGGCGGATCCACTGCTTGAGGAAGATGATCGCGGTGACGTAGATGGCCACCCAGAACAGCAGCACGATCTGCCCGAAGGGCGTCCCGTAGAACGCGAAGAAGGACGATCCGCCCAGCAGCGGCAGCCCGATGAACATGCCGATGACGATGATGGTGATCAGCCGGATGGTCTGCTGCGGCTTGGCGCGGTCGGCCGCGACCTGGCGGCGCGCCTTGACTTCGTCGAAGACGTCATCGGCCAGGTCCTGCAGTGCCTTGGTGAGACCGGGTCCGCGCTCTTTCGCGGCCAGCTGCAGATGAGCGACGATCAGGTCCCCGGTCGCGTCGTTGAGGTCGGTGGCCAGGCCGTGGAGGGCGTCCTCGATCGTCCACCTCGAGGTGAGGCGCGCGGCGAGCCGTTCGATCGCCGGCTGGATCGCAGGCGGCGCGGTGCGCACGGATGCGGGCAGCGCGACCTCGAGGCCGGTGCCGGCGCCGCCGATGATGCCGGCGAGGTTGCGGGTGTAGATCTCCAGCGCCTGGAGCTTGTCGATGTCCTCGGTGTCGGACTTGCTGCCCACCAGCAGCGGCAGGACGATCGCGAGAGCCGGCCCGACCAGGATCGTGATGGGCCACCCCGAGATCAGCCAGAGCACGATCCCGACGACCAGGCCGATCCCCGCGGCGATCAGAACCCGTGGAGTGATGATGTCGCGGCGTCGGGTCCAGGTCCGCTGCAGACGGCCCGGGGGCCGGCCGGCGGGGTCGTCCTGCGAGGGGAAGATCCCGATCAGGATGACGAGCAGGCCGAGCAGCGCGATCCCGACTGTCAGGCCGATTGCTGTCGCGTTCATGCCGCCGTCCCCTCGATGCCGCGGAAGAAGTCGGTGTCTATCCCGGCCTCGGCGAGGATCTCCCGCATCTCGGGTGTCGGCATCGCCTGGAGCACCTGCCGGCGGGAGCGGCTGAGACCGAAGATCGTGTTGGCGATCGGGCGGTCCTCTTCGCCGGGGGTGATCTCGGCGATCTCGGTGACCAGGTGCTGGACGCTGCCGTTGGGCATGCGGACCTGCGCGACCTGGACGATGAAGTCGATGTGGCGGCCGATCTGCCGGTAGGCGTACTCCGGGGATGCCCCGCCGACGCCCTTGATGGCGAGGTCGGCGAGACGTTCGATGGTGTCGGTCGCGGACATGGCGTGCACGGTGCTGATCGATCCGACACCGGCCTGCATGGCCTGGAACATCGCGTCGACCTCACCGCCTCGGACTTCGCCGACGACGATGCGCTGCGAGTCGAGGCGCAGGCTGGATTCGAGCAGCTGCACGAGCGTGATCTCGCCGGGCTGGCTGCCGTCCGCCGCCCGCTCCCCCAGCCCGGGTCGGTACTGCAGCGGGGTGACGATGTGGTGGCGATCGCCCATCCGGTCCAGGTGCAGCTCGCGTTCCTTCTCGATCGTCACGATCTCTTCCATCGGGTCGATCTCGTTGCACAGCGCCCGCACGAGGGTGGTCTTGCCGGCGCCGGGGTTCCCGGCGACCACGATCGAGCGTCCCGCGCGGACGATCGCGCGCAGCAGCTCCGCCATCGGCGGTGTCATGGAACCGAGCTCGAGCAGCTGGTCGAGGCCGATGTCCACGAAGCGGTGGATGCGCATGACGACCTTGGGGCGGGGCGAGATCGGCGGGTGGACGGCCTCGAGGCGGCCGATGCCGCCGGGAAGGTCCATCGACAGGATCGGGTGGGCGCTGGAGAACGGTCGGGCGTCCTCGCCTTGGCGCATCGCGATCAGGCGGATCTCTTCGATCAGGTCCTGGTCGGTCGGGGTGATCGGCGGCATCAGCACCTTCCGCCCGTCCGCGTACTTCACGTAGACGCGGTCGTTGCCGTAGATGTCGACGTTCTTCACCGTGGGGTCGTCGACGAGCGGCTGGAACCGCCCCAGCCCGTACAGTCCGTCGATCACTGCTCGAGCGAGCCGCTGCTGCATGGCCGCCGACCAGGCGTTGCGGTCGCCGGTCTCCGCGGTCACCGCGTTCATCCGGTCGCGGATCACATCCAGTGCGTGGCTCTGCGCGATCGCCCGCTGATCCTGCTCTGTCATCGTGGGGTTGACCGCGACCGATCGATCGAGCAGCTCGGCGACCTCCTTGCGGAGGCTTTGCAGCAGGGTCCAGTCAACCTGCTCGTCGTCGTCCTCGTAGCGGGGAGCCTGCGGCGCCGGCGCCGGCGCGGGAGTCGGTGACGGTGCGGGCTGCGGCGCCGGGGCGGCGCCTCGACGGGAGTACTGGGGTCCGCCCGCGTCTGCGAGCAGATGCCCGGCGGCCCCGCGCGCGGGGGGTGGTGTCCCCGGGATCGCTGCCGGGTCGGGCTGCGTGAGGAACATCGGCAGCTCGGTGAGCGATGGCTGCTGCGGTGGGGGCTGTTCAGGATTCGTCATCCGAGAGTCTCCTGTCGAGTGGGGCGCGCGCCGATCAGTTCCTGACGCTTGAGGATGCGGGCGCGGATCAGATCCGCCGCGGTGGTGATCGAGCGCGTGTACGAGTTGCGGGTCAGCTTCCTGCTCGGCTCGGCGCCGGCGTAGTAGACGGCGGCGGAGCGCGGGTCGTAGGCGATCTCGGCCGAGACGTCGACGTTCGTCAGCTTGACGATGTCGGCCCGCGGCCATGTCTCCAGCGGGGTGTCGACGAGCAGCAGCTCGAGGTACTCCCGGTGCCCTGCCTGGGCGAGGAGATCCCGCAGCTCGGTCAGCTGTGCTGCGGTGGTGTAGATGTCAGGAAGGGTCGGCCGCAGGAGCACCTGGACGCTGTCGGCGATCTGCAGGAGAGACGATCGTGGGTCGCGTACGGAGACCCGGCCGACGTCGAGGATCACGTCCATGCCGGCGCTGTCGAGAGTGCTGAGCGTGGCGCCGAGCTCGCTCCACAACCCGGTCGTCGACTGGGCGGCGACGATGCTGGACAGCCCGAGGATCACGCTGCGGTCGGGTGCGAGCTCGATGCGCTGCTCCATCACTTCCGCGGCGGTCAGCGCGTTGTTCTGCTGCGCGATCGCGAGCGCGGTCAGCCCGCGGTCTCGGCCGAACTGTCCACGGAGGTATCCGGGGAGGATGCTCGAGGTCTTCGCGGTGTCGACTTCGACCAGCAGCGCTGGGCGGTGCCAGGCGAAGGTCATCGCCAGCGCTGTGGTGGTCACTCCGGGGGCGCCGGAGAAGCTCGCCAGAGCGATCACCGCCATGTCACTGCCCTCCGTCGAGAACCAGGGCCACGCGCCCAGTCGCTGCTCGGGCGGCGAGATCTGCGGCTTGCGCTCTGGGGACGATGACGTTCACGACCCATTGCTGGTTGTCGGTGTCGCGGACGACCGAGAACACCGTTGCGGGGAACGTCTGCGGGGTGTCGGCGGGCGGGTCGCCCTGAGCGACCGGGGTGTCGACGATGCGGACCTGGTCGCCCGCGGCAAGCGGGTAGGAGGGCATCTGCGCGCCCGTGAGGGTGAATCCGACCAGTGACTGCCCGTCCTCGATCGCCAGGGTGTTGCCCAGGACGCGGGGGGTGATCAGAGAGCCGGCGGGAAGGTCGACCGTCGCGATCTTCCCGATGACGTCGGTGGACTGCTCGACGGTGTAGGCGTCGGTGTTCTGCCGCCCGTCGAGCTCGAGCGTGGTGAGGTCCTGACTCTCGATCGTCTCGCCTCGTGTGATCTCCCCCGAGGTGACGAACACGGTGGTGGTGACGCGGGCCGAGGAGGCGTACCACCAGCTGCCCAGCGCTCCGACGATCACGAGCGCGACTCCCGCAGCGATCACTGCGGGGCGACGGCGTGACCGCGTGGGAGGCGGCGTCAGCTGCTCCCCCTTCGGCTTCTTCTCCGCCGGCTCGGGCTTCTGCCGACGCTTCGGCTCGGTTTGGGTCACCATGTCTGGACTCCTTGGCTACTTCGTGGACAGGAACGCCTCGTAGGCGGCTACGAACAGAGCGTTGCGACTGGGTGCGCCGAGCTCTTTCCACAGACCGTCGAGGATGGCCTTGTTCTTCTTGTTGACGCGGATGATGAAGGTCTCGGTTCGCTCCCCGTCCGTCTTGTGCGCGACGACCCTGGGCATGTCGAACAGGGATCGTCCGCCCTCGGGTGCCGTCGCACCGGCCACGCTGCGACGCAGGCGATCGGGCAGCTCGTCGATGTGCGTCTCGATCGCCGTGAAGAGGATGATCGGGTGGCTGAGCCCCGTCTCCTCCTTGTAGGCGTTGAGCTTGTTCATCAAGCTCTCGCGCAGCGTGACGTTCACAGGCTGATTCACCAGGTCCCTCTCTCTGTCTGATGAGGTGGTCTCCTCGGCCGGCGTCGGCGTCGACGCTTCCTCGGGAGCGCTGGGGGCAGGGGTGTTCTTCACCCGCCGCTTGCTCTTCGTGGACGGGGAGACCGGTGCGTCCGCGGGCTTCGGGGAAGGCTCGACGATCGACACGGGCTCAGCGGGTGCCTGTTCCGGGACAGGGTCGGGAACTGTTTCGGGTGCGAGCTCGGCGACAGGCTTGAGGAGACCGGCGAACGCGGATGCCTTGTGCTGCGCCTTGCGGGGCTGACCGAGATCCGACATCACGCCACCTCCCCCGCCGGTGAGTTCTCATGTGCAGCGAGTGCCTGCAGGATCTCTCCCGTGAGCTCGACGTAGTCCTCGGCAAGCGAACCTGCGCTGTCGCTGATCCGCTGGCTGGGAGTCTCCTCGACGGTCTCCCCCGCCTTCCGCGCCTTGAGAGCCTTCGCCCAGGCGAACGGGTCCTGCTCCTCAGCGTCGCGAGCCAGCTCGATCGCGAGCTGGCCGCGATCGCGACTGTCGACGCCGGAGGTCTGGGAGAACCGGATAGACGTGGTGAAGACGGGAGCGAGGTCGCCCATGATCTCCCTGATCTCCTCGTGCTTCCGGGCCTTCATCCGCTTGGCGCGGCTGTCGATGGGGAACAGCACCGCACCCAGGGGCATGATGGTCGGGTTCTTGGGCTGGGTGGCGATCACCTCACGCGCCAGCTGCTCGAGACCGTTGAGGCTGCCCGAGTCGGGCTGTGTGGGGATCAAGATCCAGCGGGCGGCGACCAGCGCCTGGGTCTGGATCGCGGTATCCCCCGGCGGGCAGTCGATCAACACGATGTCGTACTGGTCTGCGATCTCGGCGAGCTTGTCCGCCAGGCCAAAGCTGGGATCCTCGTTGCGACGCTGCCGACCTGTCAGCGTGTCCGCGAGGAGAGCGGTCTGCTCCCCCGCCGGCACGACGTCGAGGTTCTCGCGGATGCCCTTCGCCGGCGCCAGTGGGGTCCCGCTGTTCAACGCGAAGAACAGCGCCGCACCGTGGTCGTTGTAGTCCGTGTGCCGGTACCCCAGGTCGTCGCCCAGGTTCCCCTGCTGATCGAGATCGATCGCAAGCACTTTGTAGCCGGCCTGCGCCAGCACACCCGCAAGGTTCGAGGTGATGGAGGTCTTCCCCACGCCGCCCTTGCGGTTCATCACGGCGATCACTCGCCGGAGTCGTGATCTCTTGTCTGCGCTCAGCATGGCATCCGCCCGATGCCATACCTACGCGAAGGTGTCTGCTGCATGGCCGAGATTCTAACGCATATGAGATAGCAACTACAAGCGATAGCACAGCAAGATTGCACGCAGTGTGCAAGGGAGGTTGCAAGCACACCGACATACAACATAACTAGCAACGTAGACAGCAAGACTGCACGCTACTGAAATGCAAGCAACTACAGCACAGCAACCACGTTGATAGCTATGTGCAAGCCGCATATGCACAACATATGCAGATAGATGGCAGAGAGGAGCAACGAGCAGTGCCAGAACGGTTGCAACGAGGATGCAACGAGAGTTGGCACGGGGGCAAGAGGGTGTGGCGGCCGGGGCAGTGGGGGGTGCGAGCATCCCGCCCCCCGTGTTCCCTCGGCGGCGCCAAACGACTCAGCGCCCCCCGGGGGCCGATCCCGGGGGGCGCTGAGGAGCTAGGGACCCGTCTAGCGGGCGTTCTACGGCGTTCTCAAGCCGTTACCAGGCGCCGTGGGTACGCACGTGGGCTTGGACCGCCTCGACGAGCTTGAGTCGGATTCTGTGGACGCGTCGGGTGAGGCTTCCTCTGGCGATGCCGAGCTCATCGGCGAGGGTGTCGCGGATAGCCTCGCGTTCGTCCCGTTCGGCGAGGTCGTGGCGGGCGAGGAGGCGGACCTGGTCGGGGGAGAGGGTGTCGGTGTCGATCGCCCAGGACAGGAGGGTGACGAGGTCGTGCAGGGAGTCTTCACCCCATTCGGGCTCGATGCCGTGGCTGCCGCCGTTGTCGTGCACGGCCTGGGTCAGGTAGTCGTCGTCGACGGGGAGGTCTTGGGAGCCGGCGTCGAGTGAGCCGTTGATGATGTTCAGCGCGTTCAGGCCGAGGTTGCCCTGGACGTGGTGGGCGTTGGTGAGCCTGTAGGTGGAGATTGACTGCCACATCGCTCCGATTGCCGTGGCGACCGCGTCGACGGAGTCGTGCCCGGTTGACGAGATGGAGCGCAGCGCCCGGCAGGTGCGTGCGTAGTGGACGGCCTTGGGGAGCATGTGGTGCAGCAGGATCCGCTCGGCAACATGGTCGCCGTCGTGCGCGGCGACGAGCAGTGCGTGGAGCAGACGGTCGCGCTCGTCTTCGCCAGCAGCTCGGATCTGAGCGGTGAGCTCGCCGCAGACGACGTCGCCGATGCCGGGGATGTGGTGGGGGAGCTGCGTGTAGCTGCGGTCCCATTCGTCGCGCAGCGCGGTGAGGAGTCCAGGTGCTCGTGAGGTGAGCGAGGTTGTGGACATGAGTTTCGGCCTCTCGTGTCGGGGGTGAACACGAGCGACGTTCCTCAGCGGGTCTTGCTCAGACTCTTGGTCGTTTCAGTCCGTCCTCCCGCGGTACATCGCGGCTGCGTGCAGATCGCGCGCGTAAACACCAGATCGGGAGGGAAAAAGACGAAGCCGGAAAAAGACGAAAAAAAGTTGGGGGAGACCTGTCCGATCCGGCGGTCAATCAAGACCAATGTCCTGTGAGCGCCGGAGTCCGCCGGTGCTAGACGGCGACAGAAAGGGTCGGTTCGGTGGCTCAGGCATCAGCGGCAGACGAGTTTCCCGAGGGGTTCGTGAGCGACGCAGCTCACGCCCTGCGGGCCATTGACGACATTCAGCACGCGGCGGCCGGGCTGTACGAGAGCGCGCTCGACCCGAGCGCGCAGGAGCGGATGCGCCGCACCCTTGAGCCCTCCCGACTGGCGCAGGCGGGGCAGGCCGCCAGTCGCGTTGCGCGGCTGCAGATCGCCGCCGAGGGGGTGTGACCGATGGGACTGATCAGCAAGCGCGAGAAGCCGTCGAAGCCTGCCAAAGAGCAGAAGACGCCGGAGGCCAAGGGCAGCAGCTGGACGCATGGCCGGCAAATGAGCGGTCGGGTGCTGTCCGCGTTGTTGTTCGCAGCGATCGCCTGTGGCCCAATCGCTCTATTCGCGGCCGCCGCTCGACCTACTGCGATCGCGGCGGCCCCAGTACAGACGCAGGCGGCTGGGCTGACGGCGCAGCAGCAGGCTGCCGGCGGATACGCGCTCGGCTATGTAGGGTCCTGGCTCGGAGCCAGTAAGGATGCTCCCGGAGATCTCGGCGACTATGTCGACCTGTCTTCGCTTCGGCAGCTGTCGGCGCAGCCGTGGGAGTACCGCAACCTCGCCGTCGTATCGATCACACCCGTACAGCAGTCGCAGTTCGTCAACGTCGTCGTAGCCGCCAACGTGAAGGAGCTCACGGTCAGCGACTCGAGCGACACGAGCTCAACGACCTGGCCGCGCCGCTACTTCCAGGTGGCCGTCTCTACGGGGGAGGACGCCTTACGGGTGGTTGGTCTCCCTGCACAAGTCTCCGCCCCGGCCGAAGGGAAGACGGCATCGCTCGTCTACAGCCAGACCGTCAGCTCGAGCGATCCGGCGGGGGAGACCGTCTCGGCGTTCCTTGGCGCCTATCTGGCGGGGTCTGGTGATCTGTCACGGTTCACCTCACCGGGGACGAACTTCATGGCCGTCACCCCGGCGCCCTACGCCATGGTGAGCGTCGACGAGCTGCGGGCCGATGTCATGCCGAGCAAGGTACCGGCAGACGGAGACACCCTCAAGGTGCTCGTCACCGCCTCGCTGCTGAGCCCACTCGAGCAGCAGCTCACCTCCACCTACTCTCTGACTCTCACTGCCCGGGCTGGCCGGTGGGAGGTCAGTGTGATCGATCTTGCACCGCAAGCGACCTCTGAGAAGAAGTCGGCAACACCCGCGCCGTCGCCGTCCGGCACTGGCAACTAACGAAAGGAAAGACCCATCATGGGCGCTCTCGACTGGATCAACTCATTCACCGCGGATGCGACAGTCGCGTTCCGCGGCGTGGTCACGCTCATCCTCAGCGTGATCCTCTTCTGGGTCATCGCGAAGGTGAAGCTCGCGGTGGCCTCATCGATCATCGCCGGCCTGGCATACGGCCTCGCGCTGTTCTTCCTCTGGGGCGGCGGCGAGTGGGTGATGACTCTCATCCGAGGGGAAACCATCGACGCGCTCGGCGCTGCCGTCTACCAGCTGGCCGCGTAAAGGACCGTCATGGCCGAGCGCGACGAAGAGAGAGAGGTTGCGCGGTTCTACACGCGCAGCCGCAGGTTCCCGAAGTTCATCGGTCGTCTCCACGACGGCACGAAGATCCCCGGGGGCCCCTACACGCTGACTCAGGGCGTCGTTCTGGCGATCGTCCTCGTCGGCGCGCTGCTCACGCAGCGAATGTGGGGGACTGGCTCTCCGCTCGTCGACTTCCCTCTCGCCCTCGCCGTGTCGTGGGCAGCGGCGTGGGGGGCTGGACGGATCCCGGCGACCCGCCGAAACCTGCTGAGCGTGATCGCTGGTGGCTTGTCCGCCATGACCAAGCCCGCAACCGGCAGGTACCTCGGCACCACCATGAAGATCCGCCCTCCGCACTACGCAGGCGGGAAGACGTCGATCGCCGAAGCGATCGCCGACCCCCTGCCCCGTGACGGGGACGCGATCCCCACCCCCGAGCCGGAGACGCCCATCGTGGCGGAGCTGGCCGTGCAGCAGCGCTCGACGCCGCTGCCGACCCGCACTCCCGCCCACGCGGTCAGCGGCGTCGAGCGACTGCTGCAGCAAGCACGAGGAGGCAACTCATGACCCGCCAGTACAGCGTCACCGCATGGCCGGGCCTCGGCGCCACCCCCGAGCATGATCGTCCCCTCCTGGGCGCGAGCAGCTGCGACACGGCGCCGGAGACGACCTCCGCCGTGACCTCCCATACCTTCCTGACCGACTGAGACGAGACGACGATGCAGATCCCCGCAACCGCGATGACGAGCAACCTGATGTGGACCCGCTCGGGTGTGGTCTGGGCGACGTGGCGCCTGCAGCCGCTGCCCTACGCCTACAGCAGCGACACGAATCAGAAGCTCGTCAAGGCGCACCACCAGGCGCTCTTGCAGGCCCACCGCGGCGAAGGCCTCCTCCTCGGCCTGTGCGCAGATCTCGACCCTGTCGCGGTCGTCGAGCGCATGCTTGACGGCGTCCGCATCAGCGACTGCCCTGACCTGGCAGACGAGATCGAGCTGACACTGGACGCGCTCGAGCAGATCCGCCTCGGCACCCGCGCCTTCTGGCTCGCAGTCCCCCTCGCCGCCGGCGCATTGAAGGCCCGCGCCATGTCAGCGCTGCGCGCGGCGGACACGAAGCTCCGGGACACGCTCGCGCTGCCCCGCCAGCTGCCCAGCGACGGCGAGATCGAAGCCGCAGCCCGCATGGCGAAGGAGATCGAGGTCCGTATCCCCTCCGCATTCCAGCCCACCCGCGCGACGGCTGCGGAGCAGATCTGGATTGCACTGCACTCCGAGCAGCGGGGTCTCGCCGCCGACATGGCCGCGCCCGTCCCGCCTGCCAAGGGCAGCAGCCCCGATGACCTCGCCCACTTTCAGATGCCGTCTTCGATGCCCAACCCGTGGATTGACGAGGGAGGGCAGAGCGACATTCCGAAAGGGCAGCAGTTCATCCCGTTCAAGCGCCGCTACGTCAAGATCCACAGCCCCTACGCGGACGCCTCGTCGTACCAGGTGATCCAAGCGCTCGTCGCAACGCCCAAGGCCGGCTGGCTCTCTCCCGGAGTCGAATGGCTCTCCCACGTCGACCAGTTCCCCGTCGACGTCGACTGGGCGGTGCGGTTCACCGTCACCGGCGCCGAAGAGGTCAAGCGGCGCAACAAGAAGGCCGAATCCGCACTCGAGGAGCAGTACAAGCACCAGGAGGGGACCGCGACGATCACGGGCGGCGGCTCCGACCTGGGAGAGATCGCCGAAACTCTCGCCGCCTACCACGCCTCCCTCAACCGCTCCGACAAGGAGGTCGAGGTCCAGGGTACGGTCATGTTCGCGGTCGGCGCCGACACCGCCGAGCTCGCGCAGGCGAAGGCCCGATTCGTCGCCGAACAGTACAAGAGCACCGACTTCCTCCTCGAGGCGCCCCTGGGCGGGCAGGAGGACCTCTGGTGGTCGATGATCCCCGGCACAGCCACGAGCCGCATTTGCAGAGAACTCGCACAGATCACCACCGGCCGCGAGTTCGCCACCGGAGTGCCCCTCGTCAGCAACGAGCTCGGCGACGAGCGCGGCGCCCGCTTCGGGGAGAACATCTCCACCGCCCGCCACACGCCGATCCTCCGCGATGCGGACGGCAGCATTCAGGCCGACACCAGCGCCAGCTTCGGTGTCGTCGCGGAGCTCGGCGCCGGCAAGAGCGTGCTGCTCAAGTGCGACATGGGCGACACCGTCGACCGCAACGGGCGCGTTGTGGCGATCGACCGCACCGAGACCAGAGAGTACGCAGCATTCGCCAAGAGCCTGCGTCCCGATTCAACGACGGTCGTCGACCTGATCGAGCCCGAGTATTCGCTTGACCCACTCCGGGTGTTCGGACCGCGCATTGGTGCCCGAATGGTCCAGAGTCTCTTCGCCACGATGCTCGGGATCCGCGCGCGCGACAGCCGGGGAGTGATGCTGGGTCGTCTCCTTGAGCCGGAGTACGCGGCGACTCACGCACTCACCAGCCTTCGAGCTCTTGAGAAGCATGTCGCTACATTCAACTCCCCGGAGACGGATGAGCTGGCGGGCCTGATCAACCTTGTTTCGGCGAAGGATCTCGGCGAAGTCCTCTTCAACGACGGGCTGCGCGCCGTCGACCTCTCGTCTCGCGCCTTCGTCTTCCTAACCCACGGGTTGGTCCTGCCTGACGCGGTCGAGCTCGAGCACCAGCATCTCTTCGACGAAATGCCCTTGGAGAAAATCGTCGGCCGTTCCATGTACGCGATGTTGATGGGCATCACGCGCGCCGTTTGCTTCATGAACACACAGGAGCTCGCGGGAGCCTACTTCGACGAGACCCACCACATCACCGCTTCTCCCGAGGGTGCGCGCGAGCTTCTCATCGGTCTCCGAGAGGGACGCCGCAACAGGGCGTTCTTCGGCTTGGGATCCCACGACCCCGCTGACTTCGGAGACACCAAGACCCGAGGCCTCATCAAGACCCGCTACGTGATGCGGCAGACCGACAAGGAGCTTGCTCGTCGAGCGATCGAGTGGCTGACTGGCGAGCCGGCTGACGCGCGCATGGTCAAGGTTGTCACCGAAGAGCTCTCGCCGCTGGGCTCTGACGGCCGAGTCGCCCCCGACCGCCGCGGCGAGGGCCTGATCCGCGATCAGCGCGGCCGCATCGGCAAGTTCCGCCGGACTCTGCCCGAGCGTCCCGACCGTCGAGAGGCGGTCCTGTCGACCCCCTCGCTGGTGACGCCGTGATCGCCTTCTACAGCCACACCTTCTCCGCCCTCGCAGGCATGTTCTGGCGCGTTCGATTCTGGGTCCACGAGCACCCCCGGTGGAGCAAAGTCATCGCCGTGATCCTCATCGACGTGTTCTTGGTGATGTTCGGCAACACGTACTGGGCCTTTGCCGCCGATGGTGGGGGAGCGGCCCCATTCATGCTCGGTGGCAACATCACGGACAGCTCCGGGGTGCCACTGTCGTACTACACAGTCCTCCCGCTGGATCGCGGCGACATCTTCAACTGGAACAAGGCGTTCATCGCCGCCTGGCTCGACCCGATCTGGACCGGTCACCTGGGACTGGTGTCCTGGATGATCTGGTTCTGCAACTGGCTGCTGAGCTTCGAGTGGGTCAGCGTCATTGCCACCCCGTTCAACGCCCTCGCCGACGTTGTCGAAGGCTTCCTCGGCAAGATCAACTGGATCCCGTTCGCGCTCATGATCGCCGGGGGCGTGGCAGGTATTGCGATCATGGTCGGCCGGCACTCCACCGGCTGGGCGGAGATCTTCATCTCCGCTACCTGTGCGGTCCTTGCCACAGGGATGCTCGCTAACCCCGTCGCCAGCCTCACCGCCGCCGGCGGGGCTCTGGACACGGCGCAGGACTTCGGCGGCCAGATCGCCGCGGCCGTCGTCAGCGACGACATCAACAGCACCAATCTCGACTCCGAGCATCTACTGTCGGCGGCTGTCTCCTCGCAGCTCGTCGACATCTTCGTCCGCATCCCCGCACAGACCATCGCCTTCGGGCATGCGCTCGAGGGGCAGTGCGCCACCGCATTCACCGACACCATGACCACCTCTGCCCCGATTGTCACCGGCGGCAACGAGGTCCGTGACGCGGTCAACAACTGCGACGCGGCCGCGAAGACCTACAACGAGAACCCGAACTTCGGCCAGGTGCTCACGGCCGCGACCATGACCCCCGGCGCGCTCGTTCTGTTCGCGCTGCCCATGGCCTTCGGTGTCCTGTTCCTCGTGACCGTCCTCGGTTTCCTGATCGCCGCGATCAAGACCATGTGGAACGTGTACCTCGGGATCCTCCCGATCAACAGGTATCCCCTCTGGCGCTCGCTCGCCGACACCTTCATGGGGCTGGTGTCGATCGTGTTCATGGCCGTCATCATGGCAGCGGTCCTCAAGCTCACCGTGGCGATGGTCACCGGGCTCAGCTCCCTCGGCATCCCGCTGGTCGCGCAGATGACCTTCGCGACTCTGGTGATGTGCGTGCTGATCGTCTTGATGATCCGCGCCAAGAGGATGGCGAAGAAGGCCGGCCACTCGATGGCCGAGTACCTCTCCAAGTTCGGCATGCGGTCAGGCGGCACCGCGCAGCGCGATGGCGTCAAGGCGATCGCCGCGATGAGCGCCGTATCGACGGTCGCGGCCGCGGCGCTGCGCCGCCCCGATAACAGCATCGACGCGCGTTCCATTCACTTCGGGCCCGGTGCGGGGGGCGCCGTAGCTCAGGACATCGGCTCGATGACGGCGACGCGGGCCGCTGCAGCCCCGCCACGGCCCGTTCCGCCCTCGGGTGACTCCACGGGCCGCGCCGCGCTGCCGGCGCCGCAGGGCGGCTCTGGCGGTGGGCGAGCAGCCGGAGGCGCCGCGGCCGCGTCGAAGACCGCGGACCTGGTCTTCACCGGTGTGCGCATCGGCAAGGGCGCGGCTGCGGGAGGGCTCGCCGGTGCTGCCGGCGCGGCCGCACTCGAGGTCGGTGGCCGCGTCGCGAGCAAGGGCGCCAGCAAGGCGATCCAGGCGGGCGCGTCGGCCGCGACTCCCTCGTCGACGAGCGGGGCATCCCGCCCGGCCCCGGCCGCAGTGAAGGTCGTCCCGATGGTCGTCGACCAGACCCCGGCTCGCACCCCTGACAGCTCGAGGCGCATCGTCGTCGACGGGAACGGGATGGGCCGCATCCAGCGCACCCCCACGGGCGGCGTCGTGGACATCAGCTCGCTGCCGCCGCAGCCCCGCGCGCTCCCGTCGCCGCGGAGCGCCGAGCTGCGCAGCCGGCTGGCGATCGCGCAGGGGTGATCCGGTAGATGTCGCTCTCGTCCACGCTCGAGCGGCCAGACGTCCTCAGTGCGCCCGGCGGCGGTGATGATGACGAGAACGGCTCGCGCAAGAAGATCATCATCTGGGTCGTCGCCCTGATCCTGGTGCCGGTCGTGATCGTCGCCGGCTACACGATGTTCCTGATGATCCTGCTCGGCAGCAGCCTCGGCGGCTCCTCGAGCAGCTGCACCGCAAGCGGCACTCTCAGCTCCACCGAGCTCACCGTCACCACCACAGGCGGCTCCACCCGCACTCTGGGGGCCACGGAGCTCGGCCACGCCACGACGATCCTCGCCGTCGCCCGGAGCCTCGGCGTCTCCGCCCAGGGCCAGCAGATCGCGATCATGACCGCGCTGCAGGAATCCGGGTTGAAGATGTACGCCAACAGCACCGTGCCGGCCTCTCTCGACTACCCCCACGACGCGGTCGGCAGCGATCACGACTCGGTCAACTTCTTCCAGCAGCGGGTCTCCGGGTGGGGGACGGTGAAAGACCTGATGGACCCGACGTACGCGGCGAAGGCGTTCTTCGGTGGCCCCGAGGGGCCCAATCACGGCAGCCCTCGCGGCCTGCTCGACATCCCCGGCTGGGAGAGCATGAGCCTCGGCGAGGCAGCGCAGACGGTCCAGGTGTCCGCCTACCCCGACGCCTACGACAAGTGGGAGACCGCGGCCCAGCAGATCATCTCCTCGGTCGGCGGGTCGATCAGCTGCACCGGCGGAGAGGTCGTGGGGCAGGCAGCCTTCCCCCTCTCGCCCGGCTTCAACATGACCTCTGGGTATGGGCCTCGCGACATCGACGTCGAAGGCGCCTCCACCTGGCATGTCGCGATCGACCTGCAGCACTGGCCCAACAACTGCGGCGACCCGGTCTACGCGGTCCTCCCCGGCACCGTCACCCTCAGCAGCGACCTGTGGCTGTCCATCCGCCACCCGGACGGCTTCATCATCAGCTACCTGCACATGTACAAGAGCCAGCGCCTCGTCAACGTCGGAGACCAGGTCCAGGCCGGCCAGCAGATCGGCGTCACCGGCAACGTCCCGCCCTCCGGCGGCTGCCACCTGGATCTCCGCATCAACAAGAACGACACCACCAACAAAGCGGTCGCGGCCCTGCAGGAGGCAACCGACCTCGGCGCTCCCGCGATGTACGCCGGCTACGTGAACCCAGAAGAGTTCCTCCGCCTCTACGGCATCGAGATCTGCCCACCGGACAGCTGCCGGCGCCCCTGACCCACACACGAAGGAGACACCATGAACGAGAACCGCAACTCGGAACTGTCCGACGACACTCTGACATTGGTCTTGATCGGAACGTTCGCGCTGATGCTGCTCGGGCCTACCCTCGCCGCACGCCTCATCCCACAGGCGGCGTCCTTCCTCGTCGACGTGCACGTCCTCACCACAGAGAACGTCATCCTTCCCCTGTCCGACGCGGCAGGCCTCGACCTCGGCCGTCTGGCGATCGCCGCCGGTGGCGTCCTGCTGCTGCTCGCCCTGATCGTCTTCGCGGTCCGCCGCGCTGCCGTCCGGTCCGCGAAGAGCGCCGCGACACGATGACACGGCGCCGCCGGGCATATCGGCTTCCCACCTCGAAAAACACCGCCCGGTAGACTCGGCGATACCCGACCGAAAAAGACGAAAAGCGCTCCGGGGTCTTGATCGACCAAGACTCCGCGCCCTGGACGACGAGGCGTCCCTCAGTGCCCTCCACTACACCTTCCCCCGCCACTGGCAACAGGCTCCGCGGCTACTTCCTCCCCGTGGGCCTTCACGCGCGCATCAAGGCCGCCTGGTGGGGAACCCGGGATACTGCTGACGCCGCTCCGACCCTCGCCTCGCTCGTGGCGCAGCTGCTCGTCGCCGGCGCCGGCCGTCTCGAAGACCGATACAACGACGGTGAGCCCTTCCCCGCCGCTCCCGAAGGAGCTCGCGGCCGCGCGCTCGGCGACGGCGAGCAGCGCAACCACAGCTACTTCCTCCCCGATGCCGTGCACGCCCGAGCGAAAGCGGCCTGGTGGGCAACGCGCGATCGCGACGCCGGCTATCCGTCGATGTCGTCGATGGTCGCCGCCCTGCTCACCGAGGAGGCAACGCGACTCGAGGAGAAGTACAACGCGGGTGCCCCGTTCCCCGAAGCGCCGATCGGCGCTCGAGGGGTGGACCCGGAGGCCGCCAGGCGGCAGGCGGAGATGATGGCCAGCCTGTGGGCCGAGCGGTCTCACGCGGCCCGGAACGACTAGCTCCAGCTGGTGGCGAATCCGTCAGGTGGGCGGCGCGGTCTGGGTGTGCAGCGGGTGAAGCAGCAACCCTGCATGTGTCGGATCTCACTCGACTTGTCACATCGCGGATGGGCTGACCGGGGGTTCTCTCGCTCGCGGAGCATCCCCGGCAGAGCGGTCTGTCTCGCACGAGTTGTCGCGGATCCGACGCCTGCTGCTCTCCCCCTCGCAGCCCTACGCGATGTCTCCCCTTTCACGTCTGAGTGGCCATCGGTCTGATCGGGCCATGAGCAGGATCAGTTTCGCGCGTCGCCCCCGCCCTCTGGTTCCGCGCTGCGGGCGTCATCGTCGTGGCAGGCTTCTTCGCGTCGTTGGTTACCGGTGTCTGCTGCCCCGGCGCCCCCGCCAGCGGAACATCGACGTGCGGAACGTTCGAGCGCTTGACCGCCGGGATCGACAGATCACGTGGCTCTGGCTCGCACGGACGGTCATCGTAGGCGCCATCGCGGCGCTCGAGGTGGGCGTCTTCGGTCGAGTCACCCTTGGCCGACTTCCTTGCGGGCATGGCACTGTTCGGGAGCTCGAGCGGACGCAGGGAGGTCATGAAATTGCCTTTCGCGGATAGCGGAGGCGATGAACGCTGCGTTCACCTATGGTTGGGGTCGTGGTCGCATTGCGCCCATACGATGTGCGGCGAACCCGAAAGGTGATCACCGGCTACATGAACTCGCCCCTCAACGAGCCGCCGCTCGGCGGAACCATCGACCACATCCTCTCGATCCTGCCGTCGCTCGTACCGAGCGCGCAGCGCGTCGCCCGCATCTGCGCCGAGCGACCCCACGACGTGGTCGACATGTCGGGCGCCGACCTCGCCGAAGCCGCCAACACGTCGCCGGCCACCGTCAGCCGCACCGCCCAGGCGCTGGGGCTGCGCAGCTTTCAGCACCTGCGCATGCTGCTCGTGCGTGACCTCGCCGCCGACGCCACCGCCGCGCCCGACGCACCCGCCGGCACCGAGGGCTTTCTGCGGTGGCTGGCCGAGGGGCGGGTGGGATGCTGCAGACCGCGCTCGCCTCGATCGACCCGGTCGCGTTCGACGCCGCTGCCGACGCCATCGCCCGCGCGCCGCGCCTGCTGATCTCGGGCACCGGCGCCTCGCACGCCGCCGCCCAGGCGTCGGCCGTCGCGTTCGCCGTCAACGGCCGGCCCTGCGAAGCGCCCGCTGACGGCGTGGTCGCCCACCTCACCGCCCGCGTGCTCGCCCCCGGTGATGTGTGCCTCATCGTCAGCTCGAGTGGCGCCAACTCGGTGACCCTCGCGGTTGCGGACGCCGCCGTCGACGCCGGCGCCACCGTGATCGGGGTCACGAGCTTCGCCCGTACCCCGCTCACCACCCGCGCCGACCACCTGCTCGTCGCCGGTGCGCGCTTCCAGGCGTGGGATCAAGGCATTCTCGGCAGCGGGCTCGTACAGCTGCTCGTGCTCAACGCCCTGCAGATCGCCGTCGCCGACCGCATGAGCGACGCCGCCGACCGCGCGCGCCTCGCGGTGCGCGAAGAGGTGCTCGACATCGTCGCCGACGACGGCTCCGACGCCGAGGCATCCGACGTGCCAGACGTTATCGACCACGGCGATGGGCGTTGACACTCCGTTTGCAGGAAATTCACTTTCCTCGATTGCAATAGCTCTGCAAGCGGATTTCGCGGGAAGGCCCCGGTTCGTCAGGTCGCTTGCAGAAGGCGACTCATGGGAACGATCCAGCTCTCTGGTGTCGGTCGCTCCTTCAAGAGCACCGCCGCCGTCAGTGATATCGACCTGATCATCGAAGACGCCGCCGCGCAGATCACCGAGTCCACCGGTGCCCCCTCGATGAGCGCGTCGTGCGTGATCACCGGCGGCAGCTGGTGCATGCAGGGCCTCTTCCTCTCGAACGGCGCCCAGGTGCTGAGCGATGACCGCACGACGATCGAGTTCGGCTCGGACGCCGCGATCGATACGGTCGCGACCTTCACCGAGATGTACGAGGACGGCGTGCTCACCAACGAGGACTTCACCAGCCAGTACGAGGCGTTCGCGCAGGGGAAGACCGCGATCCACGTCAACAGCTCGGCCCTGCAGGGCGCGTTCATGATGGGCGCCGAGGCCGGTGGCTGGACCCTCGACGCTCACACCCTGCCCGCGTTCGGAGACCAGGCGGTCGTGCCCACCAACTCGGGCTCGTTCCTCGCGATGTTCGCCACCGACCCCGCCAAGCAGGCCGCCGCGTGGGAGCTCATGCAGTTCATGACCAGCCCCCGCGCCTACGAGATCATCTCGACCCAGATCGGGTACCTACCGCTGCGCAGCAGCATGGCCGACGAGGGCGGACCGCTCTATGACTGGGTCGAAGCCAACCCGCTCGTGAAGCCCAACCTCGAGCAGCTCGACGCGCTCGAGCCGTGGGTGTCGTACCCCGGCGACAGCTACGCCCAGGTCGACCAGGTGCTCGCCACCGCCATCGAAGACGCGGTCTTCTACGGCGCCGACCCGGCCGCCACTATGACCGAGGCCGCCGAGCGCGCGCAGGGGCTGATCGAATGACCATCGACCTCGACCTGACGCCTTCGGCGACGGATGCCGCGGCCGCTTCGTCGCCGGATGCCGCGACCGCGGCGCCTCGTGAGCGTCGCCACGCCGTGGCCGGCCTCTACAACCTGCGCGACACCGGCGGCTACCGTGCAGCCGGCGGCACCAGCCGGTGGGGCAAGCTGCTGCGGTCAGATGCTCTGCACCGCATCGACGCGACCGGTCGCGACCGGCTGGCCGAGATCGGCGTCGCCCACATCATCGACCTGCGCGGCGGCGACGAGCGCGCCACAGCGCCGAGCGCGGTCGACGGGCTCGAGGTCACCGTGCACCACCTGCCCGTGTTCGACGACGCCGACCCGGCCGCGCAGGCCACCACGCACGTCGGACTCGTGCCCGTCTACGACCACATCGTCGACGAGCGCGGGGCGCAGCTGGTCGACGCGATCCGGGTGATCATCGCGGCTGACGACGACGACGCGGTGCTCGTGCACTGCACCGCCGGCAAAGACCGCACCGGTCTCGTCGTGGCCTTCGCGCTCGCCGCCGCCGGGGTCGACCGCGACGACGTCGTGGCCGACTACGCCGCCACCGCCGAGAACCTGCGCGGCGAGTGGTCAGACGCGATGACCGCCGTCTTCGAACAGCGCGGCATCGAACTGACCGCGGGAATGGTCGAACTCATCACCGAGAGCCCCGCCGAGGTGCTCGAGGCGCTGCTCGAGCGCATCGACCGCGAGCACGGGTCGATCAGCGCCTACCTCCTCGCCCACGGACTCACCCCCACCGAGCCCGAGCGTCTCACCGCCGTGATCATCGACCCCGCCGCCACCGCGGTCTGATCGGAAGGAACACACACCATGTCGCACATCGCGAGCCAGCATCCCGCTCCCGAGCACTTCATCCTGCATGTCTCTGACACCCACTTCGTGGGCGACGGCGACCTGCTGCACGAGCGCATCGACAGTGACAAGAACCTCGCAGAGCTGTTCGACGGCTTCACCAAGGCCAACGCCCGCCCCGAAGCGATCGTGTTCACCGGCGACCTCGCCGACACCGGCCGCCCCGACGCCTACGAGCGCCTGCGGGCCATCGTCGAGCCCGCCGCCGAGAAGCTCGGTGCCCAGGTGATCTGGGTGATGGGCAATCACGACGAGCGCGTCGCGTTCCGCCGCGGCCTGCTCGACGAGGAGGCCGACCAGTCCGAGCCCGTCGACCGCGTCTACGACGTCAACGGTCTGCGCATCATCGCGCTCGACTCGACGGTGCCCGGGCAGCACCACGGCGAGATCAGCGACGAGCAGTTGGCGTGGCTGCGCCGCGAGCTCGAAGTCCCCGCGCCCGACGGCACCCTCATCGCGCTGCACCACCCGCCCGTGCCGAGCCCGATCGGGCTCATCGCCCTGGTCGAGCTGCGCGACCAGGAGCGCCTCGCCGAGGTCATCCGGGGCACCGACGTGCGCGGCATCCTGGGCGGTCACCTGCACTACTCGACCACCAGCACGTTCGCGGGCGTGCCCGTGTCGGTCGCGTCGGCGACCTGCTACACGCAGGACCTCGCCGTCGCCTACCCCGGTGCCCGCGGCCAGGACGGCGGCCAGTCCTACAACCTCGTGCACGTCTACGGCGACCGGGTGCTGCACTCCGTCGTGCCGATCGGGCAGTTCCCGACCGTCTACGAGATGACTCCCGAGATGCTCGAGGCGTTCATGAACATGACCCCCGACGAGCAGCTCGCCGCCGTCAACGCGTCGGCGGGAGAGTAGTCAGCCCGTGAACAATAATGTCTCGTATCTACATCTCCTCGAACGGAGCAGTTCATGACGGATTCCACGCTCGGCGCAGTCTCTGCGACCGCGATCACGAACACCAGGGTCTTCGACGGACACAGTCTGAGCGCCCCCACGACGGTCGTCGTCCAGCCCGACGGGCGCATCGGTGACGTATCAGCGGATGCGGTCGTCGTCGGTGCCGCTGTCGTCAACGCGGAAGGTGCGGTGCTCCTTCCTGGCCTGATCGACTGTCACATGCACCTGAAGGGGCGCGAGTCCCTCGAGACGCTCGCCACGTACGGTGTCACCACCGGCCTGGACATGGCGACATGGCCCGCATCACAGTTCCAGTCGTTGCGGGGACTGAGGGGAGTCGCTGACTTCCGCACCGCCGGCATGGCGGCGACATCTCAGGGCAGCACGCACAGCCGCATTCCGACCTATCCGGACGTCGCGCTGGTCGATTCCCCCGACAAGGCGGAGCGGTTCGTAGAGGTGCAGGTGGCAGACGGGGTGGATTACATCAAGATCATCGCCGATCTGCCCGGTCCCACCCAGGACGTGCTCGATGCACTCGTGGCTGCTGCGCACGCGCGGGGGCTCAAGGTCATCGCGCACGCAGCCCTGTACGAAGCTGTGCGTATGAGCCTCGCTGCGGGGGCCGACATGATCACCCATGCTCCACTCGACCGCGCGCTCGACGATGCGACGGCTGAGACGATGCTCGCCCAGGGCACGGTGTTCATCCCGACCTTGACGATGATGAAAGGCGTCGCCGCGAATCTCACCGCAGCGGGCGTTCCCGGTGTGAGCTATGCACACGCCCACGAGAGCACGCGCGCGATGCATGCCGCGGGCGTTCCGGTCCTGGCCGGCACCGACGCCTACACCTTCACACGGGCATCGCCGCCATACGGCGAGAGCATGCACGACGAAGACGCCTACATCGGGCTCCTCGAACGGGCAATGCCGCCATACGGCGAGAGCATGCACGACGAACTCGCTCTGCTCGTGGACGCCGGCCTGTCAACAGCCGAAGCGCTGCGCGCTGCCACCTCGACGGCCGCGCACGCGTTCTCACTCGACGATCGGGGGGCGATCACCCCCGGATTGCGAGCCGACCTCGTGCTGGTGGACGGCGATCCGCTCACCGACATCGCTGCCGCGCGTCGCGTTCTGCGTGTGTGGTGCGGCGGCATCGAGGTGTGAGGGCGTCCTCTCGACCGCGGTGTCACTCCACGGCGGTGTTCGCGCCGTGGTGCCACGCGAGCACCCGGTTCTCGACGACGATGAGCAGCAGGTTGAACACGTACCCGAAGATCCCGATGAGCACGATGCCCGACCACATGTCCGTGATCGCGAACGACCTCTGCGACTGAAGAACGAAGACGCCGATCCCGTTGCCTCCCGCCATCATCTCGCTCACGACGACCATGATGAGCGCGAGCGAAAGACTCGTGCGCATTCCGGCAAAGATCTGCGGAGCTGCCGCGGGAAGTGCGACCTGCAACTCGTAGCGGAACCAGTGGATGCCGTACACCCGGGCGGTCTCGCGCAGTCCGGGGTCCATTCCTCTGATTGCAGCTTCGGTATTGAGGAGCACGGGCCAGAGGCAGATGAAGGTGATCAGAATCACCTTCGCGGTGTCGTCGAGGCCCAGCACGATGATGACGAGGGGAATCAACGCGACCGCAGGGATCGCGCGCAGGAACTCGAGCACGGGTGCGAACATCGCCTGGAGGCGGTGCGCCTGACCGAGAACGAACCCCACGACCACGCCGATGACCACAGCGCCGATGAACCCGATCATCATCCTGGAAAGACTCGGCAAGACGTCGCTCGCCATCCGCGCGAAGAGCCAGTTCTCCTGGAAAGCGACTAGGGCGTGTCTCCCAAAGGTTTGGGCTGGTCGCTGGAACGCTCGGTGTGTGTCTCGAACGGAGTTGCTGACTGATGCGCAGTGGGAGCTGATTGCTCCGTTGATGCCGTCCTCGCAGGGGCGTCGTGGTCGGCCGTTCGCCGATCATCGCACCGTGGTGGAGGGCATCATCTATCGCTACCGGACCGGGATCGCGTGGCGGGACTTACCCGGGTGCTTCGGGCCGTGGCAGACGGTGTGGAAGCGGCACCGCCGCTTCAGCGGTGATGGGACGTGGGACAAGATCCACAGCGTCCTGCTGGCCCATGCCGACGCCGCCGGGCTGATCGACTGGGAAGTCTCGGTGGACTCCACGATCAACCGCGCCCATCAGCACGCCACCAACCTGCCCCGGGACACAGGGGGACCTGACGAATTACACGAATCTGCGCATCGAGCCGCCTGATCACGCCATCGGCCGCTCCCGCGGCGGCCTGTCGACGAAGATCCACCACCTGTGCGACGGGAACATGCGGCCGCTGGTGATGCTGCTCGGGCCCGGGCAGGGCGGGGACTCCCCGATGTTCGAGCACGTGATGAACGCCCTGCGGGTACCGCGCCTGGGTGGGGGCCGGCCACGCACCAGGCCCGACCGGGCGCTGGGTGACAAGGCTTACTCTTCCCGGGCCAACCGCAAGCTGTTGCGCCGGCGCGGCATCCAGGCCGTCATCCCCGAACGCGATGATCAGATCGCCAACCGCAAGCGCCGCGGCGCCAAGGGTGGTCGCCCGGTCACCTACGACACCGAGGCCTACAAGCGCCGCAACGTCGTCGAGCGCGGATTCAACATCTTCAAGCAATGGCGCGCCTTGGCCACCCGCTACGACAAACTCGCCCTGACCTATCGCGGCGGCGTCGTCCTACGCGCCATCACCATCTGGCTCAAGGCTTTAAGAGACACGCCCTAGGCGTCGCGCCGAGCGTCGGACAACTGGAGTGAGAATCCGACAAATGGAGTGAGACGACTCGACAGGTCCGTGAGAATCGGACAACTGGAGTGAGACACGACACCCTGCATGCTCTTGATCTAGCAAGTTGCTATCTACCTGATGCCGGTGGGAAGCTCGCTCCGTTGCCTCGATCGGCAGTCGCGAGCTTATCACGGCTGTCAAGGGGGGTGCCAAATATCTGCCTATCGTCTGCATATGCCGGTGCACCCGCACCGATGTGTCCGATGACAGTGATTCTGTCGTCCGTGCCATTGATCTTGTGTCTGGGACGTTGATTCTGTCGTCCGTGCCATTGATTCTGTGGGCGAGCCTGCGACACGCGGCTTCTCGTCGAGCGGTCGACGAGTGGCGAGTCGTACTCTGGCGCCGTCAGGTTCACTTCCTCAACTGAACATCTGCGAGTGAGAGGAGTGAGCGTGAGCGGGTCGTTGCAGACGGCGGGGTCGGTCCGAGCCGATTTCGAGTGGGTCCTGGACGGCAAGCGGGATCGCCGTGACGCGATGGACGCTGCCGGGGTCGCCTTCGAGTCGGTCGACGTCGTGCGGGTGCCTGCGTCGTGGCAGCACAAGCGGAGCTACGAGGGCTTCTACTGGGCGGCGACCACAGCCTCGCATGTGTGGTTCGAGTCGCTGTACGAGCGCGCGGCTCTCATGCGGCTCGATCGTGATCGTCGAGTAGCGGGTCTCGCATCACAGCCGATGTGGATCCACTGGCCGCAAGGCGCCGGCAAGCACGCACCCGACTTCTTCGTCCGCTATCACGATGGCAGCGCCGCGCTCGTCGACGTCCGACCTGCCGAGCGCATCGGCGATGACGACGCCGAGGTGTTCCGGATGACTGCTGAGGTCTGCGAGCGGCTCGGATGGGGCTACCAAGTCGTGAGCGACATCTCCGTAACTGAGCATCGCAACCTCCGCTTCCTCTCTGGATATCGCTTCGACCGTTGGATCTCAGCGTCAGCCACGGCCAGGATCCGTGCATCCGAAGGAGAGCAGAGGACTCTGGGGGAGTGGGAGGAACTACTCGCGAACCTATGCGCGGAACCATTGGGCGCCGTCTACTCGGCACTTTGGTGGCGGCGGCTTCGGGTAGACGTGGAACTCCCGCTCTCGCTCAGTACGGCGGCAGTGGCGGCATAGCGATGCGCGCGCGGATCGGAACACACCTCACCTGGGACGGTCACGAGTTCGTCGTTATCGCGATCGACTATCGGCACGCCGTGTTGCGATCGCTGGAGGAGGAGTTCGTCCGCGAGGTCGTCATCGAGGAACTGCTGCGCGCCCCCGACGTCGTCTGGCACGATGTGCGACCGCTCTCGAGCGAACCGCCCGACATTCAGTTGATTGCCGCGTTGCCGGAGGCGGAGCGACGCGTGCTGGATGCCTGGGTCGAACAGCTGGAGGCGGTGAAGGTCGCGGTCGACGCCGGCGCCGAGCTCAAGCCATTGCTCCAGGACGTTCGCGATGCCATGGCACCGTTCGTCCAGGTGTCGACGGAGACCGTGCGTCGCAAGTACCAGCGCTACCGCGCCGAGGGCGTCCTCGGGCTCATCGACAAGCGCCGACAGAACGGACGCAAGCCTTCGGTCGACGCGCGCATCGCGGCCGCCCTGAGTCAATTGGGCGCTGCAGGAGTGAAACGCTCCTCGGGCACGCGGTCTCGCACCGTCGACAACGTGAAGTGGATGCTCGAGGAGGATCTCGGTGAGAGCATCGACCTGCCGAGCGACCGGACGCTGTACCGCCTGATCGCGGCACACCCCACGGCTCGCAAGCTCAGTTCATCGGCGAGGCGTCGAGAGACCGAAGCGAACAAGCCGGGCCGGGCATTCGGGTTGCATGGATCCCTCCGCCCGGGCGAACACGTGCAGATCGACTCCACGGTGATCGACGTTCCTTGCCGGCTGCTGGATGGGCGTCTCAACCGTGCCGAACTCACGATCATCCACGATGTCGCCACCCGCTCGATCCTGGCGGCGATGGTTCGCGCGATCGCGACCAACAGCGCTGACCTGGCGGGAGTCCTCGCTCGGGCGCTGACCCCCTACGACCGGCGGCCGCCGGGTGCCCGCGAGCAACGTGAGCGGGTGGCCGCGACCTGGGCGGGCAAGTTCATGATCGAGCAGGATCGGCTGGATCAGCATCGGCTCGCGCAGCCGTACATCTTCCCCGAGACGATCACGACCGACAACGGCAAGATCTTTCGCTCTCAAGCCTTCCGGCTGGGATGCGCACGGCTGGGGATCTCTCTGATCTTCGCGAGCAAGCAGACGCCGACCGACAAGCCGCACGTCGAGCGCACGTTCGAGACGATGGTCACCCGGTTCGTGCAGTATTTGGAAGGCTTCACGGGCGGCAGCGTCGAACGGCGGGGCCGAGATGAACCGACCGACGAGGCGCTCGCCCTGGCCCAGCTGCAAGAGCTCCTCGAGGACTGGGTCGCAATCGAGTGGCAGAACCGACCACACGACGGGCTCACCGACCCATTGCTCCCCGGCCGCTTCCTCACGCCCAACGAGATGTTCCGTGCGTACCGCCGGGTGGCGCCGGAGATCCACGTGCCCTTCGAGCTCGCCGACTTCATCGGACTGTTGCCATCGAAGACCTGTACCCTGCAGGACTACGGCATCAACTTCTCGCGTCGCGTCTACAAGTCCCGGCGCCTTCCAGAGCTCCGCGCCGCCGGAGCCCAAGGCGAAGGAGCGACACGGCCCTGCCAGATCCGGTACGATCCCAACAACCCGCTCTACATCTGGGTCGAGCACGACGGCGACTTCGTGCCTTTCCGCGGCGCCCCCGATCTGCTGGATCAGCCGATGGGCGGCGACATCTGGCGAGCCTCCCGTGACGTCGATGCGGATCACGATCGCGCCGTGAGATCGGATGCCGCGCAGCTGGCAGACCGGATGAAGCGGGCTCAGTGGGTGCGCTCCGGCAACAAGCGCAACCGTTCCGTTCGCACGGCGGAGGTGGATCGCGACCCGATGCACCTGACGGGCATCTCCAAGACGGTCGCTCGCGAAGAGTCCGAGGACGAGCCCGGCGGCGACGAGGTGATCTGGGAGCGCGGCGGTGGGTTCTCGCTCCTCGCGGACGATGACGGGGTGTGGGAGCGGCTGACATGACCCAGGCGATCAACACGCGGGAAGGGTGGTCCGCGTTCGTCAGCGAGACCCTCGACAAGCCCATCCCGATCACTCGCGCCGAGCTCGACGCGCTCTCACCGGCGGATCGTGCGATGAACCGTGAAGCCCGCAAGCAGTTCATGATCCGCGGCCCGGTGGTGCACACGGCGCAGTTCGCTGCGATCGAGACCGAGATCCTGCGGCGCCTGATGCTCAACCAGTACAAGTCTCACGGCAAGCTCGGCGTGATCGTCTCCGGCGAACCCAACATCGGCAAGACGACGACCGTCGCGCACATCGCCCGCCGGTTCGAGCGCCGCCGCCGCGATGTCGGCCGCGCCGGCGGCGGCAACTCGATCCCCGTCATCTACGTCTCGGTTCCGCCGTCGTGCTCACCGAAGCTGATGCTGGGCGAGTTCGCGCACTTCCTCGGTCTCCCGATCCGACCGCACTACAACACCGGCGAGCTGATGAACACGGTCGCGAGCGTGATCGCCGCGTGCGGAACCGAGCTGATCATCGTCGACGAGATCCACAACATCAACCAGAAGTACAAGCAGATGGGAGAAGCCTCTGACACCCTCAAACAGCTGTCGGAGAAGTGCCCCGGTACGTTCGTGTACGCGGGTGTGGATGTCGAGGCCAGCGGGCTCCTTGACGGCACCCGCGGTCGGCAGATCAGCAGCCGGTTCCAAATCATGCACCTGCAGAAGTTCGAGAACTCCGGCAAAGCCAAGGCGAACTGGGCCGATCTGCTCGTCGCCGTGGAGAGCTCTCTCGGGCTCATCGGCCAGCAAGAGGGCGCGGTGCTGCGCCACGCCAGTCAGCTGCATGCCGCAACCGGAGGCGTGATCGGCGATCTCACCGGGATGCTGCACATGCTCGCGATGGACGCGATCGACAACGGCACCGAGCGGCTCGACCTCGACACGCTGTTCGGCACCGTCCCAGCCGACTCCACTCCGGTGCCCGCCGCAACATGAGGTCTCCGCAGCGAGTGGAAGACGTGCGTCCCCTTCCGATCGGGGTGCGTCCACTGCCTGCGGAAACGGTGAGCGGGTACCTCGCCAGGCTCGCCACGGCGAACATGCTCACGCCGCGCGATCTGCGACTCCACGTCACGGCCGTCGCAGGGCTCTCTCCGTCGCGCCCCAACCTCGAGCGCGCGGCGGGGTGGGCGGAACGGCTCGGCGGGCTCGCCCCGGGCCACTTCGACGCCGACGCCCGCCGAAACGCGATGTACGTGCGCTGTCAGCACTACCAATGGCAACCCACGCGCTGCAGACAGTGCGGGTACACGCAGCGTCCGCGCACCGCGTGCCAACGGTGCTCGGACGGTTCACACACGACCGTGTGCAGTCGCGGCGGAGCCGTCTGCAACAGGCACCGCCGATGGCACACCGACGGAGCGGATTTCGACCTCGCGCCATTCCCCGAGTACGCCCGCGCAGAACGCTGCCTGTCGGGAACGCTCTGGAAGCGCGGGATAGGACTCGCGACCGGCGAGTTGCAGCTGGCGGCAACGTTGATCCGGTACTGGGCGGTGGACGACCAGATCAGCCCGCGCGTCGCCGAACGCGTGGCTGCGCTCGGCGTCGATGAGCTCAGCTCCGAGACCGTCTTTCTCGTCGCGTATCCGGAGGTCGTGAACCTGACGACCGTCCTGACCGATCTGTCTTTCGCGAGCTACCTACTCAGCCCGCGGTTCAGCCTCGCAGAGCAGGTCTGGGCGCTCGAGGCCGCGGTCATCACGATCATGCGAGGCTCCACCACGCCACGGCTGCACCACGTGGCCGAGAAGATCGTCTCCCGCGGCAAGGCCGCCGTCGAGACCGCTTTCGGGATGCGTCAGAACGCGCACAACAAGCGGCCCGCGACTCTGGAGAAGGCGCTGATCGCCGCATCGCAGCGCCACCGCAGCTGCTTGCTGCGACACCTCAGCTCAGTTCGCATCCAAGTCCCGCCGTTCGAGCCCGGGGTGGCGGCACCAAGGAACGATGTCCTGGTGCGACGACGGCCGCTTCCCGATCTCGCGCTTCAGGAATAGGCGCTTCGCCTGCCGGTGTCGACTGTGCACCGGGGCGCTGCACAGTCTTGAGTGCGATCCCGGTCGGTTGCTCTCGAGGACATAGTCACGACGGAGGATCCGCCCACGCCGATCATCCCGATTGCCACGAAGGCTGGCGAATATAGCGAAATCTAGGGATGTCTAGCGTTTCCCTAGATTCTCCTAGACCTTGCTCCACCTTGGCGATGGTGCCGAAGATGCTCGGCCCGATGATCAAGCACGACGGCGGACGTTGCTCATGCTCGCAGCGACCGGTGGCTACTTGTCGAGTTGGAGGCGGTGCCAGGCGACGAGCGTCAGTGCTCCGAATAGGAAGGGGACGCTGGGGATCAGGGCGAGTTGTCCGGCTGTGACGCTGTCGGGGTTGATGGCCCAGAGTGCGGGGGTGACGATGGGGAACCATGCTCCGACGCCGATGAAGGCCATGACCTGTGCGATGACGAGGAGGCCGATCGCGGTCGCGATCCCAGGGAGCAATCCGCGGCCGAGGGTGGTGGCCCAGGCGGCGGGTGTGGCGGCGAGGCCGACGAAGATGGTCACCGGGATCTGGCGGGCGAGGGCTTGCCACTCGGTGGGGTCGGGCGCCCCGTGACCGAGCAGCAATCCGAGCGTCAGGAGCGTGGCACACAGTGCGAGCGAGACTGCGATCGTCCAGGCGAGGTAGATGAGCAGCTTGGCCAGGGCGATCGCCCATCGCGGCACGGGGAGGGCGAACAGTCCGGTGATCGTGCCGTCCGCGAACTCGCGGCCGATCATCCAGCTGAGCCCGATGCCGAGCGCGGGCATGACGCCGGCGGCGGTGATCTGCGCGGCGATCGCGAGCAGCGCGGACCACCCGTCGAGGTCCGCGATCGGGCCGAGCTTCGCCGTCAGTTGGGGGTCGCCGAGCTTCATCGCGGCGAGGATGCCGGCGACCAGCGCAGTCACGCTGACCAGGAGAAGCCCCGTGGTCCACCGCAGGACGCGGGACGTGACGGCCTTGCGTGTCTCGGTCACCAATGCAGAGCGGAAGATGCTCATGCCTGCCCCCGTTCCTGGTCGTCGGCGAGAACCGACGCGAAGAACGCCTGCTCGAGGTCGGCGCCCGCCGGTGGTGATGTTCTCGTATCCGATCGTGCGAACGAGTTCGGGAGGCAGCGAGTCCATCAGTCCGATGAGCTCGGGCGACTTCATGGCCGGGTACAGCGGTAGATAGAGGAATACGACGGCGGCCAGGCCGGCCGACCAGCCGATGAGTCCTCGCCACCCTTCGCTGAGCCAGCGGCGGAACACCGGGAGTGGGGTGGGGTGAACGGATGCGGTGCGCTGTGCGATGGCGGTCATGATGCTGCTCCGTTTCGGGCGTACAGATCCAGCACGGACTCTTCGAGGTCGGGTTCTTCCACGGTGAGGTCGCGGATCGTTCCGGCGGCGATGGCCCGGATCACGGGGTCGATGTCGCCGCGTGCGGTCGCGGAGACACGGACCAGGTCGCCTGCCGCGGCGACGTCCACGTCCTCGATACCGGATGCCGCGGCCAGAGCGTCGGCGACGGTCTCGGCCGCGACACCGGTGACGGTCGCGCGGACGCGGCGCACGCTCGCGATCCGCAGCGATGAGACCGGGCCCTCCGCGACGATGCGTCCCTGCGCGAGCACCGCGACGTCGTCGGCTGCCTGCTGGATCTCGCTGAGCACATGGGAGCTCAGCAGCACGGTCTGCCCCGCGTCGCGGGCCTCGCGCACCATCGCGAGGAACTCCCGCTGCACGAGCGGATCGAGGCCGCTGGTCGGCTCGTCGAGCACCAACAGATCGGGCCGGTGCATGAACGCCTGGACGAGTCCGAGCTTCTGCTTGTTGCCCTTCGACAGCGTCCGCACGGGCCGGGCCAGGTCGAGTCCGAGCCGCTCGGCGAGCTGCTCGATGGTGCCGGGTGCAACGGGGCCGCTGATCTCGGCGAGGTGGCGCAGCAGGGCGCGTCCTTTGACGCGTCCTTCCAGGCGCAGCTCGCCGGGGACGTACCCGATGCGGCGGCGAAGGGCGGCGCCGCCGGCTCGGGGTGATGCGCCCAGCACCGTGATGTCGCCTGAGGTGGGGCGGATGATGTCGAGCAGCGTCCGCAGGGTGGTGGTCTTGCCGGCCCCGTTCGGGCCGATCAGCCCGAACACCGAGCCGGACTGGACGGTCAGGTCGAGTCCGTGCAGCGCGGTGTGCGAGCCGTAGCGCTTGTGCAGCGCACGGGTGTGGATCGCCACGGTCATGGCGGTGGTTCCTTTCGAATCAGGGATGAGGATCGAGGACGCTACCGCGCCGCCGGGGGATCCGGATCCTGATTCGGGTCGCCGTCGCCCTTGTCGCTGCGGGGCCCGGCGGGCCGGGCGAGTGCTTCCTTCGCCGCCGTCAGCAGGCTGTCGTCCTGGAACAGCCCGTGGGTGAACAGCTCGAGGCCGGGAAGCGCCAGCCGCCGCGCCCCTTCCGGGCCTAGTGGGTCGACGCCCAGCACCCGAGCGATTTGACCCTGCAGCAGCAGCGGCGCCAGCCCGTAGGCGGTCAGCAGCAGCGCGGTGGCCTCGGGGTCGGACATCGTCTGCGTCTGCCACTTGTCTCCCACATCACGGAGCATCTTGCGGGTGTGCTCCAGGAACGCGTCGAACACCCGCCGACCGGCGTCGCCGGGATCGGCGAGCAGCCGAACCAAATAGCCCAACCTGCCCGCGTGGACGCCGACGCCCGCCAGCACCGCGTCGATCCCTTGCGCGGTGGGGTCGTCGATCGCGATGGTGCGGTCCGCGAGCAGTGTCGAGACCACGTGCTCATCGCACTCTTCACGCAAACCGGCCTTGGAGCCGTAGTGGTGCAGCACCAGGGCGGGGCTCGCGCCCGCGTGCGCCGCGATCTGCCGCACCGTGGCCCGATCGAAGCCCGCCTCGGCGAAGACCTCGATGGCGGCATCCCGGATGCGCGCACGCATCGTCAGGTCGCCAGCATCCCGGACTGAACTCACGTTCAGCATACTAATCATGCGTTCACCAATCTGTCCAGTGATGTCGTCCAGCTGCGGGGTTTCGTTGCGGAACGCCGCACCCGGCCTTGGCGGGCCGGGTCGCACAACGCAGGCTTCTTCTCACAGCACAGCCGTGGCGCGGTGTTTCTCGCGCCCGCTGCGGGTAGGGTGTCGTGGATCCCCCTCCGGGGTCACGGTGAGCCGGGAAGTCTGGTCGGCAGCGGTCGCGCGACCGCTCCGGCACACCGAACAGACGGAGAAGCGGTGACACACACCGTCGTCGCCCTGGGCGACCATCTCGATTCCCTACGCCAGCTGACCCCGCACCGCGGCGTGATCGACTCCGACGAGGACCTGGAGCCACGCGGCGGCGTGCGTGGGCTGGTCGTCGGGGTGGACCTGACGGGCGCCCGGTCTGCACGAGAGGTGCGGGCGGAACTGAAGCGACAGGTGACCCGGTGGGCCGAAGCGGCGCGCCGGTATCCCGGAGCGATCCACCTGCTGATCGCCTACCAGATCCCTCGGGGCCTGGACCCGAGCCGCGTTCAGGGAGCCGCCGACGGTGCCGCCCTGCGGGCGCACGCGATGCTGGAGCGCAGCGCCGCCCGCTACGTCGATGTGACCCTGCTCGATGTGACCGAGTGCGACGACACGACGGTTCTGGCGGATCGGATCATGGAGCGGATCAGTGGCCGGGCCGGTGCTTACTCGGCGGCGGCGCTGACGTGGGCGGATATCCGCGGCACTTCGATCGCGCGTGCCACAATGGCCGACTACTACTGACCAGCCTCTCACCCGCGACAAGGCCTCCGGGGTTCAGCCGATGATGGGGCGTTCCTCGGGGAGGGTGTAGAGCAGGTTCCGTTGCCGTAGCGCCAGGGCGGCGGCCAAGCCGATGGGGCCGATGCGGCCGGCGAGCATGAGCAGGCTGAGCACGTACTTCCCGAACGGCTCGAGCTCGGCGGACAGGCCGACCGAGAGTCCGCAGGTCGCGAACGCGGAGATCACCTCGAACAGGATCCGGTCCAGCGGCGCGGTGCTGACGGTCATCACCAGCCCGGTGGCGACGAGCACCAGGGTGGCGCCGAGGAAGGTGACGCTGATCGCGAGGCGGAGCGAGCCGTCGGGGATGTGGCGTCCTGCCGCGATGACGTGCCGGTCGCCGCGTGCTTCGGCGATGATGCCGAGGAACAGCACCGCGAGGGTGGCGACCTTGATGCCGCCGGCGGTGGACGCCGAGCCGCCGCCGACGAACATCAGCGCGTCGGAGACGAGCAAGGTGATCGGGGTGGACTCGTTCGTGTCGGTGAGCGCGAACCCGCCAGAGCGCATCATGACCGAGGCGAACAGCGCGTGGAACGCTTTCTCGGCGGGGTTCAGGTGGCCGATGGTGCGGTCGTTACCCCACTCGAGCAGACCCCACGCGAGCGCGCCGACCGCGAGCAGGATGGTGGTCGTGGTGAGGGTGAGTTTGGTGTGCAGGCTCCACTTGCGCCGGTGCCACTTGTGGATGATGAGAGTGAGGAACACTGGAAATCCGAAGCTGCCGACGAACACTCCGATCATGATCGGGACCAGGATCCACAGGTCGCCGTCGAACGGGGCGAGCCCGCCTTCGTGGATGGAGAACCCGGCGTTGTTGAACGCCGAGATGCCATAGAACAGGGCATTCCACAGCCCCTCCCACCAGTGTTCCTCGATCATCACGAACCGGGGGACTAGCGCGAGGACCAGGATCGCTTCGATGGTCAGGGTCGTGACCACGACGATGCGCAGCAGTTGCCCGACCTCGCCGAGCTTGGAGGCGCCGCCGATGCTCTGCTGCGCGAACAGCTTCCCTCGCACCCCGAGGTGGCGGGTGACGGCCCTCATCAGCAGCAGCGCGATCGTCACGATCCCCAGCCCGCCGGCCTGGATCGCGAGCAGGATCACGACCTGCCCGAAGAAGGACCACTGTGTGGCGGTATCGACACTGGTCAGCCCGGTGACGGTGACGGCGGAGGTGGCGGTGAACACGGCATCCTGCAGCGGCGCGGCGCGCCCATCTGCAGAGGAGACCGGCAGCGTGAGCAGGCCGGAGAACAGCACGGCGGCGAGAAAAAAGATCAGCACCGCCATCCGCGACGGCGACCGCTTCGCCAGGTCGCGGAGATAGCGACCCGGCCGCAGCACCGTCTCGGGCAACCATCGCATACCGCGGTCTCGCGCCACCGGGGTCTCCTCATCAGATCAGACGACCCGAGGGTCGCCGCCGACCAGGCTTCCCGGCACTCCGGCGACAAGCATAGTTCGGCTGATCCGAACCCCCTCCATGCCGCGGGGTTTTGGACCGCCGAGGATGTTCTGAAGACCTGCCAGGGCACCTCCATGCGGCCTCTTGTAGGCTGGGGGAGGCGCGTCGGGAAGCCTGGTCGACACCGTCCTTCGTCGACCCGATCGGAACCGCCTATGACCTCTCCCGACCCTGCCCGGAACACTCCCGCGAGTGCGCAGTTCCCTCTCCGCGGCAGCTACGCCGAAGCGCTGCGCATCGGCACACTGCTACGCAAGGAGACCGTCGGCGGCGGGCTTCTCGTGCTCATGGCCGCGATCGGCATCCTGTGGGCCAACTCGCCCTGGGCAGAGGCCTACTTCACCCTCCGCGACCTCGAGGTCGGCTACGAGCCGTGGCATCTGCAGCTCAGTCTGGGCGCGTGGGCCGCCGACGGGCTGCTGGCGATCTTCTTCTTCCTCATCGGCCTCGAGCTCAAACGCGAGTTCGTCGCCGGCGACCTGCGCCGCTTCAGCACCGCGATCGTCCCGGTCGTCGCCGCGGCCGGCGGCGTGATCATCCCCGCCCTGGTCTACGTGGCCATCGTCGCCCAGACTCCCGGTCTCCTGCGCGGATGGGCGATACCGACCGCGACCGACATCGCGTTCGCGGTCGCCGTTCTCGCGCTCATCGGCTCTCACTTGCCGGGCCCGCTGCGGATCTTCCTGCTCACCCTCGCCGTCGTCGACGATCTCATCGCGATCAGCATCATCGCGATCTTCTACACCGAGACGATCGCCATCGTGCCGCTGCTGATGGGCCTGCTCACGATCGCCGTGTACGCCGTACTCGCGCAGCGGTACCGGCAGTTCTTCCACCTCAAGCCCGCCGCCGCATGGCTGATCCTGCTGCCCATCGGCGTGGTCGCGTGGGCATTCGTCCACGCCTCCGGCATCCACGCCACCATCGCCGGCGTGCTGCTCGGCTTCACCATCCCCGTCATTCACCGCCGCCGCGACCAGGTGCCCGACACCGAACCAGGTCTCGCGGAGGAGTTCGAGCACCGTTTCCGCCCGCTCTCCGCCGGGTTCGCCGTACCGGTGTTCGCATTCTTCTCCGCAGGGGTCGCCATCGGCGGGGCGGAGGGCTTCCTCTCCGCGCTCACCGACCCGGTGACCATCGGGATCATCGCCGCACTGGTCGTCGGGAAGCCGGTCGGCATCGTCCTGGCGACCTGGCTGACCACCCGAGTCCGCGGCATCCGACTTGACCCCTCGCTGAGGTGGGTCGACATCACCGGCGTCGGCCTGCTCGCCGGGATCGGGTTCACGGTGTCGCTCCTGGTCACCGAACTCAGCTTCACCGCGACCGACCCGCACCACGACCACGCCAAGGTCGCGATCCTGCTCGCCTCCGTCGTCGCGGCCGTGATCGCCTCGGCCCTGCTCGCCAGCCGGAACCGCCGCTACCGCAAGATCGCCCAGAACGACGCGGAAGACACCGACAACGACGGCATCCCTGACGTCTACGATCGGCCGTAACTCGAGTGCGCCGAGCGACTTGAGAAGCTCCCCGGGGTCATCGGCGAGGGTCGCGCGTATACGCCCCATCACCCGTGTGGGGTGCGGTGGCGCGGACTGTGAGCACGGTGTCGTCCTCCTGACCTGGTCTCCTAGCGGATGTCCGGGGGCGACGTGTCGGGTATTCCGATCAGGGGTTGAGCGGCGGCGTGGTGTCTTCGGCCGTTATCGCGGCCGCGGTGTTGGGTCTGTCGATGTGGAGGCGGTAGCCCATGCCTGCTTCGGTGATGAGGTAGCGCGGGTGGGAGGGTTCGGGCTCGAGCTTCTTGCGCAGTTGAGACACGTAGAGGCGGAGGTAGCCGGTGTCGGTGGCGTGCTCGGTGCCCCAGATGCTGGTGAGCAGGGTTTGCCTGGTGACGAGGTTGCCGGTGTTGCGGATGAGGATCTCGATGACCTGCCATTCGGTCGGGGTCAGGCGGATCGGCGCGTCGTGTCCGTCACGGGTCCGTGTGGCGCTTCGGGCGGCGAGGTCGATGACGATGTCGCCGAGGTGGACAGCGGGGTTGCTGTCGTGTGGGGAGAGGCGGCGGGTGAGGGCTCGGATGCGGGCGAGGAGTTCTTCGACGGAGAAGGGTTTAGTGACGTAGTCGTCGGCGCCCGCGTCGAGGGCGTCCACTTTGTCGGCGGCGCCGGTGCGGCCGGAGACGACGAGGATGGGGGATTCTGACCAGCCGCGGATGCCGTGGATGACGTCGATGCCGTCGAGTTCGGGCATGCCGAGGTCGAGGAGGTAGATGTCGGGCTTGTGGTCGATAGCGGCGCTGATGGCTTCGGCGCCGTTGGTCGCGGTGATGATTTCGTACCCTTTGGCGGTCAGGGTGATGCGAAGGGCTCGGAGGATCTGAGGGTCGTCGTCGGCGATCAGGATCTTCATGACGGGGTGTCCTCTGGCTGGGCTGTGGTGCTGTTGTGGGTGGGGAGAGCGACGACCATGGTGAGTCCGCCGCCGGGCGTGTCTTCGGGGGTGAGGGTGCCGCCCATGCCCTCGACGAACCCTTTGGAGAGCGCGAGGCCGAGGCCGAGGCCGCTGGTGTTGTCGGTGTCGCCGAGGCGTTGGAAGGGAACGAAGACGTCGTCGATGCGGTCGGGTGGGATTCCAGGGCCGTGGTCGATGACGCGGATCTCGACGATGTCGTCTAAGGAGCTGGTGGTGATCCGGACCTTGGAGTCGTCTGGGGAGTGGCGCGTGGCGTTGGCGAGGAGGTTGACGACGACGCGTTGCAGCAGGCCTGGGTCGGCGGAGACTAGGGGGATCTCGGGATTGAGGTCCAGCTCGAGCTCGTCGGGTCCGAGGCCGAGCTCATCGAGCGCGGGGACGATGACGTCGGCGGCGTCGACGTGGGTGGGGAGGATGGCGAGGACCCCGGCTTGAAGACGGCTGACGTCGAGAAGGTCGGTGACGAGGACGGAGAGGGTGGTGAGGCTTTCGCCGGCGGTGGTGACCAACTCAGCCATATCGGCAGGGGTGAGGGAGTCTCCGGCGGCTTGGAGGCCGCTGACGGCGGCGGTCGCGGCGGCTAGTGGCCGGCGGAGGTCGTGGCTGAGTGCGGACAGTAGGGCAGTGCGAATCTTGTCGGAGGCGGCGAGTGGGGCGATGCCGCTGGCAGTCTCGGTGAGCTCACGGTGTTCGAGCGCGACGGCGATTTGCGCGGCGACGACGGTCAGGAGGCGTTGTTCGCGGGCTGGGAGGTCAGGGCCGTGCAGTTCGAGCACGGTGCGTTTGCTTACTGGGACGGTCGAGTATCGGCCGTCGGCGAGGGGTTCGCCGGATGTTACCAGCACCGTGTCCCCTTCGCGCAGTCGCACGCCAGCCAAGGCGAACGCTTCGCGGGTGCGCTCCACGAGCGCCTCGATGGCGTTCTGTCCTCGCAGGACACTTCCGGCGATGGTTTGGATGAGTTCGGATTCGGCGGCAGCGCGACGTGCGACGCGTGTCTGTCGAGCTGCGCGGTCGACGATGAAGCTGACCAGCACTGCGATGGTGACGTACAGGGTGAGTGCAAGAAGATGGAGGGGATCGTCGATGGTGACGGTGTAGAACGGTTCGATGAAGAAGAAGTCCAGGGTGAGCCCGGACAGCACGGCAGCGAACAGGGCGGGCCAGATCCCTCCGACGAGAGCGACGATGACGACGAGCAGCTGGTAGCTGAGCACATCGCTGGTGATGGACTCGGGGCTGCGGAAGGTCGCGAGCAGCCAGGTGAGAGCGGGGCCGCCGATCAGGGCGAGGATCATCCCGGCGATGCGGCGTTTCATGGTCAGCGCGCCGCCGCTGCGGGGCAGGGCGAGGCGTCCGCCGGCGGCGGAGTGGGTGACGATGTGCACGTCGATGTCGCCGGACTCGCGGATGACCGTGGCACCGATACCGGGGCCGGTGAGCGCCGCGCTGAGCCGGCTGCGGCGGCTGACGCCGATCACGAGTTGTGTCGCGTTGAGGGACCGGGCGAACTCGACGAGCGAGTGGGGGATGTCGTCCCCGATGACCTGGTGATACGTACCGCCGAGCTTGTCAACGAGGGAGCGTTGCGCCGCTAACGCGGTGGGGCTGGAGGTGCGCAGTCCGTCCTGGCTGGTCACGTGCACCGCGATCAGCTCTCCGCCGGCGGAGCGGGCGGCGATACGGGCGCCGCGGCGGAGAAGGGTTTCACCTTCGGGTCCGCCGGTCAGGGCGACCACCACGCGTTCCCGGGCCTCCCATTGGCTGTCAATACCGTGCTCGTTGCGGTAGCTTTTCAGCGCCTGATCGACCTCGTCGGCGAGCCACAGCAGTGCGAGTTCGCGCAGCGCGGTCAGGTTACCGAGCCGGAAGTAGTTGGACAGGGCGGCGTCGATGCGTTCGGCGGGGTAGACGACGCCGCTTGCGAGGCGGTCTCGCAGGGCCTGCGGGGCGAGGTCGATGACTTCGACCTGGTCGGCTTCGCGGAGGATGCGGTCGGGGATGGTCTCTCGTTGGGGTACTCGGGTGATCTTTTCGACGACGTCGTTGAGAGATTCGATGTGTTGGATGTTGACGGTGGAGATGACGTCGATGCCTGCGTCCAGCAGTTCGTGGACGTCTTGCCACCGCTTTTCGTTGCGGGATCCGGGAGCGTTGGTGTGGGCGAGCTCATCAACGAGAGCGACAGCCGGGTTGCGTGCGAGGGTGGCGTCGATGTCCATCTCGGTGAGCTCGACGCCACGGTGGGAGACGACGCGGCGGGGGAGGATCTCCAAGCCTTCGGTCATCGCGGACGTGGCGGCGCGCCCGTGGGTTTCCACGACCGCGACGACCACGTCTTTGCCTTCGCTGAGAAGGCGTCTGCCCTCCTCGAGCATGGTGTAGGTCTTGCCGACGCCGGGGGCGGCGCCGAGGAGTACGCGAAGCCGCCCCCGTGTGCTCATCTGTCAGTCCTCCAACTGGTCTAGCGCCAGGTTAAGTTCCACGACGTTGACTGTCGGTTCTCCCAAGTATCCGAGGTCTCGACCTTGGGCGTGCTCGTCGAGGATGCCTTGCACCTGGTCTACGGTCAGGCCCCGCGCGTCGGAGACGCGCTGCACCTGCAGCTGTGCGTACTGGGGGCTGATGTGCGGGTCGAGTCCGGAACTGGATGCGGTGACCGCGTCCGCGGGGATCTCATCGGGAGAGACTCCGTTGAACTCGGCGATCTGTGCCTTGCGTTCCTCGATCGCCGCGATCAGGTCCTCGTTCTCGGGACCCCAGTTGGAACCTGAGGACGCGCCTCCGTCGTAGCCGTCGCCGGCTGCGGAGGGCCGGGGCTGGAAGTACTCCGGTAGCGGCTCACCGTCAGCGGCGGTGAAGTTCTGGCCGATCAAAGACGACCCGACGACCTCGCCTTCAGCGTTCCGGACGAGGCTTCCGTTGGCTTGTGCAGGGAAGGCGAGTTGACCGACCGCGGTGATCAGCAGGGTGTAGCCGATGCCGAGCACCACGGTGAACAGCAGGAGGGCACGGGTGGCGACCCAGAGGCTGCGGCCGGTGCTGCGGGTAGCGGTGTTCATGAACATGTTGTCTCCTTGACGATCCCGGGTCAGAACCCGGGGATGAGGCGCACGACGAGGTCGATGAGCCAGATGCCGATGAAGGGGGTGATGATCCCGCCGAGTCCGTAGACGAGCAGGTTTCGGCCGAGGATCTTGGATGCGTTCGCCGCGCGGTACTTCACGCCGCGCAGCGCGAGGGGGACCAGGACGATGATCACGATCGCGTTGAAGATGATCGCCGAGAGCACCGCAGAGGCGGGGGAGTGCAGCCCCATGATGTTCAGCGCCGCCAGGCCCGGGAACACACCCATGAAGATCGCCGGGATGATCGCGAAGTACTTCGCGATGTCATTGGCGATCGAGAACGTGGTCAGCGCCCCGCGGGTGATGAGCAGTTGCTTGCCGATGCGCACGATGTCGATGAGCTTGGTCGGGTCGGAGTCGAGGTCGACCATGTTGCCGGCCTCCTTCGCGGCCGACGTGCCGGTGTTCATCGCCACCCCGACATCCGCCTGCGCGAGCGCGGGCGCGTCGTTCGTGCCGTCGCCGGTCATCGCGACGAGGTTGCCGCCCTCCTGCTCCTTGCGGATGTAGGCGAGCTTCTGTTCCGGAGTGGCCTCAGCGAGGAAGCCGTCCACGCCCGCCTCCCGTGCGATCGCGGCCGCGGTGAGCGGGTTGTCGCCGGTGACCATCACGGTGCGGATGCCCATCGCACGCAGTTCTGCGAACCGCCCGGTGAGTCCCTCCTTCACGATGTCCTTGAGGTGGACCACACCTAGCACCCGGCCCTCGCCGGAGGGGTCCTTCACGGCGACGACCAGCGGGGTGCCGCCGGACTGTGCGATGCGTTCGGTGTGGTCCTCGAGCTCGGCCAGCTCGCTGGACGGCAACCTCCTCCCCTCCGATTCCAACCATGCGGTGACGGCGGACCCGGCGCCCTTGCGGATCTGAGCACCGTCGGGAAGGTCGAGACCGGACATGCGGGTCTGCGCGGTGAACGGGACGATCTCGCCGGCGGTGCTCGTGTCGACGTCCTCGCCCTGGGCGCGGGCAAGGTCGACGATCGAGGTGCCTTCCGGTGTCGGGTCCGCGAGGGACGAGACGGCGGCAGCGTGGACCAGTTCTTGCTCACGCACCCCGTCCATCCGGACGAACTCGCTGGCGCGCCGGTTGCCGTAGGTGATGGTGCCGGTCTTGTCCAGCAGCAGGGTGGTCACGTCGCCGGCGGCTTCGACGGCGCGTCCGGACATGGCGAGCACGTTGCGCTGCACGAGCCGGTCCATGCCCGCTATGCCGATCGCAGAGAGCAGTGCACCGATCGTCGTTGGGATGAGGCACACCAGCAGCGCGATCAGCACCGTGATGCTGGCCGGGCTGGCGGCGTAAGACGCTATGGGGTTGAGGGTGAGCGCGACGACGACGAACACGATCGACAGGCTCGCCAGGAGGATGTTCAGCGCGATCTCGTTCGGCGTTTTCTGTCGAGCAGCGCCTTCGACCAGGGCGATCATGCGATCGACGAAGGTTTCGCCGGGCTTGGAGGTGATGCGCACGACGATCCGGTCGCTGAGCACCCGGGTGCCGCCCGTGACGGCGGAACGGTCGCCGCCCGATTCGCGGACCACGGGTGCGGACTCGCCGGTGATCGCGGACTCGTCCACGCTTGCGATTCCCCACACGATGTCCCCGTCCCCGGGGATCAGTTCACCGGCGGAGATCACCACGATGTCGCCGAGGCGCAGGTCCGCGGAGGACACATCAGTGGTCGTCGCCTGTTCGGCGCCGGCATCCGTGGCGGAGTCGTACCCATCGATTCGGTGGGCGGTGGTGCTGGTGCGTGTCTTGCGGAGCGTGTCCGCCTGCGCCTTCCCGCGTCCTTCCGCCACGGACTCGGCGAGGTTCGCGAACAGGACGGTCAGCCACAGCCAGATCGCGATCACCGCGGTGAATGGCCACGGCACCTCGGTGCCGCCGGAGGGTGCTGGACCGCCGAGGAAGGGTTCCGCGATCGCGAGCACGGTGGTCAATGCCGCACCGACCCACACGAGGAACATGACAGGGTTACGCCATTGGGCGCGCGGATCGAGCTTGCGGAACGCGCCCGGGAGGGCAGCCCGCACCTGTGCCCAGGTAAAGGCCTTCCGCGGTGCCCGCGGGGCATCGCCCCGGGAAGGGGCAGGGGATTCGGGGGTGGGTGTGATGGTGGTCATGGTTTACAGCAGCCCTTCCGCTAGGGGACCCAGCGTGAGAACGGGGAAGAAGACGAGCGCGGTCACCAGGACCGCTGTGCCGACCACGAGGCCGATGAACAACGGTCGGTGGGTCGGGAGGGTGCCGGCGGTGGCCGGTACCTTGTCCTGTGCGGCCAGGGAACCGGCCAGGGCGAGAACGAGGACGATGGGCACGAACCGGCCCAGCAGCATCGCCACGCCCAGCGCGGCGTTCAGCCACGGCGTGTTCGCGGTGAGGCCGGCGAACGCGGACCCATTGTTGTTGGACGCGGACGCGAACGCGTACACGAGCTCCGACAGGCCATGGACGCCGGGGTTCCATATCGAGGTCGTTTCCACGTCCTCTCGGACTCCGGGGATCGCGAAGCTGAGGGCGACACCTCCCAGGAGCAGGGTCGGCATGACGAGGATGTACAGGCTGGCCAGCTTGATCTCGCGAGGCCCGATCTTCTTACCCAGGTACTCGGGGGTGCGTCCGACGAGGAGCCCGGCGATGAACACGGCGATCACTGCGATGATGAGCATCCCGTACAGACCCGCCCCGACACCTCCAGGGGCGATCTCGCCGAGCATCATGTTCAGCATCGGCATCATGCCCCCCAGCGCGGTGTAGGAGTCGTGCATCGAGTTGACCGAACCGGTGGAGGTCAGTGTGGTGCCGCTCGCATACAACACGGATTGGACCAGACCGAACCGGGCCTCCTTGCCTTCCATGGCGGCACCCGCGAGTTGCGGGGCGGTGCCGTTTCCGGCGAACTCGAACGCGGCCAGCGCGCCGAGCGAGACGACGAACAGGGTGCTCATCGCGGCGAGGATGGCGTAGCCCTGGCGGTTGTCGCCCACGATCCGCCCGAACGTGCGCGGGAGCGAGAACGGGATGAGCAGCAGGAGGAACACCTCGAAGATGCTCGTCCACGCCGCGGGGTTCTCGAACGGGTGGGAGGCGTTGGTGTTGAAGAACCCTCCGCCGTTCGTGCCGAGCTCCTTGATCGCCTCCTGCGACGCGACGGGACCGCCGGGCAGGACCTGTGATCCGCCGGATACGGTGGTGATGTCAGTGAACCCGGCGAAGTTCTGCACGACCCCTCCGGCGAGCAGGACGATCGCCGCGATCACGGAGAACGGCAGGAGGATGCGGAACGAGCCGCGCACCAGGTCGACCCAGAAGTTGCCGATCGTTCCGGTGCGTCGATAGGCGAACCCGCGCACGAGGGCGATCGCGACGGCGATGCCGGTCGCGGCGGAGACGAAGTTCTGCACCGTGAGTCCTGCGAACTGCACGGTGTAACCGAGGGTGAGCTCGGGGGAATATGCCTGCCAGTTCGTGTTCGTCACGAACGAGATCGCGGTGTTGAACGACAGCCCCTCCGGGACAGCGGGGAGACCCAGAGCGTAGGGAAGCCACTGCTGGGTGCGCTGCAGCAGGTAGAGCAGCAGGACCCCGACAAGGGAGAACAGCAAGACTCCGCGCAGATACGCTTGCCAGGTCTGCTCGGACCTGGGGTCAGCGCCGATGACGCGGTAGATCCCGCGTTCGACCTTCCAGTCCTTCCGAGAGGTGAAGACCCAGGCCATGTAGTCGCCGACGGGGCGGTACGCGACGCCCAGGAACAGGATCAGAGTCGCCAGGCTGGCGGCAAGGAACAGCCACTCCATCAGAACTTCTCCGGCTTCACCAGAGCGGTCACCAGATACACCAGCGCCGCGAGGCCGAGGGCAGCGGCGAGCAGGTCGAAGACGATCACAGCTTCTCCACCGCCTTGCCGATCAGACCGACCAGCGCGAACAGGACGATAACGCCCAGCACGTACACGATGTCGAGCACGAGGAACTCCATTCGAAAGCTGTCGAACCCCCGGGCGAGGGCCGCGCGTCGTTCAGACGCAACTCCCGATCAAACACCTGCGCTCACGGCGAAATCACAGCCCTAACGAAACGCATACGGCCACCCGTCGAAAGCTAACGGCCGTCCATACATCCCCGACGTCCCGCGCCCTCCCCGATGCCGGCGACCACCTCCGCCCCGAGTGCTCATACCCCGCCCGGCTTCTGCTCGTCATGTCAGCAGACCGTGAGCAATCCGGGCGAAGCGGGCCGTTCCGCGCATGTATTCCGTTCGGACCCCACCGATCGTGCGGATGGGCGGGCTAGGACAGACGGTGTGACTCTCACCGATATCGTCCCCACGCTGCGACGCACCCTTCCCGTTCCACTTCGGGCGAGGGCTTGGCCGGATCACACGACGCCGACGACGACCGACGTGGTCGTCGCCGGAGTGTCGATGCGGCGTCTGGCCGAGATGTGCGGCACCCCCTGCGTCCACAACACTGACCGCATCATTCGCACGAACCCCCGCCAGGCCGAGGTGCTCCGCTCGGACGTGTCGGTCGTCATCACCCGTGTCGTGATGACAGTGAACAACCTCGACTCCCAACGCGTCATCCTCATCGACGCGAACTTCAGCGACGTCCCTGCGGTGTGGTCCGAGGCGCGCCTGATCGACCGGATCTCCGCCGCCGCGTCGGCTCCTGGCATCTTGCTGGCCGCGGAAGCAGCCGCCCCGGCCTACCCGTCTCCTCCGGTGCGGCTTCCCGCCGACCTCGCCGAAGGCGACCTGCTGGCACTGCCGTGCGAAGGCACAGTGCCCCTGGGGCGCGTGCGTCCGGTGCCACTGCCGCGCCATGACACAGCACCGTTGTCTCCGGCTATCGCGGTGTCCCCGGCCATCGACATCGCCCCAGGTCTCTTGTCCGCCCTGACCCCCCAGCTCTGAAACGGAGACAGTTGACGTGACTCTGTTACACACCATCCTCAGCGCCCGACTCCTCCGGAACCGGATCCCTGCAGCGACGCCGCGGGCACACGGGTGGCCCATGGACACCGTTCACACTCGCGAGGACGTGCTGGTCGGTGGGCACTCGCTGCTCGGACTCGCCACGACGCGGGGCACACCCGCGGTACTCATCCACCCCGCCGGACACCCCGAACGGACTGGAGGTTCTGACGCCTATGTCACCCTCGTAATCACGCGTGTCCTCGCTGTCGCCGGGGACACGCGCGGCGCGTTGCACGTCCGCGTCGACGGCGACATGACGGAAGTCACCCCGGACTGGGCGGGGTCGACCGTGCTCGGCCGCCCCGACGCTGGCAGTCGGGCGCCCGCCAGCATCGAAACGATCGGAGCAGCACCGCTGCCGGGTGAGGTGCCCCAGGAAATCCAGGCTGGGGATCTTCTGGTCGTCCCGTGCGCGGGAACGATCGCGCTGGCCACCGTACGGCACCACCCCGCCACGACCCCAAACGAAAGAAACTCGATGGAGACGTGGACGCGATGCGCGAAATGACCTTCCGCACCTCCACCTCCGGCAGGATGTGCTTGCTGACCGGCGGATCTCTACATGGACCCGACGCAGAGCAGCCGGCTACGGACAAAGGTGCGAGCTCTTCGTTCGTGGGCGGCATCGTGTGGGGGATCCAGCTGGAGGACAGCGCAGCGGGGCTACAGGTACGCAACCGCCTCCGCGGTTCCTGGCGGCCCATTCGCGATGTGCTGCGTCGCTCGCCGACCGTGCATCATGTGATCGTGCTGTACCGGCGGGGTCCCGGCCATCGCCCTCGCTCCTGCAAACGGTTCGCTTACGCGGCGGCCACAGACTTTCACGCGCGGGCCGAGAGAGAACTGGGGTGGGACGTCGATGTCGTCTTTATCGACGTGACCGACTGCGCGTCCCACGCGCGGCTGAACGCTCGGCTTCTCCAGTACGTCCGCACGCACCCTTCCCCCAATATCTGGGGCGCGCTCTCGCTGGACTGGGCGGACGTCCGTGACCGATCCGTCCACGACGTGGCCGCGGAGATCTTCGCCTGATCGCGGCCACACCGCGATCGAAACCAGGCGGGGGCGATGTCCTCTGCCCGACGGCCAGCCGATGGCTAGCCGTTTCGTTGCAGACTGAGCAGTGTCACCTCGCCGAACACGTTACGCCAGGCTCTCGTGTACTGGTCTGCCGTGATCGTTCCCGCGCGACGGGCGCTCGCTGCTTCCGTCATCGTCTCCGCGAGAGCCTCGAGATGAGTCTGCGCCCGGGAACGATCGTGGTCGGGCGAGATCGCCGACGTGCACACCCAGATGGATGCGGACTTGCGACGGACCCCGATCGTCCGGGAAGACAGAACCACCCAGCCGATCACGAAGAGGCCTGCGATCGACAGCAGCGTCAGCTCGGGCGACGCCCCGGTTCCCAGCAGAACGATCGCGGCGATAACCGCGCCGCCTATGCCGAGGGGGGTGAGTGTGCGAGACGCGTCGGCCCAGAGACGTTCCCGGTCGAACGAGTCGGGCGGGTATACGACCAGATGCGTCGTGACGCTGCCATATCGGCCGGTGGACCGGGATATGTGCCCCCACCGTTGCGTGCCGACAACCTCCGTGGATGAGTACTGGCCTGCCATGGGGAAGTGAGGACTGTCGGGGTCCGCGCGTTTCGACACGCATACAGCTTTGTCGCCCACGTGGCTTCCCCGCGTGCGTCCTCACACAACCCATGCGCGAATCCGCCCAATACTCACGTCGATCCAAACACGGGCCGTTCGGCCGAGGTGACTCAGATGCATATGCCGCTTCGACGAACTACACATCCGCTGGCGCTGATACCGCCACCGTCGAGGTGCCCCCAACGGCCAAGCAGCGCGAAGACGCGGAAGGCGATCACAGGATCGGTGGCACGGACGACAGAATCACTGTCATCGGACACGATGACAACCCATCAGTAGTTCCCGCCAACCGATCTGTAGTTTCCGCCCCGGGCGCCGGGGAAGTAGGGGCTTCGTCGACGCCTGCATCGCGTTCGCCGGTGATGTCCGATTCCGCTGGCAATGCCGACCTATGTGCCATAGAGACGCATCGTCTCTGCAGCCGCTGATGCATAGGAGGTAGATGGGATGTCTCGCGCAATGTTGGGTGTGAGGCCCGAGGTCGTGGAGGACGTGGCGGTGCGCGCGTTGCCGCGGCGGCCGCTCGCGTGGCCGATGCGGGTCGTCGTCGTCTCGGCGATCGCGTTGATGGCCGGAGGGCTGGCGGCGTTGGCCGATCGCGTCGAGCTGCTGGTGTTGGTCGTGGTCGTCGCGGCGGTGATCATCGCCGCCCTGGTCGTGTTCGGTCATCGCGCGTGGCAGCGCGGCCGGTCCATCGACCTGATGATCGAGGCGGTCAATTCTGTGGTGAGAGCGTCAGCTCCGACCCGAGACCTGGTGACCGTGTCGAGGTGGAGGGGAGGGTGGATCGGCGCTCCGCAGCGCATCGTGATCCGCTACCCCGGAGATCTGGTCGACTCGGATCTGAAGTTCGCCGAGACGCTGGTGGTCCAGGTGAGCAACCGGATGGGGATCGCGTACCGGGTGAAGAAGAACGATGCGCGCCGATGCTTGATCACGCTGACTGCGGATCCGGCCGCCCCTGAGCCTGTGGTCGACCCGGATCAATCCCGTCTGGAGAGCGTGTTGTCGGTGATCATCCCCGGGGTGTCCGTCGACGAGTTCGTCCGGGACAATGCCGACAACCTGCAGCGAACGGTTCTGCACTGGCCGCCGACGTCGACTTCGCGGGTGTCGAAGACGATCTGGCAGAAGCAGGCTGTTGACGCCGTGCGCTCCTCGGTCGTGGCGCCCAACGCGGCGCAGCTGACCATCGACTGGGATCTCACCGCCGATCGCGGTACCGTGCGCCCGCTGACGCCGCTGCCTGATGTGCTCCCTCATCCGCCCCGTGACGACGACAACCCGATGAAGATCGCCTTCGGTCACTTCCGCGACGGGACTCCCTGCGTCTGGGACCTCGATGCACCACTCCCGCATTTGCTGATCGTGGGTGGCACCGGTGGTGGAAAGACGGTGCTGTTGCTGTCGATTCTCACCGCACTGCCCACGGGGATGCGGCGTGACGCATTCGGTCGGTGGGTTCGCGACCCGGACATGCCGATGGCCGAGATCTGGCCGGTCGACCCGAAGCGCCTTGGCCTGTTCAACCTCGGGCTGCTCCACGGCGCGAAGCCGGCCGCGACCCGCGAGGCGGCGATCGTCACCTACATCCTCAAGGTGAAGAAGCTCATGGACGACCGATACGAGTACCTCGAGCGGAACGGCCCTCATCTGCGTTCCACGCTCGACCCGCTCGTCCTCGCCGTCGACGAGGGTGAGGAGATGGCCGACATGCTCAACGAGTGGTGGAAATCCGGCGGCGGCAAGGCCGACTGGTGCCAGAGGATGGGTCTTGAGAAGGCGCCGACCGGCAGCATCCACCCCGTGATGACGGCATTCGGCTCGATCCTGCGGCTCGGCCGCGAAGCGCGGGTGCACGTCATTCTCGCTTCGCAGCAGGCGGCGGCGTCGTGGTTGAGCACGTCGAGCCGATCCCAGTTCGCCGTCCGCATCGCGTTGCGGAACCTGGAGCAGTCCACCTCGATGATGACGTTCGGCAGCCTCGTGGCCACCGCCGGGCTCGAGAACAAGCCCGGCCGCGCCTGGGTGTCTCCGGGTATGGGTGTCCCGCCCGAGCACGCGCAGATCTTCTGGACCCCGAAGCTCGCCCAGGGGCTTGGCGACGAGGACCGCGCGATCATGCACGACCTCGGAATCACCCTCCCGGACGACCCGGGCTTCGTTCCGCATGACGACGTCGTCCAGGCGCCCGCCGAGCACGGTGAGGCCGAAGACGTGGCGGAGACCGCCGGCGGGGAGGATGCGGGCCGGCCGCACCTGTATGCCGTCGAGGACTCGGCCCCCATCGAGGAAGAGACCGTGCGCAGCTTCGAGCTGTCGGTCTCCGAGCTCGAGGTGGGGATGGACATCCTCGTCGACGTCGACGGTGAAGGTGTGATCGCGACCGTGGAGTCCATCGACGTCGACCTGGAGGACCAGGACTACCTCATCCTGACCTACCTCACCGAAGACGGTGAGAGGGGTGAGGTCGCGGTCCCCGATGACGAACAGGTGACGATACTGCTTCCGGAGTGACCCCCGGAGACGACAAGACGATCTCGTCTTTTTATCGCATAGGAGTTAGACTCATATGCGTAAAGAAAGACGAGATCGTCTTTGTCCGATCTGGGCCTCTAACCGGACCCATGTCGAGTAGAAGGCATCCCGCCTCATCCTCGACAAGAAGGAGGGTCATCATGACCATCACCCAGACCGCCCCCGCGAGCACCGCGGTGGGGGTCGATGTCACCGGAACGGTGCGCAGCCCGCTCATGCTCTTCCGCACCATCCCCGACCGCGTCCCGCACGTCTCGTTCCGCATCGACGGCGTCGACGGGCCGTATAACGTGCACGCGCGCGGCGTGCTCGCAGAGCTGCTCCGGCAGACGATCCGCAAGGGGAACGCCGTGCGGGTTCACGCACCCTGCGCGACTCTCGCGCACCCCGATCAACACGTTCCGGATCTCGAGGCGGACAGCGTCGAGCTCGATCTGCGTTGACCTTCGCGTCGACGCCCGGACCCCTGACGAGAGGACCTCTCACGGATGTGTGACCCGAAGCCTGGTGCGCGGTGCAGCGCCGACACCTGGAAGGAACTGCAGCACGCGCGATCGAAGGCAGATGCCGCTCGACGGGATCTCGACCGCGCGCCCGAGGACCCTTCCGTGCGGCGCCGGCTGCACCAAGCCGAGAGCAACCTCGCAGAGAAGAGCGCCGCATACGACTCCTCGCCTCGGGGCCAGCGCGAGCTCGCGGAGAAGATCGACTCCGCAGCTGACCCGAATAACCCCGAGCTCGACGATCTGCGCACTCGGCTGTGCGCCGGCCGGGCCACGCGCATCGCTCAGAAGCAAGCACTCGCCCGGTCACGCGGCCTGTCCGGGGCGGAGGAGTCCCTCGAGGTGGAGCGTGCCCTCAACCGGCTTCGCCACCCGGACGGCGGATACACCCGCCACCCGAACACTGGTCGCGAGGAGAGCATCGGCTTCTTCGTCTCGCCCTACCCAGACCGCGAGGTAGCAATCCCCGTCGACCAGCTCCGACCCATCGACATCCTGCGATTCAGCAAGGCCAACGCCGATCTGCTGCGGATGGACTACCACTACGAGGGCGCCTGGCACGATCCTGAGACGGGAATCGTCTCCCTGGACGTGTCCGTGAAGACCCTCGACGCAGCCGAGGCTCGACGGCTCGCCGAGCAGCACCAGCAAGTCGCGTTCTTCGACGCGCAGACCGGCGCCTCGGTCGAGGTCGACCCGAATGCCCGCGACCGAATCTCGCACCTCAACGAAGGGAACCCGTCATGACGAAGGACCTCAAGTACCTCGGGGCCGGGGCGCCCGGCGATCCGCTCACGGACATCGTCGCCGCCGTCGCCGCCGTCGCCGCCATCAACGGCCACACCCCGGACGACGCCGAGCTGCGCGAGCTGCTCGACGAGCAGGCTTTGCCCTCCGATGACGAGAGCGTGCAGCGACTGCGCGCCATGCTCGTCGACGCCGGGCTGGGGGAGGGGACATGACCGCGCGATCCGCACAGCCCCGCACCCTTCGCGCCCGCATCGTGACGTCGAACGAATCGTCGCTCGAGGTGCTCGCTGACCTCGTCGCCTCGGCCGACGCTCTACGGGCGGAAGCCGATGCGCTGCGCGCGCGACTGTCAGCCGGCAAGCTCGTCGCCGTCGCCGCGGCCGCGCGGGACATGATCGTCAAACTGCGCATCCGTGGGGCAGTACCCGAAGGCGACTACCTCGCGCTGGTCGACGCGGCGCGCATCGTCCTCTGCCGGCAGCGATTGCTCCTGCACCAGCTGCTCGCGTCAGGGGGAGCTGCCTCTGGGATCGGACCAGCTGCAGGCGATGGGGTGCAGGAGCCATGAGGACGCTCCGAGACAATGACGCTGCCGGCTACCCGGACGGCGTCTCGAGCGATGATCTGCACCGCCGCCGCGAGGGCGATGAGCTCGGATACGTCCCGTCGACGGGGGACTGCATCCGGTATGCGATGCGCCACTCGGCTTGGGACGAGAACGGGCACCGCCTCGAGGACTGGCCGGCCCGAGACGCGCGCGGGCCGTGGGGGCCGGCGACCGACGTCGTGAGTGTGACGCCGGTCGCCGGGCCTCTCATCGTGAAGGTCGCCTGCCGCAACCCTCGCAACGGTGAGCGCACATGGATCGACCTCGACTGGTGGATCTGTGAGCCGGTCTATCAGGACGGAGCGCTCTGGTGATCTCGTCGACGTGGGGGGAGCGATCGCACAGCGATCCCTACTGCGCGGCCCATTGCTCAGCGGGGCACAAGCACAGCCAGTGCGGATGCTCGTGCAGCCACCGTCGCGCCGCCTCGATCTCTGATCGGTGGCAGGGCGCGTACTCCTACGCTCTGACGAACTCAGAGATCGACGATGCTGCAGCATTCGCGGATGAGTTCGCGGCCTACATCGAGGACAGGATGCACGAGATCCGGTATCCCGATGTGCCCCTGCCGACGCCCGAGGAGTACGAGCTCGCGCATCGATGACAGGTGCTCTGAGCGCCTGGACATCACCGTTGCACATATGAGATAGTTGCTGTGGGTGACCGCCCGAACTTCACCTCGGTCCCCGGAGGGTGCTGCATCCCTCCGGGGACCTTCTCTATGCGGCGTCTTCACCGCCGGGGGTGATCAAGGGCAGCAGGTCTCGCGCGGCCTTCGGGTACGTCGTCCGCTCGAGAGCGACCAGTTGCTGGCGACGCTGACGCGCAGTGCCGAGCGCCCAGGCGTAGCGGAAGTTGCCGGGGTGGCGGATCTTCTGCACTCCGACGTCGACGAGTGCCGTATGCAGCCACGCGCGAGGATCCTGCCCGGCGCGACGCGGCCGGGCACCGAGCTTCACCAGGTGCCGCTCGGCGGCGTCGCATCCCTGCTCCCCAGTGCGAAGCTTCGAGAGGGTCCGCTCGGAGAGCACGAGGCCGGCGGTGGGGACGTAGTTCAGCGTCCGCGGGGTGGATCGCCCCAGAGCGATCGCTCCCGTGGCCTGGTAAATCGTGCCCACATGACCCCGGGAGACGGTCTCGACACGGGTGGAGATCTGGCCGTGCTCGTCGACGTCGGTGATGGTTCGCTGCCGTGGCATCGGGTCAGCGAAAGAGACGATCCCGAGGATGCCGGCAGCCGCTGCGCGCTTCCAGACCTGGGCGAGGAACCAGGACTCGGCGTTGGCGGGTGCGGCATCCGTGAGCACGAAGCGGCCGAGCTCGAGGGATTGCGTGAAGGGGGCGAGTTCAGGGAAGACGTTGCTGACGACGGCTGCCCTCATGGGGACGGACAGGACCGCGACGCCGACCAGGCTCGCGGGATCCTCGCCGGCCTCGGAGAACAGCCCCCACGCCATCCGGCCAGCCGGGTACGAGGCTGCGTAGTGGTGCCGGCAGACGAACGCTCGCGCGACGGACTCCGGGATCTCGGCAACGGAGAACTGACGCGCGTCGAAACCTCCCTCGGACAGATGACGCCACGAGTGTCGTCCCAGCGTCCACCGCTGGCAGGAGGACGATTCGGGGGTAGGCGTGCGGGTCATCGGGCGGATCCTTCCGGGTGGGTGTCGTGCGGGATGCTGATTGTGGAGGAGGACGTGCGTGGCGCGGCGAGGGCGATCGCGTACAGCTGTTGGAGTCGCCGGCGAAGGTGCGGATTCGCTGCAGCTGACCGGCGGAGCTCCGCTGCAGAGATCTCGCCCCCGAGGGTGCGGAGATCCAGGGTGGCGATCGCCCAGTCGCAGAGCGCGACGTCGTCGACGTCAAGCTCTACCTCGACGGTCGTCGTCTGCTGCCAGCTGAGCGCGGTCTTCACTGTGTGCCCTCAACGGTTCTGCGGCCGGTGCCCGGTCAGCTGGTGGTACGGGACTGTCTCGGGCCAATTGCCACCGGAGTCGCTGCGGAGTGAAACGGTGGTCCGGTTCGCGCGGACGACCGTGTGCCAGCGGCCGCGATGCTCCACGAGATCTCCGGGGGCGACAGCTCTCCGATCGACTCGGGTGGCGCCGGCGCCGTTGAGGTGCGCCTGCTCCACGGCCTGCCAGAAGCGCAGCCGTCCCGTCAGCTGCTCGCGCTCGTCGAGAAGCTCCTCCCGCTCGGCGCCACGAGCGGGAGGGAACGTGACTCCAAGGTGGTTGCGGTAGCCGGCGAGATCTCGCGTCGTCGCGCGGAGTCGCCGCTGCAGCCGTTCGATCCTCCGGGCGGCGTCCTGCGGACTGGTCCTCACCGCGCGCCAGGTGGTGAGATCTTCGACGGGCTGGGGCCGTACCTCGAGCTCGACGAGGACGACGTGCCCAGCTCGGGTGAGCTCCTCCTCGGTGCGTGCGATGAGGTCTCGCCGCGGCGCACGGTCCTGCGAGGAGGGGACATACCATTTGGCGCGTCGTCGCGAGTACCGCCACCCGCACGCCCGGAGGGCCTCGGCTTCGGCCCCGTCGACGCGGACGCCGGCCAGCGTGGTGCCATCGGCGCCGCGGTGGGTGATCCGCAACGAGCTCATGGCTCGTCCCGGAAGATCTCGATCGCGTTCCTGACGACCAGTCGGAGGAGGAACCAGAGCCCGATCAGCAGACCGAGCTCGAGCAGGGCATGCCAGACGCGGCCGCCGAGGATGAGCGCCGCGGCGACCGCGACTGCTGCGACGAGAACGAACACGGCGCCGGATGCCTCCCGGCTGGCGCGCTGTGAGATCTCCGCGGAGACATGGCGACGGGGATACGGAGCGATAGCCATGCTCAGCCCCCGATGCGTTGCGTCGGCTCCACAGCTGCACCGCGCCGCCACTGCGGTGTGAAGTCGCACAGGCCGGAGTACTCGACGACGCCCGGGTGGTCATCGCTGGCGACCAACGGCCAGGCGCGCAGCCGTGACTGGATTGCGGCCCCGAGCCGGTCGAGGAACTTGCGGGCGAACGAGTCCGCCCAGTTCGGACTGTCGGCGCTGTTGTCGATGAGGAAGAGCCGGCATCGCTCCACTTGGAGGGCCTGCTCCTCGGTGATGGTGAACGTCTCCCGCTGCTCGGGCTGCCAGATCAGATCGAAGACTGGCTGCCAGGTGTACAGCGGGGTGGGGTGATGGGTGCCGGCCGCTGCGTTCGCGGCCGCGTAGTTCTCCGAGCGCAGCTGCCGGCCGATCCGATCTGCGGCCCTGACGATCTCCTCCGCGTCGCGGTCGACGGTGGAGTTGCCGATGACGGCGGCGCTCACGATGAGGTCGATGGTGTCTTTGGTGACGATCTGGACGCGCACGAGAAACCTCCCTGCATTTAGCTGACTTGACAGCATCGAATATAGGGCACACATAGCAGATAGTCAACTGGTCAACCTCGTCGTCGACCGAAGCGTGCGGATCGGTAGGCCAGTGGACGCCTTCAGCCGGCCGCAGTGCGCAGCAGAGCGGCGCCCGGGCATGAGGGAGCGGGCTGGTTCTTACCGCCGGTTGCTCGTGGGTGGGCCGGTATACCGCACGTACTCAGACCAGGTGCACTCCACGGCGAGGCGCATCGCGTCTTCCGGAAAGTACCCGATGAGCTGCCGCTGCTCAGGATCCTGCGACCAGGTCACCGAACGCAACAGACGTCGCCCTTTGACTTCGACATGCCGGATGATCGCGATGCGCTTGCTCTGGTCGAACACGTACCAGATGCCCGGCTCTGGCGATCTCTGCAGCTGCGACATCGGAGTCCAGTGCTGCACCACCCCGTGACCATACGCAAGGGTGCCGACAACCACACGGTTGCACAGACGAGCCCGGTCGAGTGTCCGCTCTAGGTGGCCATCAACGTCGGCGGCGCACCAGTCTGCTTCTGTTCCTAGGTGTCATCCCGAGGGCTGCTACTGATAGCGGCCGCCGTGCTGGTCAAACAGGGCGCGCACGTCGGCCTCGGTGCCGCCGGTCTTCGCCAGGGAGATCATCGCGTCCTGCGCTGTCGGGCTCGCGAGGTTCAGCTGGACGAGGACGTCGGAGCCCTTCTTTTCGTCGATGATCGCGAGAACGCGGCCGAGGCGGGTGGCGTTCTGCTTCGTGTACTCGGCGAGAGCGCCCCACTTCGGGATTGTGTCGCTGCGGGACGGATCGTGTGGGTCGATGATGTCTATGAGCACTTCGCCGTCGCGTTCGGTGAAGACCAGGAAGTCGGGATGCAGCAGGCGCTGCTCCCCGAGCGGGCCGTACGCGATCGCGATGGACTGGGTGCCGCTCGACGGGTTCCGATACCAGGCGAGCGTGGTGTGGCGCTTCGTCTCCGTCTCGAGTACGGCGCGTTCCCACGTGTTGCCGTCGTGCGGGAACTGTCCGTCAGTGTCCGCGAGCAGGTGGCGCGGCCAGCGGTGCTCGGCGTCCTTCACTACCGTGTCCGAGGGTGCCTCGACGGGGATCTCGACGGAACGCTTCGACTCGGCGAACGCGGCGTAGAAGTCGGTCTCTGCGGTCCCGCCGATCTGCGACAGGGCAGCGGCGTGCTGCTTCCGCCATTGATCCAGCAGCGTCTGGCTGGCGTCCTCGACAGCTTTCACTGTGTCGGGCTGCTGTGCGACAGCTGCGACGATGAGGCGTGCGGCGTCTCCGTCCCGGTCGCCTTCGGGCTGGGCCATGTACAGGCGGTCCCAGAGCCACTTCGCTGAGTTGTCCGGGAGGCGGCGGGCGGCGATGTTGAACAGGTCGGCGACGTTACGGGTGGCGATCTTCGCGCTTTCGGCCTGCGTGCCAGTCTGCTCGCCGGTGAGCCAGTCGATCGCGAGGGTCTGATAGTCGACCTCCTCGTAGGCGGTCACCTTATCGTCGACGAACTGCTGGTTGGCTTTGATGTGCTGCAGCAGGGTGTCGACTGCCCGGTCTTGAGCGATCCGCGGTGCGTCTTGGAGGATGCCGGTCTTCGCGAGCACCATCGCCGCGGTCAATACGCGGGATGTCGCCGGCCGCGCGGTCCGTGAGGGCCGCGACCAGCTGGGGAAGTCCCTGAACGCGGTCCACACAGCATCCGGCACGGCGGCGTTGCGGGTGACTGGCACCGGGTTCACCACGACGGGCGTTGCGACCTCGGTGTCGCCGGTGCGCAGGCGCATCGCGACCCGCTCGACGGACTCCTGATCGAAGTGCGGAAGATAGGTCCACACGGCGTTCAGGTTGTCGTCGCCGGCGACCCGCTTCGCGAGTGGGGTGCGGACGATGCGGCCGACGAGCTGGGTGATGGTCACGTCGTCGCTGGTGCCGCGGAGGGAGACCAGCACCTCGGCGCGGGGGCAATCCCACCCGGTCGTGAGCGCGTCCTTGAACAGCACCACCTTCACTCCGCCGGTCTCCTGGATCCGGGGTGGGTCGACGTAGCGCACGTCGTGGCTTCCGAAGGTGACCGCGGATCCGCCCTCGAGCGCGTTGGCGAAGTTGTCGATTGTGAGGGTTGAGTCGGCTTGCAGGATGTCCTGGATGAAGCCGGCCACGATGGTCTCATTCGGTTTTGCGGTCAGCTGTACGAGAAGCACCGGCTCCACGAGCGCATCGCCCGGATTCTGGTCCGCCCAGGACGCCCATCGCTGCTCCTGGCGGGCGCGCTGGATCGCCGCCTCCCGAACGAGGGTCGAGTCTGATGCGATCTCCTCGGTCGGATGCGCGAGGACGAGCTGGTCCTTCACGAGCCCGGACTCGCGTACCGCCGCAACCTCTACGTCGACCGCCTCACGGTACGCCCGATGCGCTGCGATGTTCTTTTCGAAGCGCTCCGGAGTGGCGGAGACACCGACGACGATCGGCACCGGATTGCTCATCTTGCCGCCGCCCCGGGTCAGCTGCCCGAGGATCGTGTCGCCGCTCGCACTGGATCCGCCGCCAGTGCCCTGGTGCGCTTCGTCGACGAACATGACCACGCGGCTGCCGAACCGGTCGACCGTGTTGCTCAGGGTCTCCCACAGGGTGAAGGTGCGCCCATCCTTTGAGGTGTAGTTGGTCGCGCTGCTGCCGAGCTTCTGGGTGTTCAGAAAGTACACCCGGCCCGGTGTCAGTGTTTCCACGTCGTACTGCTTCGAGGAGTCGATGATGTGCAACCGGGGACGCAGCTTCTCGCTCGCGCGTTCGAACTTGTCACGAGTCTGCTCGTTCAGCTTCGGGTAGAGCGATACCCACAGGATGACCGGTTCCTCGCCGGGTATCACCGTGTCACCGAAAATCAGATCCTCGATGGCGGCCGCGGCGATGATCGTCTTGCCGGCACCGGTCGGTGCCGCGAGGCTCACAGCCGACGACTTACCCTTCGACGCGAGCCCGGCGCCCACTTCGATACCGCTGACGATCTCGCCGGCGGCCTGCGCCTGGTAGCCCCGGAGCTGGTACTCCATCAGCGCCCTCCCACGTTGATCTCGAAGTTGCTGAGATAGTTCTCGTACAGCCGGAACGACGACACCTCGGGGCGCATCGCTCGCACGATCGGGCCGTACGTGGTCTCCGAGTCCGAGACGACGTAGACGGTCTCGATCTCCGGCCGGCTGTTCACGAGCTCGACGAACGGTGCCCACTCGGCGACGCTGAACAGCACCGCATAGTTCGCGCCCTCGGGCGCCGCGAATGCCTCGGCATGCTCAGCGATCACCGGGCCGCGCCCGCCCGCCTTCACCCACAGCAGCGTCGCGATCTGCCGGAATGCATCGTCGGCAGCGATGTCATCGCGGTCGAGGTAGTCGAGCTTCAAAAAGGTCACGTTCTCGTCGTACCCAATCGCACCCGGAATGCCCGACGCGATCTTCTTGCCGTCCGCGTCCATCACCGGGTCAGTGAGCTTCGAGCCGTCGCGCCGCGTGCCAGTGACAACCGTCTGGATTCGCGGCAGCGTGACCTTCTCGAAAACACCTTCCGCCTCCCACTCGGGATCTCCCGCTGCATGGCCAGCTTTGGTGAGGGCCGTCGCCGCCTTCTGCCCTACCTCGTTATTTGTCACGACAATCGACTGCCTGTGGCCGCCATCGGTCGCGTTGAGCTGCAGAACGGCGTGCGCAGTCGTCCCGGTGCCTGCGAAGAAGTCGAGAACTACGGCACTGGGCTGACCGCCTGTCGCGATGTTCACCCACCGCGCGATGACGTCGACGTCTTTCGGGAAGGGGAAGTCGTTGGTTCCGAGGATCGCAGCTAGTGACCTCGTAGCCTTCGATCGGTCCTGAGTGAACACGGGGGCAACAGACTGCTGGCTGCCGGCTTCCAGGAAGCGCTTCTGGCGCGCGGAACCGGTGCTGTCAGGGGCAAAGACGACGATGCCGTCTTCAATCGCTTGCATCATCCGCTCGCGCGACCAGATCCACCCGTTCGGATGCATCTTCACGGGCTTGCCGTCGACCGGGTGCGGAATGTCGTACTGAAGGTTCGGGCGGGGAAAGGGGTTTCGCAGATCGCCCGTGCTGTAGACCTTGCCGGCGTGCTTCGGATGGCCATCAACTTGGTCGTACATGTTGAGGCCGCGCTCGGCACGGGCCGGGTGGTCAGCCGGAAGGGCTCTGCGCCAGTTTCGGAGCAACGCGGTGGCAGCTGCAGCGTCATGACCGGACTCCTCCCACGCATCGAGCCCAGCCTGCAGTAGTTCGTCGTACCCGGGACGTGACTCCTTCCAGGCATCACCGGTAGAGAGAAGCGCCTTGTCCTTCGCGAAAAAGAGCATGTAGTCGTGCGTGTCGGCGATGAACTTCACGTTGTTCTTGCGGCCGCCCTGCCACACAACGTTGCCGAGGAAGTTCTGCTCACCGAATACTTCGTCCAGGAGCACCCGAAGGCGGTGGTGCTCGTTGTCGTCGATAGCGACGATGATGACGCCGGTCGGAGCGAGGAGGTGTCGCGCGAGCTCGAGGCGCTTCTGCATGAAGCTCAGCCACTTGGAATGGCGGTATGCGTCCGCGTCGCCGACGTAGCGGTCGTTGTAGATCCAGTCGCCGGCGCCGGTGTTGTAGGGCGGGTCGATGTAGATCAGATCGACCTTGCCCTCGTGCGTGTATCGGAGCGTCTCGAGCGCGTGGAAGTTCTCACCCTCGATGACGAGGTGGTGCGGCTTGTCGCCGCCGCGCTCTATCGACCCGAGCGGCGTAAAGCCTGGGTAGACGGGCTCGTCGAAGACACGCGCGACCACGAGGTCGCCTGTCGGCACTTCGCGCGTTTCGCCGTCGTGGTGCAGTTGCGCGACTCCGCCGACGACCCTCTTCACCTCCCAGTAGCGCGGGTCCGAACCGTCGCGTAGCTGGGCGCGGACGCCGCGTCGCACGCGGGCCTTCGGGATGCGGATGCCTTCGGGGAGGTGCTCCTCGAAGTTCAAGCCCCACTTCTTCTTGCCGGTGATCTGGGTGATCTCGGCGGCGATGCGGTCGCGCAGGGCCTGGTCGGCTACCTGATCCAGCAGCACGTCTATGCGTCGCCGTTCGTCGGTCATCGGGGCAGCTCCTCAGCCTGGAGCGTCAGTCCCGGACGCTCACTCGTCATCACGCTACCGGGCGCTTATGCCGGGCGTGTCTGTCTGCAATGGGCCGCGGACAGAGAGGGCACCCGGCCGTGGATCGTCAAGTGTCAAGTCAACTAATCCAGGAGGGCCGGATGTCCAGCGCTCCACTGACCGGGTGCCGTCTCAGATCTTAGCGGTCGCCCCCGTCGCCGGGGAGTGACGCGTGCGGCGCGGCCGCGCATGCGCGCAGCCATGCCGCGACGCGCGCTTCGTCCCATTCCGTGATCTCGCTGGTGTGCAGTTGCGCGATCAGCTCGTCGACGAGCCGGTTCCGCGCTGCGAGGCCCAGAGGTGCTATTCCGGCGAGGGGGAGGCGTTGGCGCCACCAGGTGGAGGACTCTGCTGGGTTCCCGCCGGCGTCCGAGCCGCAGTTGGGGCACAGACCGAGGGAGTCGGTGGTCTTCCGCCGGTGCCAGACGACAACGGCCCCGCACCAGGCGCATTGGTGGACGAACTGCTCGCCCCGTCTCATGGCCTCGGTGGGAGCGAGCTCGAGGCCGACGTCGGCGAGTTCGAACAGCGGCTCGTCGGCGGTCATGACTTCGCTCGCCTCCGGGCGCCGACGCTCAGGGATCTCGCCGTGGCGATCCGTGGCCGGCCGATGACCTCGTAGTCGTGACTCTGCTCCCAGCGGTCGGCAGCGTCACGGCTCGTGAAGGGCACGGCCACGACCTCGCCGGAGGTGAACTCCACTAGGAGCACGACGCGCTCGTCATTCATTGGGGACCTCCTCGAGGTGTGCGCGGAGGTGGAGGCGGTCACGGATCTCGTCGACGATCTCCTCGCTGCCGCCGCCGAGGATCTCGTCGACGACCTCGAGGTGGATGTGTCCGGTTAGCCCGAGCTCGCGCAGCGCTGCGCAGACGGATGCCGCCTCGGCGGGGTCACCGAGATCCAGGACGACCCGTCGACGTCGCGGCGAGAGGTGGGTGACCAGGCTCATGCTGCGACCCGCTTCCGCAGTGTCCGCTCGAAGACGGTCTGGATGTCGCCGCGGTGATGCCGCTCCGCGGCTTTGACGATGGCCGGCACGGTGCGGCCGACGATGGCGGCGGCCTGGTGGGGGGATTCGCCGAGCTCGAGCAGGAAGGCGATGTCGTCGAGGTACTCGGTGGCCGTGTATCGGGCGTCACGCGCCTTCGCCACTCCCTCCGGCACCTCGGTGGGGTCGTCGATGTCGTCCCAGGCGAGCGGGCCGACCCACCGGTAGTGCTTGGCGATCTTCTTGGCTCGCTCGGCGCGTACCCCGTCCTGCGGCTTGTCCCACTGCTGGATGAAGAGGGCGGTGACCTTATTGCGGGTGCCGGTGGTGATGCGGTTCCTTCGGCCGTGCAGCAGGGTCCAGAAGTTCCCGACGCCCATCCCCAGCGCCTCGGCGAGGGCGGTCTCCTGCCATCCGATGGCGACGAGTGCGCGCAGCCGGCGGACGGTGCCTGTGGGGTCGATGAGAGCGGCCTCGATGCTGTCGGCGGTGAGGGCGAGGAGCGCGTCGGCGTACGTCTTGCGGATCTCCTCCACGGGGGCACGCTGATCGGTTCCGCGCGGCCCGTAGATGAGGTCCATCATCGGGCCGTGCCCGACGCCTGCTGCCCGGCCGATGCGTTCGTAGCCGAGGCCGAGTTCGTGCAGCTGCTGGACGTGTGCGCGGACGGGGGCCGCGGGTACGAGGCGGGGGCCGATCTGGTCGTCTCGTCCGTAGGCGCGCAGCCTGTTCCGTCGTCGCTGACGTTCCATTGCTCGCTCGTGGACGCACGTGCTGCAGCGGCATCCGTGCCGGGTCCAGCATGTGTCGACGTCGTGAGGATGATCGGGTGGGCACTGGTTCCGGATGCCGTTGGCGCGGGTGGGGCGGGCGGTGTGGTTGCCGGCGCGGTACTCCCGCAGGTAGTGCATGCGGCACAGCCCGCGAGCGGTCACCGGCCGGGAGCACTGCTCTCCGGGTGCCTGGCAGGTGCGATTGGTGGTCAAGGTCGTTCACCTCCTAGATGGGGGCGGCTGCCGCCGCCCCCATGGGATTCAGAGGAGCGCGAGCGCGTCCGCGGTGTCGGTGACGAGGGTGGCGCCGCCCTCGCGGATGAGACGGTGGGTGCCGGCGCTGCTCGGGCTCGTGATCGGGCCGGGCACCGCGCCGACACGTCGGCCGAGCTGCGCGGTCTCAGCGGCGAGGAGCAGGGAGCCGCTGCGCCAGCCGGCTTCGACGATCACGGATGCCTGTGACAGGCCGCCGAGGATGCGCGCCCGAGCGGCGAAGCGCCACTTGGTGGGCGCGGCACCGGGGGCCAGTTCGCTGACGATCGCGCCGCCGGCGGCCGCGACCCGGTTGATCAGGTCGTTGTGTCCTGCCGGGTAGGGGCGGTCGACGCCGCCGCCGAGGACGACGATCGGGGTGCCGCCGGCGGCGAGGGTGGCGCGGGTGGCTGCTCCGTCGATCCCATAGGCGGCGCCGGTGGCGATCGCCACGCCCTGCTCGGTGAGCTCGGTGGCGAGCTCACCGGCGACGTGGTCGCCGTACCCGGTGGAGGCCCGCGCTCCGCCGATCGCGATCACTCGAGCGTGGCGCAGCGCGGCCGCGTCGCCGCGCACCCACAGCCCCACGGGACGGCGATCGCCGAGAGCGTCGAGAGCCGCCGGCCAGGCGTCGTCCCCGGGGATGAGGAAGACGGCATCGGCGTGGCTGTCCAGCCAGCGCACGGCGCGCTCGAGCCCGTCGCCCAGGAGGGTGCGGGGTCGGATCTGGTTGACAGCCTCGATCTCGGCGGCGCTCAGCCCGGCGAGATCGCCCGTGACGATCGCCGCGACGACGTCGCGGGCGGGAGTCTCGCTGCCGGTCTGCGCGCGACGTGTGAGCCAGGCGCCCAGGGTCGGGTTGTTGGGCTCGGCCCAGACCGTGAGCGCGAGGCGGGACTCGCGCTCGGTCCAGGCTGCGACCTCACCGGTCGCGGGGAGGGAGAGAGTGGTGGTGCGGGTGGTCATCGGATCCTCCTGGATGATGATTAGCTGACTTGACACCATCTAATATAGATGTCAGGTCGGACATGCGCAACCCCTCAGCCGTCGCAGCGCTCCAGGATGTGGGTGATGGCGAGGCGGTCCTCAGCGAAGAGGGGCAGCTGGTACTTGGAGGCCACGAAGGTGAGTCGGGCCGCATAGGTGCAGAGGTAGTCGGCGTTGGCGGGCAGCCACTGGCTGGGGCCGCTGTCTCCCTTGGCGCTGTTGCTGGGGCCGTCGACGGCTTCGAGGTTCGCGGGGTCGTTGGCGAACTGCTCGCGCTTATCGGCGGTCCACAGATCGGCGCCGGCGTGCCAGCTGCCCGAGAGGCTCCAGAGGTGATCGATCTGGACGAGCTCGCTGGTTCCTTGACCTCGCTGGAAGGTGATGTCCTGCCCGGTGTAGGCGTCATGCAGAGTCCCGGTCAGGACCACGCAGTCGTTCGTTCCCGGCTTGAGGCCGACGTCGACGAGGTCTCTGCGGAGGATGTCGTTGCGGGTGTCGCACCCGTTCCGATCGACGTCGGCCCAGCGCTGGCCGTAGGCGTCACGACTGTAGGGGAGAGCCGACTGCGCCTGATCCGCGGCGGGGATCGTCGCGAGCAGCTGCAGCGTCGCGTCGGCATTGATCGTCGTGACGTCGTGCTCCGTGTCGGCGAGACCGGCGCCGAGCAACTCGTCGATCGCGGAATCATCGGCCTGGGTGCTCAACTGCTGCACGGGCGACGACGTCTCTCCGGTCTCCGCGTGCGAGTCGAACGGGGAGCCCGACAGCCAGGTGATGCCGGCGACGACGGCAGCAAGGCTCGCGACGGTGAGCGCAGGCAGCGCGGGGGAGCGTCTTCTGGTCATCGCAGGCCTCCGTCTCCGCCGGCTCGCTGCGGCAGCCGGGTCCATCCGCGGTCGGCGAGATCCGCGATCGCGCGCTTGAGCTCGGGGGCGGGGATGTAGAACGTCGAGGCGTTCTCCAGGCACTCCTGCAGATCGAGGTAGAACTCCTCTTCGGGCCGGTTGCCCCGGGACATGGTCACCACCCCCGGATCCGGTCTTCGACGTATCGCGCGAACGCCGCTCGCTGCGCCCCGGTGAGGGGTCGCGCCGCGTGGGTCAGGGCCTCGATGTGCCGCTCGAGGTGCGCTGCCTGCTTCGCGGCTCTCTTGGAGGCGTCGGCATCGGCCTTGAGCTGGTATGCGGCCCGGTCGGCGACTTGCCAGGCGGTGAGGGTGGGCTCGTCGACGTCGGTGACGTGTCCGGCGATGCGGGGTCGGCGCGGGCCTTTCGAGAAGTAGACGTCGGGCTCGTCCGCGGGCGAGGTGATCGTGATGCGCGCCCCGATCTGCGCGCCGGTCACGAGCGGCGCGGTGTAGTAGCGGGTGCGCTCGCCTTCGAGGTAGGCGTAGCCGAGCTTGCCGTTGCTGGCCAGGGTGCGCCGGCCGATGTAGGTGACGTCGGTCGAGACCGGCTCGGGCGTCTCTGTGGTGCTCATCGTGGTTCCTCTCTGGTCCCTGCACGTCATAGGTGCGCGAGCGTGCGCGGATCGGACAAGGCGTCGAGCTCGTCGGGCGTCTGGACGAGGGTCGCGAGATCTGCGGCGAGCAACTGCCGGGTGCCGCGACCCGGGCGGGACTGATCGGTGGGGGTGGCGGCCACGGCCCGGGACAGCCCGCCGGCGATCGCGGCCGCGGTCATCCCCGCCGATCGCGCACCGATCTCGACGAGGACGAGGCGAGGCGCGAGCGCGGCGATGAGGCGTGCGCTGCGATGGGAGGTGGCGCCGCCCCGTGACGGCGAGGCCTCCCAGAGGATCAGCCCACCGCGGTCGAGGATCCCCCGCTGCGCAGCGCGAGCGATGTAGCCGGCCTCCGCCGGCGGACGGTCGATGATCGCGATGATGCGCCCGCCGGCGCGGCGGGCGGCGTCGACTACGGCGAGATCGGTTCCCGTCTCGGCGGGAGTGACGAGGACATCACCACGAGCGGCGAGCCCGGCGGCCAGCGCCGCGCCGGCGGCCCGGCCGGCGACCGTCGCTGTACGGCCGCCGATGAGTGCCGTGCGCGCCTGGGACTGCAGAAGATCCAGAGCGCCGAGCGCAAAGATGCGCCGCGGAGCGATCGAGCCGAGATCCGCGAACGCTGCAGGCCAGTGCTCATGCTCGGGGTGCAGCAGGACGGCGCCGTCTGTGCCGGGTGTCTCGTGCGCGGGCATGACGTCCTCCAATCCAAATTAGCTGACTTGACGGTTACAAATATAGGTTACGCATATGAGCTAGTCAAGATGATCGTCTCCGAGCGAAAGGATGCGCGCTGGGAAGCGGGGGACATACCATCTGGGCATGAGGTTGATCGGGACGGTGCGCAGCGAGCCGGAGGCGGAGCCCACGAGGATCGAGGTCGAGGCTGCGACCTACTCGGCCGCCCTCGAGCAGCTCGAGCAGCGCGTGCCCGCAGGGCATCAGCTCATCGCCATCAGAGTCGATCGAGACGACGACCCCCGGGCCTCTTGATGTGTCGGTCGGCAGAGGAGGGCGGCCGCCGCTGCCCGAACTGCGGCAGCGAGTCTGAGCGCGCCTCCCACAACGCCCGACGTCGGCAGAATCGCGCCGCCCGCTCGGCGGTCGTCTCGTGGGCGCGAGCAGAGGGTGTGCCGGACGAGGCGATCGCGCTCCTCGCGAAGGCGCCGCCGTCTGTGGCGAAGCGGTGGGCGCGCGAGGCGGGTGCGCCGGCATCGCTGCTCGAGGATCCCCCGCCGGCGTCGGCGGCGCGAGCAATGTCCCCACGGGAGGTGTCGGACATCTTCTGGGTGGGACCGGATGTTCTCCCGTCGATCATCGCCACCGCCGCGCAGCAGGGCAGGCATCCCCGCGAGCGTGCGCTCCTAGATGTTGCGGGGCAGGACGTTCGTGACGGTTGCAAAGGACGTCCGCGCGGTCATGGGGATAGTTGTGGTCCGAGCCGTTCAAGGTAGTTCTTGATCAGCGTCTGGGCGTCGGTCTCGGAAAGCTGTCCTGTCATCACCAGTGTCCCGACTCCGTGGGCCAATGCCATCACTTCCAGGGCCAGGCGGCGTGCGGCTGTCGCGCTAAGACCACCGGACTCCAGGACGCCGGAAAGGTGGTCTTCAACGCCGCCCAGATGTCGCTGATATGCCTGCCCTGCCATGTCGGTGCCGGTAAGCGCCAGACCCTCCATGCAGACGCCGACCCGGTGGAAATCTTGGCTCGCCCGATCTGTTGGTAGTGCCTCGTCGTAGAAGCCTTTGATGACCTCGAGCGGCGACTCGTCTCCCTGCCGTCGGGTACGAGCCCGCCATCGTTCGACACTCTTGTCGGCAAGGCGGTCGAGCGTGGCGCTGAGGAGTTCGTCCTTGGTGCTGCCGTAATACTGAACGAGTCGGAGGGACACGTCTGCTTCGGCGGCGACGGCTCTCATGGTGACGGCGTTAAGCCCGCCACGGGCCAGGAGGCGCTCAACGGCCTCCATGATCTCGGTTCTGCGCGTCGACTCCGTCATCAAGACTCCTCACCATCTCCGCCGATGATACGCTCGTACCAAATGGTACAAGCGTATCAAGGAGGGGTATGTCTACATGGTTGCAACGGCTCGGGCTCTGGACGTCCTGTCTAGCTCAGCTGATCGTCGTGCTGGATGTCTCGGTGGTGAATGTCGCCTTGCCTTCGATCCAGGCCGACCTCGGACTCTCCGAGGTTGCCGCGTCGTGGGTGGCATTGGCCTACAGTCTTGGCTTCGCTGGATTGCTCCTGGTCGGCGCGAGGTTGGCCGATGTCGTGGGCACCGCGAGGCTGCTCGCCTGGAGCGTGGCGGCCTTCACCCTGGCGAGCCTCATCGGAGGTCTCGCGACGGAAGGCTGGGTGCTCATCGCCGCCCGTGCGGCACAGGGTGTCTCTGCCGCTGCGGCGTCTCCGGCTACGTTCACCTTGCTGACGACCACCCATGCCGAGGGCCCGGAACGAACGCGAGCTATCGCTGTCTGGACCGCAGTAAGCCTGGCTGGGGGCGGATTGGGCAACATCGCGAGCGGGTTGCTCACCGACCTGATCTCCTGGCGAGCCACCTTGTTGATCAACCTTCCCATCGGGGCCGGTGTCGTCATCGCGGCCCTCGTTCTCCACCGACGAACCACTGAACAGTGCAGCACGGGTCGCATCGACTTCATCGGTGCAGGGCTGGCAACAGCCGCATTCACGTGCGCCATATACGCTCTGTCCGTCGCAGGTGAGGGAGCCCCGGGTGGCCTTCTAGCCGTAGTGGGTTCGCTCGCGGTCGCGTTGTTCGTCCTGCTCTTCCTGCAGCAGCGCCGCACGTCCCACAGACTCGTGCCGAGCGATCTTGCACGAGACCGGCTCATCGTCCTCGGCAATATCGCGACCGCGTTGACCGGGGCATGCTTCCAAGTCGGACTGTGGTACTTCCTGACGTACCGGATGCAGACTCAGTTTGGCTATTCGCCGATCCAGGCCGGTCTGGCGTTCCTCCCTCTCACCGCCAGCATGCTGGTCGTGAACCTTTGGTGCACGCCGCGCCTGATGAAGCGACGCGCGCCCCGGGCGCTGATCGTGGCCGGTGTCGTCGTCGCCGTTCCCGGACTGCTCTGGCTGACAGTCGTCGACGGCGCGTCCTTCGCTGTCGCAGTCCTGGTTCCCACCGTCATGATTGGGATCGGCGGTGGCCTGATGAACACGCCGCTCGCCACGCTCGTCACCACGGGCGTTCGTCCTGAACATGCTGGCGCAGCCTCTGGCCTGATGAACACGGCGAAGCAGTTCGGCGGCGCGATCGGCCTCGCAGCCGCGACCGCCGCCGCCGCTATCGCGGGCACCGATAGAGCCGCCTTCGTCTTCATGTCAGTAGCGCTCCTTGCTGTGATCGCCACTGCGGCCGCAATCCCCGCCCAGCGCAGCGAGCCGCAGCCCGCCAAGACGACAAGGAGAACGTTGTGACTCACGCCAACGCGCCATTGAGTATCGAAGGCCGCCGCCGGCTGGTTGAGCGATGCAAGACCCGGCCGATCGCCCATGTGTCGGCCGAGATGGGAATCTCGCGGGCGTGCGCGTCGAAGTGGGTCAACCGGTGGCGATGTCACGGCGACGACGGACTTCAAGACCGCTCGTCGACTCCGCATCGGAGTCCGCACGCGACACCCGCCTGGGTCCTCGAGCGCATCGAGACCTGGCGGCGTGAACACAAATGGTCGGCCAATCGAATCACCTACGAACTCGTCGAGCTCGGATTCTCGATCAACCGCCGCACCGTCACCCGCCACCTGACCCAACTCGGTCTCGGCAGACGGAGGTTCATCGACCCCGGCGGAGAGAGCAACCGCAAGCCCGGGAAGATCAATGCACGCTGGCCCGGTCACATGGTGCACCTTGACGTGAAGAAGGTCGGCCGGATCCCCGATGGCGGCGGCTGGCGCACCCATGGCCGCGACAGCGATCAGGCCAAGACCGTCGAGCGCGCCAAGTCAGCTGGCGCGAAGCGTGGCTACACCTACCTGCATTCGGCCGTCGACGGATTCTCTCGGCTCTCCTACACCGAGCCGCTGCCCGACGAGAAGGGAGCCACCGCTGCTGCGTTCCTGGCCCGAGCCAAGGTCTGGTTCGCAGCGCACGGCATCACGCACATCCACCGGGTCGTCACCGACAACGGGGCCTGCTACCGCTCTGGTGACTTCGCCCGGATCGTCGGACGACGCACGCGACATCAGAAGACGAAGCCGTACACCCCGCGCCACAACGGCAAGGTGGAGCGCTACCAGCGAATCCTGGCCGAGGAGCTGCTCTACGCCCGCGAGTTCAATAGCGAGGATGCCCGCAATTCCGCGATCGCCGTCTGGAACATCCACTACAACTACCACCGCCCGCACAGCGGAACCGGTGGGCGGCCGCCAGCATCTCGACTTAGGGACGGCGTCACCAACGTTCAGCCCTCATACACCTAGATGCCGGGGTGGCCGGCCTCGAGTGGGCGGAGGAGTCGGGGGTGAACGAGACCATTCGGGTGCGGCTCACAGACGGCTCCGACGCCTACCACAAGCCCTTCGACGGGCTGGATGAGGAAGCGAGCGAGGACTACGGGCACGACGGCCCGCTGCAGCCGATCCATGAGGTCGCAGCGTGGGCGCTGGCCCGCGAGCTCGGTGGCCCGTGGGACGAGCTCGTGCCGCCGTGCGTGCTTCGCGAGATCGACGGCCGGCTCGGCTCGATGTCGATGGGCGTCCCGGGCAACGTGACGAACCCGCTGCCGGTCGTGCCCGAGGAGCGGATCCTCGCGGCCGGGTTCTTCGACGCACTCATCGGGCAGCAGGACCGTCACGGCGGGAACCTCCTCGTCGACCAGGACCGGCTCTACCTGATCGACCACGGGTTCGCGTTCGGTCGCACCGGCGACGGATACAACCTGCAGCTGCTCCAGCAGCGCCGCGTGTTCCACGCCCCGCAGCTCACGGACGGCGAGCGCGCCGCGTTGCACCGGCTTGTGGGGTCCCCGGATCTGTTGGGTGTGGCGCCGTTGCTCCAGGGGGATCGAGCGGATGCGCTGCGTGCGCGGGCGGAGATCATGCTGGCTTCGGGCCGGGTGCTGCCGGGGGGCTGGTTCTAAAATGCAGGGCACGAGTGAGGTGGCATCCCGATGATCGAAGTCGAGTTCCGGCGGCCCGCGGCGAGCGGGTATGAGGCGGTCGGTGTGCTGCGTGTCGAGGACGATGGTTCTTATCGGGTCTCGGGGGACATCGGGGTCGACCTCGAGGAAGTGACCATCATGGACCGGTCGGCGCCGGGCGGTCGTCTCGCGCTGGCTGATGATCCGGTGAGCTGGGCGCGGAAGGCGCGGCGGGCGTTCCGTACCGGTTACCTGGTGCCGGTGGTGGTGGCCGATACCTTACCGGCGGCGAGCGCGCCGATAGTGGAGGGTTGAGCGATGGGTGAGTTGATCGATCCGGCTGATCCGGAGTACGAGTGGAAGGTCGCGGAGCAGTATCAGGCCCTCGTGGACGCGCCCGGGCCGAATGACGACGCTCCTGTGCAGATCACGTCTCGGCAGGCGTTGAAACTCGCGGCGATCGCCGAGGCCGTGGCCGCGGGGCATGTCGGATTCACCGATGCGCTGCGCGCAGGGGCTTGGTTCCTGCAGTGCGCGAACGCCGAGGCGCCCCACGTGGGGGATCGCATGCGGATGTCGATGTCCGCCGCCGAGGCGTGGGAGCGGGTGGACGCATACCCGTGGCCGCGGTCAGGGAAGCCGCGGGGCTGAGCCGTCGACGACCCGCCTGACGGCGATCGAGTGTGGCTCTGTGTCGGCGTGGGAGTAGCCGGCTGCGGCGAGCGCGACTGCGGGCTCCGGGGTGGAGCCCCTCCCTCCGAGGGGAGGCGGTGTGCGCTTCCCCTGGCCGCTGTGCGGTTGGCGGGCCTGCCCCCTCTCCTGTCGATTAGCTGACTTGACTACTACTAATATAGGGCATGCCTCCGACATGCGCAAGTCGTCGGCCGCCGCCGCCGTCGCGCCGTAGTCGAGCTGAGCGTCTTGGCGTGTTCTGACTTGCACGGGGGTGGGGCGGCGAGCGCCCCACCCCGTACAGGTCAACGCTCGAAGGCCCAGCGAGGGAGGTGGCCTGCCTGGACGAACGAGGCGACGATCTCGGAGAGGCCGTGGCCGGGTTCGATCGTGAGCGCCTGGCGGGCGTAGGCGTCGGCGTGGGTGGAGTGCCCGAGCGCCCAGGAGAGCCACGCGATGGTCGCCAGCAGGCCCGCGCGGAGGGGCTGGGGGGCGAGTGCGGTCAGGTGGCGCACGGTGGCGAGAGCGGACTGCAGGCGGCGCGCGTCGGGTCGGGGAGCGTCGCCCCACATGATGCTGGCGAGGTCGGTCGGGTACTCCTCGCCGTGCTCCCATCCGGCCTGCGCCTCGGCGGCCCGCTCGCCGCCGTGCTCGTCGGTGGCCCACTGCACGATGGCGATGTCGCGGAGGGAGGGGCGGCTGAGGGCGAAGATCAGGCTGGCCGCGTCGAACGGGTCGATCTCCTCGGGCCGGGTGGTCGCGGCGACCTCCGCGAGTGCGACCCAGTCGGTTTCGGCGACGTCGGCGAGGCCGAAGTCCTCGAACGCTGCGAGCACGGCCTCGAGGCGGTCCTCGTCGGGGGCGGGGATCTCGGTGCCGCTGTGCTGGTCGCCGGTGGTGGCGCGGCCTGCGGCGAGCGCGGAGTTGATCTCGGTGAGCGGGTGGGGCTGCTCGTCGGTGAGGGCGCTTCCCCAGCCATCGCGGGCGACGTAGAGGGCGTCCTTGATGCCGAAGCCGCACTCGGTGGCTCGGTCGAGGAGGGCGCCGATGATGGGGCGGGTGGTGTGCCCGTCCTGGTCGGTGTAGATGACCACGGCGACGGCCCGGGCGTCGGGGATACGGCAGACGATGCCGGTGATGGTGCTGGCGAGGGCCTGCGGGTCGGTGTCCTCGTTGAGGTCGAAGCGTGCGGCCCCGGCGGTGTGGTTGCCGCGGAAGGGGACGACGACGATGGAGCGGGTCGGGGTGTAGCCGATGAGGGCGGGGATGAGGCCGAGGAAGTCGGCGGCGCTGGTGGCCTGGACGATGGTCGGCTGGGCGGTGGTGGTCATGGGGTCCTCCTCGGACGATGATTAGTTGACTTGACTACTACGAATATAGGGCATGGGTCCGACATTGGCAACCCCCGGGGAGCGAGACGGCGAATCGCCCCGCTCCCCGGGCCTGATTCACCAGATCTCGAAGCCCCCGCTGTGCCGCGCGAAGCGGGCGAACTCGGCCACGTTGGCGACCTCGAACGGGTAGTGCCGCGCGCTCGGCTCGGTCTGCCCGGTGCCGCTGCAGGCGTTGCACCCGCCACGACCGGTCACGGGGTCGCGAGGCTTGTCGAGGCCGTTCTGCACGCCGATCTCGTCGGTGCGCACCCCGGTGCCCGAGCACAGCCAGCACTCCTCCATCGGGAGCGCGGCGAGGTAGACGCTGCGCTCCGCCTCGTACAGCGCAACGGTGCCGTTGGCGAGGTCTGCGTCGAGCGCGTCGGCCAGGGCGAGCGCGCCAGCGTCGTCGAGGCCGTCGCCGTCGTTGCTGTGCCAGTAGGTGCATCCGGCGGTCAGCGCCGGGTGCGCAGCGGTGAGGTAGTCGGCGAGCGGATGCCAGCCCCACACGCTGTTGCGGAAGTACTGCCCGACCTCGGCGGTCGGGTTCTTCCCGTAGACGTCCATACCCATGTCGATCCCCTTTCCTTGGGATTAGTTGACTTGACACCTACGAATATAGGAGGGAGGTCGGACATTGGCGCTGCGGAGTGGTTCGGGCAGGCGGGAGGGGCGGAG
>Ga0207881_1000034_pt1 | contig 105666 bp, 97 predicted proteins | sample MalvirmetagMSP97_FD_184227 | JGI IMG/M metagenome (GOLD analysis project Ga0207881, IMG submission 184227) | Marine viral communities from the Deep Pacific Ocean - MSP-97 (SPAdes) | ecosystem: Environmental > Aquatic > Marine > Oceanic | place: Pacific Ocean | collected 2011-05-03 | reverse complement strand
ACGGCTGTTGGCGACTGGACGCTCTCCTGTGTGACCGGGAAATTGGAATCGGTGACCTTCGTGTTCGAGGACGGCACCATTCAGACCATTTCCTCTGATGAAAAGTCCAGTGGCGGCAACCAACGGGGTGGTTCCAGTGGAAGCAGCGATAGACCGCTGGGCTGGATCTCCGATGCGCGGGGTATCCCCTGTATCACGGGCGAACGCAAGACCAACGCTCCCGCATTCCTGACACAACGCATTGGTGTGATGGCCCTCGAAGCCGCCGGTGAAGCGGCAGCACAGGCCGAAACCACAACGCTGATCAATGATTCAGGCTCGGCCACCAGTGTGGTCTCTGGTGAGACCGGTAAATACGTACTGGGCAAAACCCTGAGCGGCGGTAGCGACGAAGTCGCCCAGTGGTTACGGGAGCGTCAGGCACAGAGCTTCGATGCGGTCTTCGTGCCCGCCGGTGTCGAGCTGGCAATCCACGTTGATCATGAACTCCCCATCGATTTCCATTCCAACGGCAGGAAACTTCATCATGAAACCAATCTTTTCCAACAAGCGACGATTATCACTGGTTCTGGTCTGGACTAGTGCCCTGATGGTCGGCTGCGCCAGCACTAAAGAGACAGTACTACCGCAGGACGGCCCGACCATGAAGTCCATTTACGATCAGCACATGGTGGATGTTCAGAAGCCAGACCACCGGCGAGTCATCGGTGGTCAACCGTTACCGCAATCTGGTATCGACCACTATCAGGGCTTTGTGCGAGAGGCTGCTAATGAAATCGACACGGTATTTCCTCGTCTGCCGAATCCTACGCTGGTGATGTATATCTTTCCCCACCTGTCGGGCAGTGAGCGCACCCCGGTGCCGGGTTATGTCACCACCTTTCCCTTTTATGAAAAGGTGGAGTACGCATTACCGGGGGAAGTGCCTGGTGAAGCGTCCGCAGCGGCCAATCACTCGACGTTGGATCAGTAGGAACGCCTGATGCCAAAACATAAACCTAACCTTCCCGAGGGTGCGCCCTTAACCACCGCCGCGGTCAAACAACACTATACCCGACCGCCGTCGTTTACCGATTTGCTGCCTTGGATGGAATACATTCCCGAGAGTAGAGCTTTTCTGTTAGAGGATGGGGTCAGCCTCGGCGCGCTGTTCGAGGTGCAGCCGGTCGGTTGTGAGGCAAGGACGCCAGCTTTTATGACCCAGCTGCGTGACGCCATTCAAACGGCAATCAACGAGGCCATTCCCGAGCGCGACGATGCACCCTGGGTATTACAGATCTATGTACAGGACGAGCCCAGGCTAACCCAATTCAATGAGTCGTTGGCCAGTTATCCGTCGCCGACGGTGCGCGCATCGGATTACTCTCAACATTACCAGTCGGTGATGTCGAAGCACCTGCAAGCGATTTCCCGACCGGGTGGGTTGTTTGACGATACCACCGTCACCGGTTCGCGTTGGCAGGGGCAGCAACGGCGGATCCGCGTTGTGCTCTACCGCCGTTTGAAAAGCAATGGCAAAATGCCACCCGCTGTTGAAGTGGAGGAGGCGCTCAATGACGTGGCCACCAAATGGATCGCCTCACTGACCTCTGCCGGAATCAATGCCCAACGGGTCAATGGTCAGGCGTTTTATCAGTGGTTGCTGAGCTGGTTTAATCCCAATCCACCGCTGGCAGACGGTAATCCAGAATCAATGCTGCAGTTGGCACCCTATCCGGGTGATGACAATTTACCCTTCGGCTATGACTTTTCCGAACAGCTGACCCTGTCGATGCCACACTCCGACGAGGCAACCTCGAGCTGGATTTTCGATAAACTGCCGCACACCCTCGTGACCGTCCAAAGCTTGCGGCGGGCCCCGGACATCGGACACTTCACAGCGGAGCGCCAGGCCGGGGATCAGGTGTATTCGCTGTTCGATCGTTTGCCTGAGCATACCATTATGGCGATAACACTCACCCTTAAGCCGCAAGACACCACCCGCAACCACATTGCCCAGATCAAGCGTGCTTCGGTAGGCGATTCCGCTGAGGCGTCGATCACCCGGGAAGATGCGGAACAAGTGGAGCGGGAAATGGCGCAGGGCAACAAGCTGTATCCCGTGAGCATGGCCTTCTATGTGCGCGGAGATAATCAAAAGGCGCTACGGAACCATTTGAATCGTCTCCACGCGCTGCTTTTGCCCAATGGTCTGCAGCCCATTGCCCAGGAAGCTGACCTGCTGTCGCTCGACAGTTACATCCGTAACCTGCCCATGGCCTACGACGCCGACCTGGACAAATCCCGCCGACGCTCGCGCCTGATCTTCTCCCGGCATATTGCCAATTTGGTACCGTTCTACGGCCGTTCCCGTGGTACCGGTCATCCTGGCCTGGTGTTTTACAACCGGGGTGCCGAACCGCTGGTTTTCGACCCGTTGCACCGAGATGACCGCAAGAAGAACGCCCACATGCTGATCCTCGGGCCGACGGGGGCGGGTAAGTCAGCACTGCTGGTGTATCTGTTGCAGCAGATGATGGCACGACACCGGCCACGGATTTTTATCATCGAGGCCGGGGCTTCGTTTTCGTTGCTGGGGCAGCATTTTGCGCATCACGGTCTGTCAGTGAACCAGATCACCCTGAACCCCAATGTCGATGTCAGCCTGCCGCCCTTTGCCGATGCGCTTCGACTGCTGGATCGGCGCCATGCGTTTAATCCGCTTAGTGTCGATGAATCCACAATGGAGGAGACGTTAGACGAAGATGATGAGATCGAGGAGGAAGGGGCCGGTCGCGATATTCTCGGCGAAATGGAGATCGCTGCACGGATCATGATTACCGGTGGCGATGAACGCGAAGACGCGAGATTGACCCGGGCCGACCGACTGCTGATCCGTAATGCCATATTCCTTGCCGCAAAAACCGTGAAAGAGACCAGTCGAACCCAGGTGATTACCCAGGATGTGGTCAACGCCTTCCAGACCATCGCCACCAACAGGGAATTGCCCGAACACCGGCGTAATCGTGCCCTGGAAATGGGGGATGGTATGGCGCTGTTCTGTTCGGGCCTGGCGGGCCACTTCTTCAACCGGCCGGGGCAGTCCTGGCCAGAAGCCGATGTCACCATCCTCGAAATGGGGATGCTGGCCCGGGAAGGCTACGAGGATCAGCTCACCGTTGCCTATCTGTCCATGATGAGTCACATCAATGACCTGGTGGAACGTCATCAACACGACGATCGGCCCACGCTGGTGGTGACTGACGAAGGCCATATCATTACTACCAATCCCTTGCTGGCGCGCTACGTGGTCAAGATCACCAAGATGTGGCGCAAGCTCGGTGCCTGGTTCTGGATTGCCACCCAGAATCTGGAAGACTTCCCGGATGCCAGCCGCAAGATGCTCAACATGATGGAGTGGTGGCTGTGCCTGGTCATGCCGAAAGAGGAGGTGGAGCAGATCGCCCGCTTCAAGGATCTCAATGACGAACAGCGCAACCTGCTGTTGTCTGCCCGCAAGGAGCCGGGAAAATACGTGGAAGGAGTCGTCCTGGCCGACAAGGTCGAAGCGCTGTTCCGCAACGTACCGCCAGCCTTATCGCTCGCCCTGGCCATGACCGAAAAGCATGAGAAGGCTGAACGTGCAGCGATTATGCGTGAGAAGAACTGCTCGGAGCTGGAGGCGGTTTACGAGATCGCCAAGCGTATCGAACAGTCTCGTGCGTAGCAGTTTTACTGATGTCAGGGGTGTTTCACGACTCCACGGCAGGCCGGATAGGTTGCGCATCCCCAAAATTGATTGCCCGCGTTTTGTCCCTTTCTGGCCGTTCTTAGTACCATCGTACCGCCACACTTTGGGCACTGTTTTCGACTTTGGGGCGTCGTTGACGCTCTGACTGGCGGCACGACTGCGGGGGCGGCTGGCGGTGATGGAGCCTTCTTCTGGCGCAGATGGTTGACGTGCTGTCGGTTGGTGGTAAACCCCCGCTGTAATCTCAGCTGTTTGATTTGTGCCGTCACAGTCTCCACGGCTGCCTGGCTGAGGATCACTTCGCGCCGCGCTTTGATATACCGAATATACCCACCGGCATAAACCACATTCTCGGGCAACTCCGTCTTGAACGTCGAATCACCGACAAACACCACCAGCGAGTGAATCGCGGAAGCCGGAATATCCAGCAGGGCTTCCAGGGTTTTGACGTGCTTATAGTTCTGGTGCAGTGGGTTCTGAAATTTATGGGTGTGTTTGTAGATTTTCTGGGTCCAGGTTTTCTGGTTGGCCGAGCCGAATATCCAGCCCTTCATATTTTTGGTTTCAATTACGAACACGCCGTAGCGCGACACAATAATGTGGTCGATCTGTGTGCTGCCATCATCGGTTTGTAATGTCACATCCTTGATCAGGTGGTATTCGTCCTTTGCAAGAAACAGCCGTGCGGCCGTATTCACCAGAAACTCACCGGTAATGCCTTTGAACCAGGGTGATTTGAGAATACCTGCCAGGATGGCGAGAGGTATGAGGTACCACAGCGCGCCGTAGACCTGTTGGATGATGGGGCTGAAATCCATTCCCGTATCTTTTCCGTTATGAATGTTCCGCCATTATAGGAATGTCGCTTCCGGTCGGCCAGAAACATCAACGCTTCGTGTCTGGATTTTCCGTTTATCCCCCACAGTCAATCCTTCAGCATGAATGCTCTGTCAAAGGTATGTGGATCTGGATGGCCGCCAGTGAATAGTCCAAGAGCTCATCTCATTCTTTCGATCGTTCTAACAGGGGCGCTCTGTGAGCCGGTTTTGGCTGACAAACCCCCAGGTGCGATCGAGGTATTTACCGATTCTATGAACTCGGTCGGGAATGGTGCGGACGGTATAACTGTGTACTACATAGACCGCATTGACCGACTTCAGCAAGAACTTTCCAAAGACTTGCCAGCGGATCCCGAAACCGCAAAACAGACAGCCCTCCATCGCTTTCAGCATATGGACAATAAACTCAGCCATGAATTGGAAAACGCTGCTAACGGCCTGGCGGAGGCGATGCAGTACGGCATTGATCGCTACCCGGCCATTGTCTTCGATGGCAAGGCTGTGGTGTACGGCATCACCGACATTCGAACGGCAACCCAACGGTATCGGCAGTGGCAGGACGGGGAGGCTCGACCATGATGCGCGCTATCCGCCGCTGTGGATTCGTCCTGCTGATGTGGGCGCCCCTCATAAGCCATGCTGGAACCATCTCCACCACGGAGATTGTCTCCCAGACCACCAGTGCATCACTCAGCTGCATGCGCTGGATGCCGGTGGGAATGTGTTTTTGGCTACGCTGTTCCATCTACGAATGCGATGTCGAGACCTCCATCAAAGTCGGTCATTACCAGCCGGATGCGGTGGTGAGCAGTTACAACGAACTCGGTAGCAATCCCTGGACAGAGATCCGTGGCATTCTTGGCGCCGCCCAAAGTTCCGCCGCGACAGGACTGCTCGGCAGCTTGCTGGCCGTGCCCATCGAGAGCGCCGGGAATCGAACGGAAGGTGGGCAGGGCAACAAGGATCACCGCAATCTGATCTTTCGGGAGACCGATGTCATCGGTCACCCTTTAGGTTCGCTGTCGGGTGTCCTGGCGGGTACCGGCTATTTGTGTGAATCGGAAACCACCTCCTTTTATCCCTATTTTATGTCGAGCCTGGATGCGCTCTCCTGGCGTATGGAAATCCCGGAGATGTTCTATCCAGCGAGTCTGATACCCGGCATGCGGGAAATCGGCACCTGGCCTCTGCAGACCTGGGGTGGTGTCTACCCCAGAATAGGCTGGACCACACAGGCAGAGGAGCCCAAGGCCGCGGCGATCAACGCGCAACGAGCCGGGGATATTGTCACTCGGGATGGCCAACCGCACATTTACGACCAGATAGAACCGTCTTCCAGCTCCGACCAGCGGATTTGGTCGCCGGGTCCATTGTTTGAAGACGATCCCGCCACCGGTGAGTGGCAGATGTTGCTCCCCAAAGCAGAATCAAGCTGCGCTGTTTTTGGCACCAACGATCTCGCCAGTGCCACTGGGTGGGGTGGTGGCCGCGTGGACGAGGAGGGTGATTACGCCTGGAACCTGTGGAGGCCTTATCAGTGCTGTGAAAAAGAAGGTCAGTTTTTTCTGTTCGACATCAACTGGATCGATTACCCGCCATGATCAAACACAACCCTATTCACTGTCTGCTGATCGCTTTGGCCGTCGCCATTGGCCCCGGCAGTTATGCCGCTCAGGCGCCCACGGAAGATGGGCTGTGGTATTACGAGATCGGTGGCGCTGAACCGGTCTCGGTACCGGCCAATCCCGCTGTGGTCTCCACGACGTTGGGAGGCTCTGCCCAACTGGGACTCGGTTACAGCTGCGGCAAGTTCGATCCGGTGGCGGCGGTCACCAATACCCTGAACGACATCGGCTCCGGCGTCGACAACATGATGAACGCCATGACGGCAGCGGCCACCAGCGCCATAGCGTCGTTACCCGCACTCATTCTGCAGCGAGCCAACCCCGGCCTGTACGATCTCTTCCAGAATGCCCTGATCAAGGCCGAAGAAACCATGCAGCTGGCCACCAAATCCTGCGAGCAGATGGAGGCCGAGATTGCCCAGGGCAAGAACCCCTACGCCGATCTGATCACTCTATCCAAAGGCAACGACTGGAAGGTGCAAATGGGTATAGGCGGCAATGATGCCGTCACCGCCAAAGACACGGTGGAATCCTCTAACGGCGATAACGGTGTGCCCTGGATCGGCGGGCAGGCAGGTGGCAGCGGGCAACCGGTGCTGGAGTTCACTGGCGATATCGTCGAGGCCGGTTACAACATCAATATGAATCGTGCCGTCACTGATGCGAGCCCTGTACCGGCAGCGTCGTCGACACGTTTATCCGAGATCTGGCCATCCCCAGCTGATGCACGTGACTGGACGGTGGATGTGGTGGGCGAGAACATTGTCACTACCTGCGACACCTGCCGTAAGGACAGCATTCCCGGTACGGGCCTGCTGCCGAAGCTCTATCAGGAATCCGCCACCGTCACCACCGAGATCCAGAACCTGGTCAGTGGCGCGACACCACCCACTCTGACTAACCTGGAGCAGATCACCGCTCCCGGCGTGGCCATCACCCGTCAGGTGATCGAAGCGATCCGCGAGATGCCGGCCTCAGAGCAGAGTCTGATTATGGGCCGCCTGGTCTCCGAGATCAGCACCGCGCGCACTGTTGAAAAGGCACTGTACGCCCGACGTCTGCTGCTGTCGGGGCGGCAGGTGCCCGAAGTCTACGCCACCGAAGTCGCCCGCGAGCATGCCGACAACTCCATCGCCGAGCTCGATAAAGAAATCGAAAACCTGCTGTTTGAAACCCGTGTGCGCAAGGAAGTGGTGTCCGACACCGTTGCCACATTACTGGAGCGAGCGGCTGCCAAACGGCAGAGTTCACTTACCGTACCGGAAGTGCCGACCCTGGATCCCAATCCGTTGCGAGGTGGGCGTGTTCAATAACCTCCGATCACGGCGAAAAAACTTTCTGCTGTTCACCACCATGGCCGTGTTGCTGACAGCCCTGGTGGGGTATCTCCTGATGCATCGATTACAAACGGATTCCGTGCAATCCGTCCAACAAAGCATTGATACCTGGCGGACGACACTAACAGCCATGCACTGGACAGTGATCGCTGTTATTGCCTTTGGCTGGAATCATCTGGTTGCCTGGCTGGTTGACGCGGAGATCCTGAGCCGGGCCAAAGCAACCCGACTAACAGGATTACGTTGGCGCGCCGTCACCTGGCTGGTTTTGCTCGAACTGGTGCTAGGGCAGGGTGTGTTGGTCAATGCCATTGGCTTGATGGTTAGAACTTGATCGTTGGAGCAGGGCAATGAGTGTCGATAGCTATCTGGAGCTCTTTACGTCCCTCTTCGGCTGGACCTTCTACGGCATTCTGTGGGATGTGCTGGTCAGTACCGGTATCGTCTATCTCCCGTTTCTGGGCATCCTGATCGACAACTGGCGCGAACCGGCGCAGGGCGGTGAGGTTGGCCATGCCAGCGGCCTCTCTCTGCGGCGAATGGAGATCGAGCTGTTCATTGCGCTGTTGGTAGTCGTGCTGGCCGGGCAACCCGCTGCCCTCACGCCACTCAATGCCGGTACCTTGTCCTACTCGCCGCCGCCGACCTTGCTGAATCCAACGCCAACAACCGCGACTGTCGCGGCCCCACAGAGCACCTATGGCACGACCGGGTTCACGGGTTCTGCCGCAACCGTCAATGTTCCCGTCTGGTGGTACGGTGTGATCGCCCTCAGCTCCGGCCTGAATCACGCCATTGTCGAAGGCCTCCCCACCGTGGCGGATATGCGCACCTTCGAGCAACAAGCACATCTGGCCACCATTGCCGATCCGCGACTCCGGCAGGAGGTGAGCGATTTCTTCAGCCAGTGCTATATCCCGGCCCGCTCCAAATACCAGGCTGAACGACCAAACACAGCGGCCATCAATGGCATTCTCACCACCTACGGCGCCAATGACCCCGACTGGATGGGCTCACACGTCTATCGGGATACAGCGGGTTATTACGATACGCTGCGCCCGGCCAACCAAATTACCGGCTGGGCTTACAACGCGGCCAGGGATACGGAATACGATCCGACGACTCCGCCAGCCTGGGGCAAACCTTACTGCAAACAGTGGTGGGAGGATGGGGCCATCGGCTTGCGGGAGAAACTGATCAATGAGGCGGATGCCACCTCAGCCGGCTTTTCCGGGCTGGTGGTCGCTATCGCGCCGGCACTGGCCAGTGAACAGCAAAATGACGCCGTCGCCAAAACCGTTCTCACCAATGCGCCGCCCTCCTGGTCGAGCAACGAGCTGATCGCCAATAATGCCTCCGGCTCGGGCTTGTTCAATACCGCGGGAAATATCGTCAAAGGTGGCCTGGCGACTGGTGGTGTGGTCACCGCATCGGCCCTGTTTTCCGTCACTATGACCGCCGTGCTGCAGTCATTGCCCATGGTGCAGGCCATTATGCTGCTGGGCATCTATGCCCTGTTACCGCTGGTGGTGGTTTTGTCCCGCTACTCGATTGCCATGATGGTGGTCGGTGGCATGGCCATCTTCACCATCAAGTTCTGGACAGTGCTCTGGTATCTGGCCATGTGGGTGGATCAGAACCTGATTCTGTCCATGTACCCGGACGTCAATGTCTTCCTGCAGATCTTCGCCAACCCTGGGGAACACGATGCCAAGCGCATGTTGCTGAATATGATCACAACCAGCCTCTATTTGGGATTGCCGCTGCTGTGGAGTGGGATGATGGCGTGGGCGGGGGTGAAAGTAGGGCGGTCTATTGATGCGGCGGCGACCCCCATCAAGGCTCCAGCGCAGGACGCGGGAAACCAGGGGGGAAATATCGGGAAAATGGCGCTAACCAAGGGCAAAAAGCGTTAGTCTTTTTCGTACCAGCCAGCGGCATCTGTGCCGTCGTCGAGTTTGCCGGTTCGGTAATTCAGTACGCCTCCACGAACAGAGTCTGAGGTTGTTTTCTCAGAGTTCGTCTCGGCACTTTCAGCGAAAAACCCAAGCACATCGCGCAGAAAATGGCCGATGGCAGCTACGGCCGCGAACATGGCCAGTAATACTCGGTGAGTTCGGGGTTTACCGACTGTTGGGCTCATGATTCCTCCTCAAATTCCGCTGAGTTGAACCGCAGGGCGTTGCAATTTTCCTTGACAGCGCATTGCATGAATTCGTTCTGGTTGGTCGCCTCAATCTCAACAGAAATTTTAACATTTATGCCAAGTTTGACTGTTAACTGCTGTACGACTTCATCAATGATTGTAGCAAAATCCATTTTGACTTTGACCGGAACAAGCGAGATGATTCCGTAAAATTCAAGGTTTGGAGTCTCCGACAATCCCAGGGCGACTCAAACTAATACAGGCCTTGATCTTGTCAGTCGCTTGGGAGAAAGGTTCAAGTCGTGTCGGGGAAAAACAGCGTAAAAGTGGTTTTACTCCGGGTCGAGGCAGCCTTTACGCGGCCACCATGGGCCTCCACGATGGATCGGACAATGGCCAGGCCGAGTCCGGCACCTTCGCTTTGTCGTGTCCTGGATGGATCGACACGGTAAAAGCGGTCGAAAATGTTAGACAGGTGTTCGGCTGGTATCTCTGGGCCCGGGTTCTGAATGCTGAGGGAAACCTCTTGATCCGAGGGCCTGGCCAGCTGTACCAGTACTTTTTCACCCGAGGGCGTATGGCGTATGGCATTGGACAGCAGGTTGGAAACCGCCCGCCGCAGCATGGCGCGATCACCCTGGATGGTCGGTACCTGGCCTTCCAATGCCAGACGGATTTGCCGCTCTTCCGCCAGCGCTTCAAAAAAATCGAACAGTTCGTTGACCTCAATGGCCAGATTCAGCGGTTCTTGTGCCGGTTTGAGCAGGCCATGGTCACTCTTGGCCAACCACAGCATGTCATTGACCATCTTGGCCAGGCGCTCCTGTTCCTCCAGATTGGAATACAGCAGTTCGCGGTATTCCTCGGAGGTTCTGGCCTTGCCCAGTCCGACCTGGCTCTGGGTGATGAGGTTGGTAAGCGGTGTGCGCAACTCGTGGGCGATATCGGCGGAAAAGTGTGACAGGCGGGTAAAACTCTCTTCCAGTCGGCCGATCATGTGATTGAACGCGGTGACCAGGCCCTGTAATTCCGATGGCACCGAGGAAGGATCAAGGCGCACGTGCAGCCGGTCGGCCTGAATGTCGCCCATCCTGTCGGAAAGTCCGTGCAAGGGAGCATGGGCCTGATGCACACCATACCAGGCGGCCAGCAGGGTAAGGGCGCCAGCGAGACTCATAATGACCCACAGGCTTTGCCGAAACTCGCGCAAAAACTGCAGGTGAAAGCCCATATCGATGGCAGTAATGACCGAGTAGCTCATGCCCATGATGTCATTCTGCGTGAGCACGCCGCGGAAAATCTTGTTGTTCTCCTGCCAGGTTTTCAGGTTGCCCGCGTGAATTTCGGTTACTGGTGGGGTGAGGATATTTGCCGCATGCGAAAGGTCAGCCCCTGGGGTGCCGTAGAGAACCTCGCCTTGCCCATCCCGCACCTGAAAATAGACGCCGTGATGCCCTGAGATGGCGTTAGACAGGGCCTCGCGCCGTCGTGCTGGATCGTCGCCGCCATTGCGCAGGGCTTTGACCACGGCTTCGGTCATCACCGCCAGTTCACCGGCATCCTGTTCCGCGAAGTGGCGTTCGACGGTATTGAGCAACAGGCTTCCGATGAGGATGAGGCTGAGTCCGATGGCCAGCCCGACGAACACCATGACCCGGGCGGCCAGTGACAGCGGTTGCCGATCAGTGAACTTCATCGTCGCTTTCCACGTCAAGCTTGTACCCCATACCGCGTACTGTGTGGATCAGCTTGGGCTCGAAATCGTCGTCAATCTTGGCCCGCAGTCGGCGAATCGCTACATCGATCACGTTGGTGTCGGAATCAAAGTTCATGTCCCATACCTGGGAAGCTATCAAAGAGCGAGGCAACACCTCCCCACGGCGGCGGGCCATCAGCTCCAAAAGACAAAACTCCTTATGGCTGAGATTGATCTTTTTGCCTGCGCGAGTGACACGGTGTTTGGGTAGATCCAGGCTGAGATCGGCCACCTGGAGCTGGTCCGAGAGGGTGGGTGTGGCGCTTCGGCGCAGTAATGTGCGTACCCGAGCCAACAGCTCGGCAAAGGCGAAGGGCTTCACCAGATAGTCGTCGGCTCCCAACTCCAGGCCCTTGACGCGGTCGTCCACCGAGTCGCGGGCGGTGAGAAAAAGTACTGGGGTCTGACGGCCGGCTTCGCGCAATGATTGCACGATGCGCCAGCCGTCCACATCGGGCAGCATGACATCCAGGACAATCAGCTCAAAAGTCTCCGTCATGGCCAGGTGATGGCCGTCGAGTCCATTGCGTGCCAGTTCAACAATAAAGCCAGCCTCAGCCAATCCCTGACGGAGGTAGTCGCCTGTCTTGACTTCGTCCTCCACCACCAGCAGTCGCATAATGCATCGCTCCAGATCCGTATTACTCCAGTCTAGCGGGCCGCACCCAACGGCAAGATTACTCCATGATTACAACATTGTAATGTAAGGGTCATCTGACAGACAGGGCTTGTTGGTTACGCTGATTGTGTTTCTGATGCTGGCAAGTCGCCCATCATATTTACATGATCGAGGAGTAGACCATGAAACGCAAAATTTTCTGTTGGCAGGTTGCCTTGGCTGTGCCGGGGCTTTTACTGGGCTTTTCCGCTCAGGCACATGAGCCTGAAAAGCACATGAAGGAGGCCGAAAAACCGGAGTGTGCGGCGATGAAGACTATGGATCCTTCCAAGATGGACAGGGATGATCCGGTCATGCAAGCCATGATGCAGAAATGCATGGACGAAATGCATCAGGAAGAGGCCGGGCCGGAGGATTCCCATGCCGACCACTCTCGGCACGATGATAACGGCAACGCCAATAGTCCGGCCGAACACGAGGAGTAAACCATAGCCGGAATTTATTTATTCAGGAGGGAATATGCCATTTACCAAGTTCCTGTCGTGCATCAAATGTCTCGCGGTGGCTTCCGGCGTGGCTGTCGCGGCGGGCGTGGCGTTCATCTACTCGGGCTTCTATCCTGTGGGCGCGGGTGACCGCCATACCGCGCTGACCTTTTGGGCATTGGAAACGCTGCGAGAGCGCTCCATCGCCAGGGCGTCGGCCGGTATCGAGGTGCCGAAGAATCTGAGTACGCCCGAGCGCCTGCTGGCGGGAGGCGCCGACTACAACGACATGTGTGTCAGTTGCCACCTCAAGCCGGGCAAAACCGAGAGCGATTTTGCCCTGGGCCTCTATCCGGCACCGCCGAATCTAACTCAGGCGGCACCGGGTCATGGCGACCCGGAAGCCCAGTCCAGGCATCGCTTCTGGACCATCAAGCACGGCATCAAGGCATCCGGCATGCCAGCCTGGGGGGCGGGACACGACGATGAACGAATCTGGAACATGGTGGCCTTCTTACGGCGACTTCCTGATTTGTCGCCCGGGCAATACCAGATTTTGACCGCCCGTGGGTCCACTGATTCGGATCACCATTGACGAGGGAATATCGTGCAGTGCGAGGGGTCCGTAGCCCGCGTTACTATTGCGAAAAATACGAGGTTATGCGATGGAAAAACCAATAGCAGAAGGCCGTCGACGGTTTATCAAATCAGCAATCGGAACGGCATCAGCCCTTGCTCTGGCCAAAATCGCCCCGGCCTGGGCCTATCCAATGGGTCGAAGCTATGGCGAGGTCATCAAAGCCGACAATCCAGTCGATCTGCATATTCGTCGGGAAAACCTGAATATCGGTGGAAAAATCGGCAGGCCGATCACCATCAACGGTAACATGCCCGGGCCGCTGATCAGGCTGAAAGAAGGGCAGCGAGCCCGACTAAACGTCACCAATGCGCTGGATGAGGACACGTCCATCCATTGGCACGGGATCATTCTGCCCGAGAACATGGACGGCGTACCCGGCGTTAGTTTTCCTGGTATCAAGCCCGGAGAGACCTTTCATTACGAGTACGATGTTCAGCAGAGTGGGACCTATTGGTATCACAGTCACTCGGGACTGCAGGAACAGTTAGGTCATCTTGGACCGCTTGTGATTGACCCGGGGGACGGTGATATTGGTGCAGATCGGGAGCACGTCATTATTCTGAGCGACTGGACCTTTGAAGATCCCTACGAGGTATTCCGCAACCTCACAGTCGCGGAGGGGTATTACAACTACCAGCAGCGAACGCTGGGTGACACTCTGGCCGATATCCGCAGCCAGGGGCTGGCCAAAACCTGGGAAGAACGCTCTATGTGGAACCGAATGCGCATGAGTGCCCGGGATCTGCTGGATGTGACCGGATCCACTTATACCTATCTGATGAATGGTCGCGATAACGCAACCAACTGGACGGCGCTTTACAAGCCCGGGGAAAAAATCCGCCTGAGAATCATTAATGGCTCGGCCATGTCGTTTTTTGATTTCCGCATTCCCGGCCTTGAGATGACCGTGGTCTCGGCAGACGGCCAGCCGGTCAAACCCGTTACAGTGGATGAATTCCGGATCGGGGTGGCGGAGACTTACGATGTGATTGTTACCCCGAAAGGTGATCGACCCTATACGCTGTTTGCGGAAAGCTTGGATCGCAGTGGCTACGTGCGGGGCACACTTTCGACGGAATTGGGACAGGAAGCGATAGTGCCCGAATTACGACCGGTGCCGGAACGCGGCATGGCGGCCATGGGAATGTCCCATGAAATGAGTGGCATGGATATGGAGTCCTCTGGAAGGGATAAATCCGGCATGGATGGCCACCATGACATGCCCGAGGGTCAGGGTGCAAAAATGGCCATGGCATCGCAGCGGCCTTCAGCGCCAGACCTCGGGGTTGAGCATGCGCCGGGTGGCCATGGTCCCGGCGCGGCCATGATTGCCCGACAACCGGTCAGCCGGCTCAACGAGCCCGGCGTTGGCCTTGAAGAAGCCACTCATCGTGTCCTGGTCTATGGGGATCTCATTGGCGCGCATCCCTGGCCGGACGAAAGGGAGCCGGTGCGTGATATCGAGCTCCATCTCACCGGCAATATGGAAAGATACATGTGGTCCTTTGACGGTTTGAAGTTTACCGAAGTCGATGGGCCTGTGGAGTTCCACTACGGCGAGCGTCTGCGTTTGATTATGGTGAATGACACCATGATGGACCACCCCATCCATCTGCACGGCATGTGGATGGAGCTTGAGAACGGCCAGTATCCGCGCCCAAGGAAGCACACCATCAGCCTCAAACCCAGTGAAGTAGTCTCGTTGCAGATCAGTGCCGACGCACCCGGCAGCTGGGCCTTCCACTGCCATCTCCTCTATCACATGAAGGCGGGAATGTTCCGCGTAGTCAATGTCAGTTAAAGGGGGATCCATGAGGACTCTGAAAATTGTGATGTCTCTATCGTTGGCAGGAATGAGCGTTCCGCTGTTTGCCGGCCACGCTGAAGACCACTGGCCGGAGCCCATCAAGTCGTATCGCACCGGTCAGGTGCTGTTCGACCGACTGGAAGTTACACGAACGGATAATGATGAGGACTTGATCGTCTGGGATATGCTCGCTTGGTACGGTGGAGATAGAAATCGAATCTATTTCAAGAGCGAAGGGGAGAACAGGTCGGATGACGGCGAGCCTGCGGAGCTGGAGAGTGCAGAGTTACTGGCCAGCCGCCTGATCGCACCATTTTGGGAAATACAAGGGGGGCTTGGTACGCGGGGATCGATCGCGTCGGGCGCAGAGCGGGAAAACTACCTGGTCTTCAGTTTGTTTGGCATGGCGCCCTATCGCTTCGAAATGGATAACTCTCTCACTGTCAACGAAGACGGAGATATTGCTGTGAACATCGAAGCAGAATACGATATTCGTCTGTCTCAGTTGTCGTATTTACAGCCACGTCTGGAGATGGGCGCGGCATTGACTGACGCCGAAGAGTATGACCGCCCCAGTGGATTCAATAACGTGCGTATGGGATTGCGCTATCGCTACGAACTGTCCAGAGAGCTTGCCCCTTACATTGGTGTCTACTGGAGCCGCGCCCTGGGCGACAAGGCTGATCGGGTTCGCGATCAAGGTGGCGATGAGTCCGAAATTGGCGTCGTTGTCGGCGTTCGTATGTGGTTCTAGCAAAATAGATTGAGCAAACAGACAACCGGAGGATTTATGGCTGAGGTGGAAGACAGAACAACGCGTTACAAGGAAGGAAGCCTGACGTTACCAGGGACAGTGATGCTGGGCACCGGTGTCATGATCGGCGCCGGTATCTTTGCCCTTACCGGGCAGATGGCGCAGATGACCGGCGTGCTGTTTCCCCTGGCGTTTCTTGCGGCGGCTGTCATCGTCTCATTCAGCGCCTATTCCTACATCAAGATTTCCGATGCCTATCCGTCCGCTGGCGGCATCGCAATGTATCTGCACAAGGCCTACGGAGACCGGTTGCCGACGGCCTTCAATGCCTTGCTGATGTACTTCTCGATGGTAATCGCCCAAAGCTTTCTGGCTCGCACGTTCGGCGCCTATACCATGCAGCTTTTTGGGGGCGACGAGAGCGGCATGATGGTGCCTGTTCTCGGCGTATCACTCATTCTTGCCGCCTTTTTGGTGAATCTTTCCGGTAATCGACTGATCCAGGGCGTGGCCTCTTTTATTGGTGTTTTGAAAATCGTTGGCATCCTCATTTTCGGAGTGGTGGGAATCTGGATCGCTGACAGCCTTTCAGTGGATTTCTCAAACCCTGGAGAGGCCGGAACCGTGGGTAATTTCCTGGGTGCAACGGCACTCGGGATACTGGCGTTTAAGGGCTTCACAACAATTACCAATAGTGGCTCAGAGGTGAAAGATCCAACACGGAACGTTGGTCGTGCCATCGTGATTTCCATCGCAGCCTGCGTGGTGATCTACACCCTGGTCGGCTTTGCCGTTGCGAGCAATCTTTCGCTTGCCGAAATTATCGAGACACGGGACTACTCCCTCGCCGCTGCCGCCCGACCGGCATTGGGCGAGTATGGCGTCTGGGTCACGGTGGCCATTGCCATGATGGCCACCGCCGGCGGTATTCTGGCCAGCATTTTTGCGGTCTCGCGCATGCTGGCAATGCTGACGGAAATGAAGCTGGTGCCCCACAGTCACTTCGGTATGTCGGGCAGTATTCAGAAGCACACGTTGGTCTACACTGTAGTTCTCGGCTTGGCCCTGACCGCATTCTTTGACCTCTCCCGGATTGCGGCGCTGGGTATCGTCTTTTACCTGATCATGGACATTGCCATTCATTGGGGCGTCATTCGCTACCTGCGCGAGGACATCGAGGCCAGGGCGTGGGTGCCAGCTACGGCGATTTTCCTCGATTTACTCGCACTCGGAGGCTTTGTCTGGGTCAAGCTGAATTCCGACCCCTTTGTGATTGGTGTTGCCATCGTGACGATGATCATTATTGCGATTGCCGAACAGATTTTCCTGAAAAGCTCGGCGCGGGCTAGGCAAACGGGTGAGGAGAATTCCCATGCACACCACCACTGAAACCCGGACTTGAAACGGAGGATCATACATAATGGGAGATCACGTGTTTGGTAACACAATGTGGGCGGGGCACTGGCTGTGGATGCTGGTTGTTGCCGTTGTGGTCGTCACCCCTGTCTGGCGTATCTGCCAGCGCATGGGCTATCCGGGCTGGGTGGGAGTCCTGATACTGATTCCCGTCGTCAATCTCCTTTTCCTTTATTTCCTGGCGTTTGCAGACTGGCCGGCCAACAAAGTGAGAGATCACAAAGACTGAACATCGGCACCCACACAAATTGGCCGCTGGTCGATAAAACCATCTTTTTTAGCTATAGAGAAACGAATCGATTATGGAAGTTAGAACATTTTTTGATCTGATCGAATGGACCCGTAAGCTGCATGGGAAACTGGCTGAATGCCTGGCCCATTGCGCTTCGCGTCACCCTGATGAGCGCGCCGCAATGCTGCTGGAGTATCTGGCGTCTCACGAAACTGAAATGGAGAAAATGGTTGCGGCCTTTGAACGCCAGGCCGACGCCAAAGCAGCACACACTTATGTCTATGATTACATACCGCACAATCCCATTACGACACATTTGGTGTGCGATGATCACTACGCCAAACTGGATGCCGATGGCATTAGCGCTGAAGTCTTCGATTTTCACGAGCAAATCATCAGCCTTTATCAAACGCTCAAGGGCAAGGCAGAAATTCCGGAAGCTGCAGAGCTTGTGCAATCGCTGCTGGATATGGAAGAGCACGAAACCAAGCGGTTGGTCCGGCAGGTAGAGCGAATGGACGATCTGTGAGCTGGAAGAAGATTATCCACGTGTTGCGGAACCAGCCGAGATGACTGGGCCGATCCGTGGGTTTGGCGGCGAGAACAGTGCTTGTTGATCAATCTTTAAGGAGTAAAGGCGCGAATCCGCCGCCTGGCGTACGGAAGTTGGTGGTCTGTCCCCGATAAAGCCTCGCGGCGGCCAGGAGCAGGGCACCGCGATAGGTGTACAGGCGCACGTCAACCTTGAGCATTTCCCGCTCGCTATCCACCAGCACCAGGCGCTCGGAGGGGGGCACATAGGCCTGAGCGACATAGTTACTATCGAGAATCCGGGCAAAGGTGCTGTTGGTGAGTTTACTGCCTCGGTACACACCCTTGCTACCATGGCCAGCCACAGGTTTGAAGAACCACTGGCGCCGCTGTTGCCAAAGTTCTTTCTCGTTACCGGCGCTAACCGGTACGGTGCGCGGGATACCACAGCTGAGCAAATCGACGTTTTCGGCGCTCAAGCCCCAACTCAGAAGGCTCGCGTGGTCCGACAATACGGCCAAATTGCGTTTGTCCCCGAACAGCCCATGGGTGCGGGGGTTGGGGGTGATGACAGCGCCGCCGTCCTGCCAGGCCGAGCGCAAGGCGGCGTGTTCTGGCGCTTCCAGCCCAAAATCCACCAAGCGGTTGTAAACCAGGTCGATTCGCTTGTCGCCAGCGTATAGCGTGCCTGACTCATATCTGAGGTCAGAGGGTGAGAGTATGACGCATTCGATCCCATGATTTCGCAATAGCTGCTGCGCCAGTCGAAATTCGGGGTAGAGGTACTGCTCCGTAGGCTTATCATCGACGATCGCGATGCTCTCGGGGCGTCCGCTGCCCCGCTGGGCGCGCCATTCACTCTCGAACTGGGCGATCACCGCAGCATCGAAGTCTTCGGCCCAGGACGCACGCGTAGCGCCACCGCAGCATTGCAGTTGAGCTCGGGCGAGTACGGCATTGAGGAACGCGCCCCCGGCGTTGGTATTGACTTCGATAAGGCGGGGCCCTTCCTCGCCGAGGTGGAAGTCATAACCCATAAAGGCACCCACAGGTCCGGGATTGAGCTGTGCATTACGCGGGGCCCAGGACAGCACTCGTTGCTGATAGTCGGGGAGTGCGGCAGCGGTCTCCAGGGCCTGGACAATGTACTGCATATGGTCCAAATCCTGACCGGGAACGAAGACGGCGGCATTGGAGAAGAATTGCTGCCAGGCCGTGCTGGACAGGATCTCCTTGGCATTTTCCCCCAGCTGGCTGACGAGATTGTCAACGATTGCCGGTCGATCGAGAGTGACGCAGACGCAGTGTTGGTTGAGCCTTTCTGCTTCTGTCTGTCCTGGAGCGTTATTGATTGATTGCAAGAGTTGTCCTCTGTTTTTATTGGTATTGGTCTACGGTTAGTGCGCATGCCAGTCGGGGTTTGCTTGTGGCACAATGAGGTTGCCGTTACAGAGTCCCCGCATCAAATCAAATTCTATGGCTATACCTATGCTTATGACAGCGGAGAGTAAGAATGAAAGTGGAATGCTCGCCGCCGAGTGCGCTGGTAACGATATTCGGATTTTTATCGAGGGTGACACCCTGTTTGACGCCATGCTTTCCGATTTTTCCTCTGCGCGACGGCGGGTCTGGCTAGAGTCCTATATTTTTGCCGACGACGCTATAGGGCGGGAATTTTTGAAGGTTCTCACTGATTGCAGCCGGCGTGGCCTGGATGTTCGGGTGAGGGTCGATGCATTGGGCTCCAAATTCGGCTTCTCCGGCGGATCGGCCCACCGCTTGAAAGCATCGGGGGGCAAATTTGTATGGTGCCATCCCTGGCAGTGGCGAAAACCCTGGTTGTTTCATCGTCGCAATCATCGCAAGCTCGCCGTGGTCGACGATCAGGTCGCGTATTTGGGCGGGTGCAACATCACGGCACTCAACTCGCGACGAATATCCGGGGACGCCCGCTGGCGCGATACGCATTTCCGCCTTGCTGGCGGGGTGGTTAACGATGCTCGCAGAGCCTTTGAATCCTTTGCAAGGGGAGATCTCAAGTGGCAGCGTGGTGGCAACCGAGACGGGATGGAGCTGCTCACCAATCATGGCCGTGCCTGCCGTTTTCGCCTGCGTTGCCACCTGAAAGACCGTTTCAAGGCTGCGCGCAAACGGGTGTGGCTGACCACGCCGTATTTTGTGCCGGATTCGGGAACCCAGCGTGACCTGTGTCGGGCGGCATCGAATGGTGTCGATGTCAGAGTGCTGGTGCCGGGAAAGAACGATGTGCCCCTCGTTCAGTGGGCGGCGCGAGCGGCCTATTCGACATTGCTGGCGTCAGGCATCCGGATATTCGAGTATCAGCCCCGGGTATTACACGCCAAAACCCTGATCGTGGACGACGATTGGAGTACGGTGGGAACGGCCAACCTCGACTACCGAAGCCTGTTCATCAATTACGAACTGAATCTGGCCGCAGACTGCCAGTCACTGAATGCCACCCTGGCAACTATATTCGAGAATGACTTGACTGAGTCGATTGAGGTCCGGCAAGAGCCTTGGTCGCGGCGGCCGTTGAGCGCTAGAATGGCCGAATTCATCGGCTGGAGCGCGAGACATTGGCTGTAAGGCCGACTCCAACCTGAACAATAACGTTATAAGGAGTGCTCGGTGAAATCCCAATCCTGGCTCTGGTCTCTGATAGTGGTGCTGGTGCTTGCCGGCGGTTCTTATGGGGTTTTTGTCCTGCTCGGGGAAGAACCCTTACCCCAAGGTATCGCCTATGGAAATGGTCACATTGAAGGCCGGGAAGTGAGGATCGCTGCCGAGGTGGCCGGCCGGGTCATCGAGCACAGCCTCGCGGAAGGCAGCAAGGTCTCGGCTGGCGACACTGTCGCCGTTATCGATCCCTCCGATGCCAGGGATCGCTTGCGTTCGGCACGGGCCGAACTGGCCGCCGGCCGGGAAAAGCGTGACGCCTTTGACAGTCAGATAGCGACCTGGCGCCATCATCTGATGACTGCCGAGAAGCAGCTGCAGCGGGTCCGTGAGCTGCGCTCTCGCAATCTGGCCAGTGCCAGTGACCTGGATCAGGCGGAGAACGCAGTCCGGGAAGCGCAGGGACAGCTTCAGTCTCTCGAAAGGCAGAGAGAAGCCGCCGAAGAACAAGTGGCTGCTAGGGCGGCACAGGTGGCTCTGGCCGAATCGCAACTGGGGAAAGCGGAGGTAGCCGCGCCGATGTCGGGGACGATACTGATCCGGGCTGTGGAGACAGGGGAGGTGGTTGATGCCGGCCAGCCGCTGGCCACGGTGGTGAACCTGCAGCAGCTTGAACTCAAGGTCTATGTCCCCGGCGATATCGTCACTCGGCTCAGCCTGGGGGACCCGGCCACAATCCGGGTGGACGGTTTGTCCAAGGACTTTTCCGCCAAAGTTGGCAGGATCGATGATTTCGCCCAGTTCACCCCCCGTGATGTCCACATGCCCGAGGAGCGAGTGCGCATGGTCTATGGCGTCACACTGGTGCCCGATAATCCCGGTGGAGCGCTGAAACCCGGTATGCCGGCGGACGCCTGGATTCGCTGGGATCCGGACACCGGGTGGCCAGCGACTCTCTCGGTTCCAACGCGCTGATCGCCCATGCCTTCCTCCGAGCCCATTGTCGCCCAGTGCCTTGGCCGCCGCTTCGGAGACAAGGTTGCCATTGAGCCGCTGGATTTCTCCATCGATCGCGGTCAGCGAGTGGGCATTGTCGGCGCCGATGGCGCCGGCAAGACGACGTTGTTACGGATGTTGGCTGGCATCCTCGATCCCACCGTGGGGGAATGCCGGGTGCTGGGTTTCGATACCCGCCGCAGCGCCAAGCGGATCGCCTCCCGTATTGGTTATATGTCCCAGGGGTTTACGCTCTACGATCGGCTCAGCGTCAAGGAAAACCTGACCTTCGCCGCCCGTATCCGGGATGTCTCCAATAACCTCTATCAGCGGCGCGAGGAAAACCTGTTATCCATGGCGGGGTTAACGCGCTTCGGCGACAGGCCAGCGGCAAAATTATCCGGCGGCATGCGCAAGAAGCTATCCCTGTGCGCCAATCTGGTTCATGAGCCGGAACTTTTGATCCTTGACGAACCCGGACTCGGCGTCGACCCCCTTTCCCGGCGCCAACTCTGGACCATGCTCGATCGGTTCCGTGCGCAGGGCATTACCACGGTTGTGGCCACCTCCTATATGGACGAGGCGGAGCGTTGCGACAGAATACTGCTGCTGGAACAGGGGCGCGTTCTCGCTGATGGCACACTGGAAGAACTGCTGAGGGACATCGCCGGACGGGTTTTCACCGTACACGCTGAAAATGCCGGGCGCGGCTTGCGGGAGTTGTCCGGCATCCTGGCGAAGATTGAAAGCGTCCATTCCGTGCAGTGGTTACCCGATCATCTGCGGCTGATGGTGAAGACGGACATAACCGAAAACCGACTGTCGGAGTCATTGCCAAAGAGTCTGCACCTGGCGGCCGCCGAGCCCCGGCTCGAGGACCTGTTTGTTCTGCGGACGGAAAGGATGACCGGCGAGCAGCAGTTCCTGGAATTGTCCCGGGAAGACAAGGGAAAAGGGGAGGGGTTGGCGGTAAATGGTCTCAGCGTCCGCTTCGGCCATTTCAAAGCCGTTGACCGGGTGAGTTTCGACGCTCCGTCCGGTGAGTTGCTCGCCTTGCTGGGACCCAACGGAGCGGGCAAGACAACCCTGATCAGGGCCCTGTGCGGACTTGTTACCATCGACGAGGGCAGCGCCCGGGTGGCAGGGCTGAGCCCGGGGGCGGGTAGCGCCGCCTTGCGCCGACAAATCGGTTACATGTCGCAGCGGTTTTCCCTCTATCTGGAATTTACCCCCTGGGAAAACCTGCATTTCTTTGCCAACGCTTACGGCCTGGCCGGAGGCTCGGCGCGTACTGCGATCGACTGGGCCCGGGGGGTAACGGGCCTGACGGACCTGCCCGACAAGCTCACCCGCGATCTTTCAAGTGCCTTGCGCCAGCGTCTGGCGTTGGCCTGCAGCCTGCTTCACCGGCCCCGGGTCCTGTTCCTCGACGAGCCCACTTCCGGTGTCGATCCCGTCGCCCGGTACCGTTTCTGGCGGGTTATCCGAGACCTGGCTGCCAGCGGCATGACGGTGGTGGTCACCACCCATTACTTGGAGGAAGCAGCCTATTGTGACCGTCTTGCGTTGATGCTGGACGGGCGGCTGCTCGTGCACGGCAGCAGGGCATCGCTGAATCATTCTCTCGGCCTCGATGCCGGCGCGACGGTGGAGGCGCTATTCACCGCGGCTATAGAACAGGCGGGAACGGCCAACTCCCGGGCGCTGGGGCCATGAAAGGTCATCGGCTCAGGGCCCTCGTCATCAAGGAAAGTCATGAGCTGATTCGCGACCCCATTACCGTTGCGCTGGCCGTGATCATGCCCCTGATCATGCTGTTTCTGTTTGGCTATGCGGTCAACCTGGACGTGGAGCGGGTCGCCCTGGGGATCTACGATCTGGACAACACGTCGGCAAGTCGCGCTCTAACCGCCCGTTTCGACAGCTCTCGGTACTTTCAATTACAGCAGAAAAGCGCCGATCTTCACGACCTGGATTCGGCAATGCAGAGTTCGACGATCAAAATGGGAGTGGTGATTCCGGCCGGGTTTGCCCGGCAACTCCTCAGGGACGAGTCGGCGCCGGTCCAGGTCATCGTGGACGGTGGCTATCCCGTGTTGGCTCGATTGGCCTCGGCCTATGCCGAGGCTGTGATCGGAAATTTTCCCGCTCCCCGTCAGGCCGCCATTCGGGTTCAGGCCAGGGTCTGGTTCAATCCCTCCCTGCGCAGCGTCAACTTCGTCATTCCCGGCCTGTTCGCCGTCATACTGATGGCGTTCCCGCCACTGTTGACCGCCCTGGCGATCGTGCGCGAGAAAGAGACGGGCACCATCGAGCAGATCTATGCTTCGCCGGTGACTTCGGGCGAGTTTATCGTCGGCAAGCTGGTGCCTTACGGCCTGGTGGCGTTTCTGGAAATCCTGATGGTCATCGCAGTGGGGTTTGCCTGGTTCCAGGTGCCGATGACCGGGAGCCCGGCACTGCTGCTGGTGTCCGCTTTCGTCTATGTGCTGACCACGGTGGGTATCGGCCTGCTGGTTTCATCGCTGGTACGCACCCAGTTGGCGGCCATGCTGATAACGCTCATTGTCACGCTTATGCCATCGTTCCTGTTTTCCGGTTTCCTCTTTCCCCTGTTCACCATGCCCCTCGGCCTGCAACTCTATAGTCGTCTTTTCCCTGCCGGTGATTTTATGGAAATATCTCGCGGTGTGGTCCTGAAATCAGCCGGCCTCGAAGCCGTTATGCCGCATCTGGTGATGCTCATTATCTATACAGTCCTGATTTTTATCTTTGCGGCCTGGCGAATGAGACAGAAGGTGGTCTGATGGGGATTGCCTTTCTGGGATTGTTGCGCAAGGAGATCGTGCAATTTTTTCGCGATCGGTTGATACTGGTGCTGATACTCTGGCTTTACACCATCGAAGTGGTTATTTGTACCATCGCGCTCAGTTTCGATGTCAGCCACCTGCCCCTGGCGGTGGTGGATCAGGATCGCAGTGCGTTGAGTCGCTCGTTGGTCCAGAAATTCTCGGTGAGCGAAACCTTCGACCTGAAATTTCAGGAAGCTCGTGTGGCAACCGCAACAGACCATCTGGAAAAGGGTGATGCCGCTGCGGTGCTGGTCATTCCCGCCGGGTTCGAGCGTGACCTTGTCGCTGGCGTTGGCGTCCAGCTCCAGTTCCTCCAGGACGGAACCAATTCCAACATTGCCGCCAACGCCGTCAATGATGCTCTGCAAATCGTTCAGCGCCAGGAACGCGAGGTGCTCACCCCCACTGCGGAGGCGCGGAGCGCTGTTCCGCTGATCCGTATCTGGTACAACCCCGAACTGACGACATCGAGTTTTATGGTGTTATCAATGATCGCTCTGGCCGGCATGATGGTGGGCGTAATTCATCCGGCGGCGTCCATAGTCCGGGAAAAGGAGCGCGGCACCATCGAGCAGTTGCTGGTGACACCCATCTCCACCCTGGAACTATTCTTGGCCAAGATCACACCGACTCTGATCATGGGCGTGCTCTCTATCTTTCCGAGCCTCGTGATTGTCAGAGCCTTCGATGTGCCCCTTCAGGGCAGCCTGGTATTGTTCCTGGTGTTGACGGCCATTTTTTTGCTTAGTGCGATTGCCCTCGGCGTGTTCATTGCCGCGTACAGCCGCACCCTTCAGCAGGCACTGTTGCTCTCGTTTTTCGGACTTTTCCCTGTGATGTTCCTGTCGGGCAGCCTTACCCCGGTAGAAGCCATGCCCGAGTTCCTGCAAGCCCTCTCCCTCCTGAGTCCACTGCGTTACTACATGGATATTATCATCGGTATTTTCCTCAAGGGTGCCGGTCTTACCACCCTCTGGGATGAGGCCCTGGCCATGTTGGCAATCGGAATCCCCTTATTTCTTTTATCCCTGTGGGTCTTTCGTCGCCGGGTACAGTAAGGTGGGGAGTGTGGGCGCCAAAAATGGTGACGGACAATGCCCGTTATTCAGTTACTATCAATGAGTGAGATGAGGAGAAAAGTGATGTATACACAGTCAGTAAAGGCATTGGCGAGTACCGCTCTACTATTGGTTGGTATGGCCATCGTCAACGCGGCGGCGGCGAAAGACGTAGCCGGCAATTTCCAGGTTACCAACGGAGTGGCGATCTATATTGGCCTGATGCCGGCCCAGATCGTTCAAGGTCACCCCGTCGACCATGAGGAAAGCGCCATGCACGGTGGCGTGCCCGGGGGAAGCTCTCCTGTCCATTTGGTGGTGACCCTGTTCGATAATGTCACTGGCCAGCGTATCACGGACGCATTTGTGGAGGCGGAGGTTGTGGAACTGGCTTTCACGCCTCAGCGGAAGAATCTGGAAATGATGCACATCGCCGAAACCGTCAGCTATGGTAATTATTTCTCCTTGAAAAGTGAGGGGGTCTACCGCGTTCACCTGAAAATACGGCTACCGGATCGGGAGAAGACTGTCGAGGCAACTTTTATCCACGGTCACAAGCCCGGATGAATGCTGCGCGAAAAAGTTGTGCAGAGTCCAAACCACCTCGCGACTTCAATCTTGTATTGCGTATATTGCACTTCGTTACTGAATCCGGGCCGTGGTTGGTCCGAGCCTACGCCTCATTTGACTGAGCCAATTGTCTGGCGCGGGCCAATCCCGGGCATTCCTCTGGAGCAGTTGGATGGATTTCTTCCTCTTCCCGGCGCTCCGCGTCCCGCTCGGATTCCCGCATTAGTAATTGTTCTATCCGGGTGTGGAGCAATTGTTCCTTTTCGTCCTGCCGCCTGATTTCCGCCGCGAGGTCTTTGTGAAGGGAGAATGCCATCAGCACCATCAACAACATAAAGGGGAAAGCGGCGATAATGGATACGGTTCGCAGCCCTTCCAAGCCACCGCTTAGCAACAGCACGGAAGCCATTAATAGCTGAAGTCCTCCCCAGAGGATGCGAACGAAACGTGTTGGAGTCAAAACCCCCTTGGAAGTGAACATGCCCAGCACAAAAGTGGCGGAATCCGCCGAAGTCACCACGAACATGGAGACCAGCGCCACGGTTAATACGGCCGCGAACTCGCCCCAAGGTAACTGATTGAGAAGTACGTAAAGGCCGGCCGGCACTTCCTCCGACACGGCGTCTGCAATAGCGACGCCCTCGAACAAATCGAAGTAGATTGCGGAGCCACCGAAGGTGGCAAACCACAACATGCTTAAAGCCACGGGGACGATCATCACGCCCATGACGAACTCGCGGACAGTTCTGCCCCTCGAGATCCTCGCTATGAAACTGCCCACGAAGGGTGCCCAGCTCAAGCCCCAGGCCCAGTAGAACATGGTCCACTGCTCCACCCAGTGTTCGTGGGAATAGGGGGTGGTTACCATGCTCATCTCTATGATATTGCCAAGGTACTCACCCATTGTCTGGGTAAGTTCGCTGAAGATGAAGCCGCTCGGTCCCGTTACGAGCACAAAAAACAGCAGTCCGGCGGCGAGTACCATATTGGCATTACTGAGGTAGCGAATCCCCATGTTGAGGGGCGTCATCGCCGAAATGATGAACAAGGTTGCGAGTCCCGCGAGAATGTAGAATTGTGATGTCGTCGAGTAGGCGGCCACTCCCAGATTAGCCAGGCCGCTGTTGACCTGTAACGCCCCAAGACCCAGAGTGGTCGCGACGCCGAATACGGTGGAGATCACGGCTAGGATATCGACGACGCTGCCCCAGCCCCGGTCCACACGATCGCCCAGTAACGGGCGGAAGCTTTCGCTGATCAAGCCGCGACTGCTGTGACGAAAACGTACATAGGCAATGGCAAGCCCCACCAGCGTGAAATTTGCCCATTGGTGGAATCCCCAGTGAAAAAACGCGTAGCGCATTCCCAGCTGCGCCGCTTCGGAAGTACGGGGTTCGGCAAGGCCAAGGGGCGGGTCATTGAAATGCATCATCGGCTCAGCTACGCCCCAGAAAACCAGCCCGACACCCATCCCTCCCGAAAATATCATCGCCAGCCAGCTGTTGAACGAGAACTCCGGCGGTTCATTCTCCGCTCCCAGGCGAATGCTTCCAAATTTGGAAAAGGCGAGAAACAGGACAAACAGCACAAAGCCGGTGGTTGCCACCAGATACATCCAGCCGAGATTTCGGGCTGTGACATCGAGAATTTGCGAGGCTGTGGACTCCACCGCGTCGGGATACAGGACCGCAGTGGTGACGAATGCAGTGATAATCAACACGGAGGTGTAAAACACCAGTCCCACATCACCCAGGTATTCCCTCAGAAATATCGTTAACCTGTTCATAAACGGCTCACTTGAAGCTGCTCACGGTATGTTTCATGTAATGAATGACGAGGTTCGGAAAAATGCCCCGACAGCCTGCGAATGATGGTCGAAGGTTCTAAGCTGGTTCGTTCGACCTATGATGGGTGTGATGCCATCATAGGTCGCTTCTGGAGAACAGCCGGTACAAGGGTGCGAACAAAACCGCGATATACCAACCGTACAGATAGACTTCGACTAAGCCAATGAAGAAGCCAGTCCACGTAAGCCATTCGAAGCCGGGCAATAACGGTGCCCACGCCTCGTACATGCGCATCTGTGCCGGGGCAAGCAGGCCAAAACCCACGCACAGTAGATAGCTGATTACCAACAACAGCGACAGGGTATTGCCTAACGGGGCGACACGTAATTGGGTGACAGGTGTGCTCGAATTACTCATGGCCAACGTCCTCTCTTAGTCCGATTCATCGGAGGGTCAAAGTAGAATACGGGACAAGTACAACCGGATTGGGATCTTCATTGATCCCTTTCGGGATTGTTCCGAATGTCCGCGTTCTGTTGTCTGTGACGTCTGCGTTGGTGCAATCCAACCAGAATGAGAACGACAATGAAGATAATACCGCTGGCGATTGTAACGGCTTGCGGGTTCATGTAGACCTCCTGCTCATCTCGCTGTATGGAATAAACATCGGTACTCTCCGCTGATACGCCCGGTATTCATCGCCGAATTGCTCAAGCATTTGACGCTCTTCTTTTTTTGCGAGGTAGGTATAGGCGGCGAGAATGATGGGGAATGCCAGGAGCGAGAGAATCGTCGGCCAGTGTACGACACCTTCCCCGAAGACTATCAGAAAAAGGCCTGTATATTGGGGGTGGCGCATGTGAGCGTAAATCCCATCGGTCATAAGCACGTTTTCGCGTCTTGCCGCGTGGATCCGTCGCCAGCCTTCGGCTACGAGTGATGCACCGATAAAGACTATGCCATATCCCAGAACCATGGCCACGATGTGCGCCACTGGCGAGTCAAAAAGTTGGGTCCAGAGATTTCCACCTTCGCCCCATTCGAGATCCAGTCCAAAAAAGCGGGCCAGAAAATAGATAGTGAGGGGGAAACCGTACATTTCCGCATAAAAGGCGATGATGAAAGCCTGCAGCACACCGGCGCGTGCCCACTCCTTCCAGCTATCCGGGGCGAGATAACGATACATCAACCAGGAAACGATAACGGTGACGATGACTGCCAGGCCCCACATTCCTACATGCATAATATCAGTACCCTTAATGAAAAAATGTCAGCGGTTAAGATGAAAATATCAACTCAAAACTAATGTTTCCCTTCACGCTACAAATGCTTTCAGTGCAAACTAATATATGCCGTTTGTAATTCGTAGAATCCATTTCAAATAATGGCTTGCGATTTTTCATAGCGAGTAGCGATATTCCATCGTAGGTTATTGGGAAACAGGCCCTGTTACGCTCGCGGTGAGGACCAATATGGACGGTTAGTGGAGATAATCATCACTCATCGCGTGCCTCATCGACGCTAACCTGAACGGCACCTCCCCCTTGCATGAGGGCTATACCGCATAAGACTATCAGGATACCCAGCGCCTGGATAAATTGCAGCCTTTCATCGAAGAACAAAAATCCAATTAGGAGCCCAAACACCGGGGTCAGAAAGCTGAAGACGTTCAGCTGGTTCAAGGGGGCGCGGGCGAGCAGCCTAAACCATAGAAATATCATCGCGGCTGTTGCCAGCGCGGAGAGAATGAGCAGCGATCCGGTGAACCGGATTGTCCAGCCAACGTCCCATTGCTCACCGGCCATCGCGGAGGCGAGCAATAGCATTCCGCCACCGAACAGAAGTTGGATCGCCATGGGCGCAGCGATGGAGCCGCCCGCTTCCTTTTTTAGTAGAATATTGCCTATAGCAGTTCCGATAGCCGCCATCAGCACCCAGGTTATTCCCCAGAGATAGTCCTCATTGTTCCCGCCGAATCCCGGCCACGACAATAAGGCTACACCCAAAAAACCGGTGACGAACCCGGCTATACCCTTGGCCTTCAGGGTTTCACCAAGCCAGATGGCGGCGATCGCCGCGGCAATGAGGGGCTGCGTGCCCGCCAGCACCGTTGCCAAGCCCGGAGACAAGTGCCCGGCGCCGAGGAACATGCCGCCAAAGCCTAAAGCCGTGTACGATAAACCGATCAGTGCCAGGTGTAGCAGGTTTCGGGGGTTGATCTGATATGTCCCCCGATGCCGCTGCGCCATGCACACAACGACGAGCAGCCCACCGGCAAGAAAGGCACGCAAGGCGGCAAACAGCAGAGGTGGGGCGTCCGGTAAGCCAATCACAATAAACGGGAAACAAATGGCCCAGAGCAGCGCCACCATTACCATCCACGCAATATCGATGGGTATTGGGTGCTTGCTCATGATGACGCTCCGGGGACGTACTGGCGCCAATAAAGGTGTTCGTAGAGAGAGCACCACATAAGACCGAGTGTGCCGGCAAAGAACAGCTCCTCTACCGGGATATCGGCCACCAGCCAGCCGCTGAGGGACTCCAGTTGCCAGACGTGGTCAACATAAGCCGGATAAAACGCCACAAGGGAGGAAAAGTAGGCAAAGTAGACAGCGGTGAAAATGAAAGACCCGACCAGCATCGGCCGCCACAAGTCGGGGCGGCAGAGGCCGTTGGCGATACCGCCGGAGAACATGGCCAGCGATGCCGTATAAATTGGGTTCCAGGGGGTAGCTGCCTCCAGGAAAAGGAAAAATACGATAGGCGTCCACAACACCACCTTGTGCCAGCGATGCCGGGAGTGATGGCGCTCCTCACTGGCAACAGGGGTCATGGTCACGGGAACAAGTGCGGGATAAATTGAACTGCTGATTCCCCCCACGGCAAAGGCGAAAATCAGGCTTTCCAAATCGAAGCCGGTACGCTCGGCCAGATCGAACAGGGTGGGTGGGAGCCAGTAATCGGGGACGAACAGAGGTTCGCTCAAGCCCAGGGGCGCCGTGATCAGGCTCATGCGCAGCATTTTGCCTCGCAACCGCGACCGAATCGCGAAAATCGCTCCCCAGATTCCCAGCAGTATCAGGCTCCAGATGAGGTACGCATACGGCATGGCGCTTCAACCCAACTCGCGGATGCTGTCGGCCAGAAGGTCGCCGATATCGATGGCGTTGGTGGCGTGGGGAATGGCGTTGCTGGTCACTACCCGCCGCGCCACCGCAGTGAGTTTTTCGTCCGCCCCCTCGGCGAAAACCCCATGGACCGCCAGGCACACGGCGTCGGGCAGCCCCAGGTGTTTCAGGTGCGCTAGGGTTTCCAGCATGGTATGACCACTGGAAATGATGTCATCCACCAGTACCGGGGTGTGGTTCCGCCAGCGCTCAATTTGGGGCACGCTGACCTCGACGTCACGGTCGCCGCGCCGGGTTTTGCTCAATACCGTGAAAGGGGCACCGGCCTGCCTTGCTACTGCCGACACCCATTGCTCACTTTCGCTGTCGGGGCCGATCAACACGGGCTTGTCGATATTGGCGGCGATCCATTCGGCGATCAGCGGCGCGGCGTGGCCTACCCGGGTGGGAATATCGTAAATCTCCGACAATTCGTGATAGCGGTGCAGGTGAGGATCGACGGTGACTAGCGCGGAAAAGTAGTGGGACAGCAGTTTCGCGAAATACCGCGACGTCACACCTTCGCCGCTGTGAAAGCGTTTGTCCTGGCGCATATAGGGCAGGTAGGGCGCCACCAGCAATATCTCTTCGGCGCCGAGATCCCGGAGAGTCTCGGCCAGCAGGAGTAAGGGAAGGATGCAGCGATCCGGCTGATAGAGGTCTGCCAGCACCACCACATTGCGATGTTTGACGTCATCCAGTATCCGCAGATAGCTTTCGCCGTCGGGGAAGTGGCGCATGTCGAGCCGCCCCTCCTCAAGGCCGAGTGATTCGCCGAGCCTCTGGGCGAGCGCCTTGTCCTCGTGGAGGCTAAATAGCCTATGCCAAATGGTTGTCATGGGTTCTGCTCGACTCGAAGCAGGGGACGTGGATCGATGCGACCGGCAAGGGCATTCTGCTCTGTAGAGGTCAGCCAGTCGGCGGTATTATCTCCCGTCAGTTCAGCGACGGTCGCGAGGGCGTGCAGCCAGCTGCAGCCGTTGGCGAACAGCATGCCTTCCACGTCCAGAGTGCCGCCCCGGTTACGGTAACCCAACACCCGCGTGGCGCGGCCCGTCGGCAACAGGCCCCTGATCGCTTCCGGGCGAGTATGGGCGAGAACCACCCGCGTGGCTTCCGGCGGCAGGAGGTTGTCCAGGGCCGCCTGGCAGCCGGCTTCCAAGGTATCCCGGGGGGATTCCCGAAACCGGCCGGGTTCCAGCAGGCAGACAACCGCGGCATTCAGGCCGCGATCCTCCAGGCGTCGCCAGGCTAGCAGGCACTGCTGTAACTGGTAGGCGCCGATTGCCACCAATTGGATATCGGCTCCGTCATTGCCCCGCAGGTAGACCGCCCCCTCGTCCACCAATTGCTGGGCCTGCTCCTCGGACAGCATCACCGGGAGCTTTCCCTTGGGTACCACCAGGGCATGGATCTCCCCCTGGCGACGGTAACAGTCTGCCAGGGCGGCGAGGGCGCTGTTGGCGTCCGACGGGAAGCGCACCACACTGGTGTCCGCCATCTCCCCCAGCAGGGTTTCGGCCAGGGTGGGATCCTGGTGGGACTGTTCGTTCTTGCCGTTCTCCCAGGTGTGGGAGGTGAGGAGGAAGGGCACCGACAGCCAGCGGGACGGCCTGCCGGCCTCCTTTTGGTGGCGGGAAAAGATGATCTCCTGGCGTAGGATGCCGAGCATTTTCACGGCAAAGGCCTCATAGCTGACCACCAGGTTGATGCCGCCCTTGTTGCCCAGTGCCGCGCAGGCCACGGCCTCCTCGTTCAGGGCCGTGATCACCGCGCCGTCCACGGCCTCATCGACGCCGGACTCCGGTTTGTACACGCGGTGGCGGAAGCGCTCCAGCGTCTTGCCGAAGCGGTTGCTGCGCAACTCGTCGGGATTGCCGATGCGCACCCGCCATTCGGGATTGGCCTCGGTGAGGGCGACAAAGTACTCATCGAGTGCCGCCATGGGGGACTCGCGACTGTCGACCGGGCGCCATGCCGGTGTCACCGGGTTCTCCAGCGTCACCGAGCGGCGGGTAAGCGGGTGGTCTTTCTCCAGCGCCCGCTTCTGCGTCTCGTGGTTTTGCAGTTGGCGGCTCGCCTCCTGCAATGCATCCGCCGGAACGAATAGGCGCGCCGCACCGCTGTTGAACTCCGCCGCGGCCGATTCGTCCTCGGCGGGATTGCCCTTGAGGGGAAGATTGTGGGCGCGGTTGGTGCCGGCGCCGGGAAAGCCATAGCCCTTCGGAGCCTCGGCGATGACGTAGTGCAGTGGCACCGGATACGTGGTGGCGCCACTTTGAATGGCATCTGCACATCCCTGCAAGCGTTCTTCGGCTTCGATAATGGCCCAGGCGAAAGCCGCCGGGTCGGTGCCATCGATCAGCAGGGGGTCGAAACCATTGTGGCGCAGATGGCGAGCGAACCATTCGACGCCGCCCTGCTGGAACAGGGTGGAGCGCTGCTCGATGCGCCGGCCATTGGCAATCATCACCGGTGTCACCAGGCCGCAGTCTTCTGCCCGCCACCAGCGTGGCGCCCAGTCGCTGCCGCGCTGTTCCTCGAAGGCACCGTCGCTGAGAAAGGCCACCAACCGTTCGCCGGGCAGGGGCATGTGCACGTATTCCAGCTCGGCAAAGCCGAGATAGCCTCCCTCGTGGAGACCGCCGGCGGTGTGGACATTGACGTGGCTGCCCAGGGGGGAGGCGGGTAAACCATCCGGCCCCAACCCATAGGCGTAGAAGTCCCGGGTCAGGCGGGAAAGCCCTTCGTCCGACCAGTCGTAGCGGGCGGCGTGGACTGATTCCATGTTGCCCACCAAGAGATTACAGGCGTCCACCGCCGCCACGCAGTGACCCTGACCCATCAGCCAGCTGCGGGTGACGCCGGACAGAGCATCGGCGGTGAGATAGCCGATGTAGGCGGGCACCATATTCAGGGAGCCGCCAGTGTGGCCCTGGGGATCGCCTTTGAAATCTCCGGCGTGCAGGGGACGGCCGTCGAGATAGACATTGTTGGCGTAGGTCATATGAACCACCAGCCACATGCCGGCATTGGCCAATCGGTCCGCGGCTACCAGCGCTTGGAACACCGCGGTCTTGTCCGCGATCTTGCCGGTCTCCTCCAGATCACAGGCAAGCCGGAAAATACGCACCTGGGTGTCATCCCGGTGCTGGATAACGCCATAGCCCCGCGCCCAGTGGGCAAATTCTCCGTCGTGTTCGCGGTATTGTCTGGCGAGAGCCGCCAGTCGATGCTCTTCGTGGCTCATTCTGATCTCTCCAGTGCCATCCCCTGTTCGCAGAGTTCCCGTTCCTCGTCTCCCGCCAGGGCGTATAGTCCGACAGGACTATCTGGCGTGCTGACGCAACCGCCGTTATCGCTCAGGCCGGCATTTCTCCCAGTATTCATGCGCAGACCGAGCCATTCCAACGGTTGCACGATGCGCTCGCGAATGACCGGCGCATGCAGCCCGATGCCGCCGCCGAACACCAGGGCATCAAGGCCGCCCAATACGGCGGTGTAAGCACCGATGTATTGCCGTATGCGGTAGCAGAATTGCTCGATAGCCATCGCGGTCTCCGGGCGCTGGCTCTCCAGCAGCGTTCGCATATCGCCCGATTCGCCGGAGACCGCCTGCAAACCGGACTCCTGATTCAGGATCGTGGCCAGTTTCTCGCCGCTGTAATGTGGCAGCAAGGCCAGCAACGCGCCGACATCGACATCGCCGGGGCGCGTGCTCATCAGCAGACCGGACAGCGGCGAGTAGCCCATCGAGGTGTCTAGGGGGTGGCCATTCAATAGCGCTGAGGCCGAACAACCACCGCCCAGCTGCAGCGTGATGACCCGGCCGGCGGCGCGAGTCGGGTCGTGCTCACGCAGCCCACGCCACAGTGCGGCGTGGGCGAGACCGTGAAAGCCGTAGCGCCGCAAGTTGTGGTTCTCACACAGGTCACGGGGCAGCGGAATACGCCAGGCGACTTCGGGCATCGTGCGGAAAAACCCGGTGTCCGGGACCAAGATTTGTTGGGCGTCTGGCCAACAGCCTATCGCAGCCTGCAGCCAGCGATTGGCCTTCGGATTGTGCAGCGGCGCCAGCGCAATCAGCTTGTTGAGTTCTTCGGCATCTTCCGCACGGTACTGATACGGGCCGGTCAACCAGTTACCGCCATGTACCCAGCGATGCGCCACCAGCGCGGGCGAGGGCAAGTCGCGCAAAACAGACTGTGGATCGATCGCTGTTTCGGATTCATCGTAATGAAATCGCTTGATTAAGTTCACAGCGCCCGCCTCGGTTCGATAACTGGCCAAACGTACGCTTTGGCTGCCGGTGTTGATGCTGAGTGCAATGTTAGTGGAGCGATCGGAAGTCATTGCGACGGACTGTCTCCCTCCGGTTCCCCGGCGATACGAATGACATTGGCATGGGTGTCCAGGTATTCCAGGGCATAGGCGAGCTCACCGGTGGTCTCGGTGTGCAGGGTGAACAGGGGCTGTCCCCGTTCTACCCTATCGCCGAGCCGCACATGCAAGTCGAGCCCGGATGCGGGTGCGGCGGGTGCGCCGGAGAGCTTCGCAATGCGCGCCAGCACGCGGTTGTCGATAGCGGTGACGATGCCCTCACGGGGCGCCGGTACCGGCTGCGTCTGGGTCGCCAACGGCGGTGTGCGCATGCCGCCCTGAGCTTCGCAGATAGCTTGAAATTTCCGCCAGGCTCTGCCACTGCTCAAGGATGTTTCCGCCAGAACGGTGCCGGCACCCTCAGCGGCAAGTCCCGACAGCTCGAAAATCGCACCGGCCAAGTGAATGGACCGCGCCCTGAGATCCGCAGGTGCGCCATTCTTATTTTGTAACACCGCCAGGACATCCCGGGCCTCCAGGGCGGGGCCGATGCCGCGCCCCACCGGCTGCAGGCCGTCGGTGATGACCGCCCGCACCGCCAGCCCGATCGCTTCGCCGGTGTCACACAACAGCGCCGCCAGGCGGCGGGCGTCGGTTTCGCTGCGCACTTTGGCCGTGGGCCCCACCGGCAGGTCGATCACCACATGGGTGGCGCCAGCGGCGGCTTTTTTGGAGAGCACCGATGCCACCAGTTGCCCCTCGCTGTCGAGATCGATGGCCCGTTCGATACGGATCAGGATGTCATCGGCAGGGCTTAGGGACATCGCGCCGCCCCAGGCAATGCAGCCGCCTTCCTGTTCCACCACGCGCTGCATATCGGCAATGGAAAGCGCGACGGGCGCCAGGGTTTCCATGGTGTCGGCGGTGCCCGCCGGCGAGGTGATCGCCCGGGACGAGGTCTTGGGCATCACCAGTCCTTCCGCGGCGACCATGGCCACTACCAGCGGCGTGGTTCGGTTGCCGGGTAAACCGCCGACACAGTGCTTGTCGACGACCATTTCCCGGTGCCAATCGAGGTGTTCCCCGGCATTGATCATGGCCCGGGTCAGGCCGGCTATCTCCTTTTCATCCAGTCCATGGCTGGCGCAGGTGGTGAGGAAGGTGGCCAGCTCCACATCGGTATAAAGCCCTTTGCACACATCCGAGATAATGGCGTCAAACTGGGTATCACGAAGTGGATTGCCGTAGATTTTGGCCCGTACCGCACTCATGGAATCCACGGTCGGCGCGTGGGCGAAATCCGCGCGTTCTCCGTCTCGGGGATTCAGGGCGTGCCAGGCGGATTCCGAGAGGCCGAATTCGTTCGAGGCCAGCCAGTCGCCGTGAATGACGTTAAGGGTGGCCAGGACACTGCGTTCGCTCAAGTTGACCTGGATCCTACTGTGGGCATTGAAGCCCTCTGAGCGGCAAACATGGCAATCGTCGCGCATATAGACCACCAGTTCCTGGTGTGTATCAACGCCCAGCCGACGCGGTTTGAGCAGGTGCTTTTGTCCGCTCATCAATCGGCCCCCCCGTTTTCCCGGCGGTTTTCCGCAGCGTTTTCGATACGTTCCAGAATGGCCAGCAGGTCGAGCGTGTCGTTGCTGAAATGCACCTTACGCAGAACATCCCAGTTGTCATGCAGGTGTTGCTGCAGGCAGCGGACGATATTTTCCAGGGACACGGTGTGCCACTTATGGGGGGATACCCCGGGCTCCTCGTTGTCGTCGACATCGCCAAAGGCGACCATTCTTATTTTGTGGCCGTGTTCACTCTCGGCGTGCCCGTGTTGGAGCAGCTCATACGCCAGGTTTCTCGCTTGCGATGGATTGCAGCAGCCGAACCGCATCAACGCGCCGGCCAGGACGTCCGGTTTGCGGGCGGGAGGGTTGAACCGGGCCCGCCCGCGCTTGACCTCGCCGACGATCATGTCAGCCCTGTCGTGCAGGGCGCCCAGCGCCGGGTCCGGCTCGAAGAGGACGTCGCCGATGAGTTTGCGTTTTTTGCGGACGCTGGTTTCCCGGCCGGCATGGGGAAACCGAAAGGCGAGGATGTCCAGGTCGCTGACGGTGCGGACATTGCCGCCTTTGGTCGTCTCCATGAGCGGATATTCCGACACGCAAAAATAGCCGTTAATTTGTAAATAAGCTTTTACCAGTGCGACAGCGGTATCCAAGGCTTACTCCAGTTCGATGGTCTGTCCCTTCTCGGGGCAGGCCGTGTTCCAGTTTAGTGAGCGGGTAATATGGTCGGCGAAACCGCGCCTGGCCTCCGCGTCACCGTGTATCACAAACGTCTGGCGTGGCGGGTCGGCGTCCTGCAGCCAGGCGGTGAGTTCCGCTTGGTCGGCATGGGCGGAGAGGCCCTCGATGGTTGTGACCTGTGCCTCGACCGTCACGTCCTGGCCGAGTATCTGGGCTTGCCTGGCGCCAGCTTGCAGTTTGGCCCCCAGCGTGCCGGGCGCCTGGTAGCCTACGATCAACAGGGTGTTGCGCGTGTCCGGGAGGTAGTGCTTCAAGTGGTGCAGGATGCGACCGCCCGTGGCCATGCCGCTGGCGGCGATAATGATCTTGGCGCCGGTATGGGAGAAGATTTGTTTGGAGTCCTGTACTTTGCGGGTATAGCGGGCGCGACCGCACATCTGTTCACATTCATCGCTGTTCAGACGATGAGCCTCGGGGTAGCGGCAGAACAGTTTGGTGGCGTTGATGGCCATGGGACTGTCGAGAAACACGGGCAGATCCGGAATCCGGCCCGCATCGGTGGCCCTGGCCAGCAGGTGCAGCAGGCTCTGGGCCCGGCCTACCGCAAAGGCCGGGATAACAACGGTGCCGCCTTTTTTCGCGGTCTCATTGACCAACTGCTCCAGAGCCAGGGCGGGGTCGGTCGAAGGGTGTTGCCGCATGCCGTAGGTAGATTCCACCAGCAGGAAGTCGGCTCCGGCGAAGGGCTCGGGGGGCTGCATGATAGGATCCACAGAACGCCCCAGGTCGCCTGAGAAGCAAATACGTCGATCGCCGACCTGCAGATAGAGGCTGGCGGCGCCCAGAATATGGCCTGCGGGAAGAAATTGTGCGCTTACATCGGGGGAGATAGAGAAAGATTCTCGTACCGGTCGAGGCTGGAAGAGCTCCAGCGTTCGCTTTGCATCTTCCTCGCTGTATAGGGGCTCGTGGCCCGGCTTACTGATCGCGTGACGTTCGAGGTAGGCGAAATGTTCATTTTGCAGTTTGGCGGAATCCGGTAGCAGGATGCCGCAAAGCTCAGCGGTGGCCGAGGTCGCATAGATCGGCCCCTGATAGCCGTTGGCCACCAGGGCTGGCAAAAAGCCGCTATGATCGATATGCGCATGGGTAATCAGGACCGCATCCAGCGTGCTTGGAGAGAAGGGCAAGGCTTCGCGGTTGAACCCCCCGGCTTCAGGACCGCCTTGGAACAACCCGCATTCGACCAGTATCCGTTGCTTCCCATGCTCGAGCAGGAAGCGTGAACCCGTGACGGTATCGGCCGCCCCCAAAAAAGTGATTTTCATCGTTTATTTTTATCCCTCTAGTTATTTGTTCGCCGTTGTCTTAAGTGCAATATCAGTGCGCTGCCAGATCGCGACGGTTCTGCTGTTTCTGAAATCCGTCTAGTCGTCGGGCTCTGTCGCCTTACGCCAGTTGGGAATAAATCGGGGTGTGCTCTCGGCGTATTGTCGCCACTGTTGCCCGAATTCGGTTTCGGCAGCCTTCTCTTCGCTTTTGGCCAGGCGCACGTACATGTAAACAAGCACGGGGTACATGGCGAGGGTCAGCAGCGTTGGCCACTGGAACAAAAAACCGGTCATGATCAGGATAAAGCCAAGGTATTGGGGGTGTTGCATCCGGACATACAGCCCTTGTGTGGCCAGTGTTTTTGCCTTTTGGGCGGTGTAGAGTTCCTGCCAACCTTTGGAGATCAGCCAGAAGCCTCCGCCGATCAGCGCAAAGCTGAGCAGGTGGAAGGGACCAAAATGCGGGTTGGCTTCCCAGCCGAACATCATCTCCAGCAAGTGGCCAGCATCGTGGGACAGCCAGTCCACCTGGGGGAAGCGGGATTGCAGCCAGCCCGACAGCAGGTAGATGGTCAGCGGAAAACCGTACATCTCCGCAAATAATGCGACAAGAAAAGCGCTGAATGCACCGAAGCTGCGCCAGTCCGTGCGGGTTTTCGGTTTGAAAAAACTCAACGCAAAGAAAATAAAAACCGCCGAGTTGATAATCACCAGTCCCCACAAACCGTAGGCCTGCATGCTCTCGTGGTTCATGTCTTATCCTCTTTGTCGTCATCAGCCATTTTGTCGAGCTCTCGGTCCAGATTTTTATCTTCCCGGTAGATCACAAGAAGCATTAGCGGACACAGAATCAAGATCAGGTAAAGCACCATGCCCCATAGATGGGCTCTGTGCTCCTGCAGGAGAAGGAGTGCGGCAAAAGCGGTGAAACCACAGAAGACAAACCAGTATCGCCAATTAACGGGTTTGGTCGGCTTTTCCCCTTGGGGGCTATCGCTCTGTTGTGATTCCTGGTTCATTTTGGCACCTGTCTTCGGTATGCGGGAGCAAGGGCATGACGCCAGCCCCTATTTCCGGGTATGGTTGGGTGTACGGTGACAACTCCAGGGCTCATGCTGGGCATTGTCCTTGACGTTCTGATCGACGAACCGGTAATACTCTTCCTTGAAGTGCGTCCACCAGTCATGCCTGGGTTGGATGCCGTGTTTCGTCAGAATTTCCTCCACGCAGTCGATACATAATCGGGATGCGTCGTAGGCGAAGTTAAGCCTGGCGGACTTTTCGTCGAAACTGACTTCATCCAGACCGTATAGCTGGTCAATCTCTGCAATGGCTGAGTTCACTTCTTCAGCCTCGGTCGGTCTCAGAAGCCCGAGGTGACGAGTCACCAGGTTGACTTCGGAAACACCCAATCGATGTTCTTTGTTTTTCATTAGTATGGCGCCTTCTACTAGGGAATCGGTGCGTCCAGCATCAGTGAAAGTCGGACGCTGGACACCTGAACCAACTATTTCCTGTGAATGTGCTTGCGCAGTTTTTTCTCTTCCGTCTGATGTTCTCCCATCTGCTTCATCATCATCTGCATCATATTCATTCGCTCGCCCATCATGCTCATGCAGCCTTCCATGCTTTTCTGTTCTATGGTTTTACTTTCCATGTCCCCGTGCATCATTTGCATACCTTTCTGCATGGCGGCCATATGTTCCTGCATTAGCTGCTGGCGTTTCTCAGGGTCCTGTTCTTGTTTGATTCGGCCCATCAGAGCTTGCATTTCCCCCATACGGTCTTGCATGGCCGTCATTCCCTGATCCTGCATTTCCATAGGAGTGTTTTCTTGCATTGTGTCACTGTGCTGATGCTCATCCTGGGCAAAAGCTGGCGCGGCAAGGATGGCGGCGATGGTGAGTGCTCGGGTAAGGTTTTTCATGGTTATCTCCTGGGTTTAATTGCAAGGGGAGTATCCCCGTCTGGTTTACCGGTGGTGACCTGGCAGGAAACTACGGCCGGTCATTCGGGTTTTTTCGGCCTTCTTCCAGCCCACGGCGATAGGCTTCTTCCGCATCCGGGTGTTGATGTTCGCCGTGACCGTTCTCTCCATGACCGTGCCCGCTGTGGCCCTTGTGCATAAAGAGGTGCATCAGAGGGCACAGCAGGATAATCAGAAAGGGGAGATACGGAAGGACGTGGGTGCCGTGTTCCACAAAGAGAAAATAGAGCGCGGCGCCAATCAGAGTGAGCGTTGCCAAGCCGTGAAGGCTGGTCCAGTATCCGGGTTTGCTTGCCATGTTGCTTTCTCCTCTGCCGTCTCTGCGGCAGCGCTGTTAATTTGGAATCGGATCATTTATCTACATTCAGTTTCACCCGCTTGAGGCGTAGGGAGTTGCCGATCACCGACAGGGAGCTGGTGGTCATGGCGATCACCCCAATCATGGGGTGAAGCAGACCCACCGCGGCGATGGGGATGGCCGCCAGGTTGTAGAACCAGGCCCAGAACAGGTTCTCCACGATTTTGTGGAAGGTGGCCCGTGAGAGGCGAATCGCTTCCACTACTTTGGAGAGTTCGCCCTTCACCAGGGTGACATCCGCCGCCTCGATGGCCACGTCCGCCCCGGCGCCGATGGCGATACCCACGTTGGCCTGCTTCAGCGCCGGGGCGTCGTTGATGCCGTCACCTACCATCGCCACCAGCTGGCCGTATTTTTTCTGCAGCCGCTTGATGGCGTCCACCTTGCCTTCCGGCAGAACACCCGCCATTACCTCGTCTATCCCTACCTGATTCGCCACGTGGCGGGCAGTGCGCTCGTTGTCACCGGTGATCATGACGGTGTGAATCCCCAGCTCATGAAGCGCGGCAATGGCGGCTTTCGAATCTGCCTTGATGGTGTCGGCCACAGCGACAATGCCGGCGGCACGATCGCCGGTGGCCACCAGCATGGCGGTCTTGCCCTGGTTTTCCAGCCGAATCATCGCCTCTTCGAGGTCGCCCAGCTCGATGTCCGCTTCATTGAGGAGCCGGCGGCTGCCGACGCGAATGAGCTGGTCGTCGACCCGGCCTTCCACCCCACGGGCGGTAATGGCCCGGAAGTCGGCGACGGTGGGAACATCCAGGCCCTTGTCCCGGGCGCCGGTCACGATGGCTTGTCCCAGGGGGTGCTCGGAGCCGGCTTCCACCGACGCCGCGAATCGGAGCACATCAGGCTCGTTGAAGCCAGCGGTGGCAATCACGTCGGTGAGTGCGGGTTCGCCTTTGGTGATGGTACCGGTCTTGTCGAGGACCACCGCCTTGATGTCCTTGAGGGACTGAATGGCTTCGCCGGAGCGGATCAGCACCCCGGATTCTGCGCCCAGTCCCGAGCCCACCATGATGGCGGTGGGGGTGGCCAGCCCCAGGGCACAGGGACAGGCGATCACGAGCACGGAAATTGCCGACAGAATACCCAGCATTAAGGGCGAAAGTTCCGGGTTGACCCAAGGCAGGAATTCGGCACCCCAGTAAAGAATTGGCCGAAGCGGCTCGGCGAACAGCAGCCAGACCACCAGACTCGCCAGGCTGATGACAATAACTCCCGGGACGAATTTGGCGGTCACCTTGTCGGCGAATTCCTGGATCGGCACCCTTGAACCCTGCGCCTGCTCCACCAGCCGGACGACCTGTGACAGGAAGGTATCGGCTCCCACGCGGGTGGCGCGCACCTGGAGCATGCCTTCCTTGTTGATGGTGGCGCCGATCACCGCATCACCGGCCCCTTTCTCCACTGGCACGGACTCGCCGGTGGCGATGGATTCATCCAGATGGCTGTTACCCTCGACGATCTCGCCGTCGGTGGGCACCTTGGCGCCGGGCCGGACCACCATGATATCTCCCACCTGGAGCTCCGCTACCGGCACTTCAATTTCCTGCCCGTCTCGCAATACAGCTGCTGTTTTGGCACCGAGTTTAAGTAGTTTCTTGATCGCCTGTGACGCCCGCCCCTTGGCGCGGGTTTCCAGGTAGCGACCGAGCATGTGGAAGGTCATGATGGTAACGGCCATCTCGATAAAGGAGGTCATGGGGTAGACAAAGCCCACCAGTCCAATCAGGTAGGGGGGCAGGCTCCCCATGGAGATCAGCACGTCCATGTTGGCGGTACGGTTGGTCAGAGAGCGCCAGGACGAGCGGTGGGTAGCCCAGCCGCCGCGCATGAACACCACAGGAAACCCGAGCAGGGCCACCCAGGTCAGATAGCCTGGTATCGGTACCCAGAACATGTCCACCATCATCAGGATCATAATCAGGGTAGTGGGGATGGCGGCGAACCACAGGCGCTTCCATGCCTGGTCGAGGTAGCGCTCCTCAACGGCTTCATCTGCTTCCGTGTCCGCTGGCGTCCGGTTTTCGCTGACGCCCGCCACCTCGTATCCCGCGCGCTCAATGGCGTTTTTGATAGTTTCTGCGCCCGCCGCTGCCGGATCAAAACGAACCGTGACCTTGTGGTTGGCAATATTGGTGGCAATATCGCTAATACCGGCGAGGCGCTTGATGGAGCTGGAGACAAGCCCGGCACAGTGATCGCTGCCCATGCCGGGCACGGTGAACACGGCTTCGCCAGTTCCCTCCGACCCTGGCGATGACATGTTGCCCACGTCGTAACCGGCTTTTTCAACGGCTTCGCGAATGTCGCCGTCACTGAGTTGACCTGCATCGAATTTCACCGTGACACGGTGGTTGGCGATATTGGTGTTGATATTGATGATGCCCGGCAGCCTTTCAATGGAAGCGGTGATTAGGCCGGAGCAGTGATTGCTGCCCATGCCGGGTACCACTAGTTGCACTGTTTGGCTATCTGTTGGCTTACCCGTGATTTGCGGCTGCGAAAATGGTGCTGGTTTATCCATGGTGATTTCTCCGGTTCCCAGTTGCCGTTTCTTTATGAAAGGGCAGCATCGTCAAATTCTTCAATCAGGTGACAGATCATGTCTCCCGTTGGTGTTTTGTCAGGCTTTTGACTCCAGGTTTCGACCGCGTTGAGCATGCGCTGCCGTAACTGTGCGCTGTCCCGAAAGCTTCTCTCATTCTCCTCCAGTCGCTGCTGGATGAACCGTCTGACCAGCGGGCAAGGGGAGGCCCCCTGTTCAGCGGTATGGAGGATATCGCCTATATCATTCACCGAAAATCCCAGTTGTCTGGCGCTAAGGATGAACCTCAGAAGGCGCCTGTCCTTTGGGCTGTATTCCTTGTAACCGTTGCAAGGATTTTTCGTCGGCTTCAGAAAGCCAATACGGGTGTAATAGCGCACGGTATCCGCAGTCACCCCGATCACACTGGCCAGTTGATTGACACGCATCTAGTCGTATTCCTCTTTCCAGCTTTACCGAGAAGGTTAGGCCTCCCTGCGAGATCTGGCATTGACCCATGTCAAGCTGCGAGGTTATAGACATGGGTTTTAATGTAACCATCAACATGATAGGCCTGTGTCCTGCACACAGGTCAAGCCGGCGATAATGTTCTCAAGGCAACACCATGACCCAGTGCATGCGGCCGCAACACACCTAAATGGCTTAAGTTATGATTTCGATACTTTGTCTGAGCTTAGAAGGGAGCCCCTTTCCATAACATGACACCAAAATTACATATATGTAATGTCGAGGTAATCTTTCTGTTGGTTTAGCGGGGCTATTCTCATCCTGTGTGTCCCTACCGTAAGCGACAGCTTGACCTGTGTGCAGGACACAGGTTCATCATGGTTTGTGATAGTTGCTGGTGCGGACGAATGGTTGTGATACCTGCTCAATAACCGCAACAATTTATGCAACTACTGATAACTCAGGGAAGCTCACTATGAGTGAAGGCAACGAATCGCGTCGCCGCTTTCTGATCGCAGCCACCTCTTTTGTCGCCGGCGCGGGTGTGGTGGGTGCTGCCATCCCGTTTATAGGATCGTGGAACCCAAGCGCCAGGGCGCGGGCCTTCGGTGCTCCAGTACGGGTGGGTATCAGAAAAATTGAACCCGGCGCCATGATCACGGTGTCGTGGCAGGGTAAGCCGGTCTGGGTGCTGAGACGCACCAGCGAAAATCTGGACAATTTACGAAAACCAACACACCGCCAGGCATTGCGTGATCCCGACTCCGAACTCAATCAACAGCCAGACTATGCAAAGAATGGCTATCGCAGTATCCGGGAGGACATCCTGGTGGCAGTGGGTATTTGTACGCATCTGGGTTGCGTTCCGAACTATGAGCCGGAGGGCAGGGACGAGGTCAAGCCTGCATTGTTTTTCTGCCCTTGCCACGGATCGAAATTCGACCTCGCCGGTCGGGTCTTTCAAAACGTACCGGCACCCACCAACCTGATTATTCCACCACATCAATATCTTGATAACAATGTGTTGGTGATAGGCACCGATGCCATAACCGGTTAGCACGTATCCGCCGACGTTGCGCGGATCATACATCGATAAAGGAAACAGCCATGAACGATAAATCCAATCAATCCTTCCCGGATATACCCATTTCACCGCGGAAGATCACCGTGGGTATAGGCATCGCGTTGGTGGTGTATCTGGGCTTTAGCAGTTTCTACACCGTTCCGGCAGAATCCGTCGGCGTCGTACTGCGCTTTGGCCACTACCACGATGTGGTCGATCCCGGTCTGCACTTCAAGATTCCCTTGGGTGTCGATTCAGTGACAGAAGTCCCGGTGGAACGCCAGCTCAAAGAGGAGTTCGGCTTTGGCACACCCGGCGCGACGTTCACGGAACAGGTGTCAGGCCCCAGAGAATGGGAGCTGGAAACCACCATTGTCACCGGCGATTTGAATACGGCGCTGGTGGAGTGGGTCATTCAATTTCGCATAGAAAACGCCTTTGACTTCCTGTTCAAAGTACGCAATCCGGGGGATGCCCTGCGTGATGTTTCCGAATCGGTCATGCGTGAGGTCGTTGGTGATCGCACCGTGGATGAGGTGTTGACCATTGGCCGTCAGGACATTGAGGCCAGCGCTCAGACCAAAATGCAGGAGGTCGTCAACCTCTATGAAATGGGCCTGCGCATTGATCAGGTGCAGCTGAAGAATGTCAATCCGCCAAAACCGGTGAAAGCCTCCTTTGATGAAGTCAACGAGGCGCAGCAAGAGCGGGAGCGCATGATCAACGTGGCCCGCGGGGAGTACAACCAGGCCGTACCGAAGGCCAGGGGCACGGCGGAGCGTTCCATCCAGGCGGCGGAAGGTTATGCCCTCCAGCGTGTCAATCAGGCAGAAGGGGATGCGGCAAAGTTCAAGGCGCTGTTGGCTGAATATGTCAAGGCGCCGCAAGTCACCAAGCGGCGGCTCTACCTGGAAACCATGCAGGAGGTATTGCCTGCGGTGAAAAACAAGATTGTGCTCGATGACAAGGCCGCATCGGTACTGCCGCTGCTGCAGCTCAACGCCATTGAAGGAGAAGGACAATGAACAGGCTAATCTCCATCGCTGTGGTGGTACTTGTTCCACTATTGATCGTCGCCTATGACGCTTTCTATACCGTAAACGAAACCGAGCAGGTGATCATTACCCAGTTCGGAAAGCCGGTTGGCGGTATTGTCAACGAGGCTGGACTGAAGCTCAAGATCCCTTTTATCCAGAAAGTGAATCGTATCGAAGAGCGGATATTGCTATGGGATGGATCCGCCAACGATATGCCCACCAAGGACAAACTCTATATCACCGTTGACACCTTTGGTCGCTGGCGCATCAAAGACCCGCTGCAATACTTCTTGCGGTTGCGGGACGAGCGCAGCGCCCGGTCGCGGCTGGAAGATATTCTCGGTAGTGAAACCCGCAACGCTATCGCCAAACACGAATTGATAGAAATCGTCCGCACCACGAAAGACAGGGAGCCCGCCTTCGATCCGCTGCTGGCAAAAGCGGAGATTGGCCAACTGCGGCCCATCCAACGGGGCCGACGACTCATCGAAGCGGATATCTTTGCCGCAGCTTCAGCAAAGCTGGCTGAATTCGGCATTGAATTACTCGACATTCGTTTTAAGCGGATCAACTACAATGAAAGCGTTCGCCAGAAAATCTACGCCAGAATGATCAGCGAACGTCAGCAGATTGCCGAGCGATTCCGTTCCGAGGGCGCCGGCGAAGCCGCCAAAATTATCGGCGACAAGGAAAAGGATTTGCAGCGCATTGAGTCTGAGGCCTATCGGGAAGTTAATACGATTCAGGGGGTGGCGGACGCGAAAGCTACGGAAATTTACGCAGCGGCGTATAACCAGTCGGAAATATCCCGTGATCTGTATGACTTTGTCAAAACCCTGGAGACCTATAATCGGGTGATCGACCCTTTTACCACACTGGTATTAACCACCGAAAGCGAGCTATACCACTTGTTGAACGGTATAGGCCAGCAACCCTGAGGAGGGCTTGATGAACAAGCTGGAGTCCACGATTCGTTGCCCCGTGTGTGATATGACAAAAATCAATCGCTTGCTGCGATGGAATTATCAGGGCGTCGACCATTATTTCTGTTCATCTCAGTGCCTGGAGCGATTTAAATCCCACCCGCATCTGTTTGTGGGCGACCCTCAACACGGATTTTCGCCGAAGCAGAAAAATCAAGTGGTTCTAAAAAAGCGCCGCATTCGACTCCGCGACGCGATTAGCGATGAACTCAAGGCAGATTTGGAAACATCACTGCAGTCGCTGATGGGTATTGAGGCATTGGACCTTACAGATCAGGATGTGTACGTGACTTACGATCTGCTGCAGGCTTCCCTGGAAGATATCGAAAAAACCATCGAACAGGCCGAAGCCCGGCTTTCAAAAAGTATGGCGGTACAGGTAAAACGGGGGCTGATTCATTACAGCGAGGAGTGTGAACTTGACAATCTCGCGCACCTGACCAGGGGCGGCGGTTATCACTGAGGAGAAACCCATGGAAAAGAAGCATCAACTAAACCTCGTCTACCTGTTTGTGGCGCTGTGGGGGTGTGTGCTGTTTCAGGGCTTCTGGGGGGCATACCGCCAGTCTGGTAGAGCTGAGCTACAGCGAGTTCGAGCGCTATCTGGAGCAGGGTTGGCTGAAGGATCTGGTAGTCACCAGCATGCCATACGTGGCTCATTATAAGGAGCCCATTGAAGGCAAAGACTACTTCGTCACCTCGAGGGTCGATATCGATTTGGCGGAAAAGCTTGCTCTCTATAACGTGGATTATAAAGGCGTCGTCTCCGGTGGGCCTCTCGTCACATTGATCGGCATGTTGTCGATCGATACGCTAAAATCGCCGTTTCTGGATCCATCCACTACCGATTCCAGTCTGCGATTTGATCCGGAGATGGCGCAACGGGTATCGGCGGCGGTCAGCCAATTGTTGAATGATGCGTTCCAGTTGGCGACAGACGTGCTGGCTCTTAACCAGTCAGTGTTGAAAGATGCCGCCCGGCAGCTTTTGGCGCAGGAAACTCTTGATGATCAAATGTTGTCGGCAGTGAAACAAAAAATCCAGGTGTCGGATGCGGTACAGCAGGCTGCTTTTTCCAGCTATACACCCACGGAGTAACTTTAACCCCGGGAAGAGTGGACTGGGTGGTTCTCGTCTATATCTTCTTTTCTGGCGACTATTGAAGACAAACCAGGGAGAACAGCTGTGAAACGATTTGCTATCAATGGTGCCGGCCGAATCGGCCGGTTGGTGATCCGGGAATACCTGCAGCGCAAGCCTGAAAACCTGCAACTGGTTGCGCTCAATGACCTGACTGACAATGAGACGCTGGCCTATTTGCTGGAATTTGACTCGGTCCACGGTCGTATAGCCGCACCTGTTGAAATCAGTGGTGATCAGTTGCAAGTGTCCGATGTGTCTATAACGGTTTACCATCAGCCCGATCCCGAGCACTTGCCGTGGTCGGAATTGGCGGTGGACTGGGTGCTGGAGGCTACAGGAGTATTCAGAAAGCGCGAAGAGGCCACGAAGCACTTGGCTGCAGGGGCGGGAAGGGTGTTGATCAGCGCCCCTTCGGAATCGGCCGATTTAACCATAATCCATGGTGTTAACCAGGATCAATTCAATCCGGCGAAACACCAGATCGTTTCCAGCGGTTCCTGCACCACCAACTCCCTGGTGCCGCCACTGTCTGTACTACTTGAGGCGTATGGCATCGAGACGGCATCGGCGACCACCATTCATGCCTACACCTCCTCCCAGGGGTTGGTGGATGTCGCCTCCCGAAAGCGTATCCGGGGTCGCGCGGCAGCACTTAACCTGGTGCCCACATCCACTGGTGCGGACAAGGTCGTCGCGGCAGTCCTGCCCGACCTGGCTGGGAAATTTTCCGCATTGGCGGTCAGGGCGCCGATAGCCGATGGCGGTTTGACCGATATTACCGTGCGGCTGCATCTACCAGTGACCGTTGATGAAGTCAATCAGCGCTTGTCGGACGCCTGTGAAAATGCCCTTAAAGGTGTCATGGATTTTACCCTGCAGGAGTGGGTGAGCAGCGATGTTGTCGGCAACCCGCACTCTGCCATTGTCCACGGGTTATCCACGCGCGTTATTGGCGACCGGACGGTCAAGCTTCATGTGTGGTACGACAACGAATACGCCTATGCGTGCCGGCTATTGGATTTGCTGGAAACATTGTGAGGATGGAGCGGTATGAACAGAGAATCTTTTGCGGAAAGCGGGTATTTCGAGTCTCAGGAAAAGCAAGCGGGAAACACAAGCGTAGTTCATCTCAACCTTTTTCGACAGGCACTGAAATCTCTTCAGTTCGGTTCGTTATCGCTTACCTGGCCAAATGGGGAGACGACGCGCCATGAGGGAACCCAAAACGGTGTACATGCGGAAATGACATTATTGGAGTGGGATGTTATTGATAGCCTGATCACCCATGGTGATGTGGGATTGGGTGAAGACTACATGGCAGGCAAATGGTCTACGCCCGACTTACTTGCCCTCATGCGCCTTGCCGCAGTCAATCTCGTCGTTTTTGACCGAGCTTTCCACACCAGCGTGTGGCTGAAAGTATGGTATTGGTGTAAGCATCAGTTGTTTTCCAATACAGTGAAACGCAGCCGTGAAAATGTCCATGAGCACTACGATTTGGGCAACGACTTTTACCAGCTCTGGCTGGATAGGAGCATGAGCTACTCTTGCGCTCTGTTTGGCGGCAATAGCGCCATTTCGCTTTACGAGGCACAGAGAGCGAAATATGAACGGATTCTTCAGCGATTGGCGCCGGAACGGGGAAGCCGCATTTTGGAAATAGGTTCTGGCTGGGGCGGGTTTATGGAAATCGCAGCCACACACGGATGCCATGTCACCGGCGCGACCTTGTCAAATGAGCAAGCCGACTATGCCCGCCAACGACTCGCATCCGCCGGACTCGATGAAAATAGCGACGTTCGTTTACAGGATTATCGGGAGCTGTCGGGTCCGTTTGATTACCTGGTGTCAATCGGCATGTTTGAACACGTTGGCGAGTCGTATTGGCCCACTTACATGAGGGATGTGCACGATTACTTAAGGCCTAGCGGCAGGGCAATGATACAAACCATTACCATTGCCGAGGAGCGATTTGAGCGGTATCGGGCCGGCAGCGACTTTTTGAGGGAACATATTTTCCCCGGGGGTATGCTACCTTCCAGAGAGCGGTTTGAAGCCGTTGCCGTTGATAGCGGCCTGGTGGTGAATGATGTGTTCGAATTTGGGCAGGATTATGCCATTACGCTGGAAAAATGGTTGGCGAGCTTCGACGAACAGCTCCCGGCGATACGGGCGTTGGGATATGGCAAAAAGTTCGTACGCAAATGGCGATTTTACCTGGCCAGTTGTGCCGGTATGTTTCGTGCTGGGGGTATCAATGTGATGCAAGTGGAGTTGGCCCGAAAGTAGAAGCCGCAGTAATCGTCGACGATCATGCACAGATCTGATTGCCGGTTGGGTTGTGCTGCTCGGTTATGTGTTCTTGGCGGTATCACCGCTTGTCTGCTGCTGGACAGGCTGCTGTCAAACAAACATTAACCTTGCCAATAACATTGAGAAAACAGGAGATTAAGAATGGAACCAACAGTTGCACACTCAGGTGCCTGGGCACTCGCGATCATCATGATCGTGGTGATTTCCTGGTTTTTATATCGCTATCTCGCACCCAAATCCTGGCATGAGTGGGCCAGCGTCGGGGTGGTTCAGGCGTTTATCATCGCCTTATACGCTGAAATGTACGGGTTTCCATTAACCATTTATTTGCTCTCCAGGTTCTTTGGTCTCGATCGGTACGATCTCAATGCCAGCCTCTGGTCTACGTTATTGGGATTGGGCGAGACGGGTATGATGATTTCGATGATTCTGGGTTATGCGCTGGTCTTCCTCGGCATCGGTATCTTTTTCCAGGGCTGGCGACAGGTGCACCGCGCACGCCAGCAAAATACGCTGGTGACCGATGGCCTGTACCGCTTTGTCAGACATCCCCAATACACAGGACTGTTTATCGCGTTGTTTGGCGAGGGCGTGGTGCATTGGCCCACCCTGTTTTCTGTAGGGCTCTTTCCCGTTATTGTATTCGCCTACTTCATGCTGGCGAGAAAGGAAGAGCGGAAAGTGCTGGCGGAATTTGGTGAAGCCTATCGGGTTTATCAGCAAAAGGTACCGATGTTTATTCCCCGTAGAGAGCAATGGAGGGAATTCGTCGGCAGCTCCAGCTTGAAATCCGATGATTGATATCACGCAGGTTCGGCAGTGAGCTTGGCCGACCGAAAAATCCGATGTGGCCACCATGATTGCGCTACATTGCCCAATCGCTTTACGGAAATCTTTCAGTTGTTTACGGAGGGTGATGATTTATATGCATGCATGCATGCATGCTGGTGGCGATAGCGGGCGCGAAAGAGAGTATTAGACTGGAAAGCTACATCTTTGGCGGTGACGCGGTTGGCAATCAGTTTTGCGAGGCGTTTGTTGAGCGGGCTCTGGCGGGTGTGAAGGTGAGGGTTCATATCGACGCGGCGGGTTGTATTCTTTTGGTTTTTGCGCAAGCTGCAAAATCGCCTGTGCGGCAATGCCCTGTAGTTGCGCTGGTTCCCCGCAAGATTGATGTGCGTATTGCGCGCAGGGCCGCCGTCATGTTTATGCCTTTTTATTTGTGTTTGGCGTGAAGATTTATGAGTACCTACCGCGAATGCTGCACGCAAAGACTGTTGTGATCGATGGTAATTGGTCGATGGTGGGTACAGCCAATATGGATTACCGAGCTTTTTTTAACTATGAGCTCAATCTGGCAACGGCTGACAGCGGGTTGGCCGCTGAACTCAAGGAACAGTTTATCCACGATTTGAAGCTGTCGGAGCTCATGCAGCCGCAGTAATGCGAGCAGCGCCATTGGTTATCGCGATGGCTGGAACGGATCGCAATGATTGTTAAACGATGGCTGTAAACATGTTGATTTCAATACGTACAATGTTTGCGTTAGCCTCGGCTATTTTGTTTGTGATTGCAAATGCCTGGGCTGACGCCACGCAAACTCCGGAAGGTACTGACGTAAAGCGCATTTTGGATACACGCTGCGTCGTCTGTCATGGCTGCTACGATGCCCCCTGTCAGCTCAAACTCGGGTCTTTTCAGGGGCTTATGCGCGGTGCGACGTCACAGCCCATCTACAATCCATCCAGGCTCTCAGAAGATGTAACTACCAGGCTTTTTATTGACGGTAGATCCATCACCGACTGGCGCGAGCTGGGCTTTCACGAGGTAATCACCGCCGCGTCATCTTCTCAGAAAAGCGCCAACAATAAGGCTAACAATGGGGATGATGTATTGTACAAACATGTCGTACAAAAGCCGCGCAAGTTTTTCTCCTCTGGCGACCGATTACCCAAAGACTTTCCGTTGGATATCAATCGCGAGCTGTCTTGCGCCGCAAAGATCGATATTGATGGTTTCTTTGAACAAAATCCGATGGCTGCGATGCCCTATGGCATGGCAGCCTTACCGCGTCAGGAACAAAGACAGCTGGAACGCTGGATAAAGCAAGGGTATCCGGATTTTGATCCGATCATTAACCTGCCATCAAATGTTACCGCGCAAATCGAACAATGGGAGGGTTTTTTCAATCAATCGTCACTCCGGGAAAAACTGGTTGCGCGCTATTTGTATGAACATTTGTTTTTAGGGCATTTGGCGATTACCGATCAGCAAAAGACCTATTACTTTCGGCTGATCAGATCCTCGACTCCGGCAGCTTTCACGCCCAATGAGATCGCGACCCGTCGCCCCAATGATGATCCGGGGGGTAACCCGTTTTACTACCGGCTGTTTCCGATCAGGGAAACGCTCCTGGATAAAACCCATATTGTCTATTCGCTCGATCGGCAGCGGTTGACTCGCTGGCGCAGTTTGTTTTTCTCCGGGAGTTGGCGCGTCACGGAGCCGGTGAGTTATACAACAAAAAATGCGAGCAATCCGTTTTCAACGTTCAGCGCCATTCCTGCCGATGCCAGATATCGGTTTATGCTGGACAACGTTCACTTTTTTATCGAGTCCTTTATCAAGGGCCCCGTTTGCCGCGGACAGGTCGCGTTGAACGTGATTAATGACTATTTCTTCGTGGCCTTCCTGGCGCCCGAGTATGATTTGTCGGTGGTCGATAAAACCTACCTGCAAGACGCGATACCCTTTCTGGATCTTCCTCCGACAATCGCTGGTCCCCTGGACTTTGCAAATTTGTGGCACGAGGGGCTGCATGCTCACAGGGACTACCTTCAATACCGCGACAACGCCTATCGAACCCATGCGCTCACCCGGCAGGGGCTGCCCATTGAGGCCATCTGGAAGGGTGAAAATCAATCGACGGCGCTTCTGACCGTCTTTAGGCATTTTGACAGCGCTTCCGTGTCCAAAGGGTTCATTGGCCAAAGCCCCAAAACAGCTTGGATCATTGACTACCCGACACTGGAACGTATTTACTATGATCTGGTGGTGAACTTCGATGTCTTCGGCAGCGTGTCCCACCAAATACTGACCAGGATGTATATGGACTATCTGCGTATGGAAAGCGAGGGTCTGTTCCTGTCCTTTCTGCCCGCTGCTGACAGAGAGCCCATCCTTAAACGCTGGTATCGAGGGGCGCTGGCACAGGCCAAGGTATTTTATGGCCATTCAAAGTTGCTGGTTGATACCCCGGCAGCGATTCGGTATGCCAGCCGCGATGTTGAAAACGAACTGATCGAGATGATTCGTGATCGACCCTCACCGGCGTCGTATAAAGCGCCGCCGGTTGGCGGTGCTGTACCCACGGTTCTAGAAAACCTGGCTCGCTTCTCCGCTAAGCAGTCACCCTGGCTAGGCTATCTGCCCGAGTTGAGTTATGTGGTGATTCATAACAAAGACGGCGAGATTGAACAGGTAGTATCTATGATTATCACTAAAGCCCACTCGAATGTGTCATTTATATTTGGCGAAGATGATCGTCGCATTCCTGAAGAAGATACGATGATCCTGGTGAATGGGATTCTTGGAAGTTATCCCAATTTTATTTTTTGGGTAGAACGAAACAAGCTGCGGAATTTTGCAGATGAAACGAAAAAAATCACAGATCAGGCAAGTATGGCGCAATGGGTTGGGGTTTATGGTATCAGGAGAACCGATCGTCGAATTTGGGTGGTCCTGGATAAGCTCCACCAGTATCGATGGCGTATGAGTGGGGACGAAAGTCTCCTGGATGTAAGTCGTTATGACAATCTTTGATGTCGGCGAGAGGTACACTACGAAGAAAGGACTCTAGCTTGTTCATTGACCTGACATTGGCGGGATTAAGGCGGAGGGGTTATTGTTTGGCTCCCCCCCGCCGCCAACTAAAGCGCGCTTCATGAACACAGATACCGGTTGCGTGAGAGGTCAGTGTAATCCTTCCTGTCGGCTATAGGGCAACGTGATGATTCTGATAATTTTATTTCCCTTTCTTCTGGTTCTAACCGTCACGGTGCATTATGGGTTTTTGACGCGATTGATGGCGATTCTCGATACCGAGTGGGAGCAGTCGATTAAATTGATTGCCATCATTTGCGGGTTGTTTGTTGCCCATGTGGTTGAAGTGGTGGTTTATGCATTTGTTTATTATTTTGCGCAGTTGATTCCTGGGGTTGGCGAATTACCGGGCATTAACTATGACAACTGGGTTGATATCCTGTATTTCTCATTTGTGGCTTATAGCTCGCTGGGCGCTGGTGATTTATCCTCATTGGGATGGATAAAAATTCTCTATGGGTTGGAGGCTATCAATGGGTTGGTGCTTATCACTTGGTCGGCCTCTTTTTCTCTACTGGCTATGAATAGGATGCATTTTTGCCAACCCTGTTCAGAGAGCAGTTCAACGGAATGAGGATTTGTTGGGCGTTTCATGGCACATTGAGTGGCGAAGCGCGATTTAACGGCTTCAATCTTTTTAAAACCGTCCGTGGAAATGGGGTAGAACTCGTTGTGCATGAAGGAAAAAACTGGACATCAGCCGATGAGTAGAAACACGCGAATTGTGATTGTTGGAGGAGGCGCAGGCGGCCTTGAATTGGCTACCAAGCTGGGACGGTCTTTGAAAAAGAAGTCGGGAACTTCCGTTTTATTAATCGATAAGCATGCTTTTCATGTATGGAAACCTTTATTTCATGAGGTAGCCTCTGGCTCTCTGGATGTCGATATGGACGGTGTTGACTATCGAGCCCATGCCACTAACCACGGCTTTGAATTTCAGTTGGGTACTCTGATAGGGCTGGATAGAGGTAACAGAAAAATTGAGGTTGATGCGATACAAGATAAATCGGGTGGGGTGTTGGTGCCACCCAGATGCGTAAATTATGACATTCTGGTTCTGGCGGTGGGATCCATCACTAACGATTTTTCTGTGTCTGGCGTGAGTGAGTATTGTTTTACTCTGGACGACACCGATCAGGCTAGTCGCTTCCAACAGGAGCTATTCAATGCTTTTCTGAAAATCAAAGCTTCTGACAGTGGGGCGCCGTTGCGTATAACCATTGTAGGTGGTGGCGCAACGGGCGTGGAACTGGCCGCGGAACTGTATAAAACTACCGATTCTTTACACGCTTACGGTTTCAGTAATGTCAGCCGAAACACGTTGGAGATCAATGTGATCGAAGCCTCAGATCGACTTCTCGGTGTGCTGCCGGTGCATATTTCTCGGAAAGCGACAAAGGTTTTGTCAGAATTGGGAGCAAAGATATTAACCCGGACGATAGTCAAGGCCGTCGATCAAGATGGTGTACAGATCAACAACGACGAACGCATCGAGGCCGATGCCGTCATCTGGTGTGCGGGTGTGAAATGCCATGAGGCCCTTAATAATATCGGTGGCCTGTCAACCAATAAAAACAACCAGATTGTAGTCGATTCGTGCTTGCGATCCGTTGACGACAACACTATTTATGCATTGGGTGATTGTGCCGCCTGCGAGCTTTCCAATGGTGGATTAGTGCCGCCACGTGCCCAGTCCGCGCACCAAATGGCGAGTTGTGTTTACCGAAATATATCAAGGCAGCTCAAAAATATTCCGCCGGTTCCGTTTACCTACCGGGACCATGGTTCGCTGGTGTCTTTCGCGGACTATACCGCTGTGGGTGTTCTCGCAGGGTTATTTAAGAGCGACATTTTCGTGGAGGGCGGCATTGCGAAATATCTTTATATTTCACTGTATCGACTGCACCAGATTGCATTACACGGCTATCTGAAAACTGTTCTGCTCGTAATGGTTGGGCGAATCAATCGACGCCTGCGGCCCACGTTAAAGCTGCATTAAGTTGCCTTAGGGGATCGAGGATCAACCGGCTGAATGAATACCAAACATAGTTGCCTCATTTTATGTTATTTGCCCATAGCATCGGCATTTCACCGCATCTGCTCGCGCGTGGTGGATCGTGCCAAACATATTCCAGGATTACCCGGACGGTTTTGTGTTATAACTGTGGGACGGTGATGTTTTGAAATACAAAAAATCGGGACTCGACGTTGAACGGATCGGAACATGGTTACCTCCCTGCAACGATTTTACGAGTTTTCCTCGGTTCAATACCGAGTACTAACAGCTCACGGCTCCAGGGGCTACGTACGAATTCTGGTGATGGGGATCTATCAATGGCCCAACGAAATTTTGAAGAGCATGAATGCGACTCTTCCTGCTCACGCTACGCTTTTTCCTGGTAATCGTCGTGCGAGTGGGATAACTGAGCGTAATGGCCCCGGCGAGAGGCCGGGCATTTCTGAACGGGTTCATAGTTTGACCCGCTTCAACAGTTGCGCGTTGATCGCCACCACGACCGTGCTCGCCGACATGAGCACCGCGCCCACGGCAGGTGTCAGCAGGATGCCCCATGTCGCAAGCACGCCAGCGGCAAGAGGTATCGCGAAGATGTTGTAGCCCGCCGCCCACCAGAGATTCTGCACCATCTTCCGGTATGTGGCCCGGCTCAGGGTGATGATCCTGGGAATATCGCGGGGGTCGGACCTCACCAGCACGATGTGCCCGGCCTCGACGGCGACGTCGGCCCCCGCGCCGATCGCGATCCCGATATCGGCCGTGGCCAGGGCCGGTGCGTCGTTCACGCCGTCGCCGATCATCGCAACTTTTTTCCCTTGGGTCTGAAGCTCGCGGACTTTGTTGGCCTTGTCGTCGGGTAGCACTTCCGCGAACATGGTGTCGATTCCGAGCTCCTTCGCGACGGCATCGGCCACGGCCTGCGCGTCGCCCGTCAGCATGGCGACCTGGATCCCGCGTTCATGCAGCGCCGCGATGGCATCGCGGCTCTCCTCGCGAATCGCGTCCGCCACGGCGTAAATGGCCAGGGCACGGCCGTCGCGAACGAGATAGATCGTCGCCTGCCCGCGGCTGGCCGCAGCCTCGGCTGCCTCCTGAAGCTCCGGTGGCACCTGGACTTTCTCCGTCTTGAGGAGCGCCGGGCCGCCCATATGGTATTCGGTGCCGCCGACCATGGCCGCCACGCCCTTGCCGGTGATAGCGCGGAAGCCTTCGGCTGCAGGAATCTCTATGCCCTTATCCTCCGCGGTCTTCACGATGCCCCGAGCGATCGGGTGCTCGGACTCCGATTCGATGCCGGACGCAATGCGAAGCGCTTCGTCCTCCGTCAGCTCTTTCGCAACGGACATGGCCACGACCCGGAACTCGCCGAGCGTCAACGTTCCTGTCTTGTCGAAAATCACAGTGTCGAGGTTGCGGGCCTCCTCGAGCCCACGCCGGTCCCGCACCAAAAGACCGTTGCGGGCCCCAAGCGTCGTGGAGATGGCCACCACCAGCGGCACGGCGAGTCCGAGCGCGTGGGGGCAGGCGATCACCAGCACCGTTACCATCCGTACCACGGAGAAGTCTATCGCTGCCCCCAACAACTGCCACACCCCCAGGGTGATTGCGGCGGCGCCAATCGCCACGACGGTCAGGAGCCGGGCCGCGCGGTCCGCCAGGTGCTGCGCTCTGGATTTGGATTTCTGCGCATCGGCCACGAGCCGCATGATGCCGGAAAGCTTGGTCTTCTCCCCCGTCCCGGTGACCTCGACGCGCAGAGACCCTTCTCCGTTGATCGTGGCGGCGATCACCTCGTCGCCTTCCCGCTTCTTCACCGGCCTGGACTCCCCGGTGATCATCGCCTCGTTGATGTCGCTCTCGCCCTTGCGGACCACGCCGTCCGCGGGAACGCTCTCGCCCGGACGCACCAACAGGAGGTCACCGTTCTGCAACGCGCTGACGGCAACCTTCTCCTCGCCCCCATCGGTGATCCGCGTCGCGGTGTCTGGAAGCAGCTTCGCCAGTTCCTTCAACGCCCCTTGAGCCTGATTGATGGATCGCATCTCGATCCAGTGGCCAAGGAGCATGATGGTGACCAGCGTGGCCAATTCCCACCACAGCGCATTCGCCTCGATTAGCCCGAACTGAACGACCCAGGAGAACAGGAAGGCGACCGTGATGGCGAGCGAGATAAGTGTCATCATTCCCGGTAGTCGGGACCGCAGCTCTCGCCGCGCTCCCTGGAGGAAGACCAGACCGCCGTAGACGAAGACGACCGTGGCGAGCACGGGCCCGATCCAGTCCGATCCGGGGAACTCCGGGGCCCGGTAGCCGAGGAGCTCCTGGATATGGGCCGACCAGAAGACCACCGGGACGGTGAGAGCCAGCGAGAGCCAGAACCGGTCCCGGAACATCGCGGGAGAGTGGCCCTCGTGCTTGTCATGGTTGTCGTGGCCTGCATGGCTGGAGGCCGCTTCAGGCCTGCGGGGCTGCGCGCCCGCCGCCTCCTTATGGTCTTTGTGTTCGTCGGCTGGAGAAGCGGCCGGTACGGGTACCGGAGTGGCGGCGGAAGCATCCGGTGTAGGCGGCGCCTCGACTTGTTGTTCGTGACCTGAAGGTGCGATGGGCCTGACGGAAGCGGCATCCGGTGCCGACTTCGACGCAGTGGGCGCGGAGCTTGAAGGTGGCTCACCCGGTGCCATGTGGCCTTCATGACCCGCGTCAGTCGAAGCGACGGCGGGCGCGGCGGAATCGTACTCGCGCTGGCGTACGGCCGACTTGATATCGGCTACCTCGAGTCGGGTTTCGTCGTAGCGCACGGTGGCGCTTCCCGCAGCGTAATTCACGGTAACGCTTTCGACAACCGGTACCTCGCCGATCCGCTTTTCCACTTCGTCCACGCTCAATACCGACAGCATGGCGTGCACTTCAATAACGCTCGTTTTCATCGTGTCTCCTGCGGCTTTGGTGGCATTCTCAATAACCTTCGGAGGGCTGATCTTCGGCCTTGCACAGGTGCTTGGGCAGGAGTTCGCCGCTGCAGTGGTAACCGCACTTGGCTGGGTCTTTGAAACGAGAGATAGCAACAAGTTGCAGTCGTTGGGCGTTCATATTCAAGGTATCGCAGGCGGCATTGGGCAATCCAAAACACTCGCAAAGGCGCGCAATAACTCTACCTCGACCGGTGTCGCGCTCCGATCGTGCCAGATGCTGGCAGCACAGGCCTTAAGCAATCTGGATTTCGCCAGGGGTTTCAATTGTTCCAATTTCCCCAAGGCCAGATCCAGATCAGAGACCTTAATTTGATCTTTCCCCAGTAACTTGAGCCCGCTCAGCCCCAGCACTTGTGCCGCCGCGCCAAACGCTTGTTCCATATCGCTTTGAATCTTAGCGCCGGCATGGGCAACTACAGAGAGCACGAGTTCAACCTCCTTCCTGATTTGCCCAAGATTGGAATAACGCGCCGCGATGGGCGCCAATTTGAAGAACTGCGCGTCTAGATGGCTGAACAGGATTTTCTGCAGCGACCATTCCAGCAGATCGACGCTGGAGTCCATCTCGATCAACTTGATCAGGTTTCCTCTGAATGTCTTGTACTGATTGAGCGACAACTGCTTCAGCGCCGGCATGGCGATATCGGCCACCGGCAAGCGGTATTTGACGTCCAGTCGACCCGTCTCCTGCATCAGCTGGCGCGTCAACGGGTAAACACCCACATCGGCATGATCCTGCAGTTGCTTCAATTGCCTGGCGCGAACTTCCTGCCCTCCGTCCAGCACCAGGGAATAGACGACTGCCCGAGCACCGTGCGGCTCTCGCGCGGCGTCCCTGATGGCTGCGGGCAACTCCGACAGCAGCGAACGGGCATAGTCGATGGTTTCCTCCCTCGGATTGCCGATCTGATCCATTGCAGTCATGACGTGGGCGACCGCCGCGCCAGCGGCAACCGCGGCGAGCTCCCCGGCAGCCGACCTGCGCGCCATGGTTTCCACTTCAGCGGCCTGCTGCTCGTCCCGATCCGCGTCGGCCCGGTCGACGGAATCAAACTTGCCGTCCCAATGAGGATCAATGCGCAGAATGCGCTCCGCCAGAGGCGGGTGGGTGGCTGACAAGCCTTGGATGAAGCCCGAAACGCCCTGCGCGAAAAAGGCATGGCTGACTTCGGGCGCGCCAGGATTCTCGATTTTCGAGCCAGACTCGATCCCTCCGATCCTCTTCAGTGCGCCCGCAATCCCGTTCGGATTGCGCGTGAACTGGACCGCAGAGGCGTCCGCCAGGAATTCGCGCTGCCGACTCACTGCGGCTTTTATGAGACCGCCGAAAAACGTGCCAGCAAATCCGATGACGATCAGCCCGATCGCCAGCGCCAGCATTGCAGCCGCGCCTTGACCGCTGCTACGCCGGCCGCGCGAGAACGACGCCGAGTACAGCAGGTAGTAACCGAGAATACCGAGAATGAGGATGCCGTTCAGTACACCTATCAAACGAAGGTTGAGGCGCATATCGCCGTTGAATATATGGCTGAACTCATGCGCGATGACCCCTTGCAGCTGGTCGCGGCTCAAATTATCGATCGCACCCCGGGTAACCCCGATGACGGCATCGCGGGGCGAGAATCCCGCTGCAAAGGCGTTGATGCCCGGTTCGTCGGCAAGCACGTAGACCGGCGGCGCTGGCGTTCCCGAAGCGATGGCCATCTCTTGCACCACGTTCAGCAGCTTGCGTTGATTAGGGTCCTGGGTATCCTGCGGGATCAGTTGCCCGCCCAACGCCTCCGCGACCACCCTGCCACCTCCCGACAGCGCCAGGATCTTGTAGAGGCTGCCCGCCAGCACCACGACCCCGACCCCAACGCTAACGGCGGCGAAAGTCCGCCAATCCATTTGCCGGAAAAGTGTCCCGCTATCGCGCAACTCCTGACTATCGATAAAGCCGAACACGATCATGACGAGCAAGTTCGTCATGACGATCAAGGCGACCACGGCCAGAACGAACAGGGCGACAAGCAAAGCCGTGTGCTTGCGCACACGGTCTTGCGATTCGAAGAAGTTCATCGTTTCAACACCGAAGCGAAGCCGCCGCCATCAAAACGCGACTTTCGGCGCGGCCTGTATGGCCACGCTGTCTTCAAATTCGAGCAACGCCGCGTCCTTAGCGTGGCCAAACATCGCGGCAAAGAAAGCCGGCGGGAACGACTGCTTATAGGTGTTATAGGCCATAACCTGGTCGTTGAAGGCCTGGCGCGCGAAGGAAACCTTGTTTTCAGTGGACGTCAGCTCCTCGCTCAACTGCATCATGTTCTGACTGGCCTTGAGATCCGGATAGGCCTCCATCACTACTCTCATATTCATCAAGGCACCGGACAGCTTGCCCTCGGCACCCATCAGTGCCGACATCGCTCCTTCGTCGCCCGGCGCTGCCGCTGCGGCGGACAACGTGCCGGAGGCCTCATTACGCGCCGCGACCACCGATTCCAGCGTTTGCCGTTCGTGCTTGATGTAACCCTTGGCGGTCTCAACCAGATTTGGAATCAGGTCATAACGGCGCTTTAGCTGTACCTCAATCTGCGCGAAGGCATTCTGGTATCGATTCTTCAGGGTGACCAATTTGTTGAAGATCGCGACCACATAGAAGACCGTCAGCGCGATGACGACCAGTATGACGATGACTGTTAGCGTGGTACCCATGTTTCTCTCCTTTATCGTGGTTTGTATGTGGTCACAACCAGGAATGGCTGCAGAGTCCGACGCAGGTCAGTGGCACACCACCACCGGCAGCGCGGAGTTGCGACAGCACTTTCTGGGTGACGCTGCCCATGACCAGCCTGGAAAGGCCTCGGCGGCCGGGCCGTGCGAGGCCATGCAGATCATGTCGCACTCGCGCTTTTTCCCCGGCAGTGACGAGCCCCTCACAGGGGGTGAAAGCCTTCGCCATTACCGAAATAAATGGAACACCAGTTGGCTTGGCCATCTTGCCGATTTCGTCGACGCGTTTCTGTACTACCGCGCGCGCTTGTCGAAATTGTCGTAGTCCTGCTGTCTGAATGCATAACGTTCGGTGTAAATCGCATGCAGCTCTTCGAGCGCCCAATAAGCAGTGGCCTTTGCGCCGAGGCGCACGTCGTGCAAGAGCGATTCCGGCTTTGGCAGCTTTTCGGGAAGCCGGCGAACCGTCGGTGGGAACCAGAAAGTGCTTGAACATAAGTGTTCCTTTAAAAGACGTTTGCACGGAACACGCAATCCGGTCTGTGCGGTTACGCACTTTGGGCGTTCATGGGGAGCGCTTTGCCAATTTGGCCGTAGCCTCGCGCACTCTAAATGATTTCGATAGTCATCAATGCATATCATGAAATATGAAACCGTCGTGATTGAGCATAGAAGGGAGCCCCTTTCCGTAGCATGACCCCAAGATTACAAAGATGTAATCTTGGGGTAATCTTTTTGTTGGTTCTGCTTTCTTATTATTGGCAATGAAAAGGCTTCGTTATCCTCGATTCATGGAGCAGGGTAGGGAAGAAACCGGTAGAGATTGATCTATCGCACAGAGTATCGACGCTTCGGTTATAGGCAAAGGTGTAATTGGGTGATCCGGGACATAGGTAGAGAAGGGTTGCGTCATGGCGGGATGTGCCTTGTCGATGCAAATGCTGACACCGACCGTGACTGCACCAGCGGCATCCGACACCCGCTCTACTGGCTTCGCTTTTCATCCCGTCGTCTTTCCCCCGGTACCGGTTTTTCCTTTCCTAAGGCCTCCTATCGCCTGATCTCACAGACGCAATCCGTTGTAAAAGCTCCAAATAAGTTGACCAGTTCGCAAGGGCAGGCGTATTACGCAAACTTATTGCTGGAGCCTTGTCGCTGGATCCTGAAATCATTGGCGAGTTATCGCCGGAGGCAAACATGAATTTATCGCGAATTAGAGCCCTGGCGCTAGGTTTGATCATGCTCCCCCTGCTCGTTGCCTGTAACGAAGCATCGAATGACCTGACGATACCGGGCGGATCCGATTCACATGGGATGGGAAAATTCACCGTTTACAAGAGCCCCAGTTGTGGTTGTTGCAAAGAATGGACATCTCACCTTGAAGAAAAGGGCCGTGATACTGCCGCCAAGCACCCGGCGGATCTGAATGCCATCAAGGTTCGATATCAGATCGCGCCGCGCTACCAGTCCTGCCATACCGCCGTGTCGTCTCAGGGTTATGTCTTCGAGGGGCATATCCCCGCTCGTTACATCCAGGAATTCCTGGCAAATCCCCCAGCTGATGCCATCGGACTTGCGGTACCCGGCATGCCGCTCGGCAGCCCGGGTATGGAAGTCGGGGACAGATTCACGCCGTATCAGGTGCTGTTGCTGAAAAATGACGGCAGCAGCGTAGTGTTCGCCAGCGTCGAGAGCGCGGCGCAGCAAGATCAGCGGGAAGCACAGCCATGAAAGTACTCACACACCTAATAGTCCTAATGCTCGTTACTGGCAGTACACTCGTCAATGCACAGGCAATACAAGAGGGATTGACACTCAAGGAGGCCGTGCACATCGCCATTGATGCTGATCCCTGGCTGACCGGTAGCCGCTATACGCAGTCCGCCTTGGCCGATGAGGCAACGGCCGCCGCGACTCTGCCAGATCCCAAGATGAGTTTGATGGCCAGTAATTTTCCTGTCGACAGTTTCGACATCAATCAGGAGGCGATGACTCAGCTTTCGGTGGGGGTCAGCCAGATGTTTCCGCGGGGCGACTCGCTCGCACTGGCGAAACAAAAGAAGCTGCAGCTTGCGCTGCAACACCCATTGTTGCGAGAAGACCGTCGGGCCAAGGTGACGGCGACAGTCGCACAGGTGTGGCTGGATGCGTACATCGCTCAGGAGAGCATCCAATTGATCGAGAAAGACCGGGCATTATTTGAGTATCTGGTCGACGCGGCAGAAGCAAGTTATTCGACAGCCGTAGGTCGCACGCGACAGCAGGATGTGATCCGCGCCCAACTGGAATTGACGCGGCTTGAGGACCGATTGACGGCGCTTAGGCAGCGACAGGAAACCGCCCAGATGCGTCTGTCCGAATGGGTTGGCTCCCGTGCTGGCGATGGGCTCACGCGGGTGATGCCCACAGAATCGCCCACCGTGCCGGTGTCTACGTCGGCTTCTGAGCAAGAGCGGTATGAATGGGTAAGCCATCATCCCACCTTGCTGGCATTGGACAGAAGGATCGAGGCCATGGAAACCGATGTCGATCTCGCGCGACAGAAATACAAGCCCGAGTGGGGGCTCAGTGCCCAATATGGTTATCGCGATCGGGACCCAATGGGACGGGATAGGTCCGACCTGTTTTCCGTTGGTGTCTCCTTTGACCTGCCCATTTTCACCGCCAACCGGCAGGATAAGGAAGTCAGCGCTGCCATTAGCCGTGCGGAGTCGATCAGGACCGAGAAGCAGCTATTGATCCGCCGGTTGATGGCGGAGCTGGATACGGCGAGCGCGCATCTGGTGCGCCTTGACGAGCGGTACGCGCTTTATGCCGACCAATTGTTGCCGCAAATGGCAGAGCAGGCCGAAGCCTCACTCGCCGCCTACAACAACGACGACGGCGACTTCGCCGAAGCCGTGCGTGCCCGTATCGATGTCTTGAATGCCAAGATCGAAGGGCTTGTCATTGCGGTGGAGCGGCAAAAAATTATTGCTCAAATCAATTACCTGCTCGTCCAGGCGTCGTCTGACGCCGTGCGGCCGGTGGAAGACTTCTGAGGTGTTAAACATGAAAACTTTTTCAAAGACCTTGCTGGGGGCCGCTATCGGCGTGCTGGTGGGGGCAGGCGGGGTCTGGTTATTGGGGGCCTCACAGGAAGACGGCGTTAACGCGGCAGACGGCGAACGCGAAGCCCTCTACTGGGTGGCACCCATGGATCCGAACTACAAGCGCGACAAGCCAGGCAAGTCGCCCATGGGCATGGATTTGATCCCTGTCTACAAAGAGGAGGGTGGAGAGAGTGAAGTCGGGACGGTGCGGATTTCGCCGGATGTGGTTAACAATCTCGGTGTGCGCACCGCTGGGGTCGAATCCGGCCGACTGGGCCTGGATGTTAAAACGGTGGGTTATGTGCAATACGACGAGGACCGCTTGGTTCACATGCACCCCAGGGTGGAGGGATGGATCGAGAAACTGTATGTCAAGGCCGCCGGTGATCGGGTGGAAAAAGGAGAGCCTCTGTACGCGCTTTATTCGCCGACTCTGGTCAACGCCCAGGAAGAGTTACTGTTGGCATTGAAGCGCGACAACCCGGTTCTGATCCGTGGCGCCATGGAACGGTTGTCGGCTTTGCAGGTGCCACCAGCGGATATCGAGCAGGTGCGCCAGACCCGCAGTGTCAGTCAGACGATCACCATTACCGCGCCGCAGTCCGGTGTCATTGACAATCTGGGCGTGCGCGAGGGGATGTTCGTCAAACCCGGGATGGCGCTGATGGCCATCGGCCAGTTGGAGCACATCTGGGTTATCGGGGAAGTCTTCGAGCGGCAAGTGAGCCAGGTCAGGGTCGAGGACAGCGTGCGCATGCGGCTGGACTACCTGCCTGGCCGCGAGTGGCTGGGAAAGGTGAACTATATCTACCCCTCGTTGGACGAAAAGACGCGCACCGCGCAGATTCGGGTGCACTTCAGCAATCCGGACGGTTTCCTCAAGCCCGGCATGTTCGCGCAAATGGTTATCGATACCCAACCAGGCGCCAAAACCCTGTTGATCCCGCGGGAGGCACTGATCCGCACGGGCAGTCAGTCGCGGGTAGTGCTGGCCCTGGGGGAGGGTCAATTCAAGTCGATTGCCGTCAGGGTCGGACGGGTAGGCGAGCGGCAGGTGGAAATCATCTCGGGTCTAAATGAAGGGGAGAGCATCGTCACCTCCGCGCAGTTCCTGATCGACTCGGAATCCAGCAAGACCTCGGATTTCAAACGCATGGCACACGCCGAGGACGAGGACGAAACGTCGGTATCGGCCTGGGTAGCCGCGCGTATTGCCAGCCTGATGCCAGACCACCGCATGGTGACCCTTGAGCACGAGGCTATACCGGACTGGCAGTGGCCCGCCATGACCATGGACTTTGCCGTTGACGAATCTGTCGACATGGGTGAATTAAGCCCAGGCATGGGTCTGCACGTGCAGATCACCCGGGATTCCGAGGGTGACTATCGGTTGACCCAGGTGCACATCCCCGGCGTTGAATCAGCTGGCGAAGAAACTCCAACGGACGGGAATCATAGTCAGCATGCCGACATCGGCCATGAAGCGGGATCGACACCGGATAGCGGCTCGGACACGGACCTGAGGCACGACAGCCACGACCAGCGGGAGCGCGACCATGATTGAAGCTATTATCCGGTGGTCGATCGGCAACCGCTTCTTCGTATTGCTGGCCACCCTGATACTGGTCGGTGGCGGCCTGTTCGCGCTGAAAAATACGCCGGTGGACGCCATTCCGGACCTGTCCGACGTCCAGGTGATCATCAAAACCAGTTATGCGGGGCAGGCGCCACAGGTAGTGGAGGACCAGGTGACCTACCCGCTGACCACCGCCATGCTGTCGGTGCCTGGCGCGGTCACGGTGCGCGGCTATTCCTTTTTTGGCGACTCCTACGTCTACGTGATTTTCGACGAGGACACGGACGCTTACTGGGCGCGTTCGCGGGTGCTGGAGTACCTGTCCCAGGTGGCGCCCACCCTGCCGCCCAGCGCTCGGCCGCAGCTGGGGCCGGATGCCACTGGCGTCGGCTGGGTCTATCTCTACGCGCTGGTGGATCGCACCGGCCAGCACGACCTCAGTCAGCTGCGCAGCCTGCAGGACTGGTTCCTGAAATACGAGTTGCAAACCGTGCCTGGAGTTTCCGAGGTTTCTGTACTTGGCGGCATGGTCAAGCAGTACCAGGTGAAGGTGAACCCGGAAAAACTGCGCGCGTTTGGCATACCCTTGTCTCATATTCAGATGGCCATTCAGCGTGGCAACCAGGAGATGGGCGCCTCGGTGGTGGAAATGGCCGAAGCGGAATACATGGTGCGCGCCAGCGGCTATATCCAGGGCATCGAGGATCTGGCGAGCATCCCGCTGGGCGTTAATGCTAATGGCGCGCCGCTGCTGCTCAAGGATGTGGCCGGTATCGAACTGGGGCCACAGATGCGTCGCGGCATCGCCGAACTCAATGGTGAAGGTGAAACCGTGGGCGGCATCGTGGTGATGCGCTTTGGCGAGAATGCTCTGACGACCATCAATGGCGTCAAGGCCAAGCTGGACAAACTCAAGGCGGGTTTGCCGGAGGGCGTCGAAATTGTCACCGTTTACGATCGCTCGGGGCTTATAGAGCGCGCGGTGAAAAACCTCTGGACCAAACTGCTGGAAGAGTTTGTTGTGGTAGCTCTGGTGTGTATGGTGTTCCTGTTTCACGTGCGCTCGTCGCTGGTGGCCATCGTCAGCCTGCCGGTGGGAATCCTCGCCGCATTCATCGTCATGCACTGGCAGGGACTCAATGCCAACATCATGTCCCTGGGTGGCATCGCCATCGCTATCGGCGCCATGATCGATGGCGCCATTGTGATGATCGAGAACATGCACAAGCATATGGAGCGCACGCCGCTGACCAGTGAAAACCGCTGGCAGATCGTCGCCGATTCGGCGGCGGAGGTGGGGCCGGCGCTGTTTTTCTGTTTGCTGATCATCACCATCAGCTTCGTGCCGGTGTTTACCCTCGAAGCTCAGGAAGGTCGCATGTTTTCACCACTGGCCTTCACCAAGACCTATGCCATGGCGGCCAGTGCCGCCCTGGCGGTTACGCTGGTGCCAGTGCTGATGGGCTACTTTATTCGCGGCAAGGTCTTACCCGAGCACAAGAATCCCATCAACCGCCTGTTGACTGGCCTCTACATGCCAGCCCTGAAAACGGTGCTGCGCTTTCCCAAGCTGACCCTGGTCATCGCCCTGGCGGTTACCCTGGTGAGCTTTTGGCCGGTGAACAAGATCGGTAGTGAATTTATTCCCGATCTGGATGAGGGCGACCTGATGTACATGCCCACCACCTATCCGGGCCTGTCCGTGGGCAAGGCGCGCGAACTTCTCCAGCAGACCGACAAGCTGATTTCCACCGTACCCGAGGTGAAAACCGTGTTCGGCAAGATTGGCCGTGCCGAGACGGCCACGGACCCGGCACCGTTGACCATGGTTGAGACCTTCATTCAGCTCAAGCCCAAAGAGGAATGGCGTGAGGGCATGACCACAGAGAAGCTCAAGAAGGAGCTGGATGCCCTGGTGAAATTCCCCGGCCTGACCAACGCCTGGGTAATGCCAATCAAAACCCGCATTGACATGCTCGCCACCGGTATCAAGACACCGGTGGGCATCAAGGTGGCGGGGGAAGATCTCAATGAGATCCAAAAGATTGGTCAGCAACTTGAGCGAATTCTCAAGGATGTACCCGGCACCGCTTCGGTTTACTCTGAGCGGGTGGTCGGAGGGCGTTATATCAAGGTGGATATTCAACGGGAACAAGCGGCGCGCTACGGCCTGAATATCGCCGACGTACAGCAGGTGGTAGCCACCGCCATCGGCGGCATGAACGTGGCACAGACCATTGAAGGACTGGAGCGCTACCCGATCAATCTGCGTTACCCGCAAGACTATCGCGATTCACCGGAGCAGCTCGCGCTGTTGCCCATCGTCACGCCGGGCGGACAGCGTATTGCGCTTGCCGATGTGGCGAGAGTGTATGTGGAAGACGGCCCCCCGGCCATCAAAAGCGAGAACGCACGGCTCAATGGTTGGACCTTTGTCGATATCGACGGTGTGGACGTGGGCAGCTATGTCGAGCAGGCCATGGTGGCCGTTCAGCAACAGCTGGATCTGCCCGCGGGCTATTCGGTGTCCTGGTCCGGCCAGTATGAGTACATGCTGCGGGCCAAGGAAAAGCTAACCTATGTGGTTCCGTTGACGTTGGCCATTATCGTCGTGCTGCTGTATATGAACTTCCGTCGTTTTGCCGAAGTGGCCATCATCATGGGTACCTTGCCGCTGGCGATGATCGGTTCCATCTGGTTGATGTACCTGCTCGGCTACAACTTCTCGGTGGCAGTGGGCGTCGGCTTTATCGCATTGGCTGGCGTTGCGGTGGAAATCGGGGTGATCATGCTAGTGTACCTCAACCAGGCCTATGTCCAAATGCAGTCTGAGTGCGAGGCGCGGGGGGTTGCCCCAAGGTTGGAGACACTGCGCCATGCCGTTCTGCACGGCGCCGGCTTGCGAGTGCGGCCGGTCATGATGACCGCCAGCGCTATTATTCTAGGTCTGCTGCCTATTATGTACGGTAGTGGTACCGGCTCGGAGGTGATGAGTCGTATTGCCGCGCCCATGGTGGGCGGCATGTTGAGTGCGGCGCTGTTGACCCTGCTGGTCGTGCCGGCTGTGTATTATCTGTGGCGCGGATATTCGATAAAAGGTTGATATTAGCCTGGTAGCTCAATGGAGCCGAAGGGCAGCCCCTGTGTCGGCAGGGGTCGTTTCACCACGGAAAGCCGACAAACTAGCCACACGCTTGACTCTATAGCTACCATAGGGATTACAATTGAGATCAATTGTCATTAGCAACAAGCCAAGTAGAGATCTCGTTAATGCAGGCACACTGGATATACCGTTTTATAAGCCCGAAGCTATTTGGTTTGAATGTCTCAGTACTGCTGCTGGGCTTATCGTGTTTGCTTCCAGCAGCCAGTCAGGCGGAAATGAGTGATGACGGCTCGGCTCAGATGCGTCAATTGGCACAGTTGGCCGAATACATTGGTGTGGATTACGTGGAAGCCGTCAGGGATGGGCAGGTGGTCAATGACGGTGAGTATCAGGAAATGCTTGAGTTTTCCCAGCTCATTGTGACAAATATTTCTGTTATTCAGGATAGCCCAGCCAAAGCCAGCAACCTGGCAGACCAGGCAAAGGCTTTACAGACAGCCATCCAGAACAAACAGGATAGTGAAGCCATTCGACAAATGAGCAGCAACCTGCGGGGTAAGTTGTTGGCACTGATGCCTCACTCGTCCTTGCCGGATCACCTGTTGCCCAAAGCGACCGTCAAAAAGTTGTTTGAGAGCCAGTGCGTCTCGTGTCATGGCGCGTCCGGTGGGGGCGATGGTGTATTGGCCGCACAACTGGAGCCCACTCCCACCGATTTCACCTACAAAGAGCGAGCCTTGAACCGCTCGCTCCTGGGCCTGTACGACGCCATATCCAATGGCATAGACGATACCGCAATGCCGGCATTTACCCAACTGACGGAAGAGCAACGCTGGTCGCTGGCGTTCTATGTCGGCGGATTGGCATTTCAATCCGGCTCTTTGGTTACGGGCAAGGTCCCCAGCGCCACGTTGTCACAGATGGTCAACCACACTCCCGCGCAAGTGTCTGCCGAGCACCCGGAGATAACGCAGCAGGGAATCGAACGGCTTCGCGCGAATCCAGAACTGTTATTCCAGGAAACGACCAATCCTCTGAAAATCACTCGAGACCAATTGCTACTTGCTCAACAGGCACACCAGCTCGGCGATTATCAGACGGCACAAGCATTGGCGGTCAGCGCTTATCTGGATGGCTTTGAATTGGTCGAAAACAGCCTGGATGCGCAGGATAAAGCACTCCGCCAGACGCTCGAAGCCGATATGATGGCGATAAGGCAATTATTGAAGCAGGCACAGCCCCCGGGTGAGGTGGAAAGCGCTGTGAGCCGGACGCTGGCAAGGTTGGATGATGCGGATCGATTGCTTTCGGAATCTACCTTGTCCAATGCGACCCTGTTCAGTGCCAGCTTGGTGATCCTGTTGCGGGAGGGGCTTGAAGCCCTGCTCGTGGTGATTGCTCTGGTGACTGTGCTGGTGCGAACCGGTCGGCGTGACGGACTTCGGTATGTGCATTTGGGTTGGGTAACGGCATTGGTGGCCGGTGTTGCGAGCTGGGCTGCCGCGCAGTCCCTGGTCAGTATCAGCGGTGCCAGTCGCGAAGTCATGGAAGGGGTTGCGGCCCTTTTGGCGGCGGTCGTGTTGCTCTATGTCGGCATCTGGATGCACAGTAAAACCCATGCTGCCCAGTGGCAGGCCTATATCCAGCAGCACATCAACTCCCACCTGACTGCGGGTACCCTGTGGGGTCTTGCGCTGCTGGCATTTATTGCGGTTTATCGTGAAGTCTTTGAAACGGTCTTGTTTTATCAGGCGTTGCTGACCCAGGCTGCAGCCTCTCAATATTCATCCGTATTAAGCGGCTTTGTAGCCGGCACTGCTTTCTTGGCGGTATTGGCCTGGTCATTGGTGCGTTATTCAGTGAAATTACCTGTAGCCAAATTCTTTTCCGTCACCACCTACCTGCTGCTGGCCCTGGCGTTTATCCTCATGGGTAAAGCGATGTCGGCACTTCAGGAAGCGGATATTATCGGTATTACCCCATTGCCTGTCAGTTTTGAATTCGATTGGGTCGGCGTCAAATCCACCTGGCAGGGGATCCTGGCGCAATTGTCGGTACTGGTGGTTTTCCTGGTCTTTCTGGGGCTGGCTAGAAGGCAGCGGAAAAATGCCCCTGTTGCAGAACGTTCAGGAGAGTTTTTGGAACCGGGTGTCACCCGCTCGAAACCGGAGTAGCCGACAAATTCCGCAATATGCCGCACTGCTCCACTGTCCGACGGTTTGAACAGCTGCGGCGTAGCATTCTCAGTTGCTCGTTCAGCTTGGTGAGTTCCTGGATACGGGCCTCCACCTGCTCGATATGCCTATCCATCATCCGATTCACATCATCACATTGCGCACTTGGCGAACGGCTTAATCCCAGTAATTGCCGGATCTCTGGCAAGCTGAGATCCAGGCTGCGACAGTGCTTGATGAACAGCAATTGCTCAACGGCAGCTTCATCATACAGGCGAAAATTGCCTTCACTGCGTTCTGCAGAGGCAATCAAATGTTCCTTTTCATAATGCCGGATGGTTTGCACGGAGCAGCCAGCCACTTTCGACAGTTCGCCGATTTTCATCATCTCTCAATATCCGATTGACTCTATAGTTATTATAGAGTTTATAGTGGCCGTCTGTACATCCACAAGGGCTTTATTCGATGTCTGACCCATGTAATGACAACTGCCAGAGCGCCAAGGTTGCCAATGTCTCCACCTTTGAAATAGCGAATACTGACGTAGCTTTTCAACATGGCTATGCCAGTGACTATCGGGTACCAAAAATGGACTGCCCGTCGGAAGAGGGGATGATTCGTATGGCGTTGGACAGTGTGGAACCTAAAGTCGTACTGGAATTCGATACCCCCAAGCGCAAAGTGCGTGTCTTTCATGGAGACAACGCTGACGCCATCGAGGAGAGGATGCGCTCCGTGGGACTGGGTGCCACTCTCGAAAAAACCACCCCCGTGGGGGAAGAGGATCTTGCCCTGGCCAGGGAGAACGAAGAGGCAGCCGCCCAGGTTGAAGCCGGTATTCTGAAGTGGTTGCTGGCCATCAACGGCGTTATGTTCGTGGTTGAACTGACAGTAGGCTGGCTGGCGCAATCCACCGGCTTGATTGCCGATTCCCTGGATATGTTCGCCGACGCCGCGGTCTATGGCGTCGCCCTCTATGCGGTGGGGCACAGCCTTCGCACCAAGCTGCGCGCGGCGCATTTGTCAGGCTGGCTGCAGTTGATTCTGGCGCTGGGAGTGCTGGCTGAAGTCGGACGGCGATTTGTCTTCGGCAGCGAACCCGTATCCGCGTTAATGATGGGTTTTGGTCTTGTGGCCCTGGCGGCCAACGTCTGGTGTCTGGTGCTTATCGCGAGAATCCGGCACGGCGGCGCACACATGAAAGCAAGTTGGATCTTTTCCGCTAATGATGTCATCGCCAATGTGGGGGTTATCGTCGCCGGTGTATTGGTCGCCTGGACGGGCTCCCGTTATCCCGACCTGGTCATTGGTCTGATCATCGGGCTGATTGTGCTGAATGGCGCCCGGCGTATTCTGCAACTGCGCTATTAGTCTCTGGCCCTTTCTCGCTGCTCGGATTCATGCCGGCAAAATTCCGCGCCTGGGCGGCCTATTAAAATAGTCGCCGCTCTTGCCGATGCTTATGGAGAATTTTCTGTCAACCATGCCCATAGGTGTGGGCATCCTTGTGCACGTGGTCTGGGTGTTCGAATTCCAGTGTCGAATGACTGATGTTGAATTCCTGCGCCAGAGCCTGTTTTATCCTGTACTTGATATTCTCAAGCTGATCCCATGCACTTTCCTCGATAATCACATGGGCCTCCAGCGTGGCATCGTGTTCGCCCATCTGCCAAAAATGCACATGGTGAAGGTCGATAACGCCTTCGATGTTGGACAGGGCAACAATGACGGCATCGGTATCGATATCCACCGGGCTGCCCAGCATGAGGGTTCTGATAGTACCGCCGATTTCTGTCAGACCCAGGTAGAGAATGTAGCCCGCGATGCCGATGGTGATTGCAGGATCAACCCAGCGCATGTCGTAGAGTAGAATAAGAGCCCCGCCAATGACCACGGCGACCGACGCGAGTGCATCCGACAGATTGTGAAGGAACAATGCACGGATATTGACACTGCCTTTCTGCATCGAATACGTGAGTAACGCTGTTAATGCATCCACGACCAGGGCGATACCGCCAAGCCAGACGACCCACCAGCCCTTTACCTCTGGAGGATCAATGATCCGCATGCCACCTTCGTAGATCAGATAGATCCCGATAATGATCAATGTGGTGTAGTTGATGAGGGCTGCAACGATTTCAATGCGGCCGTAGCCAAAGGTCATCTTTGCGTCAGCCGGGCGGCGCGCAATTTTCTGCGCCGCGAACGCGATGACAAGCGATGCCATATCAGAGAAGTTATGCAAGGCGTCCGCGATAAGGGCGAGACTGCCGGCAAAGATGCCTCCCCCAATCTGAGCCAGGGTCAGGATACCGTTCGCCCAGATGGCGATGGCAACTCGTTTATCCTTGGTCTCGGGGGCCATATGCACATGGTCGTGGCTCATTGGACTAACCTCGTTTGGTGTCTATGTATAAAGAAGCATCTATTGTATTCAGCTTAGTCCCTGCTTTGTAGGTCGTCATCGGAGCTGTGACAGTGACGGGCAAAACTGCCACGGTGATCAGAGATGCCATGGCGGCCCATGCAAATGGCGTCAGCCAGGCCTCCCGCGGCGAGAAAAGCCGCGAATTGGACACGAATACCGTCGGACATCGTTTATTTCTTCCTGTTTTCGTGGCTATCTCGCGCAGTGCCGATCAACAATGTGGTAACACCGCCTACAGCGGCAATCAGCGACGCTAACAGGATGCTGATCTTGGATATCTTGACCAATTCAGGGTCGCTAAATGCCAGGTTGGTGATGAACAGCGACATGGTAAATCCAATGCCGGCTATCATGCCCATGCCAACCACATGCCGCCATCTCAGTGAACTGTGCAATTCTGCTATGCCCAGCTTTTCACCGATTAACGCGAAGAGGCTTATTCCTAATGCCTTTCCAAGCGCGAGACCTAACAATATACCCAAGCCCAGGGAACCCGATACCACCTCCAATAAACTGACATCCAATTTAACGCCCGCATTAGCAATAGCGAAGACAGGGATAATGAAAAAGACGTTAAAATCAATTAGCGCATTTTCCAGTTTCAGTAGTGGTGGGCTTGAGTTTTCAGTGTCTTTTTTTATGGCTTCTAGAATTTTTCGTTGACGACTATCCTGGAATGGGTCACGGTTTTCTATGTCCGTCTCTTCCAGTGCCGCAACATTTCTGGCGGTGCGTTCTTTCAGGGTTTTACTGTCCAGTTTGGGTTTTACGGGTATGGTGATGGCGAGCAGGACGCCGGCAATGGTGGGGTGAACGCCTGAATTCAGAAAGCAGTACCACAAAGCGACGCCTCCCGATAGGTACCAAAAAAGATTTTTTACGCCAAGGCGGTTGCATAGCAGCAATAGAGTGAAAGTGCCTGCTCCTGCCCCTAAATATAACCAACTCAGGTCATTGCTATAAAACAAAGCAATGACGAGTATGGCTCCCAAATCATCGACTATAGCCAGTGCAACCAAAAAGATTTTAAGTTGCAAAGGCACGCGTTTTCCCAGTAATCCGATAATGCCTAAGGAGTAAGCAATATCAGTCGCCATCGGAATACCCCAGCCGGCTATATTTTCTGTGTCAACATTCAGGGCGACAAAAATCAGGGCCGGGACGACCATCCCGCCAAGCGCTCCCAAAAGTGGCATGGAGGCTTTCTTTAGGGATGACAATTCGCCTACCAGAATTTCCCGCTTCAGTTCCAGAGAAGCCACCAGAAAGAATATGGCCATAAGGCCGTCGTTGATCCACTCTTCGAGTGTCAGGCGGAAAGTAAAATGCTCGGACAGCTCAAAAAGAAGTTCATCTTTAAGGTAGTGGTGATAAGTGTCAGCCCATGGAGAATTACCCAACACCAGAGCGATGACGGTGGCTCCAATCAGAAGCAGCCCTCCGGCGGTTTCCCTGTCCAAAAACTTACGGCCAGTTGCTTTATAGGCTAGATCAATGCTGTTTCTTTCTACGGACTGGTCCATGAATTTACCTGAGTTTTTCCGACTGATGGTAGCGGAATTTTGCGTTGGTAATTGGTTAGGAGATGCTGTGCGATGGCGATGATAGTCGAACTGTAAATCAATCAACCGTCGACAAACTCGATAATGGTAAGGCCCAGATTAAGAAGACATGCCATTCCTATACTGTTGGTGCCCGTGCATTGGCGACTTTGTGGATTCACGGTTATCATTTACTCGTTTTTTTGACGATTTTAAGAAATCTCGCTAAGCCCGCTTCTGCATCATCTTTGGTGGGAAATGACCCGATATTTTGACCTTCACGGGTTAAAAAATACCATTCGCCATTAATGGCATGGATGCGATGTGTTCTAAAGGGTGGAGCCTCCTTCGAGTCATCTTTTCGCTGCTTGGGTGAATCACTCATAATCTTGTCCTGCTGTCATGACCTTGCCCAGTAAAACCATTCAAAACGGCTTGAACTGACTGTACAAGGTCATGAGCCACAGCTCCTGTTGAAGAAGAATCATCAGGTGTAGAGGGAGCGAAGGCTGAAATGGAACCCGCTCGCCTGAAGAGGGCGGGTTCTCTTCTCAGACAACCGTATCGTCCTCGGCACCATCTTCGATCCGGATCGCACGATTGACATCGCTGACAAAAATGCGGCCATCGCCGCGCAGTCCGGTGTGCGCCTCGGTTTTTAGTACGCGGACGACCTCGTCCACGTACTGATCGTGACACACGATTTCCACCTTCACGTGCTTGACAAAATCCCCCGCGCCCTCAATCGGGTTGGCGGCGCTGGTATTGACTTTGCTCCGACCGAAGCCGACAACGTGGGCGACGCTCATGCCGGTGACGCCCTGCACGCGGTGCAGGGCCAGGGTCACGGCTTCCAGTTTGTGGTGTTTGATATAGGCTTTGATCTCTTGCATGACAGTCACTCCGGGTTAATGGGATTCGCTCATATCAGCGGGCTTGTCGGCAAACCAGTGATACAGGGCGGGTATAACCAATAGGGTCAGGATGGTGGCGGTCACCAGGCCGCCGACCACGACGGTGGCCAGTGGCCGCTGCACTTCGCTGCCGGTACCCGTGGCGAACAGCAGCGGGAACAGCCCCAAAGCGGTGGTGACGGCGGTCATGATCACCGCGCGCAGTCTCGCACAGGCCGCCCGCACACTGGCTTCAGCGATGGATACCCCGTCCTTGACCAGTTCATTGAGGTAACTCACCAGCACCAGGCCATTTTCCAGGGCGATACCAAACAGGGCGATAAAGCCCACCGAGGCCGGCACCGAGAGGCTCTGGCCGCTCAGCCACAGGGCGACGATACCGCCCACCAGTGCCAGTGGGATATTGAGCATGATCAGCAGGGCGTTGCGCAGGGATCCGAAATTGACGAACAGCATCAGGAACACCAGCGCCAGGGTAATGGGCACCACGATCATCAGGCGCTTGTTGGCCTGTTGCTGAAGTTCGAACTGCCCGCCCCATTTGAGAAAATAGCCCGGCGGCAAATCCACCTGCTCCGCAATGGCGGCATCGGCCTCGGCCACGAACGAACCGATATCCCGGTCGCGGACATTGGTCTGGATGGTGATAAAACGCTGGTTGTTTTCCCGGGTGATCTGGCGCGGCCCCACCACTTCCTCAATGGTGGCCAGCTCTTCCAGGGGAATGCGCTGCCCGGCGGCATTTTCGATAATAAGTTGCTCGATCACTTCGGCCAGGTTGCGCGCGGTTTCTTCGAGTCGCACATAGATGTCAAAGCGGCGGATACCTTCGAACACCTGTCCGGCCTCGCTGCCGCCCACGGCCATGCTCAAGGTACCTTGCACATCGCTGATATTCAGGCCGTAGCGAGCGATGGCCTCCCGGTTCAACGAAATGCGCAGTTGCGGTGTACCGCCGATCTGATCGCGCTGAACGTCCTGGGCGCCTCGCACGGTGCGCATCACCTGTTCGATGGCCTGTGCTTTCTCCACCAGCACATCCAGGTCATCGCCAAAGAGCTTGGCGGCCAGTTCGGCCTTGGTGCCGGTGAGCAGTTCATCCACGGCGGCGGCAATGGGCTGGGTGAAGTTGAATTGCGCGCCGGGGAAATCCGCGAATTTTTCGCTCATGGCCGCGTAGAGGCCATCCAGGGTTTCCGCGCTTTGCCATTCCTCCTGGGGCTTGAGCGCAACGAAAATCTCCGCGTTATTCACCGGATCGGCGTGGGCACCGACTTCACCCCGGCCAATGCGCGACACCACCTGGGTGACCTCCGGAAACGCTGCCATCAATTGCCGCTCGAATACGCCAATAGTCGTCTCGGCTTTTTCCAGGGAGATGGACGGCGCCATGGTGGCGCGGATCAGCAAATCCCCTTCATTGAAGCGGGGCACGAACTCCGACCCCAGACGCGGGACGACGGCAACGCCAATGAGCAGAACCACCGCCGCCAAGGTCACAGCAATCCAGCGGCGCGCCACCATGGCCTGTACCAGGGGTTGGTAGCCTTTCAGCAGCAGGCTGACAATGTCCTTGCGGGGTTTGTCTGGGTCTGTCTCGGGGCGCTTCATCAGCAGGGAGGAGGCTACCGGCGCCACAATCAGAGCAAAGAACAGCGAGCCAAGCATGGCCACCGCTACGGTATAGGCCAGTGGCCGGAAGGTCGCACCCTCTACACCCTGCAACGTGAATAGCGGCAGGAACACGATAATGATAATGCTGATGGCAAACAGAATGGGGCGCGCCACCGACTGACAGGCCCGCGCCACCAGGTGCAAGCGCGATTCATCCGGGGAGGATTCGCGCAACATCCGGTCGATATTCTCCACCACGACCACCGCACCATCCACCATCATGCCGATGGCAATGGCGATCCCGCCCAGCGACATCAGGTTGGCTGATATGTCGAAGAATTTCATGGCGAGAAAGGTGAAACCGACGGAAAACGGAATCGACAATGCCACCACCAGGCTGGGCCGGAGTCCGCCCATAAACGCCAGCAGTACCAGCGCCACCAGAACGATGCCTTGCAGTAGTGCATTGATAACGGTACTGACAGCCGCCTTGACCAATGTCGCCTGGTCGTAATAGGGCTGCACTTCGATGCCTTGCGGCAGGTTGGCATTGATCGTGGCCAGCTCCTGCTTGACCGCGCCGATCACCTGGGAGGTATTGCTGCCAATGAGCTTCAATACCATGCCCACGACCACTTCGCCTTCGCCGTCCTTGGTGGTGAGCCCGCGCCGGATTTCGCCGCCGATGTCCAGTTCGCCCAGCTGGTGCAGGTAGACCGGGGTGCCGTCGATGGTTTTCACTACGATGTTGCGTAGGGCATCCAGATCCGTGGCCAGACCCACGGAACGCACGATGTACTCCTCATCGTTTTTGACGATGAACTGCGCCCCGGCGTTGGCATTGTTGGCCTCGATGCGCTCCTTGATGTCGGGCAGTGACACGTCGTAGCGGAGCAGCGCGTCGGGGTCGATACGCACCTGGAACTGCTTGACCTCACCGCCGATGGAGAGGACTTCGGTGACTCCTTTCACCGTCTGCAGGTTGAACTTGACGATCCAGTCCTGAATTTCCCGCAGCTCGGTGTTGCTGTATTGCCCGCTGGTATCCTCCAGTACGTAGAACAGAATCTGGCCCAGCCCGGTGGTGATGGGTCCCATCACCGGTTCGCCGAAGCCGTCGGGAATCGCCTCCCGGGCCACCTGTAGCCGTTCTCCCACCAACTGGCGGGCAAAGTAAATATCGGTGCCGTCCTCGAAGTAGATATTGACCACCGACAACCCGAAGTTGGAGATCGACCGCACATGATCCAGTTGCGGCAGGCCGTTCATGGCGCTTTCGATGGGGTAGGTCACGTATTTTTCGACTTCCTCCGGCGCCAGGCCTTCGGTTTCTACAAAGACCTGCACCAACGCCGGTGAAATATCCGGGTAGGCATCAACCGGCAGGGTGCGATAGGCGAAGTAACCGCCGATAAGCATCGCCAGAGAAATCACGACCACTAGCAGCCGGTTCTCCAGCGCAAAACGAATAAGAGTTTGCATACTGTTCTCCTGCGATTAGTGGTTGTGTCCGGATTCGAATTCGCTTTTCTGCAGCTGAGCCTTCAGCACGAATCCACCTTTAGAAACATAGCGTTCACCCGTATCAAGGCCCGCTAGAATCTCGACAGAGTGGCTGTCTCCGCGACCCAGCTTGACCGGGCGAGGTTCCCAGCTGCCGTCGTGCTGAACGAATATCGTGGGCTGACCCTCTATGTCGATGACGGCGGTTCGGGGCGCCACTACCTCTGCGGAAAATTCGCCCAGGGTGATTTGGCCTTCAATGAACATGCCCGGCTTCCAGTTATTATCCGTATTGGCCAGGAAGACCCGTGCCAGGCCCGTGCGCGTGGCCTCGTCCACCAGGGGAGCCACATAGTCCAGGCTGGTCTCCACAGGTTCGGGGCCGTGGCTGGTGGTTATCCGCACCGGCTGTCCGGCTTTTACCAGAGGCACTTGCTTGGGGTAGAGAGCGATATCCACCCACAGGGTGGACAGGTTCGCGACCACAAAAGCGGTATCGTCCGGTGCCAGGTGTTCACCCAAGGTGACATGGCGTTTGATAACCACCCCGTCGATCAGGGACTTCAGCTGGAAACGAGACAGAGTCTCGGAACTTTCGGCGACGGCGAGCACGTCGCCGGCCTTAACCCGGTCACCGGTCTTTGCCCGCACCTCGACGATCTTGGCCGCAAAGCGAGGTGTGATGTGAGCCACGGCCTCCTCGTTGAGTTTCACCTCGCCGGGCAGGGAGACCTGTTGGCGAATCACGCCGGCTTCAGCGGTGGCGATTTCACCGCCAAAATCCCGTAGCAGATCGGCGCTAAAAGTGAGATCAGGTTCCTCCTCGTCATGACCTTCATGACCAGCTTCCTCTTCATGACCTTCATGACCAGCTTCTTCATGCGCGCCTTCTTCCGAATGGCCGTCATCATCAGCGTGTCCTTCCTCGTGATGGTCGCTGTCATCTTCAGCGTGACCTTCCTCGGCATGATCCTCTTCGGAGTGTTGCTTTTCGTTACTGTGCTGAGCACTTTTTTCGGTATTAACGGCTTGAGCTGACGGCGCGGCGATTGTGCTTTGAGATACCATGGCGGCTAGCAGGAGGCCGCCCATTAAATAATTCAGTAACTTGTTCATTGTGATTCATCCTGTGGCGAAAGAGACCCTTCATCATCGATGCTGCCCAGCGTGGGTAGGCGCAGATCGGACCGGAAATCATTGATTGCTTCAGTGGGGTAGAGTGACTGGCGCTCCCCCGTAAGCGGCTGGCCGGTCAAGGTCTCCAGGGTGATAAGGGTCTGGTGAAAATCGGTGGCGGCGGCAACGGCCTCGGTTTCGAAGGACAGCAGCTGGCGCCGGGCTTCCACCAGTTCCAGATAGGAAAAAAGCCCGTCGCCGTAGCCTTCCTGAATCAGCGCCAGTGCCTGCTGTGCCTCAGGCAGTATCTGCTCACGTAACAGGGTAACCCGCTCGCGGGCCTGTTCCAGTTGGACGAAGGCATTGCGCAGCTCCGTGAAAACCTTCACCCGGGTGGCTTTTTCTTCGAGGTCAAGTTTTGTCAGGTTTTCCCGCGCGGCACTGATGTTGCCCTGGTTTCGGTTAGAGATGCCAAGGGGCATGGAAAACGAAAAAACCACACCAGTATCACCGGTTCCCTCGACCCGTCTGATGCCAGCACCGACTTCGATGTCCTGTCGGCCGCGGGCGATGGCCAGGTCCAGCTCGGCCTGGCGCAGCCTTTCAAGGGTCAAGAACCGTTGCAGCTGCGGCGCCTGTTCCAGCTGGAGCTGGACGCTGGCAAACTCAGGCGTTGGCGCCAAGGCGAAGAGTTCGGCCTCTACATCACCAAAATCCGCTGAGGTTTCACCCCACAGGCTCGCCAGGCGCCGTTTGGCGTTTCCCAGGCGCACGGTGAGATTGCTCACCGCCAGCTTGGCTTGCATGAAGTCCGTGCGGGCACGGCTCAGTTCCGCCCGGCTGGCACTGCCAGCATTAAACCGCCTTTGGGCGACTTTCTCCGCGGCGCTTGTAAAGTCAACGACTTCCCGGGCAAAGGCCAGCAGGCGCTGGGTTTGTGCCACTTCCAGGTAGCGGCTGGCCGCCGCCGATAGTGCGTCCAGGCGGGCCAGTTCGTAGTCGCGCTCGAGGGTTTGGCGGCGCCATTGCCCGACATCCCGGCGCAGAGGGCGCTTGCCACCCATCTCAATGACCTGGCTAAGCGCCAGGGTGGTTTCCATGGCATCGGTCCCCGAGAACTCGCCGCTGCCGGCTATATTCTCGACGTCGAGGGATACTTGCGGGTTGGGGCGAAACCCGGCCTGGAGGGCCCGCGCCTCGGCCGCGCGAATATCGTAGGGATAGATCGCCAATTCGGGGTTGTCACTGAGCACCCGGGCGAAGGCTTCGGATAGCGTCAGTGTCGTAGGGGCGCGGTCAGCGGCGTAGATAAGCCCGGATAAGCTTATCAATGCCCCGCCTATCAATAAGCGCGCTGTCCGGTTTATCAGGCTTCGGCCTGAATCCGGAGTCAAACGGAATAGCATGAACATGAATTACCTCACGTAAAGATTTTTGATAAATCCTGGCGCCGGTGGAGGACCGGAAAGTGAGGTTAGGCTATGGGCGGTCGGAGTATCGCAGCGATGGGGGGAGAGGGGTGGTCAACGGTATAGAGTGGCGTGACCTGGTTGGAAGAGACAGTAGGCAACGCAGGCAACTGCATCGACAGTAGCATATGAGAGCCATGGCAATGACAGGAGTGGCAATGGCCGGGTGGCGTGTTGTGGTCTGATCCCGGTGATGAGTCTGCCGCCTGATTTGAATCATCACCCGCGGAAATATCGACCAATTCATGCGGTTCGTGATCCGAATGGATAGGCGATACATCAGCGGCGATGGATAGTGATTGCACTACCATCAATACCGCAAAAAGTATTAACGCCCAGTTTTTTGCCATTCGGTGATCAAGCGACTTGTGTAGAAAGAAAGCCGAAGTCTACCATAAACCAAGGTTCGATCAACTCGGCCATTGTCCGAGATCGAGTTTCGCCAGTAGTTGTGGCGGCAAATTGTCAGGTATCTCCATCATTGAGTAGCTGTTTCAAACCCCTCGTGGAGGGAAGCGATGAACGGGAAGGTGACATTGTCCTTCTGCGTACAACCTTCCGCGACGAGTTGGTCGAGGACACGTTCAATTCGCTGAAGACTTCGGATCTTGTCACGCACGTTGCCCAGCTTCCGCTCGCTCGGTGCTTTGGTCTCATCGCGATGGGTGCCGTCTTCGAGTTTCAGCAGTTCTCTGATTTCCTCCAGGCTGAATCCCAGCCATCGCGCCCTTCGGATGAATCGAAGCCGTGCCAGCGCGACTTCGTCGTACGGCGGATTCCGCGTAAGGGCTTCTCAGGTTCCGTCATCAGTCCCAGCCGTTGGTAATAGCGAATGGTTTCGACATTCAGGGCTACTGCCCTGGTGACATCCAGCCGATGGCTATACCAGCCAGGATGGCTACCAGCGCGAGGCTTTTACGCATTTGGGTTATTCCACGATGATACCCTGAATCGGCACCTATTTCTGTGGGGTTGGATAGTACCATGAGAGGACTGTGAGTCATGGCGTTTTCAGCCAGTGCGGCTGCGGGGGTTCCATCCAAGCCCAGCGAAGTACTTCGACATACGTAGGGATATGCCCCAAGTTGCCGGTCGATTTCTTGGGGTAAAATTGGTGTAATTTGACCGCCAAACTATGCCATTTTAGGCAATTTTGCGTAATTCAGTGTAGCTCAGAGTGGTGTTGCTAATGAGCTGAAAGTAAGAGAGAAATTACGTTCTTCGAGCCATATAGCGATCAATTTACTCCACCGTTCAGCTTGCCCTGTGCTTGGTCGCTCGTTCAATGGCGACTTTGTGGATTATCAGCCGTTGTTTACTCATCCTTTTGACAGTTTCTAGGAATTCCGCGAGGCTTTCTTCGGCCGCTTTTTTGTTCGGAAAGGGTCCGATGTTCTGACCTGCACGGGTTAAAAAATACCATTCACTGTTAATGGCGTGGATGCGATGTGTTCTAAAGGGTGGAGCCTCCTTCGGGTCATCTTTTCGTTGCTTAGGTGGATCGTTCATAGTCTTTCCAGGGCATAAACCGCAATAAAAGAGCGTTGAAAAAATCATGGGGAGGTTCCTCCCCATGATGGAGTTTTGGTTAACTATCAGTGTCGTGCTTAATGTCGCCTGTGGACGGTGCGTTACCAGCTCTCCTGCCATGCAATAGCGCATAGAGCACTGGGAGTACAAATAGCGTTAGTAACGTAGACGAGATAATCCCGCCGATCACCACTGTTGCCAGCGGACGCTGGACTTCGGCACCTGTACCGGTATTGAGGGCCATAGGCACAAAGCCGAGGCTTGCGACCAGGGCGGTCATCAATACCGGCCGCAGGCGGATCAGGGCTCCTTCGACAATCGCCTTCATCAGGTCGCCCTGTTCGTGCCACAGATCGCGGATAAAGGCGATCATCACCAGGCCGTTGAGCACCGCCACCCCGGAAAGGGCGATAAAGCCCACGCCCGCCGAGATCGACAGGGGCATGTCTCGCAGCCACAGGGACAGGACTCCGCCGGTCAGCGCCAGTGGCACGCCGGTGAAGATGATCAGGGCATCCTTGAGGGAGCCGAAGGCCATCACTAATAGTGCGAGGATGATGGCGAGGGTTACGGGCACCACGATGGCAAGCCGCTGACTGGCGGACTGCAGTTGCTCGAAGGTCCCGCCGTAATCGAGCCAGTATCCGGGGGGTAGGTCCACGTCGTCCGCAATGCGCGCCTGTGCTTCCTCGACAAATCCGCCCAGGTCGCGGTCCCGCACGTTGGCGGTGACCACCACCCGGCGCTTGCCGTTTTCCCGGCTGATCTGGTTGGGCGCCGGAGCCAGCTCCAGCTCGGCCACTTCCGACAGGGGCACATAGCCGCCGTCCGGCAGGGGGACTGGCAGGTCCGCGAGGCTGTCCACATCCCGGCGGATGTCTTCGGGCAGACGCACCACCAACTGGAAGCGGCGGTCGCCTTCGTAAATCAGGCCGGCGTTTTCGCCCCCGACACCGGCTGCCACCAGATCCTGGAGATCATCCACGGTCAGCCCGTAGCGAGATAGCGCCATGCGCTTGGGGTGTACCGACAACATGGGCAGGCCGGTCACCTGTTCGACCCGGGCATCGGCGGCGCCCTCCATGGATTCCACAACGTCGAGGACGTCGTTGGCCGATGCCAACAACTGATCCAGGTCATCGCCGAACACCTTGATGCCGAGGTCGGCGCGTACGCCGGAGATCAGCTCGTTGAAACGCATCTCGATGGGCTGGGTGAACTCATATTTGTTGCCGGGAAGCATTTCCACCGCTGCTGCCATTTCCGCCACTAGTTCATCCTTGGTTTTGTCTGGATCTGGCCATTGGCTGCGGGGCTTCAAGATGACAAAGTTGTCCGCCACGCTGGGGGGCATGGGGTCGGTGGCCACTTCCGGCGTGCCGATCTTGGCGAACACCTTGTCTACCTCCGGAAACGCCTTCAGCCGTTCTTCCAGCTGCGACTGCATCTCGATAGATTGCTCCAGTCCGGTGCCCGGGATGCGCAGGGCATGGAGTGCAATATCCCCTTCATCCAGTTGTGGAATAAATTCCGACCCCAGTGTGGTCGCCAGCCAGAGACAGACCCCCACCAGCGCGGTTGCCCCGCCCAACACCAGCCAGCGGAACCGCATGGCCACCCGCAGCGCAGGCCTGTAGAGCGATTTGGCGCCGCTGATTACCGGGCTTTCCTTTTCGCTGATCTTGCCGCCCATAAAGACCGCCACAGCGGCGGGCACCACGGTGAGTGATAGCACCATGGCCGACAGCAGGGCCATCACCACGGTGGCCGCCATGGGGTGGAACATTTTGCCCTCGACGCCGGTGAGGGAAAAGATCGGCAGGTACACCACAGTAATGATGGCGACACCAAACAGGCTGGGACGAATCACTTCGTTGGTGGCCTCGAACACCAATTGCAGACGTTCCTTGAGGGCCAACTGACCCTGGTGCTGGGCCTGGGACAGGCGCCGGATACAGTTCTCGACGATGATGACGGCGCCGTCGACGATCAGGCCGAAATCCAGCGCTCCCAGACTCATCAAATTGGCGGACACGCCAGACCGCACCATACCGGTGATGGTGGCGAGCATCGAAAGCGGAATGACAGCTGCCGTGATCAAGGCGGCGCGCAGGTTGCCGAGCAAGAGGAACAGCACCACGATCACCAGCAGTGCCCCTTCAAGCAGGTTCTTCTCCACCGTGGCGATGGCCTTGTCCACCAGGGCTGTGCGGTCGTATACCGCCTCCACCTTGACGCCGTTGGGCAGCGAGGGCTGAATGGCGTCCAGTTTCTCGGCCACCGCCTGTGCCACTGCCCGAGAGTTTTCTCCCACCAGCATCATGGCCGTGCCCATCACCGTTTCCCTGCCGTCGCGGGTGGCGGCGCCGGTGCGCAGCTCCTTGCCAATGGCCACTTCAGCTACATCGGCTACCCGGACTGGCGCACCATCCCGGTTGGCAATCACCACCTGTTCAATATCGCCAATGGTGGCCAGCTGCCCGGGCGAGCGCACCAACAGCTGTTGGCCGTTGCGTTCGATATAGCCGGCGCCGCGATTGGTGTTATTGGCCCGCAGGGCGCTGACCAGTTCATCCACCGTGATGCCGAACTCCAGCAACCGTTGGGGCGACGGCGTGACGTGGTACTGCTTGTCGTAGCCGCCAATGGTGTTGACCTCGATGACACCGGGCACCTGGGCCAGCTGGGGTTTGATGATCCAATCCTGGATCTCCCGCAGCGCCGTAGCGTCCAGCGAACTGCCATCCGCTTGAGTGGCGCCGGGCAGGGCTTCTACGGTATACATGAATATCTCGCCAAGACCGGTGGCGATGGGACCCATCTCCGGCTCCAGCCCGGGGGGCAGCGCGCTCTTGATGGCGCCCAATCGCTCATTGATCAGATTGCGGGCGAAATAGATGTCCGTGCCTTCCTCGAACACCACCGTCACCTGGGACAGGCCGTAGCGGGACAGGGACCGGGTATAAGACAGGTTAGGCAGGCCGTACAACGCGGTTTCCACTGGGAAGGTGATGCGCTGCTCCGCTTCCAGGGGCGAATAGCCCGGTGCCTCGGTGTTGATTTGCACCTGGACATTGGTGATATCCGGCACGGCGTCGATGGGCAGGCGCTGAAAACTCCACACGCCCACGCCGACCAGCACCAGAATAAGGGATAACATTAAAAACCGTCGCTCTACCGAGAGACGTAAGATGGCATTGATCATCATAGCCTCCTGGTTAGTGGTCGTGGGATGCGCCGGATTTTTCGATATCGGCCTTGATCAAATAACTGTTTTCCACCACATAGCGATCGCCTGCCTGCAGGCCGCCCAGCACCTCAGTCAGGTTGCCGTCGCTGCGGCCCAGCTCCAGTGGGCGGATCTCGTAGGTGTCATCCACCTGAATAAACACCACGGTCCAGTCCCGGAAGGATTGCAGGGCGCGGTTGTCAACCACCAAGCGGGCCTCCACCGTTTCCACCACGATATCCCCGGCCACCAGCAACCCGGGGGTCAGCAGTCCCTCGGCATTGTCAACTTCAACCCGGGCGAGGGTGTAGGGCGCGTTGCCGGGTGCCGGCAGCAGGTGGCGGATGGTGCCTTCCCGCTCGATGCCGTCAGCCTTCAGTCGGACTTTCTGGCCAATGGCAACCTCGGCCCGTTGGCCGGGGAAGACCTTGAATTCCGCCCACAGAGTGGTCAAATCGGCAATGGCGAATAGGGGTTGCTCCCCGGCCATTTCCCCATTGCTGATCCGACGCTCAATGACGATCCCGTCGATGGGCGTTCGCAGTGCGTAGGTTTGCAGGCTTTCGTTGGATTCCACTTGAGCGAGCACGTCACCACGTTCGATCCGATCGCCCAGATTGACCTTCACCTGGCTGACCACGCCCGGGAAACGGGCGCGGATCCGGGCAATCTGCTGCGGTGCCGTGGTCAGGCTGCCGTAGGTGGTGAGGCTGCGCTCGATGGCACCCGGCCCGGCTGCGGCCGTTGTGATACCCGCTTTTTGGGTGATAGCCGGGGCGATCCGGGTCCGACCCTCGTGAGATTGCCAGTGCCAGCGGTAGTTCTTGCCGTCCATGGCGAGCGTGACCTCCACGTCGAAGGAGTGGGGTTCGGTCACCACGCCATCCCCCAGCCAGTAGTCCCCCCGGTAGGCGAAGTCGAATGTGTCCACTTGCCCGCCCAGGCGGGTGAGCTGGACATTGAGGTCAATATCATCGGTAACGGCGCGGCCATCCCTGGTGACCCAGGCCCGGTATTCCGGGGGGACCCCCTGCTCAAAGATTTGCAGTTCGACGGTGGCGTCGTTCTGTTGCAGCAGTATGCCGCCGTGAGGCCCTTTAGCCTCGGCCTGCGATTCGTCCTGTTGTTCCTCGGCAGCGTGCAAGGGACTGATGGCAAGGTAGCTGGCCACCAGAATCAGACAGAATTGTTTTATCAGTTGCATGGTTTGAATCCTGAATTCGTGGGTTAGCGCGTCGGGGCGCCCGGGACAGTGGCGAGTGGCTGCGCCGTAAGTTGTTCGATCAACGCCTGGTTGAGCAGGGCCGTGGTGGCGGCGTCGACCAGTGCCTGCTGTGCTGAGAGCAGCTCCCGCTGGGCGGCGGTCCATTCCACATAGCTGTAGCGGCCACCTTCGTAGGCCTCGCGGGTCTGAGTGAGTGCCTCGGTTAGGTCGGGAAGCATTTGGCCGCGGATTTGCTCAACAGTCTCGATGTTTTGTTGCCGCAAGTGGTAGGCGTCGAACAGGCGCGAATGGAGGCGCAGCAGGGTATCCTCCCTGCGGAATCGGACCTCATCCCGCGCCGCCAGAGCGGCCTGCACCTCGCCGCGATTACGCCGTCCGGAGAAGAGCGGTACTGAGAAACCAGCGGTCAAGGCGGTGTCATCCGTCTCTTCGAAGCGCCGGACGCCCACCTGCCAACGGATGTCGCTCTCGGACTGGCTGCGGGCCAGCTGAATCTCCGCTTCACGGATACGCTGTTCGCTGGCGTAGATTTGAATGGCCGGGCTGTCACTGACCCGCTGGTACAGGGCATCGAAGTCGTCGGAGGAGTCGAACTGGAACAGATCGCCTTCCAGAATCTGAAAGTCCGGGCTGGTATCGCCCCACAGGGAAGCCAGAGCCATTTTCCGGCTCTCGTATGCGGCTCGCAGACGGGACTGCTGAATACGACTCCGGGTGAGCGCGGCCTTGGCGCGCATGACCTCGGCCTGGGGAGTCGCCCCCCGGTCGGCACGTCGGGTGACGATCTCGTGGGTGGCCTCGGCCAGCGCCACGGCTTCAGCGGCCAGTTCGATTTTTTCCTGCAGGGCCAGGGTGGCGACAAAGCGCTGGGTCACCTGTCCCAAGAGATCCAGGGTCTCGGCCCGGCGCTCGGCCTCGACCCGCCCGTATAGTGAGTCAACTACGCTGACGCGGGCCTGACGCTTGCCGCCAAGTTCGAGGACCGATGACAAGGACAGGGTGTACTCCGCCCCGTCGACCCCTCGCAGATTGTCGCTGCCGAGGAAGTTTTCCACTTCCAGGCCGGCCTCCAGGGCAGGATTTTGATCTGCCGTAACGCGGCGACCCTCAAGGCCCTGAAGGCGAAAATCGAAGACCTGGAGGCCGGGGTTTTGTGCCATGGCCCGCGAGAGAGCTTTGGACAGAGTGAGCGGTTTCTCCCCGGCGTGTGCAAGGGCGGAACCGAATGCCAGCGCTAGAAGGCAAAAGGCATGGATAATAGAGTGGCACGGCATTGCGCGCCGCCCATTTTTCATGGGCATTCTGAAAAGCATGGGACTGCTCCTACAAAAGTCTAAATGACGGTTATTCCCCGGATGGGGAAGGTGCTCGTAGGGTCAGGCAATAGGAGGGCGGAACAGGGGGGATTGAACCCCGGTGGTGAAGTTGGCTTGGTAGTCGGACAGTACTATTCCCGCAGTCACGCCGGAAATGGCTGTGAGGGTCCCCCTCAACACCAAGTGGAGGTCGCCATGGCTGTGATGACTGTGGTCGGATGAATGACTTGGGTTGTCGGGAGACGACTTGGTTGCCTGATTATCGCTGTCAAAATCCGCTGATTCGTGTGAATGCGCATCATAATGTGGCATTGCGGGGTTGTGCGGCTGTGCCTCATAGGCAATAGACGCCACTGACTGCAAAGCAATCAACAGCGTCATTGCGACTATGAAACAGCGTTTAATCATGCAAGTGGTCCCGGAATTTGATCGTGAGCCTAGCAGAAAGGCAACCACATGGAAACGACTGGACCCCCATGGCGTTACGTGAGGCAGTAGTGCGCTGGCCTGAGCAAATCAAGTGGAGGCGATAATTAAATTGCGTCATCAATATCCCCATAGATAGATTGATACCGCTATAGCGGATAGCCACAGACTGATAATGACGCCTGCCGCGACCGGGCTGATCGGCGTTGGGTGGTAGAGTCTAGCGCGTTCGCGGTTGTCTTGAATAACAAGCTTTGGAGTCATTTTTAGTACCAGCCAGATGCCCGCCGGAACGATCAATAAGTCATCCAGGTAACCAATGACCGGGATGAAGTCTGGAATGAGGTCGATAGGTGAAAAAGCATAGGCACCGACGACGAAGGCCAGTATTTTGGTGTGCAGAGGGGTGCGAGAGTCCCGCGCAACCAGCCACACCGTATACATGTCCTGCCTGATAAGTCTGGCCCATCGTTTCAGGTGCGTTCGCAATGTCTTCACCGGTATTTCGGAATTAATCGTTAAATGACCTATTTCAAATACGATCGGAGTATGCCGATGACATCATCGAGTTCCTGCTGACGCTGTGCCTGAGAAATGTCCTCGGCACCCAGGTGTTCACGCAGATGACCTTCGAGCACTTCGGTCATCAGGCCATTGATAGCACCGCGTATGCCCGCTATCTGTTGCAGTATGGCGGTGCAATCCTTGCCCTGATCCAGGGCTTTTTCAATGGCTTCAGCCTGCCCCTTAATGCGTCGAACCCGGGTTAAGAGCTTTTTTTGATCCCTGTTTGTGTGTGCCATGATCATTATTCTCTAGTGTAAAAAAGTATACTGGGGTATAGTATATATGACGACGCATTGAGGTACTAGTCTTTTGGAAAAAATTGACAACACCATTCCTTGGCAGCATTCCCATATTTTTGATGACGGCAATCCGTTAGCGGAACGAAACACCCGGTGGGCGGTTTGGCTCACCGCAATTACCATGGTGGTGGAAATCGCCGGGGGATGGATTTACAACTCCATGGCGCTATTGGCCGATGGTTGGCACATGAGTTCCCATGCCATGGCGTTGGGTTTGTCGGTCCTGGCTTACGGCGCAGCACGGCGTTTGGCCCATAGCAAACGCTTCGCCTTCGGCACCTGGAAAATTGAAGTCCTGGGCGGTTACACCAGTGCGATTTTGTTGGTCGGAGTCGCCGGGTTGATGTTGTTTCAATCCGTTGAACGCTTGCTGGCACCGAGCCCCATTCACTATGACCAGGCGATCCTGATTGCCATACTAGGATTGTTGGTCAATCTCGCCTGTGCCTGGTTATTGAAAGATGGCCATGCTCATCACCATGACACGGACAGCCACGACAGCCATCACCATCACCACGACCTCAATTTGCGTTCTGCCTATCTGCATGTCATGACCGATGCGGCAACCTCGCTATTGGCAATCGTCGCCTTGTTTGGGGGCAAGTGGTGGGGGGCCAGTTGGCTGGACCCGGTAATGGGTATTGTGGGTGCAGGCCTGGTTTCTGCCTGGGCCTACGGGCTTTTGCGAGATACCGGGCGCGTGCTTCTGGATGCAGAAATGGATGCGCCTGTGGTGGCGGAGATACACCATGCCATCAAGTCGGCGCCGGTAGACGCGGCAATATCGGATTTGCATGTCTGGCGCGTGGGCAAGGGACGCTACGCGTGCATCTTGTCGCTCGTGGTGGATGAAACCGTAGCGCCTGACGATATCAAACGGTATTTAGGCGTATACAAAGAGCTTGCTCATGTGACCGTGGAGTTGAATCAAGTCAGAGGGTAGCCAGCCGGAATCATCCTGATCTTTGATGCGCCGCCAAATCTTCGATGATTGCATCGTGAGTAGATAGGGATGCATGAGCGTTTTCGAGATGCGGATCTGCTGCTGCCATCATTGAGTAACTGTCTCAAACCCCTCGTGGAGCGAAGCGATCAGCGGGCAGCTGACATTGTCCTTCTGGGTGCAGCATTCCTCGACGAGTTGGTCGAGCACACCTTCAATTTGCTGAAGACTTCGGATCTTGTCTCGCACATTGCCCAGCTTGCGCCCACCCAGCGCTTTGGCTTCGTCGCAATGGGTGCCGTCTTCGAGTTTCAGCAGTTCTCCGATTTCCTCCAGACTGAATCCCAGCCATCGCGCCCTGCGGATGAATCGAAGCCGTGCCAGCGCGTCGTCGTTATAGCGGCGAATCCCGCCTAAGGGCTTCTCAGGCTCTGTCATCAGCCCCAGCCGCTGGTAATAGCGAATGGTTTCGACGTTTATCTCTGCCGCATTGGCCAGACTGCCGATGGTCATGGATGTGTTTTGAGAACCGGACACGCTGTTTGACTCCGTAGTCGACTACGGAGGTAAGCTTGCCACAGTGGTGAATGAAACAACAGGAGATTTGTCCATGCCTGCATCCAAATCAGGACGCGGTTCGTTGCTTGTCGGGGGTGTCGCAGCCTTGGTGGCCTCTGCCTGTTGCCTGGGACCGTTGGTGTTGGTGGTGCTGGGTTTTTCCGGCGCCTGGATCGGTAATTTAACCGCATTGGAACCCTACCGTCCCTGGTTTCTGGGCGCTGCCCTGGTGGCCATGGTGTTGGCCTGGCGCCAGATATACCGGCCGACCAGGGCTTGTGAACCCGGCGATGTGTGCGCTGCACCCAGGGTGCATGGCGCTTACAGAGCCGCCTTCTGGTTCGTAGCGTTGCTGATCGCCATCGCCGCGGTGTTCCCCTATGTCCTACCCCTGTTTTACTGAGAGGTCCGCAACATGAAAAAGTCCTTGCTAGTGAGTTTCACATTCGTCATCAGTCTGCCTCTCTGGGCCGCCGAACAGACCATTACCTTGGGTGTGCCCGGCATGACCTGTTCCGCCTGCCCGATCACCGTAAAGACTACGCTCAAGCGGGTCGAGGGTGTCAGGCAAGTCGATGTCAGCTTCGAGCAGCGCGAAGCCAGGGTCACCTTCGAGGACACGCAAACCTCCGTTACAGAGTTGACGGAGGCCACGGCCAATGCCGGTTATCCATCTACCCTCAAACAAAGCTCGGCAGGTCAGAAGTAATGAGATTGTAGGGTAATTTTCGGATAGGAAACTGTCATGAGTGGAGCGCAAGCGATTCACATTGCTGTCATCGGTACCGGCGGTGCCGCCATGGCCGCGGCATTGAAAGCGACGGAACGCGGCGCCCGGGTAACCGTGATCGAGCGAGACACCATTGGTGGCACCTGCGTGAATACCGGATGCGTACCGTCGAAGACCATGATCCGAGCGGCGCATATCGCTCACCTTCGACGCAATAGCCCCTTTGACGATGGGCTCGGCGCCCGGGCACCGACTGTCGATCGTGGCAAATTGCTGGAACAACAGCAGGGATTGGTGGAAGCGCTACGCGAGGCTAAATATGCCCGTATTCTACGTGACAACCCGGCCATTACCCTGATCCAGGGAACAGCGCAATTCGTGGCGGCCAATACGCTTTCCGTCACCACCCCGGAGGGCGGAGTGCGGCGAATCGAATTTGATCGGGCTTTTATCGGCACGGGTGCGCGACCGGCGATTCCAGCCATTCCGGGGTTGGCCGATACGCCGTACCTGACTTCCACCTCCGCCTTGTCGCTTCCCGTCATTCCGAAGCATCTGTTGGTGGTCGGGGGGTCGGCGGTGGCATTGGAGTTCGCCCAGGCCTTTGCGCGGCTGGGTAGTCAGGTAACCATTCTGGCTCGGAGCCGGTTGCTATCCCGCGAGGATCCATCCATAGGCGATGCCATCCGGAAGGCGTTTGAGCGGGAAGGCATTCGGGTATTGCTGCGAACTCAGGCCAGCCGGGTCGATTACGCGGATGGCGAGTTCGTACTGGACACCGATGCCGGGGAATTGCGCGCAGAGCAGCTGTTGATCGCCACCGGGCGCACACCCAATACCGAACAGCTGAACCTGGAACACATCGGCGTAAAGACAGTGCGTGGCGCGATTCAGGTGGATGAGCGCATGCAAACCAACGTGCCGGGTATCTATGCGGCGGGCGATTGCACCGACCAACCGCAGTTCGTCTATGTGGCCGCCGCCGGAGGTAGCCGAGCCGGGGTCAACATGACCGGCGGCGAGGCCATGCTCGATCTCAGTGCCATGCCGGTAGTGATTTTTACCGATCCGCAGGTGGCGACCGTTGGCCTGACGGAAGAGCGGGCGACCACGCAGGGCTTACGGGTCGATACTCGCGTACTCAGTTTGGACAGTGTGCCGCGCGCCTTGGTGAATTTCGACACCCATGGCTTTATCAAGGTGGTGGCCGAGCGGGATTCAGGCCAACTGTTGGGCGTGCAGGCGGTTGCCGCCGAGGCTGGAGAGCTGATCCAGACGGTGGTCATGGCGATGCGGGCCAATATGACCGTGCAGGAATTGGCTGACGAACTGTTCCCCTACCTGACCATGGTGGAAGGGCTCAAGCTCTGCGCCCAGACCTTTACACGAGATGTGACTCAATTGTCCTGTTGTGCCGGGTAAGGCTGCATTCCCGGCTCAGTCGACATGCTTGAACAGGCGCGGCAGCCAGCGCAGATACGCCACCATGCCGAACAGCTCGACCAGGGATTGGAAAACAATGACAACGACGGCGGCCCGCCAGGGCTCCGGCAGTGACAGCGCCAGCGGTAGCATAACGAAGGAGTTGCGGGTACCAAAGCTGAACGTGAGGGTGCGGCCGATAGTGGGTGTGAACCTGAATAGCTCACTGAGCCCCTTGCCGATAATGGCGGCGGCAACCAAGTAAAGTACAAAGACCAGGAGCGCAGACCACAGCAGGGCACCATTGTCGATCACCAGGCTGACCTGAGAGCCGGCAATCAGAAACACCACCAGTGCCAGCAGTGGCACGGGCAGCCACCCAAGTCAGTGCACCAGTGTTTGCGCTCGCTGGTGCTTTTCCGTCAACCGTTCGGTTAACCAGGCCAGGATCAGCGGGGTGACAATCAATCCGAAGAATGCTGGCAGCAAGTGGCTGCCAACCGCCAGTTCAATGGCGATAGAGCCCATAAAGAGCCAGATATAAACGGGTAGCAAAATGAGCTGGACCAGCAAGAGGATCGGCGCGGCCGCGATGGCCCGGGCGCCGTCTCCACCGCCGAGATGGGTAAAACTGATAAACCAGTCGGTACAGGGCACCAGCAATACCAGCAGCACACCGAGACGAATCGCGGGATCATCCGGTAACAGCCACAACAGAAGACCAATAACCACTGGCACCAAGATAAAATTCCCCGTTAGCACCGCGGCCAGAAAGCGGCGATCACGAAATGCCGATGTGAGATGTATCAGTGGCACTTGGGTAAAGGTGGTATACAGGAGAACGCCCAGAGCGGGCCAGAGCAATAGCTCCCAATCTCGGGTCTGTTCTGGTGAGACCGCGCCGATGGCCATGCCGGCCAGGATGGTTGCCAGATAAAGCCAGACTTGATAGCGCTCCAGTCGTTCGCGCATTTAAAGCTGTTCCTGCTGTTTTTCTAGGGCACGATAATATCACTGGTGCGCAATGAACTCCCGGCACTCGTCCTGAGAATTTCGGCAGGCTCATCGAGGAGGACTGGAATCTCTTTAGGCGGTGTCGGGAGAGATACAGTAGAATCGTCATTGCCAATATTTGCCCTTTTTTGCCGGCAGTAGAGGGGATGGGCGTCTCCACAGGGTTGGTGGTTTTTTTACCCGGTTTGGCTGGTTCTGACCCTGTTGAGCGGGGCTATCAGTAAAAAAATGAAATTATTTTTAAGGAATTTTTGAGCATGGTATTTTTCATGGTATTATCGACCAGAAGGAAAATAAGTCATTGATAATAAAGCCTAAAAATGGCTTATTGATAATAGAGTGGGAGTAGGCCCGCAGTGCAAAGCGATGACCGCCAGCCTTGGTCAGGTCGCCGCCGGCTAAGCTGAGACTCAGGATGACCTTACAAGGATGCGAACATGTTGCCATTGGCAGCTGGCAAGGAGGTCAGCTCGGGTATCGGCGCGCCGCCGCTCGGAGTGCATCCTCCTTTATCGACTCGTTGAGGAATAATTCAGCTATAGTTGAAATTTAATAGAGGAGTCCGACGTGTCAAAATTTTTCCCCCAACATCTTATAGCATTTACAATTGCCGTTTTGTTGATGGCAACATTTTCGTTCAGTGCGTTTGCAGAAAACCCGCAATGTTATAAAAAGATCGAAGGGATTTCACTTGATCAAAGCGTTGGCGACATTACAAATAAGTTGCAGCAATTGGGGCTGCAAGACATTACCTGCAAACAAAGATCAAAGATGCCTTGTGCCGCCAGAAAAGAACAAATGCTGACTTATGCCACGAACGATCAAGGTTCTCTGCATAAGGTCGGTGATAAACTGGCGAGACTGACATTTGATAATACGGGAAAGCCAAGAAGCTTTGCGTATGAATATTATACTGACGGCCCTTCGACGCTCCAGGCACATGATGAAAACAGAAGCTGGGAAGGCTGGACATATAAGGACACGATCGAATCGCGCATCAATCAATATTGCACTGGCTCCACACCAGAGGGCGTCAGAGTTGGTTGTAAATACGGCAGCGCACTTACCATTAATGTTATATACGGCGAACCACGCGATAAAGATTGCTCGTATAAGTTCAACGTCATGTTCAGTGCTGTGAGAGGAAAGCCGGAAGCCCCGACAAATCATAAAATTATCGAGACGATAACGCTCAATAAATAAGGATTATTTTGGTGCATTATCTTAAAGATTTTTATGTACGTTCTTACTGCTAAGCCCGTTTACAGTTGCCTATGCGGGTGTTCTGAGTGAGCAGGATGCGGAGACTGGCTTGCTGCCAGAACTGATCTGTTCTCGTTAGCAGAGGAAATAAAGGAAAAGGATTTGGATTCATTTTTTTAATTTCGATCGGTGCTGACAGGCAATACTCGTCCTGTCTAACAACAGCAGGAGAAACGTTTAAAAGCCCAGCATCTTCGCTGGGCTTTTCTTTTCCTGACCTCGCAATAAGCTGACATGCGCAGGTAAGGAATATTTACCCTTCCTGTTACCAGTACTCTCATATTGATTTTGAAAAAGTATTTCCAAGTCAATTGACTGTACTATTACAGTATGCTAGGCTGCATTTAAGCACTGTAAAAATACAGTATGCGTGCTGCTTAGGAGGTAATTATGATCGCTCAAGCCGAACAACTGCTGCAACGAGGTTCCAGTGTCACGCGTTCACTGCTGCCAGCGATTTTCAATATCTTCAGCCAATGGCGTCTGACCGGTGCCCAGCAGATGACACTGTTGGGACTCAGTAATGAGAAGACCCTTTATAACTGGAAGAGCCAACCCGAGAAGGCCAAGCTGACACGAGACCTGTTGGAACGGACCAGCTACATTTTGGGGATCTACAAGTCCCTGCAAATCCTGTTGCCCGACCAGGCGCTGGCCGACAAGTGGTTGGCCACTCCTAACGACAATCCGCTGTTCAATGGCACCGCACCGCTGGATCGGTTACTGGCGGGCCATGTGGTCGATCTGGCGGTGGTCAGAAATTTCCTTGATGCGGAGCGGGGTGGCTGGTGATCGCAATCGATACGCTACCCAGTAGCGAGGTCAATGAACCGGTCTATCGGGTCATACTGGCGCGCTACCCGCAGATCCATCTGTTTGAGCGTGTCTCCAATCCACAGGATTGGGAGGTACTCTACGCCGTCGAATCCCTGACCAACCCCCGATTGCGCGATGAAGTCGGCGATATTCGACTTGTGCCGCCGGAAGACCGCGTCTATGGCGATGGTGCCTCCTGGATCATGGCCACCTTCACCCACACACCGGCCGATAGCCGCGGTGGGCGCTTCAACCGGGACTTCGGTATCTATTACTGCGCTGCCGATGAGGCAGTCGCCATTTCTGAATCGTCCTTCCACCGGGCGCGCTTTCTGCGGGAATCCCAAATCCACAAGACCACCCAGGAAATGCGCGTGATTCGCGCACAGTTGGGACCGACAACTCTTCACGATGTGCGGCACCTGGCCGGACACGCTATTTACCATCCCGATGACTACGCTGAAGCCCAGCAGCTCGGTTACGCGTTACGCAATGCCAAAAGCTTTGGTGTTCACTACCAAAGCGTGAGAACGAAAGGGGAGTGCTACGGCGTGATGCGTGCCCGAGTGCTGTCCGATGCGATCCACTGGCGCTATCTGCGCTACCACTATGACCAGGGGGCAATCGTTGACGTTGAATCCCTCGATGGCAATAGTGGCGGCCGTGGCAGGAGGTGATGGTAATGTATAAAGAGCTGCTGTGGATCTTCACCCAACTCCCGGACGATTACATCGTCCTCGATACTGAAACCACTGGCCTTCCTGACGAAAACGGCCTGCCGGATATCGTGACACTTGGCCTCACCGTAGTGAGACATCGAGAGATAGCGGCATCCCTCGAATTTAAAATACGGCCACAAAAACATATTTCAGAAGAAGCACAGTCGATACACGGCATTACCAACGAACAGGCCGCTGAATTCGAATCCTTCGGCGCCCAGTGGGACCAGATCGCCGAATACCTGAAGGATCAACTTATCGTGATTCACAATGCCAGTTTTGACTGGCCAATCCTGCTGGATCACGTTGCCCGATACGGTTTGCCAATGCCGCCAATTCAAGGTGTATTTTGCAGCCAGAAAGCAGCCATTCCCTGGGCGCAGGCATTGAATCTCCCATGCAGCCAGAGGGGGCCGTCGTTAGATACGTTGACGGAAGCGCTTGATGTTGAGGACCAAAGAGTCAAGATCAATGGAATTCATGGGGCGGAGATTGATAGTCAGCAGGCAGCTCAAGTGACAGAGGTAATGAGACGCAATGGAAATATAGATTAGGTTTAAACCTTGAGTCATGATTGATGAAAATAGATCAATGTGTCCGGTAACGACCTATTGCAGACATCAAGCTTTGGAGAGTGTGGGGTTATTGGAATAAATTGTAAGTAAAATATCAATCCGGCGACTGTAGATTAAGATACAACGGTACTTCACACAATATTTCAAATTATTAAGATATATGGTCGATAGACCGATATATAAATGTTAGCGACCGTTATAGGCCACTTTCTGCAATGCTGGCAATGGAAGCAGCTTCGCCCGCAGAACGGACGTTAGAATGGATCGAAACGGGCTCACTATCGTTCCGAATTGGTGATTGACGGTCACTGGTATCAGCGAGCTCTGTGGTTCAGTATGAAACCTTAGGTTCAATCGGACGTCCGAATCCAAAGATAGAATTTAAGTAAGTAAGAGTGTCTAGGCAAAAGTGGGCTGAATTAAGTCGGCCTTTCATGAATTTCCGTTTCTTGAAGGTTAGGTTAGCGCAGTATCGTATGATAAAAACCATTACCTCACTAACACGCCGGCTTGCCAATAGCCTCTATAGCATCGTGTTTTGGCTGGAAAGCAAAGACCGCTCCACCGACATGCAATCGAAGTTCGTGGACCTCGCGCCAATTGATGAAGCAGACAAGGCTGGCGTATATTCCGAAGCGATTCTGTTTGCGACGAACAATGCGAAGGTCTCCAACATTGCCCTAACGGGTCCCTATGGGTCGGGAAAGAGCAGCATCATCCAATCCTTTTTGAAAAAGTATCGGCGGCCTGCACTCCATATCTCTCTCGCTGCGTTCGTTCCCGAGGCCGATACGGGGGACGGGAAGGTGAGCCGTCAAGAGATTGAGAGAAGTATCCTGCAGCAGATGCTGTACGGTGCTGATGCAAACAAACTTCCGCTGTCGCGGTTCAAAAGAATTCAGTCGCCCGGTGTTTGGTCGATCTTTAAATCTCTTTACATAATGCTTGGAATTCTCGCGCTTTGGTACGTGTTTCATCTGCGAGAAGACATCATCAGCGGCACTTTTTTCTTTCCGCTATCGCCCAGCAATTGGCTCAATCTGGGGATCTTGGTGCTCGCGTCAACATTCCTCTGGGTGACACTGCATCACTTTTATGTCGCGAGCTTTGGCCTTTCACTCAAGAGCATCTCGTTAAAGGACGTTGAGATAAAGCCTGCATATGATGACCAGGCGTCCATACTGAACCGGCACCTGGACGAAATAGTCTACTTCTTCCAATCAACTGCTTACGATCTTGTAATCATTGAGGATCTAGATCGATTCAACAACCCCGAGATTTTCGTCACACTGCGTGAAATTAATAGCCTCGTGAACGAGAACGCTGGCGTGAAACGCACCATCAAATTCCTCTACGCCCTGCGCGACGACATGTTTGTCAACACCGATCGAACCAAGTTCTTCGAATTCATCATTCCCGTCATACCGATCATCAACACATCGAATTCGATCGACATGGTATTAAGGCAAGGAAGGAGACTTGAGCTCGACGGGCGCCTTGATCCGCAGTTTCTGAGAGAGGTGTCACGATACCTGAACGACCTGAGGTTGATTCAGAACATCTTTAATGAATACGCCATTTATGTGGCTAATTTGGAAACTGATGGAGAGAATCTGCTCGACGCCAACAAGCTCCTTGCGATCCTGATCTATAAAAACGTCTATCCAAGGGACTTTGAGCAACTGCACCGCGGCGCGGGGACTCTCGCTGAAATATTGAATCGCCAAGACGAGCTCATTGGGCATGGTGAGGCCACGTATAGGACAGAAATCGCGGAACTCGAAAAGCGGCTTGAAGTTGCCGAGCGACAGACGCCTTCGGACCTGAGAGAGTTGCGGCAAATCTACGCTATGGCTCTGATTGAGAAGCTTTCAGAGAATGTTGTCTACGTCAGTCTTGATCGGCAAACATGGATCACGTTTCCCCAACTGGCCAGCCACGATGTGTTCGAGCAACTGATTGGGGCTTCACATCTATTCCACCGAAACATCCGTAATCAACAACAGCAGGTCGATGTTTCAAAATTGCAAAGCGAGGTGGATTCTCAGAAATCCTACCAGCAACGCAAGGAGGAGATCGAAAGTAAGGCGGCTGCTAATAAGAACAAGAGCTTGCGCCAAATACGCGACCTAAGATCAAAGATCGCAGCGCTTCGCACGACTAAGCTCAACGAGCTGTTGCGATTGAACGCCGACCGCGTGCAGGATCTTTTTGGGAACTTTGAGGAAGACGGAGAGCTTGCCCGTTTTCTGATTCTGGAAGGCCATCTCGACGATACCTACTACCAATACACTTCACTCTTTCACTCGGGCCGATTGTCGCCCAGTGACAATAAGTTTCTGATCCAGATACGGGCATTCGTCACGCCTGAACCGGGTTTTCCGATCGACAATCCAAAAGAGGTTATCGCAGCGATGCGAGATGAAGACTTCCGGCAAAGCTATGTCTTGAACGTCAAGCTTGTCGATTGTCTTCTGAGTGACCGGAGCAGTTACATCGATCAAACGCAGAAGCTTTTCGAGTTTCTCTCGTCCGAATTTGAGAGCTGCGAGGACTTTTTCGATGTCTATTACACCAGTGGCCGCGATGTAGTAGGACTTCTTTCGGGACTAGTCAAAGCTTGCAAAAGTCTAGTCCCAACTGTCATTGCCAGTCCTAACGATATCTCCCATGTCACCCAACTGGTCGTGAACCTACCGGAAACCTTGCTCAAAACGCTCGCACGGGATTTTGAAGAGTTACCGGAATTTGTTTCGGCGAACCTTTCTGAGATTCTGGTGAATTTGCCTGAACTAGCACCAGAACGCCTCGGATGTCTTGACTTTGAGGTCAAAGATTTTGCTTCCATCAAAGAACACTCTGAAATTGTAAGCTTCATGTTCGAGGAAGGGCTTTTCGAACTCACGATCACGAACCTGGAATACGTCTACCAAACAATTTTTGGAGAGAACGATCTCGAGCCAATGCGCGAGAGAAACTTCACTGCCATACGTTCGACAAATAACGAAGCCTTGATGAAGCGGGTCGAACGTGATTTCGATCGCTATGTTAGCAATGTACTTTTGGAGCTTGAAGAAAATTCTAAAGAGGATGCTTCAGCTATCCTTGCTGTGATTTGCCACGATACGCTTGATCAAGATGACCTTCGGGAGTTCCTTGAACGGCAGACGACTCTGCTGCCAACTTTGGAAGATGTGCCTGAGAGGTTGCACTCGATGCTGTTCCAGTTAGGTAAGATCGAACCAACTTGGATGAACTGTCTTGATTTTATGGAAGGTGAAGGGTTCGAGGAGGAGGGCCTAGTTGGCTATCTTGATCGAGATGTTGTCCGTGCGACTATCCTGAAACATCCCATACCAAGCGGCCCGGATTCAATTAAGCTGCGTCGACTCCTCTTCAATGCGGGCGCGCTGTCTGATGACACTTACCGAGAATATGTTCATGCCCTGCCGAGTTCGTTCACTAAACCACCCGAAGGATTCGACCCAACCAAGCTTCAAATCCTGATAGATGAAGGAAAAATCACATTCACTGAGGAGAGCCTTGACGCGTTCGCTGACAACAGGGAACTGCAGGTAAAATTCGTCGCGGCCAACATCGTCATATATTTGGCGGATCCAGAGAAGTTTGGACTTGACGATAACTTCCGAGAGGAGCTTCTTCAATCTGAAATTGATAATGTAGCCAAGTTCGGGATAGTCGAATTGATGGACCTGGGAGCACTTGTGGGTCTTCCTGAGCGAGCAGCACTTGTCGGCCCAATTATTAACAATACCGGCGCCAGCATCTCCAACCTTGATGGGAGTATTGCGCAATCCTTGGTAATCCACTCTAGGCCCATAGCGACACAAATTTCACTTTTTAACAAGTGTCATTCATTTATGACGGATGACGAAGTGCGGGATGTCTTGGCTAATCTACCGAAACCATTTTGTGAAATAAAAATTGGGTATCAAAAGCCGAAGCTGCAGAACACCCCCGTGAATCAGGATTTGGTCAGATGGCTTAAATCAAGAAAAATTATTTCTTCATGGAGTGAGGGCGGAATCTTTACTGACGATATAAAAGTGAATCTCTATAGACGCTGATTAACGGCTTCGAAAATTCCTCACGCTCGGTGTCAGCAGTACTCCGCCTGGAACGCAAACCCCTGAAGATTTGGGGGCAGTTCTTTGGTTTTGGATTAACTGAATGTCTGCTAATGGCCCTGAGCAGACAATGAGAATCAGGCTTCAAAAAACCACCCCACCCACCGAATAGATTTCCCATCGTCTACCGCCTCTAATTCTCGCACTATGCCCCGTACCAAAACACGGGAGCAGCAGTGCCATGAAGCACCAATCTGACCATCGACTTTTCTGATTCCAGGCTTGTCTGTCACGACGGTGGCATTGCCAGATCGTTTGGCAGCACCACTTGGCATTCACAGCCGGTTTGCACTAATCACTTAATCCATATCTGCTTGGCATTAACAAATTCTTTAATACCTTGCGGCCCCAGCTCACGGCCATAACCGGAACCTTTAATCCCGCCACTGGGCAGTCGTGGATCGGTTTTAACAATGCCATTAATGGCGACCTGACCGGAGTCGATTTGCAAAGCCAGTGATTTTGCCAGCGAGGCATTTTCTGTCCAGATTCCGGCACCCAGGCCATATTCCGTGTCATTGGCCATTTCAAGTGCATGATCAACATCATCTGCTTTGATGATCACCATCACCGGTCCAAAGGTTTCCTCCCGAAAGGCGCACATGGTGGGTGTCACATTTGTCAGTAATGTCACCGGGTAGAAGAATCCATCACCTTCCGGCAGGTGACCACCCAACCGACATTTGGCACCGGCGGCAATCGTCTCTTCGACCTGGCGGTGTAAATTCAGTTGTAAATCCTCACGGGCAATTGGACCGATATCCGTGTCGGCCTGCAGGGGGTCGCCAAGCCGTAACTTGCCAAGTCGCTGTTCGACCAGTTCGATAAAATGATCATGGACATCCGTCTCAACGATTACCCGTTTGGCAGCGATGCAGGACTGGCCGGCATTAATGATCCGCGACAGGCAAATAATATCCGCCGCCTGTTCGAGATGGGCATCGTTTAATACCAGTACTGGATCCGAACCGCCGAGTTCCAATACACAGGGCTTAACTTCACTGCCTGCTATGGCCGCAACTTTTTTGCCTGCGTTGTTGGAGCCCGTAAACGACACGGCTGCTATGCGTGGATCGCGAATTGCCAGTTCCACTTCCGGTGTTTCCAGTGGCAGGTTGACCATAATATTATCCGGCGCACCGGCCTTTAAAAATGCGTTGGCAATCGCCTGGGCAGACTGCGGTACATGCGGGTCATGTTTCATCACGCAGGTATTGCCCGCCATCAGTGCGGGCGCCAAATAGCGAAAGGCCAGCCATAACGGCGCGTTCCACGGCAAAATACCCAGCAGGGTGCCGAGTGGCTGATAGGTCACATAACTCAGGCTGGCATCGGATGGCAGGGTCTCGTCGGCCAGATAGGCCTCGGCATGGTCGGCGTAATACTCGGCACAGGTCGCGGCTTTTTCGACTTCCGGCACACCTTCTTTGATGGGTTTGCCCATTTCCAGTGCCATTAATTCGGCAATGTCCTGTTTTTCGGCACGCAATTGTTTGGCCACGGCTTGCAGCACTTTGGCGCGCTCGGCAAAGCTTGTGGTGCGCCACCTGGTAAAGGCGGCGCTTGCATCGCCAATGCGGGCGTACATTTGATTTTTATCAAGCGAGGGAAAACCTTCGAGCTCTTGTCCGTTATAGGGATTGGTCGCTACTAGCATAATGTCCTCAGGATGGGTGTTTGGCGGTGGTTTTTTTAACGTCTGTGGTGGCTTCGTTATGACGCGCGCTATCCAGACTCAGTAATTTTTTACTACTGTTTGTCGGTTTGACGCTAAAATCCCGATCCATTGTGAAGAAAGACTCGCAGCCATCTTCAGTAATGTAGATGGTGTCAGAAATACCGCAGGTTTTATCGCCATCGACACCCCACATCCAGGGGATGATATGGAAGGTCATGCCGGGTTTGAGTACTGCGGATTCACCTTGCTTAAGGCTGACGATATAGCCCTCATCCCAACTGGGTGGAAAAGCGATACCAATCGAATAACCTGAGCGGGTGACCAGC
>Ga0207881_1000028_pt1 | contig 118618 bp, 124 predicted proteins | sample MalvirmetagMSP97_FD_184227 | JGI IMG/M metagenome (GOLD analysis project Ga0207881, IMG submission 184227) | Marine viral communities from the Deep Pacific Ocean - MSP-97 (SPAdes) | ecosystem: Environmental > Aquatic > Marine > Oceanic | place: Pacific Ocean | collected 2011-05-03 | reverse complement strand
CCACGTGCGCCGTGTTGATCGTGATGCCGCGCGCCTTTTCTTCCGGCGCCGCGTCGATGTCCGCATAGGCCATCGCCTTGGCTCCACCGGCCTTGGCCAGCGTCATCGTGATCGCCGCCGTCAGCGTCGTCTTGCCATGGTCAACGTGACCAATCGTGCCGATGTTGCAGTGCGGCTTGGTGCGTTCAAACTTTTCCTTGGCCATTCTCTTCTCTCCGTCCCCTGAACAGGGGGCTCGTCCTTGGGGTTTCAGGGCCCCCGGCGGACCGGGGTCCGCCGAAAGCAGGGGTTGGGGTTTAGGCGTACTTCTTGATCACTTCGTCGGCGACGTGTTGTGGCACCGGCTCATAGTGGTCGTACTGCATGGTGAACTGGGCGCGGCCCTGTGACATGCCCCGCAGGGTGTTCACATAGCCGAACATGTTGGCCAGCGGCACGAAGGCGTTCACGACGGTGGCGTTGCCGCGCATGTCCTGACCCTGGATCATGCCGCGACGACCGTTCAGGTCGCCGATGACCGAGCCCAGGTATTCCTCGGGGGTCACCACCTCGACGGCCATGATCGGCTCGAGCAACTTGGGTCCGCCCTTCTCGCGCAGTTCCTTGAAGGCGGCGCGGGCCGCGATTTCAAAGGCCAGCACCGAGGAGTCGACGTCGTGGTAGGCGCCGTCGACCAGGGTGGCCTTGACGTCGATCACCGGGAAGCCGGCCAGCAGGCCGTTGTCCTTGGCGGACTTCAGGCCCTTCTCGACGCCCGGGATGTATTCCTTGGGCACGGCACCGCCGACGATGGTCGACTCGAAGACGAAGTCCGAGCCGGGCTCGCCGGGTTCGAACACCAGCTTGATGCGGGCGAACTGGCCCGTACCGCCGGTCTGCTTCTTGTGGGTGTAGTCGATCTCGGCCCGGCGGCTGATGGATTCGCGATAGGCCACCTGCGGCGCGCCGATGTTGGCCTCGACCTTATAAGTGCGCTTCAGGATGTCGATCTTGATGTCCAGGTGCAGCTCGCCCATGCCCTTCAGGATGGTCTGGCCCGACTCGTGGTCGGTCGAGACGGTGAAGGACGGATCTTCCGAAGCCAGCTTAGCCAGGGCGACGCCCAGCTTCTCCTGATCGGCCTTGGACTTGGGTTCGACGGCGATCTCGATCACCGGCGCCGGGAATTCCATCTTCTCGAGGATCACCGGGGACTTCATCGGGTCGCACAGGGTGTCACCCGTGCGGGTGTCCTTGAGGCCAGCCAGGGCTACGATGTCGCCGGCGTAGGCTTCCTTGATGTCCTCGCGGTTGTTCGAGTGCATCAGCAGCATACGGCCGACGCGCTCCTTCTTGTCGCGGGTCGAGTTCAGCAGGCCCATGCCCGTTTCCATCTTGCCGGAATAGATGCGGCAGAAGGTCAGCGAGCCGACGAAGGGGTCGTCCATGATCTTGAACGCCAGAACCGACAGGGGCTCATCGTCCGAGGCGCGGCGCACGACAGGCTCTTCGGTCTTGAAGTCGATGCCCGGGGTCGGCGGAATGTCGACCGGCGACGGCAGATAGTCGACGACGGCGTCCAGCAGCGTTTGCACGCCCTTGTTCTTGAAGGCCGAGCCGCACAGGATCGGATAGAAGGCGCCGGTCAGAACGGCCTTGCGGATGCATTTCTTGATGGTCTCTTCCGACGGCTCATTGCCCTCGAGATAGGCTTCCATCGCCTCGTCATCCAGCTCGACGGCGTTGTCGATCAGGTACTGGCGGGCTTCATTGGCCTTGTCGACCAGATCGGCGGGGATTTCCTCGTCGCGGAAGCTGGCGCCCAGATTGTCATTGTCCCAGACGACCGCCTTCATGCGGACCAGATCGACCAGACCGGTCAGGTTGGACTCCGAACCGATCGGGAACTGGATCGGCACGGCCTTGGCGCCCAGACGGTCACGGATCGACTCCACCGACTTGTCGAAGTCGGCGCCGATCTTGTCCATCTTGTTGACGAAGACGATGCGCGGCACGCGGTATTTGTCGGCCTGGCGCCAGACGGTTTCGGTCTGCGGCTCGACGCCGGCGTTGCCGTCCAGCACGGTCACGGCACCGTCCAGCACCCGCAGCGAGCGCTCGACTTCAATGGTGAAGTCCACGTGACCGGGGGTGTCGATGATGTTCAGGCGCTTTTCGCGCCAGAAGGCGGTCGTGGCGGCCGAGGTGATGGTGATGCCGCGCTCCATCTCCTGGTCCATCCAGTCCATGGTCGCCGCACCGTCGTGCACTTCGCCGATCTTGTGGTTCTTGCCGGTGTAAAACAGGATCCGCTCGGTCGTCGTCGTCTTGCCCGCGTCGATGTGGGCCATGATGCCGAAGTTGCGGTAGTCCTCGATCTTGTTGATGCGGGCCATGGGAAAACGTGCCTTGAAGTGAGATCAGGACGCGTTCAGCGCCCTCGGGAAAGTCGGTCTGTGCGGATAAGCGGCGCGGGCGATTTAGCTGAAACCGCCCGCGCCGTGAACCCTCAGATAGTCAGTGCAGGTGACGCTTTGAAGGCGCCTACCAGCGATAGTGGCTGAAAGCGCGGTTGGCTTCAGCCATCTTGTGGGTGTCTTCGCGCTTCTTGACGGCGGTACCGCGGTTGTTGGCGGCGTCCAGCAGCTCGGCGGCCAGCTTTTCCGTCATGGTGTTTTCACCGCGCTTGCGGGCGGCGTTGACCAGCCAGCGGATGGCCAGGGCGCGACGGCGCTCGGGGCGAACCTCGACCGGCACCTGATAGGTGGCACCACCCACGCGACGCGAACGGACTTCGACGGCCGGAGCGACGTTGTCGAGCGCGGAATGGAAGGTCGCGACCGGCTCCATGTCCTTCTTCTTGTCGGCCAGGATGTCGAACGCGCCGTAGACGATGTTTTCGGCGACGGCCTTTTTGCCCTCGTACATGACGTAGTTCATGAACTTGGTGACGATCAGATCCCCGAATTTGGGATCCGGCAGAACTTCACGCTTCTGGGCGCGGTGACGACGGGACATGGCTTGCTCTTCTTGGTTGTCTGGGGGCCGGCCTCAGCCGGGCATGTATCGGAGGGCGCGAAGGCTTACTTCGGACGCTTGGCGCCGTAGTGCGAACGGCGCTGCTTGCGGTCCTTGACGCCTTGCGTGTCGAGCACGCCGCGCAGGATGTGATAGCGAACGCCCGGAAGGTCCTTCACGCGGCCGCCGCGGATCAGCACCACCGAGTGCTCCTGCAGATTGTGGCCTTCGCCGGGGATGTAGCACACCGCCTCGATACCCGAGGTCAGGCGCACCTTGGCGACCTTACGCAGAGCCGAGTTCGGCTTCTTCGGGGTGGTGGTGTACACGCGGGTGCAGACGCCGCGGCGCTGGGGGCAACCCTTCAGGGCGGGGACCTTGTTGCGGGCCACCTTCGGCTGACGGGGCTTGCGGATCAGCTGGTTGATCGTGGGCATTCGAACGCGTCTCTCTTTTTCAAATCGCGGGAGCGTGTGCCTGTCGGCCGGTGCGCCCCTCATGGCCTTCTTTTTGGAGCGCCCCTGAAGGCGTCCCGGGTTTGGGTTCGAGGCGGCTGGGCCACCCGGTCACGACAAACGCAAAAGCCGGAACGTGCGCTATGGACGTTCCGGCGGGCACAGCCCGTTCAATCTCGATTGTCACGTCCGGTCCGGACCGGGGCCCGTCTCGAAGGTGGCGTCTTCTACGCGCGGGAGGGGCCGGGGTCAAGGGTTGCGGCAGGGCAGAGCCGGGGCGGGCCACCCTCATCTGCGGTTCAGCGGGTTTCGTGCTGAGTTTGCGACGGAAACGCCGGATCACGGCGTTAAGCCTTCACGTCCCTGCTCCCCGGCAGGCGCCCACTGACCGATGAGATCCGATCCGCATGACCTCGACCCTATCGACCGGCCCGGCCCCGTCCAAACCCCGTCCGCGCAGGCGGAACCGCAGCGGCTGGATCATCGGCGGTGTCGGCGTCCTGCTGGCTGCCGTGGCGGTCTGGTTCTTCTTCCTGCGCGGCGGCAGCGATGCCGATCCCTACCGTACCGAAGAGGTGCGCAACGGTGAGATCGTGCGCAGCGTCTCGGCCTCGGGCACGCTGGAGGCTCTGGTGACGGTCGAGGTCGGCTCGCAGATTTCCGGTCAGGTGACCGACGTGCTGGTCGACTACAATGACCGGGTGCGGCGGGGTCAGGTGCTGGCGCGGCTGGACCCGCAGAACCAGCAGTCGTCGGTCGAACAGTCGCAGGCCGCCATCGCCTCGGCCCAGGCCGGGATCGCCCAGGCTGAGGCCCAGGTCGCCCTGGCCCAGGCCGAGTATGACCGCCAGAAATTCCTGTTTGATCGGCAGATCATCGCCCAGGCCGCGCTGGACACGGCCGAGGCTTCGCTGCGGACTGCCCGCGCCAATGAGCAGAGCGCCCGCGCCCAGGTGCGTCAGCAACAGGCGCAGCTGCGCGCCAATCAGGCGACCCTGGGCCGGACCACCATCACCGCCCCGATCGACGGCATCGTCATCGACCGCCAGATCGAGCCGGGCCAGACGGTCGCCTCGGGACTGAACGTCGCCGTCCTGTTCACCCTGGCCCAGGACATGTCGCGGGTGCAGGCGCTGGTGACCGTTGACGAGGCGGATATCGGCGCGGTCCGGGTCGGCCAGCCAGTGCGCTTCACCGTCGATGCCTTTGCCGACGACAATTTCACCGGACAGGTCACCCAGATCCGGGTGCTGCCGACCACGCAATCCAGCGTTGTCGCCTATACGGTCGTGGTCGAGGCGGACAATCCGGGCGAGCGGCTGCTGCCCGGCATGACGGCCAATGCCGACATCATTCTGGAAGAGAAGCGCAATGTGTTGCGCGTGCCCAATGCGGCCCTGCGGTTTACTCCCGGCGATGTGCTGGCCGAGCAGCAGGCGCGTCAGGCCGGGGGTGGGGGATCGCCGTTCGGGCCGGCTGCGGGAGGTGGCAATCGCCAGCGCGGCGCGGGACGCGGCAATATCGTCACCACCCTGGTTGAGGAACTGAAGCTGGACGCCACCCAGCGGACCACCGTCATGCCGATCCTTGAAAAGGCCCAGCAGGACATGCGGGCCCAGCGGGGCGCGGGCGGAGGCCAGCGACAGCGGGGCGGCAATCCGGCCTCGGCGGCGATCCTGAATGCCGCCCTCGACGAGATCAAACCCCTGCTGCGCCCGGACCAGCAGGCGATCATGGAGACCCAGCGCCTGCGCCTCGCTGGCGGTGGCAACCGGGGCGTGGTCTGGGTGCTGCGCGACGGCAAGCCGGTGCGCGTGCCCGTCCGGACCGGGGCGACCGACGGCTCCTATACCGAGATCATCGATGGGGAGCTCAAGGCCGGCGATCAGGTCATCACCGGCGGCGGCCCCCGCGCGCCCGATGCCCGCGCCCAGCAACAGGCCGCCCGCGTCACCGGCGGTGGCGGTGGCCCGCGTGGCTTCTAGGACCGACCGATGATCGATATCCGGAAGCTGACCAAGACCTATGTCATGGGCGACAATGTCATCCACGCACTCGGCGGCGTGTCGCTGACCATCGGGCGCGGCGAGCATGTGGCCATCGTCGGACCGTCCGGTTCGGGCAAGTCGACCCTGATGAATGTGCTGGGCGGGCTGGATCGCCCGACGGCGGGCGACTACCGGTTCGAGGACGACCCCGTGGCCGACTATGACGACGACGAACTGGCCAGTTTCCGTAACCGGCGGATCGGCTTCGTCTTCCAGTCATTCCAGTTGCTGCCCCGCCTGACCGCCGTGCAGAATGTCGAACTGCCGATGATCTATGCCGGCATCCCGGCGGCCGAGCGTCGGGATCGCGCCGTGGCCCTGCTGGAGCGGGTCGGTCTGGCCGATCGTCTGGGCAACAAGCCGACGCAGATGTCCGGCGGACAGCAACAGCGGGTGGCCATTGCCCGGGCGCTGGCCAACACGCCCGACCTATTGCTGGCCGATGAGCCGACCGGCGCCCTGGATACCGCCACCGGTCAGGAGGTGCTGGCCCTGTTCGACGAGTTGAACACCCAGGGGCTGACGCTGTGCATCGTCACCCATGACAATGAGGTCGCGGCCCGCGCCCGTAGACGGATCGCCTTCCGCGACGGCCACATCGTATCGGACGACCGCCATGCCGGATAACCGCCCTCCCCTGAGCGACGCCGCCATGAGCCCGTTTGAACTGGTGCGCTTTGCCGTGGGGGCGATTGCCGCCCACCCGTTGCGTTCGGCCCTGACGTCGCTGGGGGTCGTCATCGGCGTCGCGGCCGTCATCATGATGACCTCGATCGGTCTGGGCGCCCAGCAGCGGGTCGAGGAGGCGCTCTCCAGCCTCGGCACCAATATGCTGGTCATCCGGCCGGGCGCGCCGCGCGGGGCGGGTGGCGGGTTTGTGCGTGGCGGCGGAGGCTCGGGTGACAGTCTGACCATTGACGATGCCGAAGCCATGCGGGCCCTCGAAGGCGTCAGGGCGGTATCGCCGGCCGTGAACGGCGGGGCGCAACTGGTCTATGACGGCGCCAACTGGGCCAGCCGGATCGAGGGGGTGACCCCCGACTATCTGATCGCGCGCGACCTCGAAATCGTCTCGGGCCAGATGTTCGATCAGGCCGCCGCCGACAGTGGTCGCAAGGTCGCCGTCCTGGGCCAGACGGTTGTGCGCGAACTGTTCGGCGAAGGCGTCGATCCCGTGGGTCAGCGCATGCGAATTGGCCCCATCCCCTTCACGGTCGTGGGCGTGCTGGGGGCCAAGGGCCAGTCCGGCTTTCAGGATCAGGACGACATTGTCGTGATCCCGCTGGATGCCGCGCGCAGTCGCGTGATCGGGCGGGGTTCAGGCTCGCGCGGGAACAGCGTCAACCAGATCTATGTGAAGGCGGTCGATGAAGACGCCCTCTATCGGCTGGAGCAGGACGTGGCCGAGCTGCTGCGTGACCGGCACCGGATCCGCCCGGGTCAGGACGACGACTTCAATGTGCAGAACCTGACGTCCATTCAGGAGGCGGCGCAGTCCTCGACGGCCACCTTCACCATCCTGCTGGCCGCAGTGGCCGGGGTGTCGCTGCTGGTCGGCGGGGTCGGGATCATGAACATCATGCTGGTGTCGGTGACCGAGCGGACGCGCGAGATCGGCCTGCGCATGGCCATCGGCGCGCGGCGCAGCGATGTTCTGACCCAGTTCGCGCTGGAGTCGGTGGCCCTGTCCCTGCTGGGCGGTCTGCTGGGCCTGGTCCTGGGCGTCGGCGGGGCGCTGCTGATGTCGAAATTCGGAGATTGGCCGGCGGCGATTCCGGCCTGGGCCGCGCCGCTCGCCATAGGCTTTTCGACCTTTGTCGGCGTGGTATTCGGGGCCTATCCCGCCTGGCGTGCGGCCCAGTTGGACCCGATTGAGGCGCTTCGCCGCGAATAGGCCCTCATTTCGGCCCCAACCCGGCCACGGTTGGCCGCTTGTCTCCCCCGACCGGGGAGGCTGCGACACGTGAACCCATCCGAACGGCTGAAGGCGATCACGGCGGCGGTGGCCAGACCGCGGGTCCGCAACCCTTTGGTGGTGGCCGGATCGGTTCTGGCCCACGGTCTGGTGCTGAGCCTGCTGGCCCTGAACACCTTCGATCCCACGGTCCCTGCCCAACCCTTTAATCCCCCGATCTATCTCGAGATCGAGCCGCGCCCGCTGCTGGAGGGTGAGACGCCCCGCATCCCCCGCGTTGCGCCCCCCTCACCTTCAGCCGACGCCGTGCCGTCGGATCGTGTGCCCCTGCCCCGCGACCTGCTGACCCGCCCGGAGGATGAGGAAGACGAGGCCGTTCAGACCGAGAGCCGCCCGGCTGCGCCCGGGGCGCCCGGCTCCGACCTGGTCGACCCGGCCTGGTTGGCCCAACCTGCGGAGGAGCGTGCGCTTGTCGCCCGCAGCCTGCGCACCAGCACGCTCGGCTGCAATGCCCGCAACGGTCGCATGCCCGCTGCTGAGCAAGCGCTTTGCGATGAGGCCTTCAACGAAGGTGCGGCCCTCGCCCGGCCCATCTCGGGCAGCGGCAACGCCGCCCGCGACGCCCGCTTCGCCGCCGAGGGCCGTCGCGAGATGGAAGCCTATGAGGCCCGCCGCAGGCCGCTGGCAGGGGGTACGGGCGTGACCGGGGTCGGCGACTGTCCCGGCTCGAACTTCGGCATGGGCTGCCCCGGTGCGCACCTCGACCCCGGCTTCCGTCGGGATGCCAATGACACCCTCGACGAGGGACTCGGCGACCGGCGGCGAGACCCCGACGAGTAAGAAAAAGGGCGGTGCCTTTCGACACCGCCCCGTTTCATTTCATTGCTCAGGCTGAACTCAACCGTCGGTCTCTTCCAGCTCGGCGGCCAAGTCGGCCGGCAGAGCCTCGACCGCCGCCTCGCGGGCATCGGTCAGGACCGCGTCGCGCTCGTTGGCGACCTTCTGCAGCGCGCGCAGATAGGCACCGGTGCCCGCCGGGATCAGGCGGCCCACGATGACGTTCTCCTTGAGGCCTTCCAGGTTGTCGACCTTGCCGTTGACCGAGGCGTCGGTCAGCACGCGAGTGGTTTCCTGGAAGGACGCCGCCGAGATGAAGCTGCGGGTCTGCAGCGACGCCTTGGTGATGCCCAGCAGGACCGGCTGGGTGATGGCCGGACGGCCCTTGCGCTTGATGACCTTGGCGTTCTCGATATCGACCTCGGGGATGTCGACGTGGTCGCCCTTGATCAGGGTGGTTTCACCCGAATCCAGGATTTCGACCTTCTGCAGCATCTGACGAACGATCACCTCGATGTGCTTGTCGTTGATCGGCACGCCCTGCAGTCGGTAAACCTCCTGCACTTCGTTCACCAGATACTCGGCCAGCGCCTCGACGCCCTGGATGCGCAGCAGATCGTGCGGATCCGGGTTGCCGTCGATGATGTAGTCGCCCTTCTGGATCAGATCGCCGTCGTGGACGGAGATGTGCTTGCCCTTCGGGATCAGGAACTCGACCGCCTCGGCCTGGTTGCCGTCGGCATCCACTTCCGGGGTGATCTTGATCCGGCGCTTGTTCTTGTAGTCGCGCCCGAATTCCACGCGGCCATCCATTTCGGCGATGACGGCGCAGTCCTTGGGACGACGGGCTTCGAACAGCTCGGCCACCCGCGGCAGACCGCCGGTGATGTCGCGCGTCTTGGCACCTTCGGTCGGGACGCGGGCGATGATCTCGCCCGGCTTGACCACATCCCCGTTCGACACGGACAGAACCGCGCCGACCGGCAGCAGGTAACGGGCGTCAGAGCCCGAGGCCAGCTTGGCATATTCGTCACCGCTGGTGATGCCCATGGCCGGACGCAGGTCGGACCCGCGCGGATTGGCACGCCAGTCGACCACGACGCGCTGGGCGATACCGGTCGCCTCGTCGGTTTCCTCGCGGAACGACAGGGACTCGACCAGATCCTCGAAGCGGATGGTGCCACCCACTTCGGTCAGGATCGGCGTGGTGTAGGGATCCCACTCGGCCAGACGCTGGCCGCGCGTGACTTCCGTGCCCTCGGTCACCCGGATACGGGCCCCGTAAGGCGCCTTGTGCGTTTCGCGGTCCTTGCCGTCGACGACGATGGTGACGACGACGTTGCGGCTCATGGCCACCAGATCGCCGTGCGCCGCCTTGACGGTCGGGCCGGTGATCTTGATCGTCCCCGGGTTGGTCGCCTCCATGAAGGAGGTTTCCGCCACCTGGGCCGTGCCGCCGATGTGGAACGTCCGCATCGTCAGCTGGGTGCCCGGCTCGCCGATCGACTGGGCGGCGATAACACCGACCGCCTCGCCGATGTTGACGTTGGTGCCGCGCGCCAGGTCGCGGCCATAGCAGTGGCCACAGATGCCGGCTTCGGCTTCACAGGTCAGGGCCGAACGGACCTTGACCGCCTGCACACCGGCCGCGTCCAGGATCTCGACTTCTTCTTCCTGGAGATAGGTGTCGGCGGGCAGCAGGACAGTGTCGCTGCCGGGCTCCTTGATGTCCTCGGCCGCGTAACGGCCCAGCACGCGCTGCCCCAAGGAGACGAGGACGTCGCCGCCCTCGACCACGGCCCGCAGGGTGATGCCCCGGGTCGAGCCACAGTCTTCCTCGGTGACGATCGAGTCCTGCGCCACGTCTACCAGACGGCGGGTCAGATAACCCGAGTTGGCGGTCTTGAGCGCGGTGTCGGCCAGACCCTTGCGGGCGCCGTGGGTCGAGTTGAAGTATTCAAGGACGGTCAGACCTTCCTTGAAGTTCGACACGATCGGCGTCTCGATAATCTCGCCGGACGGCTTGGCCATCAGGCCGCGCATCCCGCCCAGCTGCTTCATCTGGGCCTGCGAACCGCGGGCGCCGGAGTTGGCCATCATGAACACCGAGTTGATGTCGGGGCGTTCGCCCTCGGCCAGCACGCGCGGCTGGGCGATCTCGGCCATCATGGCGTCGGCGATCCGGTCCGTGGACTTGGCCCAGGCGTCAACGACCTTGTTGTACTTCTCGCCCTTGGTGATCAGGCCGTCAGCGTACTGCTGTTCGTATTCCTCGACCTGGGTGCGGGTCTCATCGACGATGCCGACCTTCTTGGTCGGGATGACGATGTCGTCCTTGCCGAAGGAGATGCCCGCCTTGGCCGCCTCGCGGAAGCCCAGTCCCATCATCTGGTCGGCGAAGATGACCGTCGCCTTCTGGCCGCAGTGGCGATAGACCACGTCGATCAGATTGCCGATTTCCTTCTTGGTCAGGTTCTTTTCCAGCAGCCGGTAACCGACGTTCGGATTCTTCGGCAGGATGGCGCCCAGCTTCATGCGGCCCGGGGTGGAATCGATCACCTTGGTGATCAGTTCGCCCTCGGCATTCATCTCGGTCCAGCGGGCCTTGATGCGGGTGTGCAGGCTGACCACACCGGCGTCGAGCGCGGCATCGATCTCGCCGATGTTGGCGAACAGCTTGCCCTCACCCGGCTCACCGTCCTTGACCAGCGACAGGTAGTAGAGCCCCAGCACGATGTCCTGCGACGGCACGATGATCGGCTTGCCGTTGGCCGGCGACAGGATGTTGTTGGTCGACATCATCAGTACGCGCGCTTCCAGCTGCGCCTCGAGGCTCAGCGGGACGTGCACGGCCATCTGGTCGCCGTCGAAGTCAGCGTTGAAGGCGGCGCAGACCAGCGGGTGCAGCTGGATGGCCTTGCCCTCGATCAGCTTGGGCTCGAACGCCTGGATGCCCAGACGGTGAAGCGTCGGCGCGCGGTTCAGCAGAACCGGGTGCTCGCGGATCACCTCTTCGAGGATGTCCCAGACCTGGGGCTGTTCGCGCTCGACCATGCGCTTGGACTGTTTGACGGTGCCCGACAGGCCCTTGGCGTCCAGGCGCGCATAGATGAACGGCTTGAACAGCTCGAGCGCCATCTTCTTGGGCAGGCCGCACTCGTGCAGCTTGAGGTCGGGACCCACGACGATGACCGAACGGCCCGAATAGTCGACGCGCTTGCCGAGCAGGTTCTGGCGGAAGCGGCCCTGCTTGCCCTTCAGCATGTCGGCCAGCGACTTCAGCGGGCGCTTGTTGGCACCCGTGATGACGCGACCGCGGCGGCCGTTGTCGAACAGGGCGTCGACCGACTCCTGCAGCATCCGCTTTTCGTTGCGGATGATGATGTCCGGCGCACGCAGCTCCATCAGGCGCTTCAGGCGGTTGTTCCGGTTGATGACCCGGCGATACAGGTCGTTCAGGTCCGAGGTGGCGAAGCGGCCGCCGTCCAGCGGCACCAGCGGGCGCAGTTCCGGCGGAATGACCGGCACGATCGTCAGCACCATCCACTCGGGCTTGTTGCCGCTGTCGAGGAAGGCCTCGATCAGCTTGAGGCGCTTGGAGGCCTTCTTGGCCTTCATTTCCGACGGGCTGTCGGCCAGTTCGGCGCGGTGCTTTTCAGCCTCGGCGTGCAGGTCGATACCCATCAGCAGGTTGCGGACAGCCTCGGCCCCGATCTCGGCGGTGAAGCCGTCATCGCCGAACTCTTCCTGATAGCGATAGAATTCGTCCTCGGTCAGCAGCTGGTTCTGCTTCAGCGGGGTCAGGCCCGGCTCGGTGACGATGTAGTTCTCGAAATACAGGACGCGCTCGACGTCCTTCAGGGCCATGTCGAGCATCAGCGAGATGCGCGACGGCAGCGACTTCAGGAACCAGATGTGGGCGACCGGAGCGGCCAGGTCGATGTGGCCCATCCGCTCGCGTCGGACGCGGGCCAAGGTGACCTCAACGCCGCACTTCTCGCAGATAATACCCTTGTATTTCATGCGCTTGTACTTGCCGCACAGGCATTCGTAGTCCTTGGTCGGACCAAAGATACGGGCGCAGAACAGGCCGTCACGCTCGGGCTTGAACGTACGATAGTTGATCGTTTCCGGCTTTTTGATCTCACCGAACGACCACGACCGGATCTTTTCCGGCGAGGCCAGGGCGATCTTGATCTGGTCGAAGGTCGGGGTGACCGGGACCGGGTTGAAGATGTTCAGGACGTCCTGGTTCATCTTGAGTTCCTTGCTGCGGGATAGCCCGCGAAATTAATACGAGTGGCGAGAGGCGAGTGGTCAGTGGCGAGTGAGGTCTGAACGGAGGGCGACGATTTCTCGTCACTCGCCACACGTCACTCGCCACTTCGAACTCAGCTGTTCTCCAGCTCCACGTTCAGACCCAGCGAGCGCATTTCCTTGATGAGCACGTTGAAGCTCTCGGGAATGCCGGCCTCGAAGCTGTCGTCGCCGCGGACGATGGCCTCATAGACCTTGGTGCGGCCGGCCACGTCGTCGGACTTGACCGTCAGCATCTCCTGCAGGGTGTAGGCGGCGCCATAAGCTTCGAGGGCCCAGACCTCCATCTCGCCGAAGCGCTGTCCGCCGAACTGCGCCTTGCCGCCCAGCGGCTGCTGGGTGACCAGCGAGTACGGGCCGATCGAGCGGGCGTGGATCTTGTCGTCCACCAGGTGGTGCAGCTTCAGCATATAGATGTAGCCGACGGTCACCGGACGCTTGAAGCGATCGCCCGTCTGGCCGTCGTACAGGATCGATTGTCCCGACTTCTCCAGACCGGCCTCGACCAGCAGACGCTCGATGTCGCCGATGTTGGCCCCATCGAAGACCGGCGTGGCGAAGGGCACGCCCTTCGACAGGTTCCGGGCCAGTTCGATCAGGTCGTCCTCATCCTGTGGCAGCGGGGTTTCCTTGCCGTAGATGTCGGTCAGGCGTTCGATCAGGGCCTTCTTCTGACCCCCGTGCTGCCAGTCATCCAGCAGGCCGGCGATCTGCTTGCCAAGGCCCGCAGCCGCCCACCCCAGGTGGGTTTCGAAGATCTGGCCGATGTTCATGCGCGAGGGCACACCCAGCGGGTTCAGCACGATGTCGACCGAAGTGCCGTCTTCCAGATACGGCATGTCCTCGATCGGCAGGATCTTGGAGATGACGCCCTTGTTGCCGTGACGGCCGGCCATCTTGTCGCCGGGCTGCAGCTTGCGCTTCACGGCCACGAAGACCTTGACCATCTTCATCACGCCCGGGGGCAGTTCGTCGCCGCGCTGCAGCTTCTCGACCTTGTCCTCGAAGCGGCGATCGAGCGCCTTGCGGGCGTCCTCGAACTGCTTCTTCATGGCCTCAAGCTCGGCCATGGCCTTTTCATCGTCGAGGGCGATCTGCCACCACAGGCCGCGCGACAGTTCGCCCAGCTTGTCCTCGGTGACCTCGCCACGACCCAGGCCCTTCGGACCCGAGACGGCCTTCTTGCCCAGCAGCAGGGGCTTCAGGCGGCCGTAGACGTTGCGTTCCAGGATGGCCAGCTCGTCGTCGCGGTCCTTGCCCAGACGCTCGATCTCGGCCCGCTCGATGGCGACCGCGCGCTCGTCCTTATCGACGCCGTGACGATTGAACACCCGCACATCGACCACCGTGCCGGCGACGCCGGGCGGCAGGCGCAGCGAGGTGTCGCGCACGTCCGAAGCCTTTTCGCCAAAGATAGCGCGCAGCAGCTTCTCTTCCGGGGTCATCGGGCTTTCGCCCTTGGGTGTGACCTTGCCGCACAGGATGTCACCCGGCTGGACCTCGGCGCCGATGGCGACGATGCCCGCCTCGTCGAGGTTACGCAGGGCTTCCTCGCCGACGTTCGGGATATCGCGGGTGATTTCTTCCGGCCCGAGCTTGGTGTCGCGGGCCATGACCTCGAACTCCTCGAGGTGGATCGAGGTGAAGACGTCGTCGCGCACGATGCGCTCCGAGATCAGGATCGAGTCCTCGAAGTTGTAGCCATTCCACGGCATGAAGGCGACCAGGGCATTGCGGCCCAGGGCCAGTTCGCCGAGATCCGTCGAGGGACCGTCCGCGATTACGTCGCCGACCTTGACCTCATCGCCCACGCGCACGATCGGGCGCTGGTTGATACAGGTCGACTGGTTCGAACGCTGGAATTTGGACAGGCGATAGATGTCGACACCCGAACGGCCGGCATCGGCTTCGTTGGTGGCGCGGACCACGATGCGGGTGCCGTCGATCTGCTCGACGATACCGTCCCGCTTGGCGACCACGACGGCGCCGGAGTCCACGGCCACGACCGCTTCCATGCCGGTGCCGACCAGCGGGGCGTCCGACTGTACCAGAGGCACGGCCTGACGTTGCATGTTGGCGCCCATCAGCGCGCGGTTGGCGTCATCGTTTTCCAGGAAGGGGATCAGGGCAGCGGCGACAGAGACGACCTGCTTCGGGGACACGTCCATCATGTCGACGTCGGCCTTGGGCAGCAGCTGCGATTCCCCGTTGATCCGGCCCGGGACCAGATCGTCGACGATTTCGCCGTCCTTCAGCTCGATGTTGGCCTGGGCGATGACGTGCTTGGCCTCTTCCATCGCCGAAATGTAGACGACGTCGTCGGTGGCCTTGCCGTCCTTGATCCGGCGATACGGGCTTTCGATGAAGCCGTATTTGTTCACGCGGGCGTGGGTGGCCAGCGAGTTGATCAGGCCGATGTTCGGGCCTTCCGGCGTTTCAATCGGGCAGATCCGGCCATAGTGGGTCGGGTGCACGTCGCGGACCTCAAAGCCCGCGCGCTCACGCGTCAGGCCGCCCGGTCCAAGCGCCGACAGGCGACGCTTGTGGGTGATTTCCGACAGCGGGTTGGTCTGGTCCATGAACTGCGACAGCTGCGACGAACCGAAGAACTCGCGCACGGCGGCGGCGGCCGGCTTGGCGTTGATCAGGTCGTGCGGCATGACCGTGTCGATATCGACCGAGGACATGCGCTCCTTGATGGCGCGCTCCATCCGCAGCAGGCCGACGCGGTACTGGTTCTCCAGCAACTCACCGACCGAACGCACCCGGCGGTTGCCCAGGTTGTCGATGTCGTCGATCTCACCCTGACCATCCTTCAGGCCGACCAGGATCTGCAGGACCTTGAGGACGTCGTCCTTGCGCAGCACGCGGATTTCGTCGCCGACTTCCGGGGTTTCGAGGCGCATGTTCATCTTCACGCGGCCGACCGAGCTGAGGTCGTAGCGCTCCGAGTCGAAGAACAGGGAGTTGAACATCGCTTCGGCGGCTTCCGGGGTCGGCGGCTCGCCCGGGCGCATCACGCGATAGATGTCGAACAGTGCTTCTTCGCGGCTGCTGTTCTTGTCCACGCGCAGGGTGTTGCGCATGTAGGCACCGACCGTGACGTGGTCGATGTCCAGGATGTCGAGGGTGGTGAAGCCGTTCTCGACCAGCAGGTCGATGGTGGCGGCGTCCAGCTCGTCACCGGCCTCGGCGTAGATCTCGCCGTTCTCCATATTGACCGCATCGGCGGCCAGATATTTGGTGACCAGGGCATCCGGGGTCAGCGACAGAGCCTTGGTCGTGTCCCCCAGCTTCTTGGCCGCGCGGGCACTGATCTTGGTGCCGGCGGGGGCCACGACTTCACCGGTGTCGGCGTCGACCAGGTCGAACTCCGGCTTCACACCGCGCCAGCGCTCGGGCTTGTAGGGGGTGACCCAGGTATCGCCGCGCTTCTCGTAGGGCACGGTCTCGTAGAAGGTCTTGAGGATCTCCTCACCGTCCATGCCCAGCGCCATCAGGAAGGTCGAGGCGGGCAGCTTGCGGCGGCGGTCGATACGGACGAACACGATGTCCTTGGCGTCGAACTCGAAGTCCAGCCATGACCCGCGATAGGGAATGACCCGCGCGGCGAACAGCAGCTTGCCCGAGCTGTGCGTCTTGCCCTTGTCGTGGTCGAAGAAGACGCCCGGCGAACGGTGCATCTGCGAGACGATCACACGCTCGGTGCCGTTGACGGTGAAGGTGCCCTTGTCCGTCATGAGCGGGATATCGCCCATGTAGACGTCCTGCTCCTTGATGTCCTTGACCGAGCGGGCGCCCGTTTCCTCGTCGGTCTCGAACACGATCAGGCGCAGCTTGACCTTGAGCGGCGCGGCATAGGTCATGTCGCGCTGGATGCATTCCTCGACGTCATACTTGGGCGCCTCGAATTCATACGAGACGTATTCCAGCACGGCGCGTTCGTTGAAGTCCTTGATCGGGAAGACGGACTTGAAGACCGCCTCGATGCCCTGATCGATACGGTCGCCCGCGCGCGTCTCGCGCTGCAGGAACTGTTCGTACGAGGCGCGCTGCACCTCGATCAGGTTCGGCATCTGCACCGCTTCCGGGATGCGGCCGAAGGATTTGCGGATACGCTTTTTGCCGGTGAACGACGTGGCGGAGGCGATCTGAGCCGTGAGGGCGAGACCGTCGAAGGATTTGGCCATTCCTGTTTCCCAATCAGCAGGCCGGGCGGCCCGCATTCAAAGCAACGACCCGCGGCCGCCGACGGCGGTCCCGGGCCTTACGGTTGTCGGTGTCCACCCTCGATCGCGGGCCGCAGGCCTCGGAGATCAGGACACCAGTCATGTCGGCTCCCTTGGGGAGGAGCGCGCCTTCGCACCGGTCGGAGGGCAACGGACCGGGCCTCGGCGCTATCGCGCGGACTCGTTACAGAGTTTTGCGGAACGGGCTGATATACTCGCTTTTCCGACGAAATAAAGGCCTGTCGAAAAATTCCTGCCGGCTCAGCCGCAGGTGACCCGTTCGATACGGCCGGTGTCCTGGTCGAAGAACACGTTCATGCGGTTCGGGTCGTAGTCCATCGTCACCGCGCAGGTGGTGCAGGCGACCCGGACATTGGCGTCAGACGCAAAGCTGACGGCGGCCACGTTGCGACCGATCAGGCTCTGGGATTCGGCCGCGCCGCAGGTGTCGGCCATGCCGTCCGGGGCGGGCATTTCGGGATTGGCGGCGCAGGCGGCCAGCAGGGCCAGTCCTCCGCTCAGGATCACGTTACGCAGCAACATCGGAAGGCTCCTTCATTCGAAAAATAAACCGTGGGCACCATGGCCGGTTCCCTAGCCGCAGCTGACCTCGGTCACCCGGTTGGTGCCCGCGTCGTACAGAATGTTCAGCAGATAGGGCGAATGGGCCTCGGTCCGCGGGCAGGTGGTGCAGGCGACCCGCCGGTTGGTCAGATCAACCGGGACCGGGATCTCGCTGCGATCCCGCCCCACCAGCCACTGGAGCGGGGTGGCGTGACACAGGTCATTGGGATCCTCGACCTCGACCGGCGGGCTGGCATAAGGCGTGCGTCCCTCGGCACTGGCTTGCGGCAGAACCACCACCCCGACCGGACGGGTCGGCGTGGGCTCAGGCGCAGCACAGGCGCTTAACGCGACCGCCAAGGCGCCGACAATCAGCCCGCCTTTTCCCAGCGACCTTCGAGAGTTTGCCGCCAGTAGCTGATGTCCGCGCCCGTGCCCTTGAGGGCCTTCCACCGCGCGCGCGCCGCCGTGAGCGCGTCCTCGTCCTGACCGTCGAATAGAATGAAACACCGTTGGAAATCCTCCGTCGGCTCAAAGCCTGCGCCATCGACAATGAACAGGGCCTGAGCCTGGTTCACATTGTCGGTTCCTGACGTGAACAGGATCGGTTGTCGCTCGGGATGCGGGCCGGAAGTGTGGCCGTTGGCGAGAAAGCTGTCGTCCCGCCAGGTCCACAGCGCCTCGGCCAGTCGGGCAGCGAGATCGGCATCGGCGACCCGCACCTGGGCCCTGAGGTCAGCCTGCAGCACCTTGTCCAGCAGAGTCGGGAGCACCTGCTCCAGACCCGACCGCTCGAGGTGATAGAACCAGATCTGTGGTCCCGCTGCGGTCATGGCCGACCCCGGCTCCCTGCCCTTGCCGCTCGCCTCAGCCCTCGTAGGTATCGGCGACCATGCGATCCAGCGTGCGCACGCCGAAGCCGACACCGCCGTCCGGCACCGTCGGCCGCTGGCTCTTGCTGACCCAGGCGGTCGGCGCGATGTCGATGTGCGCCCAGGGCGTGTCGTTAACGAAGCGCTTCAGGAACAGGGCCGCAGTGATCGAGCCGCCGGCGCGGCCATTGCCCATATTCTTGACGTCCGCCGCCGGGGAATCGATGTGGCGGTCGTACTGCTCCGGGATCGGCATGCGCCAGAAATTCTCGTCCACCTTCAGGCCGGCGTCGAGAATGGGGCCGGCGACCGCGTCGTCGTTTGAGAAAACCCCCGCATAGTCCATGCCGAGAGCGACGATCATCGCACCGGTCAGGGTCGCCAGATCGATCATGAATTTCGGCTTGAAGCGGTCCTGCGTGTACCAGAGGCAATCGGCAAGGACGAGGCGACCCTCGGCGTCGGTGTTCAGCACCTCGACCGTCTGGCCGGACAGGGATTTGACGATATCACCCGGGCGCTGGGCATTGCCGTCCGGCATGTTCTCGACCAGGCCGATAACGCCGACCGCATTGACCTTGGCTTTACGGCCCGCCAGTGCATGCATCAGGCCGGACACAGCGGCGGCGCCGCCCATGTCCCACTTCATGTCTTCCATGCCCTCGGGCTGTTTCAGCGAAATGCCGCCGGTGTCGAAACAGACGCCCTTGCCGACAAAGGCCAGGGGCGCATCGCCCGCCTTGCCGCCGTTCCACTTCATGATGGCGACCTGGCTTTCCCGGCGGCTGCCCATGCCCACGGCCAACAGGGTGCGGAAACCCAGCTTTTCCAGTTCCTTCTCGTCCAGAACCTCGACCTCAAGGCCCAGCTTTTCCAGCGCCTTGCAGCGCTTGGCGAATTCTTCGGGATAGAGGACGTTGGCCGGCTCGGACACGAGGTCGCGAGCGAAGATCACGCCATCCGCCACGGCCGACATCGGGGCGAACGCGGATTCGGCGGCCTTCGCGTCAGCACAGACGATGTTCAGGGCGGTCACTGACGGAACCTTTTCCGGCTTCTGACGCGTCAGATATTTGTCGAACCGGTAGGCGGCCAGCTTGATGGCGAAGGCGACGCGCGCGGCCTGTTCGGCGCTGAGCGACCGAGCATCGACGGTCAGGCTTTCCGCACCGCTCATCTTCACGGCGTGATAGGCGGCCCCGACCGCCTCCTCGATCGCCAGATCGGTCAGGGACTCGCGATCCCCCAGCCCGGCCAGAACCACGACCGAAGCGTCCAGCCCGTGCGGCGCGGTCACGACCAGGGTCTTGCCCTTGCCACCGGTGAAGCGGCCCGACTGCATGGCGCGACTGAACGCGCCGCCCGTCTGGGTATCGAGCGCCTTACCCCCGTCGCACAGCTTCCGGCCTTCACCCACCACCAGGGCCAGGGCCTGCGGGCTTCCGAGATCGGCGACGAAGGCGATTTTCATAGAACACTCCCAGCCGGAGCGGTCACTCCGGGTTTCAAACACAAATACAAATGGCGACGTTCCGTTTCGTCCGCGCGCCTCCGTGTGTAATAGATGGGCGTTATCGACACAGCCTGCAACCGGGCGAAAATTTCCCACGCATGACCCTGATTCAAGGCTACCTTTTTCGCCAGCTGCTCCTGCCGGTCGCCGGGGCGTGCGGTGCGCTGGTGGGAATCGGCGTGCTGAGTCAGAGTCTTGAACAGCTGGAATTCGTGGTCGAGCGCGGCCAGAGCCTGTGGCTGATGCTCAAGCTGACCCTGCTGGCCGTGCCCCAGTTGCTGGGGGTCGTCCTGCCCATCGGCCTGTTTGTCGGCGCGCTGATCGCCCTGACGCGTTTGCAGCGCGAACAGGAACTGACAGCGGCGCAGGCCGCAGGCCTGACCCGCACCGCCCTGATCCGCCCGGCCGTGCGGCTGGCCCTGATCGTCGTAGCGCTCGGGCTGCTGATCAATGCCGTGGTGCAGCCCTGGTCGCAGACGACGGCGCGCACCGAAGCCTTTGCCGTGCGGTCCGATCTTGCGGCCCTGCTGGTCGAGGAAGGCGAATTCGTTCAGGGCCCCGACGGGCTGACCGTCTATGTGCAGGAGATCGAGCAGAACGGCCTGCTGAAAAACCTGTTCATCTACATCGAGAACGACGGAACCACCGAGACCTGGAACGCCACCGAGGCCCGGTTCGGCCGGGTGGACGGGGAGCCGATGCTGACCCTGATCGGCGGATCCAGCCAGCGCTATTCGTCGGCGGGGGTGCTGAACCTGTTGTCGTTCGACACCTATGTCTTTCCGCTGGGCGCCTTTGCCGAGGTGGCCGATCAACCGCGCTTCAAGCCAGCCGACCTGGGTCTCAGCGACCTGTTCATGCCCCGGCCCGAGATGATCCCCGCCGTCGGCACCCGCAATGAGCTGATGGCCGAGGGGCACTCGCGGCTGGCCTCGCCGCTCTATGCCCTGACGGCGATGGCGCTGGCGCTGGCGGCGATCCTGGCCGGATCGTTCAGCCGTACGGGCTACGGCATACGGGTCGCCAAGGCGGCGGCGGTCTTTTTGCTGGTTCGCATTTTTGGCTATGGCCTTGTCGCAGCGGCGGCATGGACCCCCTGGCTGAACATCCTGCAGTACGCCTTCCCGCTGGTTGTGGCAGGGCTCGCCACCGCCATGCTGTTCCGCACGCCGAGACGCGGTCGACGCCTGGCCCTGTTCGACATCCGGGCGCTGCTGCCGCGGGGTGCCGGCGCATGAGTTTCAGGGCCACCCGCATACTCAGCCTCGGGCGTATCGAACGCTACGTCCTGATCCAGCAGGCCCGCGCCCTGACGGTGGCCCTGGCGGTGATCGCCAGCCTGATCATGTTGATCGATTTCGTCGAGATTTCTCGCGGCGTTGGCTCGGACGTTGACCTGTCGGCCCTGCGTATCCTCGGCCTGATGGGGATGAAGTCTCCGGCGGTGATCCTGCAGCTGATGCCGTTCGTCTTCCTGTTCGGGACGCTGGCGGCCTATGTCGGCCTCAACCGACGCAGCGAGTTGATCGCCATGCGGGCCGCCGGGCTTTCGGCTTGGCGATTCGTGCTGCCGGCGGCCGGAACCGCACTGATCTTCGGTGTGCTGACCATCACCGTACTTGGCCCCGTCGCCGCCTGGGGCGATGGCCTGTTCCAGCGGGAGCGCACTCGGCTGTCCTCAGCCCCGGTGGAAGTCGACCAGCCCAAGGCCGTCTGGATCCGCGAGGGCGACAGCCAGCGCCAGATGATCATCCGCGCGGCGCGGCAGAACAGCGCCACGGCCCAACTGCAGGACGTAACGGTCTTCATCTATACTGTCGGCGAGGGCGGCGCGCTGAGCTTCGTCGAGCGGATTGATGCGGCCTCGGCGGCCCTGACCTCGGGCAGCTGGCGTCTGACCGATGCGGTCGGGGCCCAGACCGGCCAGCGGGCTGTGTCCTATGCCCGGCTGGACCTGCCCTCCAGCCTGGCGCGGGATGAGGCGTTCGCCCGGTTCGCCCGCCCCCAGTCGACCTCCCTGTGGGCCCTGCCGACCCAGATCCGGCGCGTCGAGCAGGCGGGCTTTTCGTCGACAGCCTATCGGTTGCGGCTGCACCAGCTTTTGGCCACGCCCCTGATGTTCGCCGCCATGTCGATTCTGGCGGCGGCCTTTTCCCTGCGCCTGATGCGGCTTGGTGATCTGGCGCGCATGTCGATTGCGGCCGTCATCCTCGGTTTCGCCTTTTTCTTCGTAAATCAGACCTTCGCGGCGTTCGGGACGGCAGAGGTGATTCCGCCGTTCCTGGCCGCATGGTTGCCTCCGGTGCTGACCGGGCTCGCGGCCTTCACCCTGCTGTTCTATACCGAGGACGGCTGAGCCCGCCCCCGCTTGAGGTTGACGTGAAGCAAGACAGGATTTCGTCCGGCCAAGGGGCCCCGCGACACCGCCATTTGCGCGGGCGTCTGCTGGCGGGCGTCGCGACGCTGGCGTGCGGGCCCCTGTTTCTGGCCGGTCAGGCTTTCGCACAGGACGCCACGCCACCCGCTCCTGCTGCTGGCTCGGCGGATGGCCTTGCCGCCGAGGCCGTCTACATGGATGCCGGATCGGTCTCCCGCGACGGCGATGTGCTGACGGCCGAGGGCCCAGCCGATGGCGCCCGCGTGTTCGCCCGGTTCCGCGATCACACGCTGCAGGCGCGTCGCATCGACTATGACCTGGCGAACCAGACCGCCAGCGCCTCGGGCGAGGTGGAGCTGGCCGCCCCGGATGGGACGGTCGTCTTTGCATCCCTGCTCGAGCTTGAGGACGACCTTCAGACCGGGGTCGCGGTCGATTTCGCCACCCGCCTCGAGAACGGTGCCAGCCTGATGGCGGCCACGGCCGTGCGCCGTTCGGATACGCTGAACGAGCTCAACTACGCCCTCTTCACCCCCTGCCCGATCTGCGACGAGGAGGGCCGGCCCAAGACACCCAGCATTTCCATTCAGGCCGAGCGCGTGGTCCAGGACGAAGCCCTGCGGGCCATTCTGTATCGAAATGCCGTCTTCAAGATCGGTGGCGTGCCGGTTCTTTACCTGCCGTTCTTCGGTCACCCGGATCCAACGGTCGAGCGGGCCAGCGGCTTTCTGGTGCCGATCATCGATTTCGACGAGGAACGGGGCGTTTCATACGAACAGCCCTATCTGATCGTCGTCTCGCCCTCAGAGGACTGGCTGATCAGCCCGCAACTGAATACCAGCGTCGCCCCCCTCCTGAATGTGCAGTGGCGCAGGCGCTTTGCGGACGGCACCGTCGAAGTCCGCAGCGGCTATACCTATGAGCGGACCTTCGGGGATTTCGATATCGACGGCGACGGCATTGACGATGTCGCCACGCCGCTGGATCGGGAGCATCGCAGCTATCTTCTTGCCTATGGGCGCTTTGATCCGGACGGACCCTGGCGCTGGGGTTTCACGGTCGAGCGGGTCTCCGACAAGACGCTGTTCGACCGCTATGACGTGCGCAATCCCTATCCGGACAATGGCCTCTACTATGGCGACGAGCGCCGCCTGATCAGCCAGATCTATGCTGAGCACCAGACGCGGCGCAGCTATGTCTCGCTCGCAGCCTTCGACATCCAGAGCCTGAGGGTTGCCATTCCGAATGAGGCCGCGCCCGGCCTGAATGTGTTCGAGTCCGACAGCAGCCTGCCGGTGGTCGCGCCCCTGATCACGGCCCGGTGGGAGCCGCGCGGCGAGGTGATGGGCGGACGTCTGCGCCTGAGCGGTTCGTCGGTCGCGCTGTTCCGCGACGATTTCGTCGGCAGTCCTGTCCTTCGCCCCGAGATCGTCCCTGATCCGGTGCCGGCCGGCCTGTCGGGCGTCGACAGTCGCCGGGTCAGCGGGCAGCTCGACTGGCGCCGGGCCTTCGTCAGCCGGGCCGGGGTGATCTGGGAGCCGTTTGTCGACGGACGGGTGGACCTGTATTCGCTCGACGATTTGCCCGCACCCTTCGAGGCTGGCACGCAAACCCTCAGCCGGGGCCGGTTCAGCGCGGGTCTGGACGTCCGCTATCCGCTGGTGCGGACATTTGCCGGGGGCGGAGACCTGATCGTGGAGCCCCGGGCCCAGTTGTCTGTCTCCACCGCGACCGACCTCGACCCCCGCATCCCCAATGAAGACAGCCAGACGCTGGAGCTGGACGAAAACTCCCTGTTCCGGATGGATCGGTTTCCCGGCTACGACCTCTATGAGGGCGGCGTGCGCCTGACCCTGGGCACGCGGGCCACCTATCGCTGGGGCGAGGCGCGCGAAGCTTCGCTGTTCATCGGCAAGAGCTGGCGCGACGATGATGAGCCCGGTCTCAGGGCCCTGATCCCCAACCCGGACCCGTTGGCACCCCCGGCCTTTTACGATCCGAGCGGCCTGGTCTCGGCATCGTCCGACTGGGTGGTGCAGGGCAGTTTCGCGCCGTCTGAAGGCGTGCGCGGCTGGGCCCATGCCACGATCGACGACTCGGGCAATATCCGCCGGGCAGAAGCGTCGGTCGAGGCGACCTGGCGTCGCCGGGACCGGGCCTCGGTCACCTATATCGTTGATCGCTCGAACCCCCTCGGCGGCCCCCTGAACCGCAACTATGAGTTCGTCGAACTGCGCGGCCAGCAGTTCATCTGGGGCAATTGGGGCATTGCCGGCGCGGGGGTGATGGATCTGGAGCGCGACCTGATCACGCGTTCGGAAATCGGCCTGCTGTTTGACGACGACTGTTTCCGGTTCGAAGTCGGCTATCGACGCGACAACACCCGGGTCAGACCCAGCGGTCCGTCCGACGGCGTCTACATCCGCCTAAACCTCGCCACTTTTGGAGGGTCAGGCTATGACCGGAATGAAAGGCGCTGGTAGGCGGGGGCTTGGACACGCGCCAGCGAGTTTGACCTCGCGCCGATCTACGTTGATACGGGGCTGAGTTGATACGGGGCTCCTGCGCCGAACCGGTATGAGGACTAAGAACGAACCATGCGTTTCATGCGTACAGTGATCGCGGTTGCGGCGCTTCTGGCCATGGCCAGCCCGGCCCTCGCCCAGACTGCGCCGACCTCGGCAGGCACCCTCGACCCGGCAGCCAACCGTCCGGCCCAGCCGCGTGCAGTGGCTGAGCCTCAGTTCGTCCTGGCCGACGGCATTGTCGCCACGGTGAATGACCGGATTATAACCGGCTTTGATCTGCGTCAGCGGATGCTGCTGATCATCATCATGAGCGAGGTCCAGCCGACCGCCGAGAACGTCGCCCAGATCCAGCGCGAAGCCCTGGACATGCTCATCGAGGAGCACCTTCAGGCCGAAGAGATCGCCAAATTTCCGACGCTGATCATTACAGATGCGGATGTCGATGCCGAAATCGCCGCCATGGCCGAACAGGCCGGCATGGCGCCCGACCAGTATATGCAGGCCCTGGCCTCGGCCGGCATTCACGCGCGTACCATCCGCGAACAGATCCGCACCGCCATCGGTTGGCGCGAACTGGTCGGCGGCCGCTTTGCCAGCCGGGCTCGCGTCAGTCGCAGCCAGGTCGAACAAAGCCTCCGCAAATACGAGGAAGCCGCCACCAAGAAGCAGTACCTGATCGGCGAGATCTACATCGACGCCAACCGGGTCGGGGGCATGCAGTCCGCCATCACCGGCGGCCAGCAGCTGATCCAGCAGATGATACAGGGTGCGCCCTTCCAGGCTGTGGCCCAACAGTTCTCGGCCGCACCGACAGCCGTGCGCGGCGGCGATGCCGGCTGGGTGGTCGAGGGCACGGTCGCCCCCGCCCTGCAGCAGGCCTTCGACAACCTCGACATCGGCCAGCTGTCCAACCCCATCGTTGTCGAGGGTGGCGTCTACATCATCTACATGCGCGACAAGCGAGAAGGGTCGGCCACCAGCCTGGTACAGTTGAGCCAGATCATGGTCGAACTGCCTGAAACCGCGACCGATGCGGAGGTCGAGGCCGCGGCCCGGCGCCTGATGGCCGTCCGTCCGGAACTGACCTGTCAGACGATGGTCGCACGTGCCGCGTCCGAGCCCGGCCTGCTGGGGTCCGACCTCGGCGAAAGTGACGTTCTGAACCTGGCGCCGCAGTTCCAGCCGTTCGCGCGCTCGGCCGAAGTGGGCCAGGTCAGCGAACCGATCCGCACGCCGCTGGGTCTGCATCTGGTGGGCGTTTGCGGTCGCCGCGTCGGATCGGCGGACATGCCGACCTACCGCGACGTCGAATCGCAGCTGCTGCGCGCCAATCTGGCCATGCTGGGCCGTCGCTATATGCGCGATCTGCGCGCCGACGCCCTGATCGAGATGAAGTGATGACCCGGCCCCGGCCGCCGCTTGCCCTGTCCATGGGCGATCCGGCCGGCGTGGGCCCCGAGATCATCGCCGCCGCCTGGAAAGCGCGCCCCTGCCCGTTCGTCGTCGTCGGCGACGCGCGGTGGATGGCCGCGCATGCCCCGGTCGAAGTCGTGACGGATCCGGGGTCAGCCGCCGCGGGGTTCGACCGCGCCATCCCGGTGCTGGATCATCCTCTGAGTGCCCCGGTTACCCCCGGACAGCCCGATCCGGCCCATGCCCCAGCCATCACCGGCTGGATCGAATCGGCGGTTCGGCTGTGCCTCGACGGCACGACTGCGGGGATGGTCACGGCCCCGATCGCCAAGGCGCCGCTCTATCAGGCCGGCTTTCGCTTTCCGGGCCATACGGAGTTTATCGCCGAACTGACGGCAGACACCCCGTGGGGCCAGACGCGCGGACCGGTGATGATGCTGACGGCCATGGATCTGCGCGCCTGTCTGGTCACGATCCACACACCCCTGTCGCAGGTGCCCGAGATGGTCACGGCGGAGCGGGTCAGCCGCGTGGCCCGCGTGGTTCATGAGGCCTTGATCCGCGATTTCGGCATCGCACGCCCGCGTCTGGCGCTGGCGGGGCTCAATCCACATGCGGGCGAAGGTGGCTCGATCGGTCTGGAGGAGCAGGAGGTCCTGATCCCGGCTGCCAGCGCCCTCAGGGCCGAAGGGCTGGACATCAGCGACCCCCGCCCGGCCGACACCCTGTTCCACGACGAGGCCCGCGCCACCTATGACGCCGTCCTGTGCCTGTATCATGATCAGGCCCTGATCCCGGTGAAGACCCTCGACTTCTGGGGCGGGGTGAATGTCAGTCTGGGTCTGCCCGTGGTGCGGACCTCGCCCGACCACGGGACCGGCTTCGACATCGCCGGGCGCGGCATCGCCCGGCCCGACAGCCTGATTGCCGCCCTGACCCTCGCCCGCACCATGGCCGACCGCCGGATCGCTGCCGCATGACCGACCTGCCTTCCCTGCGAGAGTCGCTGGACGCCCACGGGCTGATGGCGAAGAAGAGCTTCGGCCAGCATTTCCTGCTGGACCTCAATGTCACGCGCAAGATCGCACGGCTGGCCGGACCGTTTGCGGGCGACGCCGTGATCGAGGTCGGCCCCGGCCCCGGCGGTCTGACGCGTGCCCTGATGGAGAGCGACGCCGGTCGGGTGGTCGCCGTCGAGAAGGACGCGCGCTTTCTGCCCCTTCTCGGCGAACTCGATGACGGCAGCGGTCGCCTGCATCTGGTCGAGGGCGACGCCCTCAAGGTCGATGAGCGGTCACTGGTCGATGGTCCGGCCCATCTGGTGTCGAACCTGCCCTACAATGTCGGCACCGCCCTGCTGATCAAATGGCTGACGGGTCCGTGGACGCCCGCTTCGATGACGCTGATGTTCCAGAAGGAGGTCGCCCAGCGCGTGGTGGCCCAGCCCGACGACGACGCCTATGGCCGGCTCGCCGTCATCAGCCAGGCCCTGTGCGAGGCGCGCATGGTCATGACTCTGCCTGCGGCCGCCTTTACCCCGCCGCCCAAGGTGGCCTCGGCGGTCGTGCATCTGGTGCCCCATGCCGAGCGGCTGGCCGACGACCGTATCCGCAAGCTGGAGCGGGTGACCGCCGCAGCCTTTGGCCAGCGCCGCAAGATGCTGCGTTCCAGTCTCAAGCCTCTCGGCGGCGCGACCCTGTGCGAGGCCGCCGGGATCGAACCGGACGCCCGGGCCGAGACCATCGACATCGTCGGCTTTCTGCGGCTGGCCGACGCGCTCGCCTGACGATCAGTCTCGCGGGGCCAGACGCTCCGGGAAGGGGCGTCCGAGGGCCTCGGCCACAGCCTGCTGACTGATCAGGAACACCTCTTCCCGCCGGTGGTAGTTGTTCGACAGGACGATCACGACAATCCCGGCGTCGGGCTGCCAGACCATCATGTTGCGGAAACCGGACCAGCTGCCGGTGTGATAGATCTGACGGTCGTCGAAGGCCGGCTCGACCTGCTGTCCCAGCGCCCGGCTGAACAGGCCATAGCCCCAGTGCCGACGCGGACCGCCCCGGCGCTCCTCAGGGGTGTCGCCCGGCGCATGGTCCGCAATCAATGCCGCATAGGCCTTCGGGCTCAGTAGCCCGCCCCGATGCAGCGCCCAGGCCCAGGCCAGCAGGTCGTCCATGGTCGAGGACAGGGCGCCCGCGCCCGGAATGATGCTGACATTCGCCTCGGGCTGGGGCGTGATCCCCGCAGGGAAGTCGGCATAGCCCATGGCCAGCCCGGGCACTGCGTCAAAGCCGGTCCGGCTCATCCCCAGCGGCTCAAAGAAGGCCTGCTCCAGATAGCGCTGAAAGGGCAAACGCGTTGCGGCCTCGACCACGGCGGCCGCCAGATTGAAGCCGGCGTTGTTGTAGCGCAGGTCCGTGCCCGGCTCGAACTGCAGATTATAGAGGGCGCTGTCCCGCGTCAGCTCTTCGAGGGTCGCCGGGGTCACGCGCCGGGTGCCCCAGCCGGGGCGCGCCATCAGGTCGGGGATGCCCGACTGGTGCGAGATCAGATGGCCGATGCGAATGTCGGCCCAGGCCTCCGGACAGTCGGTGATCCAGTCGCAGACCGGATCACCGACGCTCAGCACGCCCTCGTCCTGAAGGCGCAGGATGGCGGCGGCGGTGAACATCTTGCTGACCGAGGCCAACCGCACAGGGGTGTCCAGCTGGAACGGGCGACCGGCTTCGCGATCCGCCATGCCATAGACCTGCCGGAACAACACCTGATCCCCGCGCGCAACCAGCACAGCTCCGGCAAACCTGTCGCGAGCCGCCAGATCATCGAGCGACGCCTTCAGCTGCGGCAGGTCCTCGACCGCCACAACCGGTGGGCGGACGCGGATGGAAGGCCCCGACGCAGCCTCGGCCGTGTCCTGACCGGCGTCGGTTCGCACCGTCACCGCCCAGGCGGACGAGATCAGCACAGCCAGGGCCGCCAGCCCTGCAAGAATCGGTAAGGGTCTCATCCGACCCTAGATATCGAAAGTCAGGCCGAACTGGGCATAAAGAGCGCGTGAGTCCTGCCATTTCGGATCGACCTTGACCGTCAGGAACAGGTGAACCGGCCGGTCCATCAGCAGGGTCAGCTCCTCGCGAGACTTCTGGCCGATCCATTTCAGGGTCTGGCCCGAGCGGCCCAGAACGATCGGCCGCTGGCTCTCGCGCTCGACATAGATGGTCTGCTCGATCCGGACAGAGCCGTCGTCGCGCTCCTCGAAGGCTGTGGTTTCGACCGCCGCCGAATAGGGCAGTTCCTCGTGCACCCGCAGGAACACCTTTTCCCGCGTGATCTCGGCCGCCAGAACCCGCAGCGGCAGGTCCGCGCTCTGATCCTCGGGATACAGCCAGGGGCTTTCCGGCATCAGGCCCGAGAGGTGGGCCTTGAGATCCAGCACCCCGTCGCCGGTCGCCGCCGAAATCAGGAAGACGTCGCTGTAAACCCCCGTGTTGAACAGCTCGGTCATCACGGCCAGCATCGACTCGCGCTTCAGGCCGTCGATCTTGTTGAGCGCCAGGATCGCCTTGCTGTCGCGGCCCTTCAGGGCCTGGATGATGGTCTCGACATCCTCGACCGAGCGACGGTCAGCGGGCGAGCCCTTACCCTCCCCGATGGCCATCTGGGCCGAGGTGTCGACCAGATGCACGACGGCGTCGGCCTCCTCTGCGCCTTCCCAGGCCGAGGCGACCATGGCGCGGTCCAGCCTGCGCCGCGGGTTAAAGATGCCGGGCGTATCCACCAGCACCATCTGGGTCTGGCCGTCCATGACGATGCCCCGCACGGGAAAGCGTGTAGTCTGCACCTTCTGGGTGACGATCGACACCTTGGAGCCCGTCAGCCGGTTGACCAGCGTCGATTTGCCGGCATTGGGCGCGCCGATCACGGCGACGAAGCCGGCCCGCGTTCCGGTCTGGGAGGTATCTGAGGTCAAATCACGCCTTCACGCTTCATCAGGGCCAGGGCGGCCGCTTTCTCCGCCTCCTGACGCGAACGACCGGTCGCGGTCAAGGCATCCGTGCCGCTGATCGTCACTTCGACACGGAAGGTCGGGGCGTGGTCACTGCCGGTTCGCTCGACCACGCGATAGGCTGGCAGCCCCCGCCCAACCTTGAGCGACCACTCCTGCAACGACGATTTCGGATTGCTGAGGCTGCGCGAGGACGGGTTTTCCAGTTCGTTTCGCCACAGGTGGTCGAATGCCGTGCGGGCCGCATCCAGGCCGCCGTCGAAATAGATCGCGGCCAGAATGGCTTCCATGGCGTCGGCCAGGATGCCGTCGCGGCGCCGCCCGCCCTGTTTGCTCTCGCCGGGGGACATGCGCAGGGCCGGTCCCACGCCGGCGGCCTCACCCACCCGCGCACAGGCGGCCTTGTCGACCAGACCGTGCAGGCGCGAGGACATCTCACCCTCATCCGCCTGGGGGAAGTCGCGCATTAGCCGTTCGGCGACCAGCAGGCCCAGTACCCGGTCGCCGAAGAACTCCAGCCTCTGGTTATCCAGAATGGGACGCCCGACGGCGTCGTGGGCCGCACCCTCACCCACGCTGGGGTGGGTCAGGGCGCGTTCCAGCAGGGACGGATCGCGGAACTCATATCCCAGCGTCTGGGCCAGCGCCCGGACAGCCTCATTCCGGCGATCCGCCATCCCCTATTTCAGGACGGTGAAGAAGCGGTCCAGGCGAACCTTGCTGAACCAGCTGACCGGGTTCCAGAGCGACGCCCCCTCGTTCCACGAGAACAGGATCATCTCGGCCTTGCCGATCAGGTTCTCTGCGGGGACCAGGCCGACCCCCATGGCCGACTGTTCGCGGCTGTCGATCGAGTTGTCGCGGTTGTCACCCATCATGAAGTAGTAGCCCTCGGGCACCTCGAACACCGGAGTGTTGTCGAGGCTGTAGTTCGGGCCGAAGTCCTGGATCTGGTAGCTACGGCCGTTCGGGAGGGTCTCGCGCAGGGTGGTGACCGTCTGGCCGTTGAACATGTCAGCCACCTGTTCGCCGGTGACGACGACGTTCTCGACCGGCTCGCCGTTGATGTGCAGGACATTGTTGATCATCTGCACCCGGTCGCCGGGCACACCGATCACGCGCTTGATGTAGTCGGTCTTGTTGTCGCTCGGCAGTTTGAAGACGGCGATGTCACCGCGCTCCGGCGCATTGTCCATGATGCGGCCCTCGAACAGCGGCGGGCTGTAAGGGATGGCGTGCTTCGAATAGCCGTAGGTCCATTTGGACACGACGATGTAGTCGCCCTCGTACAGGTTCGGCTCCATCGAGGCCGACGGAATGGTGAAGGGCTGGAACAGGAAGATTCGCAGCAGAATGGCGATGAACAGGGCGATGGCGACGGTCTTGATGATCTCGACCCACTCGTTCTTGTCGCTTTTCCCGCCGTCGGAATCGTCACCGCCGTCGTCGCCGTCATCCCCGTCGTGGGCATCGCCCTCGTCGCTCCAGACCGGGCGACGCGAGGACTCAGGGTCGGCACCGGACGAGGCGGCCGCAAGGGCAGCGGCGATCGGCTCGGGCGGCGGGGTCATAGCTTCCGCCGGGGCGGGCTCGGGCTCGGGCTCGGGCTCGGGCTCGGGCGAATGATCGGGTTCGGGCTCGGCTGCAGCCACAGGCTCAGCCGCTTCTTCCGGGGCCACGACGGGCTCGACGTCCGGCGTCACCTCGACGGCGGGCTCAGGCTCGGCGTGCGATACGGATCCTTCGGTCTCGTGCGTCGTGGGCTCGGCCGCAGCCGGTTCGACGTGAGCCGTGCCCGTCTCGACCGGCTCGGGCGTCGGCGCCGCGTCGGGCGCGGCGTGATCGTCCGTCTCGGTCGTCTTGTTCTCTTCGGTCATTGCAGAACCCCCGGTGTGCCGCGCGCAAGCGTGACAGGCCTATAGCCTGATTATGTGACGGGCAAGACTTCGATCACCACGAAGGCGAGCGCATAAGGATGCTCGTCGCTGAGCGTCAAGTGGATGCTGGAAGTGTGGCCTGACGGTGTCAGTCGCGCCAGATGCTCGGCGGCATGTCCGGTCAGTATCAGGGTCGGCCGACCACTGGGCAGGTTCACCACCCCCATGTCGCGCCAGTAGACATCGGCCCGCATGCCGGTACCCAGTGCCTTGGCGCACGCCTCCTTGGCCGCGAACCGCTTGGCGTAGCTCCAGGCCGGGTCCGGCTTGCGGTCGGAGCGGGTGCGTTCCAGCTCGGTGAAGCAGCGCTGTTTGAAGCGGTCGCCGAAGCGGTCCAGCGAGGTCTGGATGCGGCGGATATCGCACAGATCGGCGCCGACCCCGACGATCAAAACGCCGCTCCGTCGATGGCGGACCGCATCCGGGCAATGGCCTCGTCCAGACCGATGAAGATGGCCTCGCCGATCAGGAAATGGCCGATGTTGAGCTCGCGGATCTGCGGCAAGGTCGCGATCTCGGCTGCGGTCTCATAGTCCAGCCCGTGCCCGGCATGGACCTCAAGGCCGACGCTGTGCGCCATCGCCACCGCCTCGGTCAGCTCCTGAAAGGCCGCGCGACGCGCCTCGCCCTCGACGTGGCAGTACCGACCCGTATGAAACTCGACTACCTGGGCGCCGACACCGGTCGCGGCCATCACCTGCTGTTTCGACGGATCGATGAACAGGGAGACGCGGATGCCGGCCTCCTTCAGCTGCTGCACAGCAAAGAACAGCGGCCCGATGTGGGCCTGCACGTTCAGCCCGCCCTCGGTCGTCACCTCCTCGCGGCGTTCGGGCACGATGCAGACTGCGTGGGGCCGGTGGCGCAGGGCGATGTCCAGCATCTCCTGCGTCAGGGCCATTTCGAAATTGAGCGGTCGCCCGGCGCGGGCACACAGGACGCTCAAGGCTTCGATATCCGGATCGGTGATGTGGCGGCGGTCCTCGCGCAGATGGGCGGTGATGCCGTCGGCCCCTGCGGCGAGCGCCTGCTCGGCCGCGCGGACCGGATCGGGATGCAGGCCGCCCCGGGCATTCCGCACCGTGGCCACATGGTCGATATTGACCCCCAGACGCACCCGCTCGGCCATGGTCTATCCCTTTGCCAGTCTGCGGCTGCCCGGGTCCTCGACCGGCAGGGCGGCCAGTTCGGGCGGCAGGGCGTCGGCCGGGTATGCGGGCACATCCAGCGTCGCCAGCGCGATCAGCGGCACGCCCACGTCCGCCCTGCCCCCCGACCGGTCGACGATGCAGGCGGCCGCCACGACCTCGCCGCCCGCCTTGCGGATCGCCTCGATGCATTCGCGCGACGACAGGCCGGTGGTGACGATGTCCTCGACCATGACAACGCGCTCGCCCGGCTCGACCGTAAAGCCGCGCCGCAGCTTGAACTCGCCGCCCTCGCGTTCGACGTAGAGAGAGCGGACCTTCAGATGCCGCGCGGTCTCATAGCCTGGGATGATCCCGCCTACGGCCGGTGAGATGGCCACATCGACCGCCCCGACCGTCGCCGTGATCTTGTCGGCCAAAGCCTTGCACAACCGCTCGCAGCGGGCGGTATCCATGAACACCAGATTTTTCTGCAGGAAGACCGGGCTGTGCAGCCCCGAGGACAGGACGAAATGGCCCTCGCGCAGGGCCCCGGCATCGCGAAATTCGGTCAGGACGTCTTCGGTGTTCATGCGCCGTTTCTAGACCCCTCAGGCGGCCGGAGGAAAGACCGAAGCGCGGCCTTATTCCAGGTTCTGGTGCGGCTTCAGGCCACGGGCCAGCAGTTCGCGCCAGATGCCCTCGGCGTCATCGGCAAATCCCATCAGGTCGAGGTCCTTTTTGGCGATCATGCCGTGCTCGACCATCGCCTCGAAATTGAGGATCGACGTCCAGTAGCCCCGATCCACCAGGACAATGGGGATCGGCGGGGCCTTGTCGGTCTGACGCAGGGTCAGCAGCTCGAACAGTTCATCGAACGTGCCAAAGCCGCCCGGAAACACGACCAGCGCATTGGCCCGCATGGCCAGATGCATCTTGCGCATGGCGAAATAGTGGAAGCGGAACGTCAGCTCGGGTGTCGACCAGGCGTTCGGCTCCTGTTCGTGCGGCAGGGTGATGTTGAAGCCGACCGAAGGGGCTCCGACGTCCATGGCACCCCGGTTCGCTGCCTCCATGATGCCCGGACCGCCGCCCGTGGCGATGACATTGTTGCGCAGCTCCCCGACCGCGCCGTCCAGGGCCCCTCCCCGTTCGGAGACCAGCCGCCCAAAGGCTCGCGCGGTCTCGTACCAGGGCGTCCCGGGCTTCACCCGGGCACTGCCGAACACGACGATGGTCGAACGCACCCCCCAGGCCCTGAGCGCCTCCTCGGCCTTGGCGTATTCCAGCAGGAACCGCACGCCGCGCATGGAGTCGCCCAGCAGGAAGTCCTGATCGAGCGCCGGCAGGCGATAGGACGGCGAGTCCCTCTGGGCCGAATTATCGGGCGGCCGATCCGCCATCAGCCGCGCACGCGTTCGACCGAATCGACGAAGGCATTGGCCCGCAGCGCCGCCATCAGGGTCGTGGCATGGCGGGCATCGCGGACCTCGACGTCGATCTCCACGTCAAAGAAGTCCTGCTGCCGGTGGGTCATGACCAGGTTGAGGATATTGCCGCCCGCCTCGCCGATCTGGGTGGCGACCTGCCCCAGCACGCCCGGGGCATTGCGGATAGTGGCCTTGAGCCGCGAGGCTGCCGTCGCGTTCATCTCGGCGCGGGGGGTCCACTGCAGGTCCTGCCACAGGCTGTCGTCGTCGCTGAACTCGACCAGTCGGCCGCAGTCGATGGTGTGCACCGTCAGACCGCGCTCCGGCTCCAGAATGCCGACGATGCGGTCGCCCGGCAGCGGCGAACAACAGTGGCCAAAGTGAATGCTGATGCCCGGCGTCAGGCCGCTGCCCCGAACGTACAGCTGGGCCTCGCTCTCCTCGATCCTGCGCCGGTCGTGGGCGACCTTGACCTGGCCCTTGAGCGCCGGGAACAGCATCTCGACGACCTTGATCGCCTGCACCTGCCCGCGCCCGATCGCTTCGAACAGGGCCTCCTCGGACTCGATCGACAGGGTCTCAAGCACCGGGGTCAGCGCCAGTTCGCTCAACTTCTTGCCCGCGCGTGACAGGGTCTGCTCAAGCGTTGAACGCCCCAGTTTGTGGAACTCCTCGCGCTCCGAACTGCGGATCGTGCGGCGGATCGACGAGCGTGCACGCCCCGTCACCGTCAGCGAGCGCCAGTCGACCGGTACCTCACGCTTGGCCCCGCGAATGATCTCAACGACGTCGCCATTGACCAGCTGGGTCCGCATCGGCTTCAGCTCGCCGTTGATCTTCACGCCGACGGCGGTCTCGCCGACCTCGGTATGGACGGCAAAGGCAAAGTCCAGCGGCATGGCCCCGCGTGGCAAGGTGATCAGCTGGCCCTTGGGCGTGAAGACGAACACCTGATCGAGGAACATCTCCAGCTTGGCATGCTCGACCCAGTCGTCGCCGCCCTCGCCCGTTTCGATGATCTGGACCAGACGTCGCAGGTTCTCCAGCGGATCGCGTCCACCGGACCGCTCCATCGCCTCGCGGTCAAAGCCGTAGGACTTGTTCTTGTAGCGCCAGTGGGCGGCGACGCCGTCCTCGGCGATCCGGTCCATGTCGCGCGTCCGGATCTGGGTCTCGATGCGCACCCCGCCCCGGCCGACCAGGGTCGTGTGGATTGAACGATAGTTGTTCGACTTGGGGGTCGAGATGAAGTCCTTGAACCGGTCCGGCACCATCGGCCAGGCCCGGTGGATCACGCCCAGCGCCCGGTAGCAGTCGTCCTCGCTGTCGACGATCACCCGAAAGGCATAGATGTCCGACAGGGTCGAAAAGCCGACCGACTTGCGCTGCAGCTTGCGCCAGATGGAATAGGGCGTCTTTTGGCGACCGATGACCTCGGCCTCTACACCCTTGGCCACCAGCAGGTCCTGGACCTCCTGGGCCACGTCTTCCAGCGCCGTGCCCTGCTCCTGCTTCAGCGCTTCCAGCCGGCGCTTGATGGCCGTGTGCGCGATCGGGTTCAGGTGCTCGAGCGCCAGTTCCTCAAGCTCCAGCGCGATCGAGTGGATGCCGATCGACCGGCCCAGCGGCGCATAGACCTCCAGCGTCTCGCGGCTGATGCGCTCGCGCTTCTCCGGCTTGACGTACTGCAGGGTGCGCATGTTGTGCAGCCGGTCGGCAAGCTTGACCAGCAACACCCGCACGTCGCGCGAAATGGCGAGGATGAATTTCCGCAGATTCTCGGCCTGGCGGGTATGTTCGGCCTGAAGCTCGAGGCGGCTCAGCTTGGTCACGCCCTCGACCAGTTCCGCAACCTCTTCGCCGAACATGGCGGCGATGTCGTCGCGCGTCGCCGAAGTGTCCTCGACCACATCGTGCAGCAGGGCGGTGACGATGGTGGCAGTGTCGAGCTTGTAGTCCGTCAGGATGCCCGCGACCTGAATCGGATGGGCGAAGTAGGGGTCGCCCGAGGCCCGCAGCTGCGAGCCGTGCATCTTCATCGCATAGACATAGGCCTTGTTGATCAGCGCCTCGTCCGCAGACGGGTCATAGGCCTTGACCATCTCCACCAGTTCGAACTGGCGTAGCACGCGCACGCGCTCGACCCGCGGCTTCTCGAGAGCCGCAGGGGAAGGCGTTTCAGCTTCGACAAGTTTGGCTACCGGGGCGGTACGGGACCGCTTCGGGCGGAGTGGAACAACCGTGTTCGGTTCCGCTGTCAGTAGCGCTCCTCCTGGCCGCCGTCACGGTCGCTTTGCAGCGCACGGATCAGTTCGGCCTCGGCCATGTTCATGTGCTGCGGCTCGGCCAGCAGGGCGCGGGTCTCGGCCTCATCCTCGGCCTCGGTGCGCTCATCCACCCGTTGCAGGGTGGTGATCAGGTTCTCGCTCAGTTCATCCGGCGACACAGTGTCGTCAGCCAGTTCGCGCAGGGCGACGACCGGGTTCTTGTCATTGTCGCGATCAATGGTCAGCGCCTCGCCCTTGGCGATGTTGCGGGCGCGGTGACCGGCCAGCAGGACCAGACCAAAACGGTTCGGCACCCTTTGGATGCAGTCTTCGACAGTGACGCGAGCCATGAATTTCCTCGAACTCTGGGAGAACCAGACAAAATAGAGACTTCCCGCCCATTGTGCAACGCCACATCGGCAGGAATGAGGCGTCTAGCGATCCAGCGGCACCGCGTCGCGTCCGACGCGGGCGGTCTCGACCAGCGCGGTGACCGGGCGTCCGGAGACAGGATCCCTCCAGTCCGGGTCTATCTCGGCCAGCGGCCCCATGACGAAGACGCGATCGACGGCCCGCGGGTGGGGGAGGATCAGATCGGGCAAGTTCAGCACCTGTCCACTGAAGTCGATCAGGTCGAGGTCCAGCATCCGGGGCGCATTTTTCACCGACCGTTCGCGCCCAAAGCGCGCCTCAATGCCGGAAAGCGTGGTCATCAGTTCAAGCGCTGTCCCGGCCCACGCGCCTTGCGCCACGCCATTCAGAAACGGCGGATCGGTCGGGTCGGGCCAGGCGGCCGACCGCCACCAGCGCGAGCGGCGAACGTCGCCCAGTCCCGCGCTCTCCAGATCGTGAACAGCGGCGTCCAGCAAGGCGCTGATATCCGGCCAGGCCCCCTTGTCATTGCTGCCCAGAGCGATGATGACAGAGGGGCTCATATTCTCTCCGGGGTCGTCCATCGGACCCTCATATTTTACAGGACATCGAGAATGCACCTCTACCCTGACGAGCGCCTTGCGCTGTTCATCGACGGCTCAAATCTTCATGCAGCTGCCCGGTCGCTGAGTTTCGATCTGGACTTCAAGGCCATGCTGGACGACGTGCGCGAACGATCGCGATTCGTCCGCGCCTACTACTACACCGCCGTGGTCGAGGGGGAGGAATTCTCACCCGTGCGTCCGCTGGTGGACTGGCTGGGCTACAATGGCTTCTCCACCGTGACCAAACCGGTCCGGCGCTTTACCGATGCCTCGGGCCATGTCCGCATGAAGGGCAATATGGATGTCGAGATCGCCGTCGACATGATGCAGATGGCCCCGCGGCTCGACCACGCCGTGCTGTTCTCGGGCGATGGCGACTTCCGCCGTCTCGTGCAGGCGGTTCAGGCGGAGGGCTGCCGGGTGTCGGTGGTCTCGACGCTCAAAACCCAGCCCCCGCACATCGCCGACGAACTGCGCCGTCAGGCTGACGACTTCGTCGAGCTGGCCGACCTCAAGACTCTGTACGGCCGCCCCCGCACGGTCCGCGAAGACGCATGACGACGCCTGCTCCGGTCGCCGAGCCGCCCGCCGACTGTCCACTCTGCCCCCGGCTGGTGGCCTATCGCGCCGAGAATGCGCGGCGCGAACCCGACTGGTTCAATGGCGCCGCACCTTCGTTCGGCGACACGCAGGCCCGGCTGCTGGTGGCGGGCCTCGCCCCTGGTCGCACCGGGGCCAACCGCACGGGTCGACCCTTCACCGGCGATCACGCCGGCTGGCTGCTATATCAGACGCTGATCGAGACCGGCTTTGCGCGCGGCACCTATGACGCCCGGCCCGATGACGGGCTGGAACTGCTCGACTGCATGATTACCAATGCCGTCCGCTGCGCCCCGCCCGGCAACAAACCCCTGCCGGCCGAAGAGGCGACCTGTCGGCCCTTCCTGACCGCCCGCCTTCAGACCCTGCCGCAGCTGAAGGTGATCGTCACCCTGGGCGATGTCTCGCGCCGCAATGTGCTGAAGGCGCTGGGCAAGCCTGCCTCGGCCATGGCGCCGGGGCATGGGTCCGAGGCCCGGGTCGGCCCCTACGTCCTGCTGAACAGCTATCACTGCTCCCGGTTGAACACGAATACAGGGCGGCTCACGCCCCTGATGTTCCGGGAGATTTTCGAGCGGGCTCGCATCCTCATCGAAATGTGATCGAACATTGTTCGCCTGGCAGGCGAATGTGGCGGGCCGGACACATCCTTTTCCCCTCGCACGTGTAGACTAACTTTCGCGGGAACATCTCCGCGAGAGCCCGCGTTTCGGCCCACAGGAGGCTGTCATGCGTACAAACACTCACTTCTTTTCCCGCGGCGAACGAAAAGCCGCTCTCTGGGCGGTTGTCGCGGCTGTCGCGCTGTCCGCAGCCGGCTTTGCCTGGGACTGGGCCCAGGGGCCGTCGCTGGGCCTGTATGAGCGTATGGGCCAGACCCAACTGGTCGGCGTCATCGAGGCGCAGCCTCTGGGCTAAGGCTCAGCCCTTGTCGCGCAGCAGGCGGGCCTTGTCGCGCTGCCAGTCGCGTTTGGCGGAGGTTTCGCGCTTATCGTGCAGCTTCTTGCCCTTGGCCAGCGCCAGCTCCACCTTCGCCTTGCCCGATTCGTTCAGATACAGCTTGAGTGGGATCAGCGTCTGGCCGTCCTTCTGCACAGCCCCGATCATGCGGTCGATCTGGCGGCGATGCAGCAGCAGCTTTCGCGGGCGCCGCGGTTCGTGGTTGAACCGGTTGGCCTGGGCATAGGGCGGAATGTCGGCATTGATCAGCACGATCTCGCGCCCTTCGATGGCGGCATAACTTTCAGCGATATTTGCGCGCCCGGCCCTTAGCGCCTTGATCTCGGTGCCGACCAGGATGATGCCGGCCTCGACCGGCGCGTCCAGAAAATAGTCGAAGCGCGCGCGCCGGTTCTCGGCGATGATCTTCGGCTCATACTTCTTCTTGTCCGACTGAGGACGCCTTTGGGCGGGTGCTTGCGCCATTATTGAACGCCCGCCGCCTTCATGGCGCGATCGATCGCGGGCTTGACCGCGTCCGCCGTCGGCGCCAGCGGCAACCGAACCTCCTCACCACACAGACCAAGGCTCGCCAGGGCGTATTTCGTCGGCGCGGGCGAGTTGTCCATGAACAGCGCCTTGTGCAGGTCGATCAGCCGATCCTGCCACAGACGAGCGCTCTCCAGATCGCCGGCCTGAACCGCGTCGTACAGGGCGACCATGGCCTCGGGCGCGACGTTGGACGTCACTGAAATCACCCCGTGCCCACCATGCGCCAGATAGCCGAGGAAACTGGGGTCATCGCCCGAGATCAGGTCAAAACGCCCGTCGACATGGGTCCGCATCCAGCTGGCGCGGGCGAGGTCCGCCGTGGCGTCCTTGATGCCGACGATGTTGGGGTGCTTCGCCAGCCGCGCCACCGTGTCATTCGACAGGTCCACGCCCGTGCGACCGGGCACATTGTAGAGCAGCACCGGCAGCTGCACGGCCTCGGCGATCGCCTCGAAATGCAGGGCCAGCCCTTCTTGCGAGGGCCGGTTGTAATAGGGGGTCACAACCAGCGCCCCGTCAGCGCCGACCGTCTTGGCGTGACGCACCTTGTCGATGGCGACATCGGTCGAGGACGAGCCTGCGCCTGCGATCACGCGGATACGTCCGGCCACGGTCGAAACCACGGATTCGACCACATGGGCGTGCTCTTCCGCCGTCAGGGTCGCGCTCTCGCCGGTCGTGCCCATGGGCACCACGCCGTGCACGCCAGCCGCGATCTGGCGCTCGACCAACGCCTTCAAAGCGTCGTCGTCCACGTTTCCGTCACGAAGAGGTGTGATCAAGGCGGTGATCACGCCCTTGAAAGTCGGGCCGGTCATGGGAACGATGGTCCTTCGCGTGGGCTTTACCGAGTCTGCGGAAGGTTTCGAACGTAAGGGGCGCCTCGTGCTGCCGCAACCGAGATGATGGGGTTAGGACAAACCATGCTGACATCGATCCTGGCCACGATCCTGGCCCTCAGTGCCCCTGCGCCCGAGGTGCTGGTCTCGAACCTGTCATCGGTGAACTGGTTCTCGTCGTCGAAGTCTGACGCCAACGCGCAGGAAGTACCTTATGGCGCCACGGTCCGCCTGCTGAACGCGGCCGAGGCCCGCCTGCTCAACCAGGCCCTCGAGGCCGCCCGCGCCCGCGACATCGACCGGGCCCGCAGCCTTGCAGCCGGAATCGACAACGCCACCGCGCGCAAGCTGGTCGACTGGGCCCTTGTCGACACCTCGGCCGATCTGATGAGCTTCGAGGAACTGGCCCGCGCCCGAGTCACCTTCGCCGACTGGCCCCGCGCCGAAAGCCGCATCATGGCCGGTGAGCGTGCCATTGGCCGCAGCTCGGCCAGCCCCGCAGCAGTCATCGGCTTCTTCGACGGCCACCCGCCCCTGACCATCGACGGGGCCATCGGGCTGGCGCTGGCGCTCGAAGCCTCGGGTCGGGCGGACGAGGCCCGCCCGATCATCCGCGACTGGTGGCGGAACCAGTCGTTCGAGTTCGACGCCCAGAGCCGCATCCTGTCGATCTGGCCGAACTGGATCGCGCCTGCCGATGATGAGGCGCGACTGAACATGCTGCTGCTGGGACCGCATGGTCCCGCGACGCGCGCCATGATCAACCGGGTCAGCCCCGCACAGCGCACGATCGCAGAGGCCGTTCTGGCGCTCCGCACCGCCTATGCCCCCGACGCCATCGTTGCCGGACTGACTCCGGCCCAGGCGGGTCACCCCGCCGTGGTCCTCGAACGGGTCCGCATCCTGCGCTCGCAGGGCCGCGAGGCCGAGGGCTTTGGCCTGCTGGCCGGCCTGCCCGCCGCCCCGACCCATTCCGATGGCCAGAACACCCTGTGGAGCGAACGCCGCAACTATTTCCTCGACGCGCTGGAGGTCCGGAACTGGCAGGCCGCCTATGACTCCATGGCCGGTCATGGCTTCCCCGGCGGCGAGCGCATGGTCGATGCCGAATTCTTTGCCGGCTGGGTCGCCCTGGTTAAGCTGAATGACCCGGCCCGGGCCGGCCGCCATTTCGAGTCCCTGCGCCAGATGTCCGAGACCCCGATCACCCAGGGGCGGGCGCTCTACTGGCTGGGTCGGGCCGCCGAGGCCCAGGGCGATATGGGCGCCGCCCGAGGCTACTATGGCGCCGGCGCCATTCACATCCAGTCCTTCTATGGCCAGCTGGCCGCCGAAAAGGCAGGCCAGACGCAGATCATCCTGCCCGCCGACCCCGAGATCACGCCCGAGGCTCGCGCGGCCTTCGAAGGCAATGAGGTCGTTCAGGCCGCCCGTATGTCGGGTGAAGCCGGAGAGATGGGCCTGCTCCGGGCCTTTGCCTATCATCTCGACGACACCCTGCCGGCCGCCACCGATGTCGCCCAGTTGATGGATATGGTGCTGGGCTTTGGCGACCGGTTCGGCTCGATGATGGTCGGACGTGCCGCCAGCCAGCGCGGCTGGCTGATGCCCATGCGCCAATACCCGATCCGCATCCCGCCCGAGGTCGCGGGCGCCGCCCCCCTGCCCTTCACCCTGGCCATCACCCGTCAGGAATCCAGCTATGACCCGCTGGTGGTGTCGAGTGCCGGGGCGCGTGGCATGATGCAGTTCCTGCCATCAACGGCCTCGGGCGTCGCCCGCCGTCTGGGTATGCCCTACTCGCTCGATCGCCTGTGGGACCCCGACTATAATATGACGCTGGGCAGCTATCACCTCGGCGAGCTGATGGTGGCCAATGGCGGGTCCATGATTCTGGCAGCCGTGGGCTATAACGCCGGACCGGCCCGCCCGCCCCAGTGGATCGCCCGCTGCGGCGACCCGCGCGGAGGTATCGTGGACCCCGTCGACTTCATCGAGTGCACGCCCTTCACCGAGACGCGCAACTATATGATGCGGGTCATGGAGAATATGCAGATCTACAAGGCGCGACTGGGCGACGGCACCGGCGAGCTGACCCTCTCGGCCGATCTGGCGCGCGGTGGCTCCGGACCGACCCCCTATCTGTCGCTGGCCAACTAGAGGCGAGCCAGGGTCAGGACAGGGCCGTCCTCGCTGTCCAGCCAGCGACCGCCGAGGCCAAACACGTCGCGCAGGACGGCGGTGTCGAGCGCCCCCGCGGGAGAACCGTCAGCACGGACCTCGCCCTGATCCATGACGATCACCCGGTCGGCGAAGCGCGCCGCCAGCGACAGGTCGTGCAGACTGGCCACCACAGTCTGGCCCGCACCGGCCCGTGCCTTCAGCCTTTCCAGAACCAGCAGCTGACCCTCCGGATCGAGACCGGCGACCGGTTCGTCCGCCAGAATCAGCCCCGCATCTGACGCCAGCACCCGTGCCAGCAGCACCCGGGCGCGCTCGCCGCCGGACAACTCAGCCACCCCGCGATCCGCCAGCGCGCTCGCCTCGACCTCCTCCAGCGCCGCCATCGCGCGGGGCCGGGCACCGTCGGTCTGCAGGAACCCCGCGCCCAGCGCCACGACCTCAAGCGCCGGCAGGTTCCAGGCGACGGTCCCGTCCTGCGGCAGATAGGCCAGAGCTCTGGCGCGATCACGCGGACCGAGGGTCACAAGTTCCGCTCCTTCCAGCCAGACCCTTCCTGCATCCGGCTTCAGCAGGCCGCAGACGGCCTGGATCAGACTGGTCTTGCCGGCGCCGTTCGGCCCCACCAGCGCCACCAGTTCACCCGGCATCATCGACAGGCTGACGTCGCGCACCACCGCCCGCTTGCCCCGCGACAGGCTCAGGCCTTCGATCTTCAGGCGAGGTGTCGCGCCCATGCTCAGACCCTCCAAGCGCGGGCGGCGCGCCAGGCGATCAGGGCGAACAGGGGCGCGCCGACCAGGGCCGTGAACACCCCCAGCTTCAGCTCCTGATCCGTCGGAGTGATGCGCGTCATCAGGTCGGCCACGACAAGGATCAACCCCCCGGCCAGCGCCGAGGGCATCAGGACCCGCCCCGGATCCGCGCGCACCGATGCCCGCACCAGATGCGGCGCCACCAGACCGACAAAGCCGATCACTCCTGCGGTCGCCACGGCCGCTCCTGCGGCCAGACTGGCGGCGATCAGGGCCAGCAGCCTCAACCGATCGAGCGACAGGCCCAGGGTCCGCGCCGTCTCGTCGCCCAGCGACAGGGCCTTGAGCCCCGGTGCGCTGAGGCCCGCCAGGACACCTGCGGGCACCAGCGCGGCGGTCACCCACAGCACATCGCCCCAGCCCCGGTTCTGCACCGAGCCCAGCAGCCACGCCATGACCTCGGCAGTGGCGATTGGCGAGGGCGACAGGTTGAAGATCAGCGCGGTCGCGGCCCCGGCGAAACTGGACAGGGCCACGCCGAACAGGATCAGCGCCTCGGGCGCCCGGATGCGCGCGGCAAAGGCGACCAGCGCCGCCGCCCCGATGCCGGCGCCGGCCATGGCGGCCAGCTCGACGGCCCCGGTGACCATTCCCGCCCCCGCGACCAGCACCAGCGCCCCGCCCAGACTGGCAGTGGCCGACACGCCCAGCACGCCGGGCTCGGCCAGCGGATTGCGCAACAGCCCCTGCATCAGGGCCCCCGACAGGCCCAGGGCCGCCCCGACCGCCACGGCACAGATCGCCCGCGGCGCCCGCACCTGCCACAGGATCAGGCCCGGTCCCGACCCGGGGTCGCTGAACGCCTGCGCATATTGTGCCCCGCTCAGCCCGACCTCGCCCAGCGTCAACGCCGCGATCAGGGCCACTGCCAGCGCCACCGCCAGCATCAGATTGATCCGCGCCACGGTCATCGCGCGTCCCGCAGCCCGGCCAGCACCGGCACGGCCTCGGCCATGAACCAGGCCGGACAGGTCAGCATGGCGGCCGGTAGCCGGACGTCGGGACGATCCTCGACGAGACGCTTCACCAGCGGGTGCCGGCCCTGACCGCGCCGGTCGGCGCGCGTCTGGTCAAAAAAGCCGAGCGCGAACCGCTCGGGTGGGTCCAAGGCCAACCGCTCGACTCGCACCGCGCCAAAGCCGGCATGCCCTGCCGCGTTCTCAAGCCCCGCGGCCCTCAGGCTGGCATCGATCAGGGTGCCGGAGCCACTCGTGAACCCGCCGGCGGTCAGGTAGAGGGCGGTCAGAGGCCGCGCCCCGTCCGACGGCGCCCCGTCCCTGAGCGTCGTCCGCATCCGGCCGATCAGGGCCTCACCCTCAGTCTGGCGGTCCAGCGCCTCCGCCACCTCGGCGATGCTTTGTTCGACCGAGGCGAAATCAGCGGCATCGGCGATCGTTACGACCGTCACCCCCTGCCCCTCCAGTTGGGCCAGCAGCCGGGCATCGCCGCCCCAGTAGCGCACGACGACATCGGGGGCCCAGGCCACCACCGTCTCCAGCGTCGGCCGCAGCATCCTGTGCCCCGCCGCTTCGGCGCGCAGCCACGAGTCCGGGTCATCCGCGCGCGGCGACAGGGCCAGCTCATGCCCCTCGCCCAGCGCCAGCACATACTGGTCCGCGCACTGGTCCAGCGACAGGACGCGCAGGGCATCACCCTCCGGCTCGTCGAAGGATGACCCGCATCCCGCCAGCAGCAGGACCGTCGCAATGACCGACGCGGCCGCCCGTCTCACGCGCGGATCCCGGCTCACGCGCGGATCAGGCCGTCGAACACGGTGTCCAGCATGGCCTTGACCAGCGCTTCCCGCTCGACCCAGTCGAAATAGGGTTTGGTGATCAGCAGCGACACGACGCCGTGCCCTCCGGCCCAGATCACCTGGGCCGCCGTGCGAGGCGAGACCTTCAGCCGCCCGGCGGCGTCAACCTCACGGACCACCGTCTCAAACGCCCGGAACAGGCCGATACCCACCTCCTGGGCCGCCGACTGGGCCCCCTCGGCCTCCTGCGGGCGGGTCAGATAGATCAGGCGATAGGCATTGGGATTGTCAAAGCCAAAGGCGATGTATGACTCGATCAACCGCCGGAGGCGCTGCTCGGGCGGCAGGTCGGCCTCCATGATCACGTCCTGCGCCCGCGTCAGGGCCTGGAACGCCTCCTTGCAGATCTCGTGCAGGATCGCGGCCTTGTCGGGGAAGTGCATGTACAGAGCGGTCGACGACAGGCCGACCGCATCGGCGATTTTGCGGATCGTCGCGCCCTCATAGCCGTGATCGACGAAGATGCCCTCGGCGGCCGTCAGGATCTCCTCGCGCCGGAAATGCCCCTCGCCCTTGGGTTTGCGCCGGGATCTGGAACGGGGGGCTGTCGCAGGCAAACCTGTCCTCCATGCGGTTGCGGCCAGCCATACTGACTCTTGTCGCCGGGCGCCAGTTCGCGGTCCGGTCGCGCCCTCCGGCTTGTCCAGAGAGATCAGGATGGTTTACCCGTATACCGGGGAGGGAACATGGACGCCCATGCAACCGAGGAGCAGCGAACCGGTCCGGGCGCAGATTTCGGCCCGGCTCGCGCGCTGAGCGCTGCGCGACGATCCCTCACCTGGGGTCAGGGGCTTGGACTGGTCGCTTTGGGCACAGGGCTGGCGGCCTGGGCCTGGCGCGATCCTGCCGGCTTTCAGACCACAGTGTCCGTCGTGGTTCCCGCAGGCTTTCTGATCTGCGCCCTGTGGCGCCTTGCGCTCCTCCTCACCTCAAGGCGGCCGCCGTGTCCCACGCCCGGTCCCGGTCCACTGCCCCGCTATACAGTGGTCGCCGCCCTCCATGACGAGGCCGAGGTCATGCCCCAGCTGGTGGAGCATCTGGCGGCGCTCGACTATCCCGCCGACCGGCTGGAGGGCTTTCTGGCGCTCGAGGCCCACGATCACGCCACCATCGAGGCCGCCTATGCGGCCGACCGACCCGACTGGCTGTCGATCCTGATCGTTCCGCCGGGGGAGCCGCGCACCAAGCCGCGCGCCCTGAACCATGCCCTGGCCCGGGCGACCGGCCGGCTGATCACCGTCTATGACGCCGAGGATCAGCCCGACCCCCTGCAGTTGCGCGAGGCCGCGGCCCGCTTTGCGCACGACACGAGCGGCACCCTCGCCTGTCTTCAGGCCCCCCTGCGCATCCGCCGTCGGTCCCACAGCCCTGACCCCTCGCCCTTCCTCGACCAACAGTTCGCCGTTGAATATGCGGCCCTGTTCGAGGTGGTCCTGCCCGGGATGACGCGGCTGGGCCTGCCCTTTCCGCTGGGCGGCACCAGCAACCACTTTCGCGTCGATATCCTGAAGCAGGTGGGCGGCTGGGACGCCTGGAACGTCACCGAGGATGCCGACCTCGGCTTTCGCCTGTGGCGCGCCGGCTATCGCCTGGGCGTCCTGACGCGTCCGACGTGGGAGACACCGCCGGGAGGCCTGCATGCCTGGCTGCCCCAAAGGAACCGGTGGATGAAGGGCTATATGCAGACCTGGGGCGTGCACACGCGCCAGCCGCTGTCGCTGGGTCCGCGCGGCCTGCTGGCGCTGGTGATGACCCTGGGGGTCTCGCTGGCCTCGGCGGCCGTGCATGCGCCCTCGGTCGCCTGGGTCGTGGCCTCGGTTCTGGTGGCGGCGGTTGCGGGCATCACGCCTTCGACCCCGATTCCTGCGGTCAGTGTCCTGATGCTCGGCGCGGGCATGGCCTGGGTCTCGGCCTTTGTCGGGGCTAAACGTGCCGGGATCCCCTACAGCCTGATCGATATCATCCAGGCGCCGGCCTACTGGTCTCTGCTCAGCCTCGCCTTTGCCCATGCCGCCTGGCGGCTGGTGACCGAGCCCTTCGCCTGGGACAAGACCCGGCATCGCCCCGATCCCGAGCCCGACCTCACGCCGGAAACCGATGCCGCGCCGCTGGACGCAGGGCCGCCGGTGCGCTTAACCAGCCCCCATGGCCTCGAGACTGTCCCCCCACCCTGATGTCCTGATGACGCGCGACTGGGCCGACTATGCCCTGCTCGACTCCGGACATGGCCGCAAGCTGGAGCGCTACGGGCGCTATACCGTCGTCCGGCCAGAGCCCCAGTGCGTGTGGGAGCCGCGCGATGCCTCGGCCTTTGACCGGGCCGATGCGGTCTTCGATCCGCAGGACGAGGATGACGACGGTCGCTGGCGCTTTGCGGGCAAGCCGGTCGATGCCTTTCCGCTGGGCTGGGGCGAGGCGCGCTTCACCGCCCGCTTCACCCCTTTTCGCCACCTCGCCTTCTTTCCGGAGCAGGCCGCCAACTGGGAATGGCTGGACCAGCGCATCCGGGCGCGCAACCGGCCGACCCGCATCCTGAACCTGTTCGGCTATACCGGCGTCGCCTCGCTGGTCTGTTCGGCCGCCGGGGCCGAAGTCACCCACGTCGATGCCTCCAAGAAGTCTGTCGCCTGGGCGCGCGAGAATGCCGAGCTGTCGGGCCTCGCCGACCGGCCGATCCGCTGGATCGTCGAGGACGCTCGCCGCTATGTCGCCCGTGAGCGCAAGCGCGGCTCGCTCTATGACGGGATCATCCTCGACCCGCCCAAATACGGACGCGGCCCGACGGGCGAGGTCTGGCGCCTGTTCGAGGACCTGCCGGGCCTGCTGGCGGACTGCGCCGCCATTCTGGAGCCGCAGGCCGACTTCCTGCTGCTCAATGCCTATGCCGCGCGCATCTCGGGCCTGTCGCTGGCCCATCTGATGGATCAGGCGACCGCCGGACGCGATGGCCGCATCGACTGGGGCGAGTTGGCGCTGGCCGAAAGCGGCGAGAACGGCCGCGCCATCGGCCTCAGCTTCTTCTCCCGGTGGTCCGCATGACCGAGCGCCTGATCACCTCCCTGACCAATGACACCGTCAAGTCGGTGCGCGCCCTGCATATGCGCAAGGAACGCGAGTTCACAGGCCAGTTCCTGTCAGAGGGTCTGAAGTTCATCGGCGAAGCCCTTGATATGGGGCGCACCCCCCGCCTGCTGATGGTGGGGATGGAGGCACGGCCCCACGCCCTGCTCGATCGGGCCCGCGCCGCGACCGAGGCCGCCGGCGGCGAGATCGTGGTCGTCACCCACCCCATCCTCGAAAAGATCAGCCGCCGCGATAACCCCCAGACCGTGCTGGCCGTCTTCGACCAGGTCTACACCCCGCTGGACGCCATTGACCCGAGTTCGGCTCCGGCCTGGATCGCGCTGGAGCAGGTCCGCGACCCCGGCAACCTGGGCACCATCATCCGCACCGCCGACGCGGCCGGTTGTGGCGGCGTCATCCTGATCGGCGATTGTGTCGATCCCTATTCGGTCGAGGCCGTGCGGGCCACCATGGGGTCGGTATTCGCCGTGACGCTGAGCCGGACCACGCCCGAGGCCTTCCTCGAATGGCGCAAGTCCTGGCCCGGCAGCGTCATCGGCACCCGGCTGGACGCCACCGAGGCCCCGGGATCGGCCCACTTCACCCGGCCCAATCTGGTGCTGATGGGCAATGAACAGGCCGGCCTGACCGACGCCCTCGCCGCCGCCTGCGACGTCAATGTCAAAATCCCGATGCGCGGCCGCGCCGACAGCCTCAACCTCGCCGTCGCCACCGGCATCATGGCCTATGCCGCGACGGAGGACCGCTAGGTCCCCCTCGGCTTGACCCGGGTCGTGGGCGCGGCATTGGCCGGGTCCTCCGGCCAGGGGTGGCGGGGGTAGCGACCCCGCATCTCGGCGCGCACGGCGGCCCATGAGCCCTTCCAGAAGCCGGGCAGGTCCTTCGTCACCTGCACCGGGCGGCGCGCAGGCGACAGCAGGGCCAGGGTCAGCGGCACCCGGCCCTCCCCGACCGTCGGGTGAGCCTTGACCCCGAACAGCTCCTGCACACGGATATCGACGCGAGGTCCGCCCTCGGCGGCATAGTCGATGGCGGTCGAGCCCAGCGGGGTCTCGAGGCGCGCGGGGGCCAGCCGGTCAAGGTCCCGCTGTCGGTCCCACGGGATCAGCGTCCGCAGACCTGTTTCCAACGCGCCATCCGCAATGCCTTCCAGCCCCTGCACGCTGGCCAGCAGCGGCCACAGCCACACCTCGCGCGCGGCCAGCAGCCCCTCATCCGACACATCCGGCCAGCCGTCATCCAGCCCCCGCAGAAAGGCCAGCCGCGCCCGCAGCGCCGAGGCCCGCTCGCCCCAGCGCAGGCCCTTGAGGCCGTCCCGCTCGATCTCGCCCTTCAGCAGGTCCGCGATCTGCGCCTTGTCGGGGGCACCCAGCGACACCTCCTCGACCACCAGTTCGCCGATCCGCTTGAGGCGGCGCACCTCCATCCGGCCGGACGGGGTGCGGACCATCCGCTCCTCCTCGATCATCCGGTGGCCCAGCGCCGCGATTTCCACCGGACAGGCCAGACGGATGCGGTCGCCGCTGATCCCGCCGCTCAGCTCCGCCACCGCCAGCCAGGGGGACCCAGCCAGCGCATCGGTCGGCTCCAGAAAGGCGCCCCGGCCCGAGGCCAACCGCACCTCGCCCGGTTTGCCGCGCGCCCGCGCCACCCGCTCGGGAAAGGCCTCGACGACCAGAAGGCCAGCATCAACCTCGCCCCCCTTTCCGCCGCCCGCCAGCCGCGCCCAGCGGTCGGCCAGCCTCAGCGCATCGCGGGCGCGGGGGGATCGGTCGCGTTCCAGCGCCTCCAGCCGGTCGCGCAGATCGGTTGAGCTTCCGCCCAGACCGGGCTCCCCCAGAATGGCGGCGATCCGCGCACCCGTCAGGGCATCCCCCCGGTCCGAAGCCACCGCCACCATATGCGCCAGCCGCGGGCTCATCGGCAGCTCGGCCATCCGCCGCCCATGCGGGGTCAGATCGCCCCGCTCATCCAGCGCCCCCAGCCGGGTGAGCACCGCCCGCGCCTCGGCAAAGGCTCCGGCGGGCGGCGGGTCGATCAGGGCCAGCCCTTCGGCCGACCGCGCGCCCCACCGGGCCAGATCCAGCGCCAGACCGGTCAGGTCGGCCTCAAGGATTTCGGCGGGCTGTTCCGGGATCAGGCCCCGGCTCTGCTCCTCGTCCCACAGGCGATAGCAGGTGCCCGGCCCCACACGCCCCGCCCGGCCTCGACGCTGATCGGCCGAGGCGCGGCTGACCCGCACGGTCGCCAGTCGCGTCAGTCCGCTGGCTGGATCAAAGCGCGGCACCCGCGACAGGCCGCTGTCGACCACCGCCGTGATCCCCGGCAGGGTCAGGCTGGTCTCGGCCACGGCCGAGGCGAGGATCACGCGGCGTTGACCGGGCGGTGGCGCGGACAGGGCCCGGTCTTGCGCCGAGCGCTCCAGCCCGCCGTACAGGCTGACGACCTCGACATTCGCTGGCAGGGACGCCTCGGCCAGCGCCCGCCCGGCCCGGTGGATTTCCGACTGGCCGGGCAGGAAGACCAGCACGGATCCGCCCGTCTCGCCCAAGGCCCGGCGCACGGCGCGGGCCACCGCCGCTTCCAGCCGTTCCGACGGAGTGCTGCCCAGATGGACAGTCTCGACCGGAAAGGCCCGCCCCTCGGCCTCGATCACCGGAGGACCGTCCAGCACCCGCACCATCGACGCCACATTCAGCGTCGCCGACATGACCACCAGCTTCAGGTCAGGACGCAGCAGCTCCTGCGTCTGGCGGGCCAGCGCCAGCCCCAGATCGGCATCGAGGCTGCGCTCGTGAAACTCGTCGAACAGGACGGCGGCCACGCCCTCCAGCCCCGGATCGGCGCTGATCCGGCGGGTGAAGATGCCCTCGGTGATCACCTCGATCCGGGTCTTGGGCCCGACGCGGCTCTGCAGGCGGGTGCGATAGCCGACGGTCTCGCCCACCGGCTCACCGCGCATGTCGGCCATGCGCTCTGCGGCTGCCCGGGCCGCCAGCCGTCGCGGTTCGAGTACAAGTATGGTCCCGGCCCGGCCGATCTCGCTGTCCAGCAGGGCCAGCGGCACGCCGGTGGTCTTGCCCGCGCCCGGCGGGGCACCCAGCACAACGGCCGGGTGGTCCCGGACCGCCGCAATCAGGCGGCCCAGAACCTCATGAATGGGCAGGTCGGACGCCGCAGAGCGGCCAGGCGTGGTCGTCACGGCGTCCGGCTACTCCAACGTCAGCCCAGCAGTTGCGGGAACAGGCCCAGCACCAGAATGGCCGTCACCGCCAGGGGACACACCCAGGCGATCAGGAAGCGCCAGGCGCCCAGGCCGCCGCCGTTCAGGCCGGTCTCGGCGTTGACCAGTTTGCGGTCCGCGACCCAGCCAATGAAGATGGCTGTGATCAGGCCCGACAGCGGCAGCAGCAGCTTTCCGGTGACCCCATCGATGGCGTCGAACCAGGTCGCGTTCTCAAATCCCGGAATGAAGGGAATGGGGCGTTGGTCGGCCAGCACATTGAACGAGAGGGCCGACAGCAGACCGACCAGAAACACCAGCACGCCGATGCCGATGGCGGCCTTGGCACGCCCGACACCGAACTTCTCGATCACCCAGCCGACCGAGATCTCGAGCAGCGACACCGAGGACGTCAGCGCCGCAAACAGGGCCAGGACGAAGAAGGCCAGACCGACGATGGCGCCGCCCGGCATGGCGTTGAAGGCGGCCGGCAGGGTCTGGAACATCAGGGTCGGGCCGGCATTCGGCTCCATCCCGACGAAGAAGACGATCGGGAAGATGGCGAGACCAGCGATAATGGCCACGCCGGTATCGGCGAAGGCGATCATGCCCGAGGTCTGGCCGAGGTTGGTCTCGCGCGAAGCATAGGCGCCATAGGCGATCATGGCGCCGCCGCCGAGGCTCAGCGAGAAAAAGGCTTGGCCAAGCGCCGCGCTCAGCACGCCCGGCTGCAAGGCTCGCTCAAAGTCGGGCGTGAACAGGAAGGTCAGGGCTGCAGCGAAGTCGCCGATGATGGCGGCATAGACGGTGATGCCGATCAACAGGAAGAAGAAGGCGGGCATCAGCCAGGTCGCGGCCGCCTCGATGCCGCCCTTGACGCCCCGGGCGACGATCCAGACCGTCAGGACCACAAAGGCGAGCTGGAGCCCAACCAGGAGAACGGGGTTGGCGAACAGGGTCGGCATCATCTCCTGGATCTGCGCGACCGACTGTTCGGCATAGGCGCCCCGCAGCGGGTCCCCGGCTCCGATGGCACCGGCCAGATCGGCCGCGCTGGTCCCGACGAAATAGATCACCCAGCCGGCGACCACGCCGTAGAAGGTCAGGATGGCGGTGTTGGCGATCAGGCCGACGATTGCCAGCAGGCTCCAGGCCGGGCTGGCCCCCGACTGGCGCGCCAGGTGGACGGCGCTGCCGATGGTCGAACGCTGACCGTGGCGACCGATCAGGCTTTCAGCCAGCAGCAGCGGCAGGGCGATCAGGACGACGCACAGGATGTACAGCAGCACAAAGGCGCCGCCGCCATTCGTCCCCGCCTCGGTCGGAAAGCGCCAGAGGTTGCCGAGACCGACGGCAGACCCCGTCGCTGCGAGAATAAAGGCGGCCTTGGACGACCATTGCGCCTGACCGGCGGGCGAAGACGAGACCATATAAACACTCCCCCGCGTCGGTGACCGGCTCGGCCCCGTCGCTGTTTGGTTACCGTTGCGGCGACCTTGAAGGCGCCCCCCCCTTGAATCAACCCCGCAGGCCCTGACCTTGGCGTTACCAAATAACTCTCACCGACCCTCAAGATGACGATTGCGTGAAGACCGGGGCCGATCTAGCTTCCGCCCCGGAGCGGTGGCGGCCCCTTCGGACCGCCCGCTGGAGGCGACGTTCACCCATGAGTACACCCCCTGTTTCGGGAGGCGGCAACCGCCTGTTCCTGAAGAAATCGATTGCCCAGATTCAGAATGAAGCCGCCAAGAGCGAGCTGAAGCGCAGCCTGGGTCCCATCAACCTTATGAGTCTCGGCGTCGGCGCCATCATCGGTGCTGGCATCTTCGTTCTGACCGGTCAGGTAGCCGCAGACTATGCTGGTCCGGCCATAATGCTGAGCTTCGTGGCGGCGGGCATTGCCTGCGCGCTGGCCGGACTTTGCTATGCAGAACTGGCCTCGACCATGCCTGTGTCGGGTTCGGCCTACACCTACGCTTACGGAACCTTGGGCGAAGTCTTCGCCTGGATCATGGGCTGGCTGCTGGTACTGGAGTACGGCATCGCCGCCTCCACGGTCGCGGTGGGGTGGTCCGGCTATGTCGTCTCGATCATGGGCGACTTCGGCCTGGCCGATAACCTCTTCCCCTCATTGACCTACGCCGGACAGGAGGGCGCCCGCTGGGCCACCCCGATGATCGAAGCGGTTCGCGGAGATGCCGGCACGGCGCTGCAGGCGACCGGCACCTTCAACCTGGTCGCGGCCGTCGGCATCGCCGCCGTCTGCGCCCTGCTGGTGCTGGGCGTCAGTGAATCGGCGAACGTCAACAACATCATCGTGGTCATCAAGATCATCGTGCTGCTGACGTTCATCGCTGTAGGCATCACCTATGTGAACCCGGACAACTGGGTGCCCTTCATCCCGCCTGCAGACCCGGCCGAGCCGGGCCGCTATGGCGTCGACGGAATCTTCCGCGGGGCCGCGATCATCTTCTTCGCCTACGTCGGTTTCGAAGCGGTCTCGACCGCTGCCGCCGAGGCCAAGAATCCGTCGCGGGACGTCCCGGTTGGCATCCTCGGCGCCCTGTTCATCTGCACGCTGATCTATATGGCCGTGGCCGCCGTAATGACCGGCGTGGTGCCCTATATGGAGCTGTCCAGCCCCGCCCCCGTGGCCGTGGCCATCGACCGGATGAACCTGACCTGGGCCGACGTCCCGCTGGCCGCCGCGCCGGGGGGACAGCTGAACCTGATCAGCTTCCTGATCAAGATCGGCGCCATCACCGGCCTGTCCTCGGTCATGCTGGTGCTCTGCTACGGCCAGACGCGCATCTTCTACACGATGTCGCGCGACGGCCTGCTGCCCAAGGTGTTCTCGCAGATCCACCCGAAATTCCGCACGCCGTGGATGGGGACGATCGTGCTGGGCGTCCTGATCGCCATCGCAGCGGCCTTCCTGCCGATCAGCCTGCTGGGTCAGCTGGTGTCGTTCGGAACGGCGGTCGCCTTCTCGATCGTCTGCCTGTCGGTCATCTATCTCAGGGTCAAACACCCGGAGCTGGAGCGTCCGTTCAAGGTGCCGGGCGGCATCATCACCGCCTGCCTCGGCATCGCTGCCTGTCTCTTCCTGGCCTGGAACAACTTCAGGCCAATGGTCGAACAGGCCTTCCCGACGCAGGAGCAGATTGCAAACGGGGCGGTTTCCGACCCGTTGACGCTGCAGCTGCTGGCCGGCTATGCCGTCATCGGCGCGGTCATCTACGCCGCCTACGGCTTCTGGCACTCCAAGCTGGCCAAGGGCATCGACATCACCGAAGAGACGACCATCAACTCTCCGGCCGACGCTTTCGGCCACGGTGTCGACAACATCAAGGAAGACTGACGACCCTTTCCGTCAGACGCGCGAAGGCCCGGAGATCACTCTCCGGGCCTTTTCGTATTCGGGAGGCCGCGTCGCCTCAGGTGATGACCGAAGGCTCCGTCCGGCCCAGGCGGGCCTCGATGCCGGCAAAGGCGCGCGAGACCTCGGCCACAGCGGCCAGCGCCTCGGCCGGATCGCGGTGCAGGTCGCCGGCCGGATCCTCGAACCGCTCCAGATAGACCCTCAGCGTCGCCCCCGACGACCCAGTGCCCGACAGGCGATAGGTGACGCGGGCGTCCGGGCTCAGCCGAACGGTCACGCCCTGGTGCTTCACCTCTGAGCCGTCCACCGGATCGCTATAGGCAAAGTCCTCGGCCGACTGCACGAGATAGCCGGCGATCTGCCGCCCCTCTGCGCCGGCGGCCGCCTCGCGCAGCCCCTTCATGAAATCCTGGGCCGGGCCGACCTCCAGCCCCTCATAGTCGTGCCGCTGATAGTAGTCCCGGCCGAACCGCGACCAGTGGCCGACCACCACCTCGCCCACGCCCTTCCCGGTCGCCGCCAGCACATTCAGCCAGAACAGCACGGCCCACAGACCGTCCTTCTCGCGCACATGGTCCGAGCCGGTGCCAAAGCTCTCCTCGCCGCACAGGGTGATGCGCCCGGCGTCCAGCAGGTTGGTAAAGAACTTCCAGCCCGTCGGCGTCTCGTGCATCTCGATGCCCAGTGCCGCCGCAACGCGGTCCGCCGCGCGGCTGGTCGGCATGGAGCGCGCCAGCCCCTTCAGACCGTCCCGATAGCGCGGCACACAGTCGGCATGGGCCGCCAGGATCGCCAGACTGTCGCCGGGCGACACGACCATCGCCGGCCCCATGATCATGTTGCGGTCCCCGTCCCCGTCCGAGGCGGCGGCGAAATCCAGCGGATCGTCCCCGAACATCCGGGCCGTCAGCTCGGGCGTATGATCCGGATGCGGATCGGGATGCCCGCCGCCAAAGTCCGGCATGGGTTCCCCCCGCAGGACCGTGCCGGCCGGCGCACTCAGCCGCCGCTCCAGGATCTCGGTCGCATAGGGGCCGGTCACCGCATTCATAGCGTCAAAGGCCATCCGGAATCCGGGGCGGGAGACCAGCACCCGGATGGTGTCAAAGTCGAACACCGTCTCCATCAGATCGGCATAGTCCGTGATCGGATCGACGACCTCGACCACGGCGTCGCCCAGCCGGGTCTCGCCGACCACCGACAGATCGGGCGCCTCGTCCTGCAGGATGCGCCAGGCCGTCAGCGCCTTGCTGCGCGCGAACACACCGGCGGTGAAGGTCGTAGGCGCCGGGCCTCCGCTGTCCGTATTGTATTTGACGCCGAAGTCGCCGTCCGGACCGCCCGGATTGTGGCTGGCCGACAGGATCACCCCGCCTTTCGCCCCGCGCTTGCGGATCAGGTGTGAGGCCGCCGGCGTCGACATCAGACCGTCGCGGCCCACGATGACACGGGAAAAGCCATTGGCCAGCGCCATCCGCACCACGATGGCGGCCGCCTCACGACAGAAGAAACGCCCGTCGCCGCCGACTAACAGGGCGTCGCCCGGCTGCGGCGCCGCTTCATCGAACACAGACTGCAGAAAGGCTTCCAGATAGCCGGGCCGCATGAAGTCGCGCGTGGACTTGCGCAAGCCGGACGTGCCCGGCTCCTGATCCTGCCACGGGGTAATGCTGACGCTCTGGATGGACACGAAATATCCTTGGCCTGCGGCGGCACCCGGCCACCCGAAAGCCATGTGTCTAGAGCGTTTTGAGCTTCAGGCGAAGGTCAGGCCGCACTCAGGCGATGGGCGCCGTCAACCATCCCAGAAGACTGGCCGCACTCACGGCACCTGTCACCACGCCGACGGTCACCGCCAGACGGGCGTTACGCACTACGAAACCAAAGACATCACTGAACATGGCAGTCTCCCCGGACGCCCCAATATCGACACAATCCGGGCCGTTCAGCAAGGTGTACAAAGGGTTAGCGCCCTAACAACTGCGTGATTCGCCTCAGCGGCGAATCAGGTGATGCAGAACGATCGCCGAGGTTGCCGCCACATTCAGCGAATCAAAGCCCGACGCCATGGGAATGCGCACCGGCCGGGCGCGGGCCAGTACCTCTGGCGACAGCCCCGGACCCTCCGCCCCCAGCAGCACCAGCGACCGCGCGGGCGGCTCCAGCTCCAGTAGATCGGGGCCATCCCCCGGCGTCAGCGCCAGCGGCACATAGCCATAGGCCTCCGCCTGCTCGACCATCGTCAGGGCCGACAGGCCGGCCATCAGCGGCGTCCTCAACACCGCCCCCACCGACACCCGAATGGCCTTGCGGTAGAAGGGGTCGCAGCAGCCGGGATCGATCATCACCCCGCACGCCCACAGCGCCGCCGCATTGCGGAAGATGCCGCCCATATTGTCAGCATTGCCGATGCCCACCGCCCCGACCAGCACAGAACGCTCCGGTCGCGTCGCCAGAAACGCATCAGCGTCCAGCGGTGCTGGCTTTTCCCCCAGGGCCAGAATGCCCCGGTGCAGGTGAAAGCCCGCGATCCCGTCCAGAACCTCCTGCGGGGCCGTATAGACTGGCACATCGGCCTCCAGCCGCGACAGCACCGGCTCCAGCTTCGCCAGCCGCTTGTCGGCCAGCAGCACCGCCCGCGCCCGGCACCGTGACCAGGCCGAGGTCAGAACGTTCAGCACCACCTCCCCCTCAGCGATGAACAGCCCCTCGCGGCCCGTCAGATCGCGCTCACGCACGTCGCGAAAGGCGGCGATCCGAGGATCATCGGCAGAGGTCAGGGATATCGGCGTCATGGTGTCGATTTATCGTTGCACAGTCCGGCGGGCCGCTGCTATAGCGCCCCCCTCTTGAGTACCTGTTCCGCGGTAGCTCAGTGGTAGAGCAGCCGACTGTTAATCGGCTGGTCGTAGGTTCGAATCCTACCCGCGGAGCCACTCCCCCTTCCCCTGACACCGGCATGAAAAAAAGGAGCCCGACGCAGAGCGCCGGGCTTTGAAAAGGCTTGGTGATGGTGGGCGCCTCGCTAAAGGAATCCCAAGACTCGTGTTCGGCCGATTGGCTTAAGAAGCCGTTAACGCCGTGGCAGCCAGCTGGTCTGGGGCGCACCGTCCGGGGCCTGCCATTTCAGCAGAAAGCCATCCTCGCGTTCCAGCCGGTTGATCGCCGACGCAGCGCCGTCACCGCTGTCGACAGACATGGACGGAACCGCAAAGACCTGCCCGTCGACCCGGACCTCGGACGGCGGGCTCCCGTCCATACCGATCCGCCAGTGGCCCGAGGCATCCGCCTGCACCTGGATCGGGCCGCGGCCCGGCACTTCCACCCGGACGTCCGACCCGGGGTTTGCCCGCCCCGACAGGATCACCGCCCGGCCGTCGTGATCGACACTGGACAGCACCGGGCCGTCGCCCAGCCGCCGGCTGGTGCCGCCCGCCGAAATCAGCACCGCTGATCCCCGGGCCGCATCCAGAATCACCAGTCGCCCGGGCGCCGGCACCGTCTCCTGTCCCGATTGCGCCTCGGGCGTCAGGACCAGGCCGTCCACGGCCGTCAGGCGCACCTCGAACCGGCCTTCGGCATCCGCCACGGCCGCATAGGCCCGGCCCGCAGGTGTTCGCAACACGACGCGACCGCCCGGGTCCGCCTGTCCCGAGACGACAGATTCGGTGCCGTCACGGCGCAGGCCTGTCACCGAAGGCGGCATGATCCATCCGGACCCGGCTCCGGCCACCGGGGTATCGGCGGCGGCGCTCCCGGCCGCGGCCGGCCGCGCCTCGTCACCGCCGCAGCCCACCAACAGCAGCGCCAGGCCAAGGCCGGCCAGCACCCTCCCGCTCACGGGCTGGATGCCATATCGTTCAATTGCGCGTTTCACCGGGGCCATGCGCCCTGTATGGCAAAAACCACCGCCTGCTGACAGTCATCCTGACCGTCGATCGTTCCGTCTGCTTTTCGAGGTTCCATGCCCACGACTTCCGCCGAGATCCGTCCTTTCAGCGGCCATTCCGTCTGCCTGTTCTGCGGATCGTCCGAAACCGCCGACCCCAAATATACCGAGGCCGCGCGGGCCTTCGGTCAGGGCGTGGCGGAAAGAGGCTGGCGTCTGGTCTATGGCGGGGGCGGTGTCGGCCTGATGGGGGCCTCGGCCCGCAGCGCCCATGCGGCGGGCGGCCGGGTGCTGGGTGTCATGCCCGAGTTCCTGCGCAGCCGCGAGCGCCTGTTCGACGAGGTCGAGACCCTGGTGGTCGGCTCCATGCATGAGCGCAAACAGATCATGTATGACGAATCGGATGCCTTCGTCGTCGCCCCGGGTGGCATCGGCACACTTGAGGAAGTGATTGAACTTCTGTCGTGGAAGCGTCTGGATTTGCACGGCAAGCCTGTGATCTTCCTCGACATCGACGGCTTCTGGCAGAGCCTGTTTCGCGTCATGGAGCATTCGGTCGAGGCCGGAATGACCCCCGCCTCCTTCCTCCAGGCATGGACAGTATGCCGCACGGTCGACGAAGCCCTCGCGGCGCTGAACAGCATGGACACGCCGTCGAATTTGAAACATGATCAGCGATAAGTGATCATCGGTCACTAAAAACGCATCGATCTCGATCACGACCCTTGACAGTTTTCAAAAACAACGGACATTGCGCCGTTACGGGCTCCCCTGCCCGGTCCAAGCTGGAGTAATCCCCCATGCGCACTCTTCTGATCGCGGCAATCCTTGCCGTCGCCACCCCGACCCTGGCCACCCCGGTTCAGGCGCCTGTCACCTCGGCCACCCTGGCTGACGCCACCTCGGCCCCCTCGGGCCGCCTGATCATCGACGGTGCCACCTGGCGCTGCGAGGGCGACAGCTGCACCGCCACCGGCGGCGCCAACCAGCCGGCCACGCGCGCCTGCCGCCGCGTCGTCGCCCGTCTGGGCGAGGTCACGGCCTTTTCGTGGAAGGGCACCGCCCTGACGGCCGAAGAACTGGCCGCCTGCAACGCCTGATCGGTCTGAACTCTGGCGGGGCGGTCAGGCCGTCTCGCCAGAGAGCCGCTTCAGCATCCGCTCGCGCCCGATCAGCGGGATCAGCGACGCCATGTCCGGCCCGTGTTCCTGACCCGTCAGGATGTGACGCAGCGGCATGAACAGAGCCTTGCCCTTGGCTCCCGTGCGCGCCTTGATCTCTCCGGTCCAGGCCGACCAGCTGTCACCGTCGATGGTCTCCGGCAGGGTCTCGGCAGCCACCCTGGCAAACTCCGCATCCGCGATCACCGGCGTCACCGGCCCATTGACGATCCGCACCAGCGCCGCGACGTCGCCGAACCGTTCCAGGTTCGGCCGCACGGTCGCCCAGAACTCCTCCCCCAGATCACAGTCCATCGCCGCCAGACGCCCCCGCGCCTCGGCATAACTCATGGCGTGCAGCGCCTGGGCGTTCAGCCGATCCAGATCCGCCGTGTCATAGCGCGCCGGTGAGCGGCCCATCTTGTCAAAGCTGAAGCCCTGCCCCAGCTCGGCCATCGACGGGGCGATCTCCAGCGCGTCGGACGTGCCGATCTTGCCCAGATGGCTGGTGATGGCGATCGGCTCATAGCCCTGCTCGCGCATATCCGAGATCGACAGCGAGCCCAGCCGCTTCGACAGCGCCTGTCCATCCGCCCCGACCAGCAGCGGCATATGGGCAAAGCCCGGCAGGGTGCCGGTCCAGCCCAGCGCGATCAGCGCCTCGAAGATCTCGATCTGCGCCCCCGTATTGGTCACATGGTCCTCGCCCCGGATCACATGGCTGATGCCCATGTCCAGATCGTCGACCACCGACGGCAGGGTATAGAGGAACAGCCCGTCCTCGCGGATCAGCACCGGATCGGACATCGAGGCCGTGTCGACCTCGGCCGAACCGCGCGCCAGATCGACCCAATGCACCCGGCGGCCGTCCAGCTTGAAGCGCCAGTGCGGACGACGCCCCTCCGCCTCATAGGCCTCGCGCTGAACCTCGCTCAGCTGCAGCGCCGCCCGGTCATAGATGGGCGGCTGGCCGCGCGACAGCTGCACCTTGCGGCGGCGATCCAGCTCATCGGCCGTCTCATAGCAGGGGTACAGCCGCCCGGCCGCCTTCAGCCGCTCGGCCGCCTCGCGATAGCGGTCAAAGCGCTGCGACTGGTTGTGCCGCTCGTCCCAGACCAGACCCAGCCAGGTCAGGTCTTCCTCGATGCCGCGCTCATACTCCGCCGTCGAGCGCGCCAGATCGGTGTCGTCGATGCGCAGCACGAACTGGCCGCCCTGCCCCTTGGCGAACAGCCAGTTGACCAGGGCCGTGCGGACATTGCCGACGTGCAGCTTACCCGTCGGCGACGGGGCGAAACGGACTTTGACAGGCATGGAGCGGTAAACCTTGAACGTGAGGCGCGTAGGTCGCGCTCCACCCGGGCGAAGTCAAGGCGCAGGCCGCTTCAATCGCCCTGCTCAGCCTGCGCGAACAGCCACAACATCCCGGCGCGATAGGCGTCCGGCGCATTGGCGGCGTGGGTGCCTCCGGCGATCGGGATCAGGCGCACCTGCCAGGGACGCTGGTCCGCATCCCGGCCCGACCAGGCCTCGACCCAGAAGGCTGCTTCCGTACGAAGATCAGGCCTGTCCCGCTCGCCGCTGGTGACGGCGACCTTGAGATCGTCGCGAGAAGCCCGCGCGGCGGGGCCGGTGATCGAGCCCATGCCGGGCGTCAGCGAGGGATTGCTGGCGATCCGCCCCTGAAAGACATCGGGGTGGGCCACGGCCGAATACAGCACCAGATTGCCGCCCCGCGACTGACCAAACAGGACGCGCCGGTCCGGGTCCACGTTGAACCGCCCCTCGATCATCGGAAGCAGGTCATCGGTCAGGAAGGTGTGGAAGCGCTCGGCGCCCGCCTGCTCGGCGGCAAGGCCCTCGTCCGGGGACTGGAAGTCGAGGCCCCGGCGGTTCACCGACGGCTCAAAGCCGCCATAGGCGATGCCGACCACCACGGCCTCGGGCAGGCCTTCGTCGTAGGTCAGGAACAGGTGGTTGGCCGCAAGGATGGGAAACAGGCTGTCGCCATCCAGCAAATAGACGACCGGATAGGCCGGGCCCTCGGGATCATACTCGGGCGGCAGGCGGACGTAGATGTCAAAGCCCCGGCCAAGGGTTGCGGACTCCAGCCGGAAGGCATCACCCCGCAGGGCCGCCGGGACGGGCACCTCGGCTTGCTGCGCAAAGGCGTGCGGCGCGCTGGCGAGCAGAAGGAGACCGAACAGGATGCTGACAAGGCCCCGCATCCCGTCCGCCTCCTCAATCGTCGCGGTGGACGCGCTCGCGGCGCTCGTGGCGTTCCTGGGCTTCGACCGACAGGGTCGCGGTCGGCCGGGCTTCCAGCCGTCCGAGGCTGATCGGCTCGCCGGTTTCCTCGCAATAGCCGTAGGAGCCGTCCTCGATCCGGCGCAGCGCCTCGTCGATCTTGGAGATCAGCTTGCGCTGACGATCCCGGGTCCGCAGTTCCAGCGCGCGGTCCGATTCCGACGAGGCCCGGTCCACCAGATCCGGGTGGTTCTCGGTCTCGGCCTTCAGATTGACGACCGTGCCCTTGGACTCTCGAAGGATGTCGTCCTTCCAGGCGTTCAGCTTGCCCTTGAAATAGGCCAGCTGCCGCTCGTTCATAAAGGGTTCGTCGTCGGACGGGCGATAGGCCACCGGCCCTTCATCCACCACAGAGGCTAATGCGTTCATCGCACTCACGCTCACTTCTCACGCCCCCCTGTGGCGCATGCAGGCCTATAGGGAAGGCGACGAGTCGTCTCAAGCCGTTTCCCCACATCTGTCAGCTTTGCCGGGTCACTATGCTGTGAGCCGTGACAATTCGCCCTCACCCTTGAAAGGGCTCAGTTTCCGGCGACGGCGGCCTTGGCCAGTTCCACGGCGACACGCAGGTCCACCTGGTCCAGCACGGCGTTCAGGCTGGCATCCTCGGAGTCGGGGCGATCTTCCCCTCCGGTCCGGGACAGGGCCCGCAGCGCATCGGCATCGCCCTGCCCGGCCAGATGCGCCAGTTTCAGGGCTTCCAGCCGGTCCAGCAGGCGGTGACCGCGGCGGATCGCCCGGCGGCGACGCTCCTGCGGCCCCTCGACGCCCTCGACGCCCTGAAGCGCCATCAGCGAGGCGACACTGGTCGGGCCAGACATGGCCGCCACGCCGGACTTGGCACCGGCGGCGGACGCACCCGCCGCGCCGCCCAGGCTGAAGCCCCCCGCCGCCTGACCCGGGCGAGTCGGACGCGAGGCAGGGCCACTCGACTGCGGACCATTGATCTTCATGAACGGGCACTCCGGACCATGACCGATATCTGAGCCCACGAGGTGAGGGTTTGGTTAACGGCCCGGCAAAATCTGCTGGCCGGAAGCGGGCCGCCGACCATCAACCCCTTGTTTTTCCTTGCGCATGGCTCCGGCATGGAACTGGCATGACGTAATCCGTAATTGTCAGGACCCTTTTCATGACGTCAGTTCTTGCCCGCCTCGCCTCCTGCCTCGCCGCCGGTGCCCTGGCGCTGGTCGCCCTGCCGCAGGCCGCCCAGGCCCAGTCGCGCATCAAGGACATCGTCTCCATCGAGGGGGTCCGCTCCAACCAGCTGGTCGGTTACGGACTGGTCGTCGGCCTGAACGGCACCGGTGACAATCTGCGCAACTGTCCCCTGACCCGCCAGTCGCTGGAGGGCATGATGGAGCGTCAGGGCGTCAACATCCGCGGCGCCAACGCCAACACCAAGAACATCGCCGCCGTCATGGTCACGGCCGAACTGCCGCCGTTCGCCACGCCCGGCGCGCGCATCGATGTCTCGGTCTCGACCCTGTGCGACGCCAAGAGCCTGCTCGGCGGCACCGTCGTCGTTACCGCCCTGCAGGGCGCCGACGGCGAGGTCTATGCCGTGGCCCAGGGCTCGATCCAGACCGGCTCGCTGTCGGCCTCGGGCGCCTCGGGTTCGTCGATCACGCGCGGCGTGCCGACGGCCGGCCGCATCGCCGGCGGGGCCGTGGTCGAGCGCGAGACCGGATTTGACCTGGGCCGTCAGGCCGAGGTCCGCCTGACCCTGCGCAACCCGGACTTCACCACCGCCCAGCGCGTCGCCATCGCCATCAACGATGCCTATCCCGGCACCGCCTTTGCCGAGAACGGCACGGTCGTCACCGTGCGCGCGCCGCAGGGCTGGGGCATGGCCGGCTATCTCAGCCGGATCGAGAACCTGCCCGTCACGGTCGACGCCCCGGCCCGGGTGATCATCGACGAGGTCAACGGCGTGATCGTCATGGGAGAGGCCGTGCGGGTCTCCACCGTCGCCATCGCCCAGGGCAATCTGACCGTCACCGTTCAGGAAGACCCCTTCGTCAGCCAGCCCGCCCCCTTCAGCGACGGTGAGACCGTGGTCGTCCCGTCCTCCGTGGTCACGGTCGAGGAAGACCAGGGCACCCAGATGCGGATCGTCGGCGGCGGCGCCTCCCTGTCCAGCCTGGTCGCAGGCCTCAATGCCCTCGGCGTGACGCCCCGCGACATGATCAGCATCCTCCAGGCCATCAAGGCCGCCGGTGCCCTGCAAGCCGATATCGAGGTGATGTAAACCCATGGCCGATCCGCTCACCCTCTCTCCTGACCTGCTTCGCCCGGTCCAGACCCCGACCCTCCGCCAGGACCGCATGCGCGAGACGGCCGAGGACTTCGAGGCCTCCTTCATCGCCCAGATGCTGCGCCCCATGTTCGAGGGGCTGTCGACCGAAGCCCCCTTCGGCGGCGGCGAGGCCGAGAGCACCTGGCGCTCGTTCCTGATCGACGAAATGGCCAAGCAGACCGTCCGCTCGGGCGGCATCGGCCTGGCCGACCAGGTCATGTCCACCATGCTCAAGATGCAGGAAGCCCCCTGATGAACGACACCGCATTCACCGTCACCGCCTCGGCGCGGGTTCGCCAGCTGATCGATCTGACCCAGTCGCTGACCCGCCGACTGTCCGACGAACTGGCCGCCTTCGAGGCCCAGCGCCCGCAGGACGTCGCCGCCGGCCTCGCCCAGACCCAGGAACTGGCCAACCGCTATCGCCGGGAATCGGCCCAGATCAAGGCCGACCCCTCGGGCCTCTCCCAGGCTCCGGCCGCCGATCGCATCGCCCTGATCAAGGCCACCGAAGCATTCGAGGCCATCCTGGGCCGGCATGCCCGCGCGGTTGAAGCCGCCCGCATCATCTCCGAAGGCCTGGTGCGCACCCTTGCCGCCGAGATCCGCGAACAGCGCGGTGTCCCCAATGCCTATGGCGCCACCGGCCAGGCCACCCCCACCGACGGCAGCGCCGTCGCCTTCAACCGCTCCGCCTGACAGCAGGCGGCAACGCCGCGTTAACCGGACTTAACACCGGTTTCTTCAGGACTGACGCACTAGATGGGGGGAATGGCGCTTAACAGTCGTCTTCTGGGTCTGGCCTTCGCTTCGGCGGACACTCTCGTCGAGATCGACGGCGAGGGGCGGATTGTGCTGGCCATGGGGGCGGCCCCGGCGACGGGGCACGCGCCGGAAGCGAACTGGACCGGGCGCACCCTGACCGATCTGTTCGAGCCGCGCAGTGCCGGGCGTCTGAAACAGGCGCTGGCCAATCTGACGCCGGGCAACCGCAGCGATCCGCTGGACCTGTTATACGATCTGGGCGACGGCGCATTCCGGCGCGTGCGATCACGGTTGTTCAGCCTGCCCGAACTGGCGCCGCACTGTTCGTGTGCCCTGACCTGGCAGGGCCAGCCTTTTTCGCTCGAGCCTACCGCCGACACGCCGCTGGTCACCCGCGACGACCTGATGCGTCAGACCAGCAGCCTGCTCGCGAAACAAGGGCCGGATCCGCTGACGCTGGCCTTTGTCGATGTCACCGGACTGGATCAGGTCGCTGGCGACCAGCTGGAGGCGCTCAAGGCTCGTTTGCACAGCGCCCTGCAGTCGGTCTCGGTCGACGGGGCCTCAGCCTCCCATCTGGCCGGCAGCGCCTATGCCCTGTTGCGGCGGGATTCCGATGGGTCTGCGGTCGAGGACGCCATTCACAATGTCGCGGCGCTGGAAGGTGTCGATGTTAGCGCCGACATCCGTCAGGTCGAGTTGAGCCCCGGCGTGGACCGCCAGGCGACCTTGCGCGCCATGCGGCATGCGCTGGAAGTCTGTATAGCCAGCGGCGCAATGGACGATCCGGACATCACGTTCAAGAATACGCTGGACCGCACCCTTGTGCAGATGGACAGCTTCCGCACCATGGTGAAGGCGCGCGACTTTGCCCTGCATTATCAGCCCATTGTCGATCTGAAGTCGGGCGTCACGCATCATTTCGAGGCCCTGGCGCGCATCCCTGGCTGTGACGGACCCGAGAGCACCATTCGTCTGGCCGAGACCCTGGCCCTGATCGAAAGCTTCGATCTGGTGGTTGCGGAAAAGGCGATCCAGCAGATGCTTCAGCCTGGCTATGGGCTGACGCGGGTGGCCGTCAATGTCTCTGCCGGGTCGCTGGCCACCGACACCTATGGCGAGGCCCTGATGCGACTGACGGCCAACCACGGCGACATTCGCCGACGGCTGAGCCTCGAGGTCACCGAAACGGCCACCATCCTCGACCTGCCCGGCACCCAGCGGCGTCTGGCGCGTCTGAGACAGGCGGGCTTCCGGGTGTTTCTGGATGACTTCGGCGTGGGGGCCTCGTCGTTCGACCATCTGAACCATCTGACGGTCGACGGGGTGAAGATCGACGGCGCCTTTGTCATGCGAGCCATCGAAGACGACAAGTCCCGCACCCTGATCCGTCATCTGGTCGAGATGTGCGGTGGCCTCGACCTCAAGACCGTGGCCGAGCGTGTCGAGACCGGCGAGGTCGCGGAGCTGATGCTGAAACTGGGCGTACATCTGGGCCAGGGCTGGTTTTTCGGCAAACCCGAGCCCCAGCCGCGCCTCGAACGGCCGACCCTCGCCGCCACCAGCCGCCGGCGCGGCGCCATCGAGTCCTGGGGCTGAGGCTCAGCGCCGCGGCCCGCGCGAAACCCTAGCCCTCGCCGCCACCGAACCGGGCCGCCCATTCAGCGACCTGCTCGTCCTCGATCTTGCGGAACAACACCTCGGCGGCCTGAACCGGGCGCCCGACCGGCACGCGCGCCAGCCAGTCCTTATCGGCGGACGGCCAGCCCAGGTCCGTCTCGCCGACGCTCGCGGCAATCTTCGGCGCGGTGAACGGCAGAACCGGTGCGGCCAGCCGTGCGAACAGGGCCACGAGGTTCAGCGCGAACCGCACCGCCGTCGCGGCCCGCTCCGGATCGGTCTTGAACGCGGTCCAGGGCGCTGCGACCTGCAGATATTCATTGCCCAGCACCCAGGCGGCGCGAATGGCCTGCGCCGCCTTGCGGAACTCCATCGCCTCGAAGGCGGCAGTGGCCTCGCCGACCGCGGCATTGATCTGCGTCTGGAAGGCGCGGTCCTCGTCGGTCAGGGCCGCGCCTTCGGGCACGACACCGCCGAATTTCGACTCGGTGAACTTCACGATCCGGTTGACGAAATTGCCCAGCACATCGGCCAGGTCCTTGTTGATCGCGGACTGGAACTGCTCCCAGGTAAAGGCCGAGTCCGAATGCTCGGGGCCATAGGCCGTCAGATACCAGCGCCAGTAGTCCGCCGGCAGCAGGTCCAGCGCCTGATCCATGAAGACACCCCGGCCCTGCGAGGTCGAGAACTTCCCGCCGTACCAGTTCAGCCAGTTGAACGCCTTCAGCGTATCGACCGTCTTCCACGGCTCGCCCGAGCCCAGAATGGTCGCCGGGAATGACACCGTGTGGAAGGCGACATTGTCCTTGCCCATGAACTGGACATAGCGGACGTCGTCAGCACCCTCATCCGTGCGCCACCAGTCACGCCAGGTCCCGCCGGTCGCCTCGGCCCACTCCTCGGTCGCGCCGATGTATTCGATGGGGGCGTCGAACCAGACGTAAAAGACCTTGCCCTCCATGCCGGGACGCGGCCCGCCGTCGGACCCCACCACCGGCACGCCCCATTTCAGGTCGCGGGTGATCCCCCGGTCGATCAGCCCCTCGTCCAGATGCTTCAGCGCGATCGAGCGGGCCAGCGTCTGCCAGTCCGACTTCGAGCCGATCCAGTCGCGGATGCGCCCCTCCAGCTTCGTCTGCAGCAGATACAGGTGGCGGGTATCCCGCACTTCGAGGTTCCGCGAGCCGGACACGCTGGAATACGGATCCTTGAGGTCCATCGGATCCAGCAGCCGCCCACAATTGTCGCACTGGTCGCCGCGCGCCTTCTCATAGCCGCAGTGCGGGCAGGTCCCCTCGACATAGCGATCCGGCAGGAAGCGTCCGTCGTCGATCGAATAGATCATCTGATCGACGCGTTCCTCGATCAGGCCATTGTCCTCCAGCACCTTTGCGAAATGCTGGGTCAGGCGCCGGTTGGGCGCATTCGAGGACCGGCCAAACCAGTCATAGCTGAGGCCGAACGCCTCGCCCGCCGCCTTCTGGATCTGGTGCTGCTCGTCGCAATAGGTCCGCACGTCCTGACCGGCGGCGGCGGCGGCCAGCTCAGCCGGCGTCCCGTGCTCATCGGTGGCGCAGATGTAGAGGACCTCATGGCCCTGCCCCCGCTTGAACCGCGCCCAGACATCGGCGGGCAGCATCGACCCGGCCAGATTCCCCAGGTGCTTGATGCCGTTGATGTAGGGCAGCGCCGAGGTGATCAGAATGCGGGCCATGGGTGTCCGAACGCGTGACGAGTGGTGAGTGACGAGTGTTGAGCGGTTTAGTGGCGAGTGTGCCGGTATATCGCAACCTCCAAGTCCGACATTCCGGTTTTCGCGAGCCCTGGCAGCCTAACTCGGCACACGCCACTCGCCACTCGCCACTCTCTGCATTCGCCGCGCCACCCGGATGAACCGCCCGCTCAGCAGGGCCGAGGACACCAGGCTGGCGATGATGATGGCCCACACAAGACCGTCCACCCCCATGTGCGGGGCCAGCACCCAGCCCAGTGGCATCATCACGGCGCCATAGGCGGTGAAATGCATGATGGTCGGCCACCAGATGTCGCCCGCCGCGCGGTTGGCCTGGGCCGCCACCGCCTGAATGCCGTCGGCGACGAAGAACAGGGTCGCCAGCACCAGCGCCGGCACCGCGATCGCGATCAGCGCCTGGTCGCGGCTGTAGGCCCCGATCAGCAGCGGCGCGGTCGGCCAGACGATCAGGGCTATGGCCAGCGTCAGGGTTGAGATCACCGCCAGACTGACCAGACCCGCGCGCATCACCCCCTGCGCATCCGCCGCGCCGAACGCCCGCCCGACCAGCACGGCGGCGGCTGACGACAGGCCCATGGGGATCATGAAGACGATGGCCGAAATGTTCAGCACCACCGCCCAGGCGGCGGTCTCGTTCGTGCCCAGCCGCCCGGCGATCAGGGTCATCAGGGCAAAGGCCCCGACCTCGATGAAATAGGAACTGCCGGCGCCATAGCCGACCTTGCGCTGCTCGGCCTCGGCCAGCGGATCCTTGGGCGCCTTGCGGAAGATGCCCAGCGCCCGGGCCTCGGGCAGCCGCACGATATAGACGATCAGAAACACGGCCAGCGCCGCCCGCGCAAAGAAGGTCGCCCAGGACGACGCCAGCGCCCCGTCGACGCCCAGCCCCAGCAGGTCCGGCACCAGCAGCAGGTTCAGCGCCAGATTGACGCCATTGGCTACCCACATGGCGACCATGCCCGGCTTGGGTTTGCCCAGCGCCTCGAGAAAGAACTGCGCCGCCACACTGACCAGATAGGCGGGCATCGACAGCGAAAAGACCAGCAGCGGCAGGCGTGCGCCCTCCGCGAGGCCATCCTCAAGCCCGATCGACGCCAGTCCCCACGGCCCGACCAGCATCAGGCCGATCATCGACCCCCCGCCCAGCCACAGCGAATAGACCAGCCCCCGCCGCAGCACCGCGCCGACGTCGCCGCGACGCCCCTCGCCCAGCCGCCGCGCCGTCATCACCTGCACCCCCAGCAGCAGGCCGACGGCCGTCGTGATCACGATCGAGGTCGGCGTCCACGCCAGGGTGTGAAACGCCAGTTCGGTGCTCGAGAAATTGCCGACCACAATGGCATCGGTCAGGCCCATGACCATGATGCCGATGCGCGCCAGCACCACCGGCCAGGCCAGGGTCAGCAGGTCGCGCAGGACGGTTCGGGTGGCGGGGGATGCGGGCATGGGGCGAGTGGCGAGGGGCGAGGGGCGAGGGGCGAGTGAAACGTTCAGCGATTGAGCCCGGCCGCGCGCTATAGCCTCTTACTCGCCACTAATCACGCGCCACTCGCCACTTATTCACCAAGCCCCCATTTCGCGCAATTGTTTCGCCAGCTCGGGTGGCAGGTCGCCTGCGTCCATGGTCGACAGGTCGGGCGGCGCATCCTTGGGCTCCAGATAGCGCCAGCCCTGGAACGGGCGCCGGGCCTGCGGGGCGGTGCGGATCACGTCCGGCGCCAACTGGATCAGGCATTGCGAGGTCTTGCCCTCGCCCCGGGTGGTGATGTCGACGATCGGCATGCGGCACACGACCGAGCCCTTCATCACCCAGTACAGCGAGCCGCCGTCCTCAAGCTCGCTCGCGCGCTTGGGTGTCATGCGGGTATGCACCGTCAGCCAGTCGCCCTTGGCCGCGCGCCGTTCCAGCGTCTCGACCTTGGCGACGCCGACGCACAGCTTGATCATGTGAAGCGGCATCAGGCGAGGTAGGCCAGCGTGTCTGCGCGGGCAAGCCTGACCGTTCGGAACGCGGGAACCATCGAGGTCAAGACCCCTGTGACATCTCGCGACCCACTGTGATCATCGTGTTGCCGAGCGTCTGCATCTCCCGACCGCAGCGCGGAGCGGCACGCTCGATCATCGCTCCGATCTCCGCGTCAGTGTAGGCGGATGCCCAGGTGTAGAACCGCCGGACCTGATCGGTACCTGGATTACGGCCCTCCAGGCGCCCGAGGTAGTAGACCATTCCAACGGACCCGCTCACCTGTTCGGCCGGATCGCTGGCCATCAAGGCGAACAGCGCGATACACTCCAGATCATTGCGATCAGCTTGCGATACGGGGTCCTGCACTGCAATAGTCGGCGAAGATACCGACAGACTTGCGGCCATAATCAGGCTTGAAATCAGAGACGACACAGGTTCACTCCTTCACTGTGACGACCGCCAGAACCGCATCGGCCCCGACCTGATCGCCGACTGAAAACGCAATGCTCTCGACAACGCCATCATAGGGCGCGGTCAGCGCCTGTTCCATCTTCATCGCCTCGATGACGACCACAGGCTGACCCTTTTTCACCGGATCGCCCGCCTTGACCGGCACCGCCACCACCTTGCCCGGCATCGGCGCGCGCAGGGAACCGTCGGAGGCAGGGCCGGAGGCGGAGCCACCGTGGGTCACAGCGGAAACCGGCCATGCGTCACCGCGTGCGAAAATGACCCCTTCCAGATCACCGATCTTCTCGACGTATCCAAGGGCAATCCGACCATCGACGATAATTTCGCGTGCGTTGCTGCGGCCGAGAGCTTGCCGTCCTTGAAGATCAATCTTCCAGGTGAAGTCGCCGGTCTGGTTGGACAGGGCAGAGCCCTCCACGAGTTCACCATCAAGCCTCGCCCGGTAGAGGGCGCGAGGCTCAGCATTGAGCCGGAAGCCGACGGCCACGCTGTCTGCATCGAATTCCCACGGCGACCTGTATTCAGATCTCTGGCCCACTCCGAAATGTTGGTTGTCCGCAACCAGCGTCAACGCGGCGATACGGGCCTCTTCTGATGGCCCTCTGGGAAGAAGTGCTTCCTCCTCTGCCCCGATGAACCCCGTATCCACATCCCCCGACACAAACCGCGGATGCTCCAGGCACCGCACGAGGAAGCCCGCATTGGTCCGCACGGGCCAGACCTCGACCGCGCCGCAGGCTTCGGCCAAGGCCTCGGCGGCCTCTTCGCGCGTGTCTTCGTGCACGATCAGCTTGGCGATCATCGGGTCATAGAACTGGCTGACCTCGCCGCCCTGTTCGACGCCGGTATCGACCCGCACATCCTCCGGCAGGTGGAAATGCTCCAGCTTGCCGATCGAGGGCAAAAAGCCATTGGCCGGATCTTCGGCATACAGCCGCGCCTCCATGGCCCAGCCGTGGATGCCGATCTCGTCCTGTTTCAGCGGGATCGGCTCACCCGCCGCCACGCGCAGCTGCCATTCGACCAGATCAACGCCCGTGATCGCCTCGGTCACCGGGTGTTCGACCTGCAGCCGGGTGTTCATCTCCATGAACCAGATGCGGTCCGCCCGCAGGCCCTCACTGGCATCGGCGATGAACTCGATGGTCCCCGCGCCCTCATAGTTCACAGCCTGGGCCGCGCGCACGGCGGCGGCGGTCACGGCCTCGCGGGTGGCCGCGTCCATCCCGGGCGCCGGGGCCTCCTCGATGACCTTCTGGTGGCGACGCTGCAGCGAACAGTCGCGCTCGTTCAGGTGCACGACCGTGCCATGCGTGTCGCCAAACACCTGCACCTCGATATGGCGCGGCCGGGTGATGTAGGTCTCGATCAGCACGCGGGGATCGCCGAACGACGACTGGCCCTCGCGCTGGGCGCTGGCGAGCGCATCGGCAAAATCCTCGGCCCGGTCGACCCGGCGCATGCCCTTGCCGCCGCCGCCGGCCACCGCCTTGATCAGCACGGGATAGCCGATGCGATCCGCCTCGGCCTTGAGCGTGTCCGCCGCTTGGTCCTCGCCCTGATAGCCAGGGGTCACGGGCACGCCCGCCTCGATCATCAGTTTCTTGGCCGCATCCTTCAGCCCCATCGCGCGGATCGACGCCGGGGGCGGCCCGATCCAGACCAACCCCGCCGCCTTCACCGCCTCGGCAAAGTCGGCATTCTCGGACAGGAAGCCATAGCCGGGGTGGATGGCCTCGGCCCCCGTCGCCTTGGCCGCCGCCAGCACCTTGGCCCCGTCCAGATAGGACTCGCTGGCCTGCGCCGGCCCCAGCAGCACAGCCTCATCGGCCATGCGTACGTGCGGGGCCTTGGCATCAGCTTCCGAATAGACGGCAATGGTGCGCAGCCCCATGGCGCGGGCCGTCCGAAACACACGACAGGCGATCTCGCCCCGATTGGCGACCAGAACAGACTTGAACATCAGCGCGTCCTATTCCGCCCAGCGCGGCTTGCGCTTGTCGAGGAAGGCGCGGACGCCCTCCTGGCCCTCTTTCGACACCCGGGCGCGGGCGATGCGGTGGGCGGTGTCTTCCATTAGCGAATGGTCGACCTTGTGGTGGGCGACGTCGTGGACCAGCCGCTTGGCCTCGCCCATGGCGCCCGGCGCACAGGCCGCCAGCGTCCCGCTCAGCTGGCTGATGAAGCCGTCCAGCGCCGCCGTGTCCGGCACCACGGCGTCGACCAGGCCGATATGGGCGGCATAGTCGGCGTCGAACATATTGGCCGTCAGGAACAGGGCCCGGGCGCGGCGCGCGCCGACTGCCTCGATCACATAGGGGGCGATGGTCGCCGGGATCAGGCCCAGCTTGACCTCGCTGAAGGCGAACTTGGTGCCCCTGACCGCCACGGCCATATCGCAGGCCGCGACAATGCCCGCGCCGCCGCCCATGGCCGCGCCCTCGACCAGGGCCACCGTCAGGGCCGGCACGTCGTGCAGGGCCTTCAGCATCTTCGCCAGACCCATGGCGTCCGAGCGATTGTCGCTCTCGGACCAGTCTGCCGCCGCCGCCATCCAGCTCAGATCGGCCCCGGCGCTGAAGGTGCCTCCTGCCCCGCGCACGAATACCACCCGGATATGGTCAGCCCCGTGCAGGGTCTCGAACGCCTGATACAGGGCGCCGATGGTCCGGGCGTCAAAGGCATTCTTCTTGTCCGGCCGGTTGATGGTGATGAACACCGCCCCGTCCTGCGTCGACTCGATCGTCACCAGATCGCTGACGGCATCGGTGTCAGCCCCCGCCACCAGCGGGTGCGAAATCCGGTTCATCTCCCGCGCCTCGGCATCGGTGATGTCCATGGCATTGAGGTCGGCGTCGGTGGGGGTGGTGTCGGGCATGTCAGTGCCTTTCAGTGGCCTGTCCCTCAGGGTGCAGGCGGGAAAACTTACATCCGGAACACGCCGAACGGCGTGTCGGGGATCGGGGCATTGAGGCTGGCGCTGATGGCCAGGCCCAGCACGTCGCGGGTCTGGACCGGGTCGATGACACCATCATCCCACAAACGCGCGGTGGCGTAATAGGGGTTACCCTCGTCCTCATATTTCTGGCGGATCGGCGCCTTGAAGGCCTCGGCCTGATCCTCGGTCCAGCTGTCGGCGTCGCGGTGGACGGTGGCCAGCACGCTTGCCGCCTGTTCGCCGCCCATCACCGAGATCCGGCTGTTCGGCCAGGTGAACAGGAAGCGCGGGGAATAGGCCCGGCCGCACATGCCATAGTTGCCGGCCCCGAAACTGCCGCCGATCAAAACGGTGAATTTCGGCACCTCGGCACTGGCCACGGCGGTCACCAGCTTGGCGCCGTTCTTGGCGATACCCTCGGCCTCATATTTGCCGCCGACCATGAAGCCCGAAATGTTCTGCAGGAACACCAGCGGGATCTTGCGCTTGCAGGCCAGCTGGATGAAGTGCGCCCCCTTCAGCGCACTCTCCGAGAACAGCACACCGTTGTTGGCCAGGATGGCGACCGGATAGCCCCAGATGCGGGCAAAACCGCACACCAGCGTCGTGCCATAGTCGCGCTTGAACTCATCAAACTCGGAGCCGTCGACCGTGCGGGCAATCACCTCGCGCACATCATAGGGGGCGCGCACATCGTCGGGGATAATGCCATACAGCTCCTCCGGGTCCAGCGCGGGCGGGCGCGGCTCGCGCACATCCAGCGGCACATCCTTGACCGTGTTCAGATTGGCGACGATCGAGCGCACGATTTCCAGCGCGTGTTCGTCATTCTCGGCCACATGGTCGACCACGCCCGACTTGCGACCATGGGTGTCGGCCCCGCCCAGATCCTCGGCCGAGATGACCTCGCCGGTCGCGGCCTTCACCAGCGGCGGGCCGGCCAGGAAGATGGTGCCCTGATTGCGCACGATCACCGTCTCGTCCGACATGGCGGGCACATAGGCCCCGCCCGCCGTGCAACTGCCCATGACACAGGCGATCTGGGGAATGTCGCGCGCGCTCATCCGCGCCTGGTTGAAGAAGATGCGCCCGAAATGCTCGCGGTCGGGAAACACCTCGGCCTGGTGCGGCAGGTTGGCCCCGCCCGAATCGACCAGATAGACGCACGGCAGCCGGTTCTGCTCGGCCACCTCCTGCGCGCGCAGGTGCTTCTTGACCGTCATCGGGAAGTAGGCGCCGCCCTTCACCGTCGGGTCATTGGCGACGATCATCACCTCGCGGCCCGACACCCGACCGATCCCGCAGATCATGCCGGCACCCGGGGCCTGATCGTCATACATGCCGAACGCCGCCAGCTGGCCGATCTCGAGGAAGGGCGAACCCGGATCCAGCAGCCGCTCCACCCGGTCGCGAGGCAACAGCTTGCCCCGGCTGACGTGCCGCTCGCGCGACTTGTCCGAGCCGCCCCGCGCCGTCACCGCGACCCGCTCGGCCAGCTGGTCGCGCAGGCGCCGGTTGGTGCTCTCCAGCGCCTTGAAGGCCGGACTGGACGGATCGATCGCAGAGGTCAGCTTGGGCATGCCCCTCCTTTAGGCAGCTTTCCCCGGATGGGCAAAGGGGACGAAAGTCACGACGGCGCGGATGACCGCACCCCCGGGAATCTGGCATAAGGCGTCATGGCCAAGGCGCGCACAGACACTCTTGAAGCGGCACTGCAGCAGCTGTTCACGGGCGGAGAGACGACGCATGTCAGCTGGTTCGCCCTGACCGGCGGGGAACAGCTGTTCGGCGAGGGCGCCCCGGCCGACACCCTTTATCTGGTGCGCTCCGGCCGTCTGGGTGTCTTCTGCCACGATGGGGATGACCAGGCCCCCCGGTTCCTCGGCGTCGTCCGGCCGGGCGAGCCGGTCGGCGAAATGTCCATGCTGGCCGGCACACCCCACACCGCCAGCGTCGTCGCCCTGCGCGATTCCGAAATCCTGGCCCTACCGCGCGAGACCTTCTTTGAGGCCGCCCGCAGCCAGCCGGACCTGATGGTCGAGCTGTCGCGCCTGATGATCCGCCGCTCGCGCGACCAGAATCTGGGCGGGGGCGAGCCGAGTGTGTTCGGCTTTATCTCGGCCCGGTCCAAGCCGATCCGCGCCTTCGTCGAGCGCATCGCCGCCTCGATCCAGGCCCAGAGCTTCACCTGCAAGGTCATCGACCATTCGGCCCTCAGCTCGGTCGCCGAATGGTTCAGTCGCGTCGAGGACAGCCACGACTTTGTCCTCTATGTCGCCGAGGCGGATGAGCCCGCCTGGGCCCAGCTGTGCACCCGACAGGTCGACCGCCTGTTCATCGTCGGTAATCCCCTGACCACGCCGCCCGGCGCCAATCTGCCGCGCAATCCGGCGCTGGATGCCCAGCAGCGCACCGACCTGATCCTGCTGCGCGACCCGCGCATGCCCCGCCCGGCCAACACCGGCGTCTGGCTGGACTCGGTCAGGCCGGGCCGCTGGTTCCACGCCACAGACGGCAATGCTGCCGACGCCGCCCGCATGGCGCGGATCGTCACCGGCACGGCGGTCGGACTGGTCCTGTCGGGGGGCGGCGCCCGGGCCTATGCCCACATCGGCGCCATCAAGGCCCTGCGCGAGGCGCGCGTGCCGCTCGACTTCCTCGGCGGGTCGTCCATGGGCGCCATCATCGCCGCCGGCCCGGCCCTCGGCTGGTCGCAGGACGAGCTGGAAGACGAGATCAAGCGCGCCTTTGTCGCCAGCGACCCCCTGTCGGACATCACCTTTCCGATGATCGCCATGACCCGCGCGGGCAAGGTCGCGCGCCTGCTGCGCAATGCCTATGGCGACACCGAGATCGCCGACATGCCCCTGCCCTTCTTTGCCGTCTCGACCAATCTGACGACCGGCCGGATCGAGGTGCACAAGCGCGGCCTGCTGCGCCGTGCCATGCGGGCTACCATCGCCATCCCCGGCGTCATGCCGCCCGTGGTCATGCACGATCAGGTGCTGGTCGACGGCGCGGTCCTGCGCAACTTCCCGGCCGAGACCATGCGCCAGATGAACGCCGGGCCGGTCGTCGGCGTGGACATGTCTCAGGCGCGCGGCGTCGATCCTGCGGCGCTTCAGAACCCGCCCTCATGGTGGCGCTGGATCCTGTCCGGCGACTGGAAGAACGGCCCGCCGATCGTGGCCCTGCTGATGCGGGCCGCCACCCTGACCAGCGACGCCGATGTGGAAACCTCGCGCAAGGCCACCGACCTGCTGATCCAGCCCGAGCCCGAGGGCATGGATATCCGCGACTGGAAGGCCTACGACATCCCCGTCCAGGCGGGGTATGAGGCGGCCCGCAAGGCACTGGACGAACTGGACGGCCCGGTCACTGACCTGCGCCGCAGCCGCATCCGCGAAGCCGAAGAGGCCGAAATCCTCACCGCGCCCGCGCCAGCAGAAACAGCCGCGGGAAAGGCAAAAGCGTCACGCCGTCAGGCCGCCTCGGGAACGCCCGGCTGAGCGCCTCGCCCAGCGCCTCCAGATAGCCGGCCTGCAGCTCTGGCGTCCCGGCCAACGCGGTCAGATACGGCCTCAGCGCCGTGCCGGACATCCAGTTGAGGACCGCATCCTCCCCCGTCAGGGCGTGCAGATAGGTGGTCGACCAGATGTCGATGTCGTCGCACCTCCCGGCCAGCCGGTCGTAATAGGCCCCGGCCGACAGCAGGGGCGCAATCGTCGGCACGTCCTGCAAGGCTCCCGCCCACGGCCCCTCGGTCGCCACCTGTCGCATCAGGGTGTGGTGGCGGGTCTCGAACGCCATCGGCATCTGCACGGCCAGCACCCCGCGCGGGGCCAACTGTCCCGCCAGCGCGGGGAACAGCGCCCCGTGGTCGCCGACCCACTGCAGCGCGGCATTGGCGAAGATCAGGTCGACCGGCAGCTCCGGTGCCCATGCAGCGATGTCGCCCTGATGCCAGTGGACCGTGTCGTCCCGCGCCCCGGCGCCCGCCAGCATGTCGGCGCTCCGATCCAGTCCATGCACTTCGGCTCGGGGATAGCGGCGCTTCAGCAGGCTGGCGTGATGGCCGTCGCCACAGCCCAGATCCCAGATGACGCCGGGGTCCAGATCGTCGGGCAGTCGCACCAGCAGGTCCAGCGCCGCGCGATCGCGCTCGGCCTCGAACCGGGCGTAGGTGTCGGGATCCCATTGTACGGGATCGGAAGCGGCGCTCGTCATCGCGACAGCCTGCCTATCGCCACGTCCCGGTCAAGCCGCACGGGCATCGCGATGGTACCGCCTCTCAGGCTTGAACTGAGGACCTCCGGTTCCACAAACCGGCGCTCTAACCAACTGAGCTAAGGCGGCACGCGTCGCGAGGAGCGTCCTCTAGCGGCCTCACGGTTCGGGATCAAGCCCGACCATGGGCCCCCGGATCAGTTCCCGTGATCAGTTATAGCCCCGGGACCGGATATACTGCTCCAGCGCGGCAATACGGCTGGCATCCGACGGGTGGGTCGAGGCGAACTCGGGCGTCTGGCTCTGGCGCTGGGATGCCATCAGCCGCCACAGGGCGATGGACTGCGAGGCGCGATAGCCGGCCCGGACCATATAGTCTACGCCCAGCTGGTCGGCTTCCAGCTCGTGCTGGCGCGAGAAGGGCAGCAGCACGCCCAGTTGCGCGCCCAGACCGCCCAAGGCACCCACCGCCTGGCCATAGTCGCCCGAGGCGCCCTGAATGGCCTGCAAGCCGATGCTGGTCACCGCCGTGCTGGAATAGCGCTCCGCCGCGTGCTGGGCGACCACGTGGCCGATCTCGTGACCGATCACGGCCGCCAGCTGGTCGTCGTTCTGCACCAGCGCCAGAAGGCCGGTGGTGACGCCGATCTTGCCCGACGGCAGGACGAAGGCGTTCGGGGACTCCTCGACGAACACGGCATAGTCCCAGCGGATATTGGTCAGACCCGCCGCCTGCACCAGGCGGTCTCCAACGCGCCGGATGCGCGCGTTCGCGGCCGCGTCGCGCGACACCTGCTGGGTCCGCAGCGCGTCGGCCCAGGCCTGATCGGCCGCCTGGGTCAGGGCCGCATTGTCGACCAGCAGGAACTGATTGCGGCCCAGCGCCTCATTATAGGCGCAGCCCCCGACAAGGGCCGAGGCCGCGACGAGGCCGACGAACGACTTCGCGACGGAAGCCTTGGTGAGGGTGAAGGGCATGCGGATGTCTCCCGGGTATTTCAATAGCTGTGACGCTTGAACACCCAGAGGGCAAATTTGATCCGGCGTCGGTCCGAACCCGGGCAAAGTAAAACGCCCCGGAGCGAACCCCGGGGCGTTTCAGTCTTGTCGCTTCAATCCAACCTATTGCAGGCGGAACGAGACCGTGAAGTTCACCCGGCCACCTACGGCCACACCATCGACCTGACCGGGGGTCAGACGGGCGCGGCGGGTAGCGCGGACGGCTTCCTGGCCAAAGCCGGCGCCGCTCGGGTCTTCCGAAAGGACCCGGCAATCGCTCACCGAACCGTTCGGATTGACCGCGCAGCTCAGCTCGACCCGACCGCTTTCAATCCCGCGGGACATGGCCCGGTCCGGATATTCCGGCGACGGACGGCTGGCCCAGGCAGGGTTGGTCACGACCGGCGGACGCGGCGGCGCAGGCGGAGCCGGTGGAGGCGGCGGACCCGGGATATTCACCGGCGGGCCGGTGTATTCCTGACGGTCTTCCTTGGCCACTGGCGGGATCGGCAGGCGCACAGGCGGAGCAATCGGGCTCGGCGCCGGTTCACGCGGCTGCAGCTTCGGCGGCGGCGGCTGATCCGTCGGAGGCGGAGGCGGCGGCGGCGGCGGAGGCGGCGGCGGCGGGATCGGATCGATCAGATCCACCTGCACGGAGTCATCCGTGTAGTCCGGAATCTTCAGCTCGAACCTGGATTTGTCGACGAAGTAGAGCAGCACCCCGAACAGCAGGGTCACCACGATCAGAACAACAATCCAGACCCCGATCGACACCCCCATGAAGCCCTTTTTCTTCGGGGCGTCATAGCGACTGCGATGGTACTCAACGGGTGTATCGGTCATTTCGCCCGTCCTTTACTCTGGTGCGTTGTCTTCGCCGACCAGGGCGACGCTGTAGAAGCCATTGTCCTGCAGGGCATTCATAACCTGCATGAAATCGCCATAACGCGTGGTCTGGTCAGCACGGATGAAGATACGCTCTTCCTCGGGGTTCCGCGTCCGGATCAGGTAGCGGAGATTGTCGCCAATCTCCCCCACCGTGGTCCGGTTGTCGCCGATAAACACACCGCCATCATTCTGGATGGAGATGAACACCGGGGTGGGCGGGTTCTCCTGCGGTTCGGCTGCGGCGGTGGGCAGTTTCACCTCGATCGACACGGTGGCCAAAGGCGCGGCCACCATGAAGATGATGAGGAGAACCAGCATGATATCAACGAAAGGCGTAACGTTGATCTCGCTGTTCTGCTCGACGTGATACTTTCCGCCGCCGCCTCCTGAGAGTTTCGCGGCCATGAGGCTTACGCTCCCTTGTCGAGCTGACGCGAGATGGCGTTGAGCAGTTCAGCCGCAAAGCCGTCCGAACGGGTGCCGTAGGCCGAGATGCGGGTGTTGAAGTAGTTATAGAAGATAACCGCCGGGATAGCCGCGAACAGACCGATACCCGTGGCCAGCAGCGCCTCGGCGATACCGGGGGCGACGACGGCCAGGTTGGTGGTGTTCGACTCGGCGATACCGATGAAGGAGTTCATGACCCCGTACACCGTACCGAACAGACCGACGAACGGAGCGGTCGAACCGGTCGAGGCCAGGAACTGCTGACCGCCCGACAGGCGACCGGCCAGACCCGACTGAACGGCGGCAACGGCGGTCGAGGCGCGGGTGATGGCCGCATCGCGGTGCTCACCGGTGACCGACAGGCCAGCCTGACGCGACAGTTCGACTTCTTCGGTGGCCGCGGCGGCCATATCGGCCAGCGGGTTACCGTCGAACTCGTCCGAGGTCGCGATCTTGCGCATGTCCGCAATCGAGCGGGCGCCGCGGAAGTTCTCCAGGAAGCGGTTGGTCTTCGAGTTCAGACCACCGAACTCCATCATTTTGATGATCAGGATCACCCAGGTGAAGATCGAGGCGACCAGCAGGCCGATCATGACGACCTTAACGACGATGCCCGAGTCCATGAACATCTTGATCGGGGTCAGCGATTCACCGCCGTGTCCGCCAGCAGCCTCTTCCGTGGCAGCAGCCTCTTCAGCGGGGGCCGCAGCGGCGTCAGCCGCCGGAGCTTCCGTGGTGGCCTCGGCCGTGGCCGGGGCGGGAGCCGTTTCGTCCTGAGCCAGGACCGGCGAGCTCGCCATCAGGACGGCAGCGCCGACCATTGCGAGGAGGATGTTCGTCTTTTTGCTATCGCGCATAGTTCGCCAGTTCCTGCGTTGTGGTCTGACCATGAAACCCTAAAGGACCCGACCACAGCGGTCGTACCCCAGTTTAAATTCTGACTTCTCGACCTCGAACCCGGGGGTTCGCCATCGAAACGCCTTCGGATGCGACCGGTTGCCGAATGGAACCGGTGTCGGTGACAGATACCTTCGAACCTCGGTCCGAAACCGTCTGACGACCTACCCAAAGAAAGCAGTCACGCTCCCTTTGGCGAACGCATACCAGAGCGTCAAGTGCGTCGAGGTGCTTTTCCCCCGGCGCGAGAATGCTCCTTGTTAGGGCACAACCTTCCGCCAGAAAGCGACATTTTCATGATATCTGGAATTTCCTTCCCCGGCCGGTCGCAGGGAAGTGGTGCCTGGGGGCGGATTCGAACCACCGACACGCGGATTTTCAATCCGCTGCTCTACCAACTGAGCTACCCAGGCGCGCTCCGGCGGGCGGGAGCGGGGTCTATAGGCGAGCGGATGCGGGGTGTCCAGCGCCCTGAAGCAAACTCTGCATCAGTCCTCGCGGTCGTCCTGCAACAGGTCATCTGCCGGCTCGCCCGGAAGCACATAGACGCCCCCCAGCCAGCGTTGCAGATCCACATCCGAACAGCGCTTGGAGCAGAAGGGCTGATAGTTTGGATCTCTGGGATTTTTCTTGCAGATCGGACAGTTAGCCATCGTCACCCTTCTCGTATCTCATAGGCCCCGGTCGGCATTGAGCCCTCCCCGACCAGGCGCGCCCGCGGTCCCAGTCCGGCGACCAGCCCCGCCATCTCACCCGCCTCAACGTCCGGCACGATCAGGCTGATCCACGGCACGGACCGGTTGGTCGCCAGCGCATGACGCAGATCGCGCACGGCATCCAGCTGTCGGGTGCGCCGCACGTGCTCGTCCTTCACACCGAACAACGCTTCTTCGATCGGCGTCTGCCGCCAGGGCAGCGACAGCTGCAACAGGCCGAAACGGCTGAGTGGCCCGAATGTGACACCGGTGTCTCCAAATGCATCCTTCGCCGCTTTCATCACGGGTTCGGGGGGCTGGGTGGTGCCGATCAGGTCGATCACCACCAGACCGGCCCAGCGCTTCAGGGCAATGCGCCGCGCCGCGAGACCCAGCCCCAGCCGATTCGCGGCCTCGCGCGCCTTGCCGCCATCCCGGCCGGGCACACCGGCAAAATCCAGATCCACCGCAACCAGGGCCCGCGTTCGCTCAACTGCGACATTCAGGCCCCCGGCCATAACGGTCGAGGCAAGCGCCGCCTCGCGGGCCTCCCGCACGGCCTCGATGGCCATCACGCCGGTCTCCGGCTCGACACCCGGTGCCGCCCGGGCCAGCCATTCGGCGACCGTGGGGCCGGGATTCAGCAGACGGGGCGTCCCCTCCCCGGCCCCCGCGAGTGTCAGGGCTGGGCCTTTCCTGCCCCGGGGCTCGGCCGACACCGTGACCCGCACAGACTGGCCGACGGTCAGCGTCCCCTTGTTCAGAAACCCGAGCGGCTCACCCGCCCCCAGATCGACAAAGGCCCCGCCGCCGCCCGGCAACAAGGCCGTGACCCGGCCCACGCTCTCGGCCCCCAGCCGATTCGCCTCGGCATCGCCCTCGCGCGCATGGAATATCTGCCGGGGCTCGCCGCCCTGGCACACCACGCCCCAGGTCTCGCCCGGGCCGTCGTCCAGAAATGTTTCGAGGCCGCTCACCCGCGCCGGTATCCGACGCCTTCCAGCAGGCTGACGGTCTCATAGAGGGGCAGGCCCATGACCGCCGGGTGGCTGCCGACGATTCGGCGGACAAAAGCCCCTGCCGGACCCTGGATGCCGTAGGCCCCGGCCTTCCCCTGCCAGTCACCCGTGGCGACATAGGCGGCGATCTCGGCCTCGCTCAGCACCTTAAGGGACACCCGCGTCTCGACCACCCGCACGGAGATGCGGCCCGCATGGGCCACCGCCACTCCGGTATGGACCCGGTGATTACGGCCAGACAGCAGCCGCAGGAAGCGAGCGGCCTCTTCGCCGTCCGCCGCCTTTTCCAGCAGGCGCCGCCCCAGCGACACCACCGTATCGGCGGCCAGCACCACGGCTTCGGGATGTCGTTCGGCCACCACCGCCGCCTTGGACCGCGCCAGGCGATCCGCCAACTGCGCCGGGGTTTCCGATTTCAGAGGGGTTTCGTCTATGTCGGCGGGCAGGGTCTGGTCGGGGACGATCCCGACCTGGGCCAGCAACTCAAGCCGACGCGGACTGGCCGAAGCCAGGATCAGCTCAAGACGGGCCATCCCGCCCGGCCTTACTTGAAGCGATAGGTGATGCGACCCTTGGTCAGGTCGTAGGGGGTCATTTCGACCAGCACCTTGTCGCCGGCCAGCACGCGGATGCGGTTCTTGCGCATCTTGCCTGCCGTGTGGGCGATGATCTCGTGGTCGTTCTCGAGCGTCACGCGGAACGTGGCGTTCGGCAGCAGTTCGCTGACCGTACCGGGAAACTCGAGCAGTTCTTCCTTAGCCATGCGGCCTCTCACACCCGGGGAAAACGCCTGACACACGCGCCGGGCGGAGCGCATATGCCGAAAAGAGCGGGGCTAATGCACCAGAATTGCCGAAAAGTCGAGTTCCCCGGGCCCTGCAGCCCGCGCTTCACCGCCGATAGAGGGCGCACACCAGCGTAAACAGCCGTCGCGAGGTCTCGTGATCCATGTCGATCTTGCCGTCCAGCCGGGCCTTCAGCGTCTCGGCCCCCTCGTTGTGCAGGCCCCGTCGGCCCATGTCGACCGACTCGATCTGACTGGGCGAGGACCCGCGCAGGGCCTCATAATAGCTGTCGCAGATCATCAGATAGTCGCGCAGCACGCCCTTCAGCGGCGTCAGCGACAGCACATGGGTCCGCGCATGATCCGGACCGGCCACATCGAACACCAGCTTGCTGTCCTGCAGCGACAGTTTCAGCGCATAGGGTCCGCCGGGCGCCCCGGCCGGGCTGAACACATTGCGCTCGACCAGGTCAAAGATCGCCACCCGGCGCTCGTGCTCGATTTCGGCCGTCGCCGCGGGCAGGGTCGCCGCATCCAGCTCGACCGAGGCCAGCCGTTCGGTGTCGGGCTGCCCCTCGGTCATGCCGGTTCCACCGCATCATCCACCTCGGGGTGGCTGGGCTTCTCGCGCGCCGGCCAGCGATCCGACAAATCCGCCAGCACCACATCCAGGCATTCGACGTCGATCCGCAGGTCGCCGCCCCCGGCAAACATCAGATAGACCTGACCCGACGGCGCTTCGGACGGCTCGAAATGCAGGGCCAGAAGCTCCAGCGCCTGTTCGGGCCCGCGCGGCAGCTGCCGACTCTTGACCGCTGTGACGTCGCCGAACTGCATGGCCGCCATCACCCGCGTGCCCCCGCACTCCCAGCAAAAGCGGCTGAGGGTCAGGGTCACCTGCCGGCTGGACCGTTCCCAGACGATGTCCACCGGACGCAGGATCGCATCCTGCAGCGCCGCCGAGACGAACTGCAGGTCCTCGACGTCCATGGCCAGCAGGCGCAGCGGCTCGGGTGGCGTGTCCGGTTGGGGCGGCGTCAGGGCGTTCGGCTCAGTGCTCATGACCCTCGTCCTTGATCCGGCGGATATCGGCCCCGCACCGGCCCAGCTTTTCTTCCAGCCGCTCGAACCCGCGATCCAGATGATAGACCCGGCCGATGGTGGTCTCGTCCTCGGCCACCAGACCGGCGATCACCAGACTGACCGAGGCGCGCAGGTCCGTAGCCATCACTGGCGCCCCGCGCAGCCGCTCGACACCCGTCACCACCGCCTCGCCGCCATGCACGGCGATCTCGGCGCCCAGCCGCATGAGCTCCGGAGCGTGCATGAAGCGGTTCTCGAAGATGTTCTCGTGGATGCGGCTCTCGCCCTCGGCCGTGGTCATCAGCGCCATGAACTGCGCCTGCAGATCGGTGGCAAAGCCGGGATAGACCTCGGTCGTGACATCGACGGCCCTCAGCCGCACGGCCGGGTCGCGCTGCACGCGCACACCGTCGTCCGTCTCGGTCACGTCCACGCCGCACGCGCGCATCTTGGCCGTCAGGGCGGTCATCAGCTCGGGCCGACTGCCGGTCAGGGTCACATCGCCGCCGGTCATGGCCGCCGCCACCGCATAGGTGCCCATCTCGATCCGGTCGGCGATCACCGGCCACTCTGCCCCGCCCAGCGAGGCCACGCCCGTGATCGTCAGCGTGTGGGTGTCGATGCCCTCGACCTTCGCCCCCATGGCCATCAGGCAGCGGGCCAGATCGCCGATCTCGGGCTCACGCGCGGCATTGTTCAGCACCGTCGTGCCCTCGGCCAGAACGGCGGCCAGCAGCGCATGCTCGGTCGCGCCCACGGAGACAAAGGGAAAGGTGATCTCGGCGCCCTTCAGCCCGCCGGGCGCCCGCGCCTCGACATAGCCCTCTTCCAGCTCGATCTCGGCCCCCAACGCCTTCAGCGCCATCAGGTGCAGGTCGACCGGCCGCGCGCCGATGGTGCAGCCGCCGGGCAGCGACACCCGCGCCTCGCCCGTCCGCGCCAGTAGCGGGCCCAGCACATTGAACGAGGCCCGCATCTGGCGGACCAGATCATAGGGGGCAAAGGTCGAGGTGATTTCCGGCGCATGGAACAGCGTCTGCTGCGCGCCGGCGTCGCCCGTCTCGGTGACCTCGACGCCCAGCTGGCGCAGCAACTGCCCCAGGAAGCGCGTATCGGCCAGTCGCGGCATATTGGTCAGGCGCAGCGGCTGGTCGGTCAGGATCGAGGCCGCCATCAGCTTCAACGCCGAATTCTTGGCCCCGCTGATGGGGATGCTGCCGTTCAGGGTGTTGCCGCTGCGGATGGCAATACTGTCCATGTCGATCCTGATGCCTGACCTCCGGCACCTGATCGCGCTGCGGGGGGACCGGTTATCTAGCGCGACCCGCCCCCCGGATGAAAGGGCCGGGCGAGGCGATCCTCAGCTTTCTTCGTCGGCCCCGGTCTCGGGCCCGGCCACAGGAGCGGCTGCTGGGGCCTGCACCCGGCCCGCCTGCTTGCGCCGTTTCAGATTAGCCCGCAGCGCCTGCGCCAGCCGGGCCTCGCGGTCGGGCTTTGCCGCCTGCGCGGGCCTGGTGGGCTTGACGTCGTCCGGTTCACTCATGCCGCCCATCGACCACTGAACGCGCTTTTCGGCAAGAGATTGCGTTTAGGGGCTTTCGCCCGCACCCCGCTTTGGCTATACGCCCGGTTCCTCAGATTTGGCCGCCGTAGCTCAGTGGTAGAGCGCATCCTTGGTAAGGCTGAGGTCGTGGGTTCGATTCCCCCCGGCGGCACCATCTAAAAGCCCCGTATCACGGGCGTTTCCCGGCTTTTTGCGCTTTGATGCCAAGCCCGGAACGTGTAGAATCTTTGCAGAACAGAACGTGAAGACGGTCGTAATGCTGGGAGGTAATGGGGATGCCCGCTAAAAGCGGACTGCAAAAAGCGACGCGTGGGACGATCTACGTGATCTCCACCTGCGTCGGCTCGCTCAAGATCGGGCGCGCTAAAGATGCCGCTAGACGAATCCGCGACCTGCAAAGTGCCAGCCCCTCACGAATAACTGTTCTTGCTGTAAAGCGGAGCGACAACCCCGAAGCCGAGGAACTGCGGCTCCATCGGCATTTCGACAGATTCCGGCTGCATGGCGAGTGGTTTGAGGACGCCCAAGAGATACGCAACTGGGTCAGTTGGAGAGCGAAGTCAGACAAGCATCTTGCGCGGCTGGCCCAAAGCGCCGCCGACACGATTTGGAACAAGCGCGGGTCTCGCGCGCCAGCCAATGACCCCGGATTCGAGAAGTTTCTCCGAGAGGCCCTGATAGATCAAAACTACCGGGTCCACGAGATATGAAAAAACGCCCCCTCCCGGTGAAGGGAGAGGGCGGGGCTAGGCTTAACATATCGGGCGTGACGTGTTCGGTTTCCCGGCGAAAGCGAACGGGTAAGGGGCTAGGCGGCTAGGCGGCTAGGCGTTCGATCCTGCGAAGTGAACAGGTGTGGCGTTCGACCTCCCCGTCCGTGCTGTGGAGCGTGATGGCCTGAATCTCGCGTTTTGACCGATAGCCCGCGCCGTGGTGGTGCGCGTCGGACGGGGCGAGGATGCGGCAATACTCGACGACGCAGCCGTTATACTCTTTCACGTCCTTATGGTGGACGTGCCCCACGATCCAGACCCGGAACTCGGTCTGGCCCCACAAGATCGGCGCGTCGGTTGCCATCAGGAGCGGAAGGTCTTTGCCCTTGGCCCCGTCGCCGTGGCAGGTGCCGATGAGGTTCTTTCCGAAGGCGTAATACCAATACGGGTTCGGGCTGGTGATGATTTCGGCGCGCGGCTCGTTCTCGTAAGCCATCTCCATCATCAGGTTCAGGTGGAGCGCGGTCTCGCTGTCGTGGTTGCCGGTGTCGCCCCGGAATATGACCTTTTCGTGCTTTTCCAGCAGCCGGGCCATCTGATAGCGGCGGACGCGAAGGGCAACGCGCGTCACTTGCGCGTGGCGACCGTGAACGTCCAGCTCATGCCCGGAGCGCGGGGTGCGATTCTTGGAGTTGTCCGCGTGGGTGCTGTCGCCCTTGTCATTCAGGATGGCGAGGCGCGACGGCGGGGTCGATGCCACAAGGCGGTCGATAGCGGCCCGCTGGAGCCGTTCAAACTCCACAAGGTCAAATGCCGTGCCGGTCTCTTCCTCCCATGCGTAGAGGCCCGCGTGGGGGTCTCCGATGGGGTATATGGTCAGGAGGTCGTCAATGCACTCTGTGGGGGCCGTGACGGGGGCGTAGGGCGCGATCTCTTCCATCAGGCCGTCACGGAAGGCCGTCAGACGCTCTAGCAGGTCGGGGCCGCCGGGTGACTGCCGCTCCCAAGTCCTTTCGACCTCGCCCAGCGCGTTCCGCTGGATCGTCACCTTGCCCATGACGTTGCCGGGGGCGACGCCCGACACGAAATGTCCGGGGGCTATGCCTCGCTTCGCCGCCTCCTTCTTGTAGCGGTCGATGGATTCCCACACCGCGTTGGGGTGGACGCCTAGCGCCTTGGCGACCTTGGCGCAGCTCCCATGCTCCTTGAACGCCTCAAGGTATTTGATCTGGGTCTCAGTCACCCAGCGGGGATAGCCGTCTTCCTCGGGGGGCACGAAGCTCAAGGTCATACGCAAGCCTTCCGTGCGCGTTCGGCCTGATCCCAGCCACGACGGCCCCATGAGACCATTTCGGCAGTCCAGTTGAGGAAGGCGCGGGTGCCCTCCCTTTCCTCTTCCGTCACCGGGGCGACGATTGAGGCGTCATCGGGCAGGGCCGGTTCAGGCTCCCGCTCAACGCAGACGCTAGGGGGTATCGGGGCGGGGGGCTTGGAGAGCGTCTCGCAGCTCGCCAGCATTGCAATCGCGAGCGAACAGGCTAGAATCCTGCCCATGACAGAGACATGGAAATTCATAGACGGCTGGTCTCCCTACTATGAGGTCAGTAACTTGGGGCGAGTGCGGCGAGATGGGCGCGTGCGTGAGGGGGCGCCTCGCTCGCACGGCTACCTGTCTGTGGGGCTTTCACACCCGTCGCTGGGCAAGCAGACCGTCAACCTTCACACCCTTGTGGCTACCCACTTTTTGGGGCCGGTAGGGCCGGGCATGGTAGTCGTTCATGCCGACCGGGACCGCGCGAACAACGCAGCCGACAATCTCAGGATTGTGACTTGGAGGGAGGCCTGCCGCCTATCAGCTCCGCACAAGCCCAAGGCGAGAGGATATAGGCCGGGCGACGGCGATCTCCCGCCCGAGGCTTCAGGCGTGGAGTGGCGCGAGCTTCCCGGGTTTGGAGGGCGCTATTATGCTTCGTCAGCCGGTGACATTTGGACCCGGTTCAACCGCAATGGTCGCGGCGCCATGTTTAGCAAGGACGCAGATCGTCGCATCAAATATCTAAACTGCGTCCTTCGGAGGCCTGACGGGACGCAGGTAACGCGAACGGTCCACAGCATTATAGCAGAGGCGTTTCTGGGGCCGCGCCCACAAGGGCTTTACGTCTGCCACCGGGATGACAATCCGAGAAACAACGCAGTGGCGAATCTGTATTACGCCGCCCCGAAGCAAAATACCGCTGATGCCTACCGCCTTGGGGGAATCGCTCGTGGCTCCAAGCGGTCGGATTCAAAGCTCTGCGAGGCGTCCGTTCTGGCCGCGCGGGACATGTATCGTTCGGGCGCGGCGCTGGCGGACATAGCGGATAGATTTTCGGTCTCAGGCTCCACAATCTTCAATGCGATCCGGGGTAAAACTTGGCGTCACGTCAGCGAGCCTGTAGGGCCGTCCGAAGCTCGTCGTCGCTGATAACCTCACGAACAGCACAGCCTTGCGGATCAACATGGATCGGTCTTTCTATGATGGTCTCGATGCGTCGGGCCGAGCGGCGGGCGTCATTCACCCGTGCGAGGCATTGGTCGGCTTGCTCTTGAGCGTCCGCGACCGCGACTTCCTTGAAGGCTTGGAGGCTGGCGATTTCGGCGCGGGCCTCGGACAGGTCGGCTTTCACGCGGTCCAGACGCCATGACGTGAAGCCAAGCGCGGCGAGGGAAATGGCCAGCGCTCCCGCGAGATACCGGGTCAGCATCGCGCCCACTCCCTCGCCTGTGCCGTCACCTCGTCCAGACGGCGCATCCAGCCCTTGCCGAACACGCGGAAGGTCTTGAGCGAGCGGTAGAAGGCTTCCCGGCGCTCCGACATGCGGGTGACGATGGTTAGGGCCGGGGTCTTGGCGATGGCCGCGCGGGTCATGGGGCCGATCACCCCGTCATCCTTCACGCCCACGGCCTCTTGCAGGAACTTCTTGGCCCGGCTGACCCCGCTGTTCACGGCAAGGTCGAAGACCATGTAGTCCACGCCAGCGGGCAGCTCGTCGCAGTCAGCCGCCAGCCAATAGGACCGGCGGTAAATCCCGTGAACCTCTTGCTCGGTGATGTGGCGCACGGACCGCTTGGGCAGGGCCTGCGAGCGACGGAAGGCGTCGTAGGTGGCCTGCGTGACGCCCTGGTTCGTTGCGCCGCCCGGGTCTGCCGGATGGTCACTGTAGCCGCCCTCGTGTTTCAGCACGAGGCGCAGGCAGCGGTCGAACCGCTCCTGTTCCTGCATGACGGACTCCTTCGGTTGTGATAGATTCAGGGGATGAAATTGCTTGTCTGCGGCGGGCGGGATTACGCCGATTGGCGTCACCTTCAGGAGGCCCTTGAGGCGCTCCACAAAAGCCGTCCCATCACCCTGCTAATCGCTGGAGGCGCGCCCGGCGCTGACGACCTTGCGGCGCGATGGGCGCAGTATCGGAAGCTCCCCGTCTGCGTCTTTCCGGCCAACTGGAAGCACGAGGGGCGAGCGGCGGGACCGTTGCGGAACAAGGCGATGCTCCAGTTTGGAGCGCCGGATGCTGTGCTGGCGTTTCCGGGCGGAAGAGGCACGGACGGGATGTGCCGTCTAGCGTCCGAGGCTGGTGTAGAGGTCATCCGTGCGGTCGCGGCTTAACCGGTCCCAGCTTGCCGGTATCGCGGCCTTCGCGCTCTTGATGACCGTGCTGTTCTGGGTGGGGTGGTTTCCGGCTTCGGCGGTCGGTTAGGGGCGCTTCATCGCCTTGAAGTGCCCGATGATCTTCGCCAGCGTCTCGGCAGACGGGGCGATCAGGTAATACGTCGCCAGCAGGGCACACAGGCCGATCAGGCTATACGCCACGCCCGCCAGATGCTCACCTGACGCCAGCTTGTGAACGATCCAGCCGACCAGCAGCAGGCAGATGATCGTGACGGCATAGGTGAAGGCCCGGCGAAACTTCCACTGGCTTTCGGGGAGCGGGTCTTGAAGGTCGGTCATTGCGACCTCTCAATCGGGGCCTGCGGCGGGTTCCTGCCCTCGGCCTCCCATAGCTGCACGGCAAGCCATCCGATGAGCCCCAGCATGATCCCGACCGCCAGCCGGATCACCCACTTCATGCCATCCTTCAGGTCGCGGATGCTGGCGTTCAGCTCGCCGTAGCGAAGGGCGCATTCCTTTTCGTGGGTGTTTTGGGCAGCCTCTACCCGGTCCACGTCGCGCTGTAGCCGCACCATCGTCAGCTTTTCGGTCATAGGCGGTCACTCGCTCTTAACGGTTAGTGGTGTCAGTCTGTCCGGCCACGCGTGGTCCGGGTCGTCACTGGCTCGGGGCTCCGGGGAGTGGTCGCACACTCTCCGGGGCTGCGGGGCTCAAGCGCCGATCATGGCGATGGCTTCATCTTCATCCGCGAACCTCAAGGCCACGGTCATTGTCGGGTTCGCAGGATCGTCGCCGTGCATCACCCGCTGCATGAGGCCGGGCTTCACCACGAACGGCTCAAGGTCAGGGCGGCTGGCCAGAACTTCGGGCGTGGTGTTGACGTGAAAGCCGGGGTAGATCACCTCGGCATGGGTCAGGACGTTATCGGCGTCATAGACCGCATCCCGGCGCAGCACTCCGATCACATCAAACATCATGGGCGCTCCTATGCGGTCAGGGCTTGAAGTTGGGCGTCAGTGAGAGCGGCGGGGATGATGACCAGACGGCGGATGAAGCCGCTCAACTGGTTGGTCCCGGTGCTGATCCCGCCGATGGTGAGACGGGTCAGAGAGGACGGAACCGCGCCAGAGGAATCCAGCGTCGAAAGCGTCCCGCCGCGCGCCATGCGGAAGTCATTGACCTTGGAGCGATAGGCCAGCTTGACCGTCGCATCGACGGCAGCCGTGCCCGCGACCTCAACGGAAGCGGTTGAGGCAGAGCTGACGACCGTGGCAAAGCCAAGCGCGCCGCTGACGTTGTTGGCGTAGATACGATCCGCCGTGGTCCCACCGTCGAGGTCGAAGATGAACCGGCCTGCGGAAAGCACGGTCGAGTCGCCGCCGGTCAGGGCAATGTCCGCCGCGACCGTGACTTCCTGCCCGATGGCAAGGTCGGTGATCTGGATAACGTCCGCTGCACGGGTGGCGCTGGCTCCCGTCGTGATAATCGGCGACGTGACCCGGCTTCCGGTCTCAATCTGCCAACCGGCGAACTTGAGGATGCGGGTGTTCTGCGTGGCCTGACGGATCACGCCATTGTTTGTGCTGGAGATCGACCCTGCCGTGGTGAAGGTGTGCCAGACGAGCCACGTATTCCCGGACAGGCGAAGGTAGTTATAGGTGCCAGTCGTGAGAGATACGCCCGCTCCGATGAAGCTGAAATCGGTGCTGGCGTTGTTCGGCCCACCCACGGGTGACGACCCGTCCGGGGTCTCGACAAGACCGGAAATGGTGTATGTTGTGGAAGCCGTCAGGGTGGCGGACTGATAGGCGAAGGCCGATCCCCCCGCGCCGATCTGCAACCATTGCAGGCCAGAGATCGGGGGGCTGGCAGGCTCGGTCGTATTGGAGGTGCCTGCGTTCGCCCCAAGCTGCGCCTGCGTCGGCGCATACCGGGGAAACAGATTGGTCGCCGCCGGTTCCGCCAGCAGGCCACGATCCGTGATCCGCGCCGCGCCAGAGGCGAACGACGTAAAGGTGCCCGCCAGCGTCCGCGCATAGCCGGTGCTGGCCCGCGTGATCGTGATCCCCGGCATATCGGCGAGGGCCGTGTCCTCCGTCCCCCCAATCCGGTAATAGGCCGGAGAGGCCAGCGGCAGAACCTCCACGCCACCCGTCAGGAAGGCCGACGCGTTTGACAGCAGGACGATGCCATACAGGTCCGACCGGCCCATGATGCGGAGGATTTCAGCGGTGCGGTCGGCGGCTTCATCGCGGGCCAGTTCGGCAGCGGCTTGGGCGGTTTCGGCATTGGTCTCTGCGGTCTCGGCGGCGGCTTTCGCAGCGGTCGCAGCCGTGACCAGGGGCGTCAGCAGTTCGGAGCCAGTGATCGTGACCGCGACGGTCTGGTCAGTGACGGTGACAACGGCATCAGACATTTTTCGTCACCCCTTCGGCAATGGTGAAAGTCCCCTCCAGCCAGCGGGCTTTCGTGCCCCCGGACGGGGTGATGAGAAGGTCGTAATAGAGGGCCACGTCAGACCCCGGCGTCCGGTTCGGAGCGCCGCTCGTCACCGTGAAGGGCAGCAGGGCTTCCAGCGTGGCCTCATCAATGCGGATTTCGATGGTCGAGGCCGGGACGCCCGCCGTGGTCACGACGGAAACGCTGATGCCTTGGAGCGGGCTTGCCGTGTTCGCCAGCGCAATGAGGGGTGTGCCGGGCGCGCCCTTGTAGGAGCGCACCTCCATAACGAATACGGCACTGGTCAGGTCATAGGCATCGACCCTGATCTGATACTTGAACGGCACCCAACGCAAAGGGCGCAGGTTCAGGGAACCCGGTGTGATCATTGGATTGTCCGTGGTTGTGGGCCGGAGCCCGCGTTACGAGGTCGGGCGCTGGACCTGCACAAACAGCCGGAAGCCCGCATCCAGCAGAGGGCGAACGCCACTCGTCTGCGCCATTTGCAGGGAATAGGTCCGCGTCGCGTCCGAGGTTAGAATGATCCCGTCGCTTTCCCGGCTCGGCGCACTGGTCGGGTCGCTTGCGCTATCGACCTGAACGGTGGCGATATAGTCATCTGTCCCGCCGCCAGAGCCGACCGGCACCGCCGCCCACGTCCCGCTAGACATGGTGCGAAGCGAAGGCCCGCCACTCTCTATAAGCGCCCACGTTCCAGACGGGTTAGACCCAGCGCCGATGCCCTGCCGGGTGTTCTCCGGGCTGGTCTCTACCTCAAGCATGAACCACGACCGGATCACCGACCCGCGCTTGAGCGTGAGGGCCGTTGATGCGACGGTTGTCAAAGTCGTCGATGAAACGTCCGTCTGGTTGACCACGACCTGCGTGATCCCCGACATATCGACTTCGGTGATAGTCGAAGCGGTCTGCACCTTGAGCGCGCTCGGCGTGAGCGACGTGTCAATGAAAATGTCACCGTCTTGAAGGCCAGCCGTGATCGCGGCGGCGTTCCCGGCATAGGCACCCAGGTATCGGCCCCGGACCTTCGCCTCGGTCAGCGACGATGTGGCCAACGGCCCCGCCCCCGTGACCTTCGCACCGGCCAGATCAACGGACCCGTCAGCCAGTTTTGCCGCCGTGACCGCGCCCGCGTCGATCTGGGCGGCCCCGACCGTGTTAAGCGTGGCCAGTGCCCCCGCGCCAAGGCCGGGCAAAGTCACCTGACCGCCACCGGCACCCGTCAGAGACCCGTCTGCGGCAATGGTGATGGCCGTATTGAGAATGGCCTCGGTGCCCGCCAGACTCGCGATGTTTGCCGGGACGTTCGTGACGTTCGTATCGAAGTCCGCCCCGACCGTGGCCCCCGCCGCGATCCCCGCCAGCTTGGTCGCAGCGGCGTTGTCCACATTGGCCAGCGACTTGCCCGTGACCTTGAGGCCCGCCAGATCGACGGCATTATCGGCCAGCTTGGCACCCGTGACCGCCCCGTCTGCAACCTGCGTCGATCCGACCGTGCCCGGCAGGCTGGAGAGGTTGACCTGAACGCTTGTCCCTGCCCCTGTGAGGACGCCCGACGCGCTCAGGCTAATGTCCGTGTTAAGGATAGGCTCAGTGCCCGTCAGGCTCGCCACATTGGCCGGACGACCCGTCAAGGTCGTGCCCCACGCCGCGCCAAGGGTCGCGTTCAGATCGCCGGTGTAATCCCCCCCGCCCGTGCGACGAAGGATGTTAAGGTCATTCAGATTTGCGGTGTCGATCTCGACCGTGACCACCACGCTCCCCAGCGCAACCGCGTCGGAATAGTCCTCAAACGGCATCGACTTGGTGACGAGCCAGAAATACCAGGTGCCGGGGCCGGGCTTGAGAACCGCCGACTGTGCAGCGCCCGGCTCCCCGCCCTTTGAGGCAACCTGCGTCGCATCGGCAAAGGTCGCGGTCTGGCCCTGAAAGATCAGCGTCCGAAAGAAACGCGCAACGCCATTGGTCCAGTTGATCGTAACCGTGTCGCCGGTGGCCGAAATGGTGGCGAGGGTCGGGGGATCGACGGTGTCGCCGGGATCGGTCGGGCCGGGGGGTTGCCCGGGGACCACGCCGGTTTTCAGGAAAGCCGCCGTGTATTTAGCGTCCGTCTCCGCCACGAAATGCAGCTTCACCACCCCGGTCATGGGGTCGAACTCGCGCTTCGTGCACAGCACCTTCACCCCGGATAGGGCGTAGTGGGCAACCGTGATCGTGAAGCGGTGGCCCGGCTTGATCTGCCGCATATGGGGCTTGCACGGGATCACGCCGCGCGCCGGTTCGCGCAGATTGGCCAGCGTCAGGTAGGTCAGAACCGCAGCCTGATCCTTGTCGGGGACATAGTTGAACCGCAGGCCGGTCAGGCGCTTCTTGCCGCGATCCTCAGTCACCCACGCCGGGTCTGAGACTTCCTCAATCGGGACGACCTCATAGTCATTCGCGGCCGACCAGAACGAGGCGATGGCGCTGTTGCGGCGCTCTTTTCGCTTGACCCCGAGCTGCAACTCGACCGGCCCGGCCATATCGGCCTCGGTGATCGTAACCACGCTCGGGTGAACCGCCGCCCGGCTTACACAGCTAATCTTACCCGCCACCCGGTTCCTGACGCAGCCCGAGGACTGCAACAGCATGTCAAGCACAAGGCTTTCGTCCATGCCGGTGTCGGGATAGGCGCGAACCTTCCAGCCGTTCGCATCGGCGATGTTGGCGCCAGCGATCAGCGCATCGACGTCGATCCCGTCCAGCGAGGAACCGATGCCCGCCACCTGTTTCGACTGGTACGGAATACCGTAGGCTGCGGGTGAGCCGCCGTCGCTGCCATCCCAGCGCCCGATGGCCCAGTTGAGCGCCGCGATGCAGCCTTCCTCAATCCAGACCCAGGTCGAGGGATCATCCAGACGGCAAGCGCCCGATCCGCCCGGCCAGGTGCTATCCAGGCGAGGATCCCAGCCGTAGACGCCATCGAAGACGTGGAGCTGCTTCTCTTCGCCACCCCGGAACTCTGACCCCTTGGAGTTTTCCTGCAGGGTGAGCATGCACACCGCGCGCCCGCTCTGCTTATAGGTCGAGCCCCACTCCGGGATCGTCGCGCTACCGTTCAGGCCAGAGGGTGACGTGAGGGCGTTCTGCGGCTGAGTGCCGACCTTGCGCTGCAGCCACATTTTCCCGGCGTGTGGGCCGGACGTGGCGACGTCGTTGGCCCCGAACGTCGTAACCAAGTCGTTTGATCGATACTGGTTGAAGCCCTTGATGGGGCCAACGGACAGGGTCGAGACCAGTGACGTGTATTGGTTGTCGGGCCCATAGCCGTCCGAGGCGTAGTCCAGTCGACCCGCCGCAGCGACGTTGGCGCCATAGGCCACCGATAGCGGGGCGTCCATGTCCGCGACCCATTCGAGCGGGTTGCTTGAACTCCCCGGGACGTTCGGCAGAAGGCCGCTCAGGAGCGCGCTCGCTGCAACACCAGCCGCAGCCAGGTTCACCGCATTGAACGCCGCCACAGCAAGCGGTCCGGCCGCGACGACAGTGGCCGCTACGGTCGCAGAGGCGGTAGCAATGGCAGAGGCGGCGGCAAGGGCGAACTCCATATCAGAACGTCCTCCAGACCTTGATGTGATCGTGCACGGTGACGCTCTGGGCAACACCGGCGAAGAAGCCGAAGGCCTCACGGTGATTGAGGCAGATGCCTAGCGCTGCGGGGCCGAACAGGCCGTTGTCGGTCGGAATGGCGATGACGAACCCCGGCAGGGCCCGGGCCAGCGGAACAGGCTCAAGCCCCAGATCATCGACCGCCTGAACCAGATCATCGAAGCCGAGCCGCATCATGTGGCGGGCAGCCCCTTCGACCGTCCGGTATTTCAGGCCCTTCAGCTTGGGCGTCCCGATCCCTTGGGCATGCAGGCAATGCGCCGCCAGCTTCACACAGTCCCGATTGGACGCAGGATCGAAGGCCTTGCCGCCGAACCTGGCAATGCAGGAGTCCGCGGCACGGGCCGCACGTTCAACGGGCCTCATCGGATGGCGTTGTTCGGGTTGTCGAGGCGCCAGTAGCGCTTCCGGCGAAGGGTCGTCTTGTTCGAGTAGCCGAGCTCACCCGGGTAGATCGATTGATGGAAGGCATCGGTCGCCCGGCGCTGATCGTCGGCCTCGAGCATCCGCGCTTCTTCGGTGATGGTGTGGATGGCGATGGCGCCAGCAGCGGAGCCGAGTGAGTGATCGTCAACCTCACTGGTCAGCAGAAGGTCCGGCTCTCCAATCAGGAGCCCCGTGGCGAAGTCTACCACCCCCAGATGCTGCGTGATCCGGGAGCCTTGCACAGAATAGGCCGTCATGGCGTCGTGCGCGTCCTGATCGGCAGGCATGACCTCGATCGTGCAGGCGGTTACCTCGTTGTCGATGCCGTCGACGATCTCGTCGGTGCGGTTGATCACCCCGTAGTCGGTCAGCGCCCGATAGAGCTCACCATCCCAGCGGACGAACCCCCCATCGGTCCAGCGGATGGTCGTCTCTTCGTCCAGCTCCCAAGTATAGAGCAGGACCGTCATAGGCGCCTGTGACGCCAGTTCGGCGATCAGGTCGACGTCCATTATTCGACTTCCGTGATGGTGAAGGCGATGTGGCACATCTGGTGTTCATCCGGTGCCCACGACTCCGGATCGACGGTGACGAAACCCTCCATGGAAGGCGCGACCAGTTCCACCAGATCACCGTCAGCATGGGGAACGCGCATCATTGTCCGCAGAGGGATGGTCACGGAGGTATCAGCACCCACGACCACAGCCGATTTGACCCGGTAGCAGTAGCGCCGGCCCTCGGTCGTGATCGTCAGCCATTGGTTCTTGCGGATGAAGCCGTTGGCGATCAGGCCGTCGACGGGCAGGCTCGAGCCCGAAATCCCGGATCCATTGATGAGCCCGTTGCCGATCTTGGACGTGTCGATGTTCGGCTGCAAGATCGGCAGAACGCACGTCTCGGTCTCATCGTCGATGTCGGCCCATTCCTGAGCGTCCTCGTAATACTGAGGGGCAACACGGCACCGGGCGCGATATCGAGCCCCCATGCGGTTCCGGCGTTGGGTCGGCCCACCATACTCAGGGACCAGCTCATTGCGGGCAAAGATCAGCTCCGGCCTGAACTCAATCAGGTCGGTGTCGGGCAGGATGAAGGCCATGACTATCCCTTATTCCCGAGCGTGACGGCTTGTTTCTTGGCCATGTCGGCCGGGACGGCGCGGCGGGAGGCCTGGAACGCCTGACGCGAGCCCTCTGCGACCATCGGTGCAGCTTCCTCTCGGATGTAGGCCCGGAACTTCGTATCATCCGACGTCACGCGCACCTCGATCGAGGCCGCAAGGCGCTGGATGAAGGTGTCTCGCGTGGCCTGATCGCGGCGGACGCTATCCTGTGCCGTCTGGACCGATGACTGAACCGAGGCTTGGGGATCGGCCGCAGCGCCCGGGGCCGAACCGCGACCGCCACCCGAACCCCGGATGCCGAGGCCAGCCAGAAGGGCCAGCATCGCGGCAACGGCGGGGAAGCCAAGGGGGCCAAGGAACTCGAACATGCGAGCCGCCCCGGCTGCGGTCGAGGCAGCGGCCTTGGTCATGGAGTTGGCGACCAGAGAGGCGGTCTCCTGATTGCCCAGCACCATCGACTGAACGGCGGCGGAGAACTGGAACAGGCGATAGCCCATCTCGATTGCATGAAGGGCTTTCCAGCCGTCAGAGCCCTCCTTGAAAAAGCCCTTCGCAGCCGAGGCCATGTCGCCATAGGCGGAGATTTCGGTCTGGGCACGGTCGCGGGCGAAAATCGCCATTTGTTCGCCAGAGACGTTGGCCATCCCGACGCTTTCGACATAGCGGCGCTGGGCCTCGTCGATCTCGGCCATCTTGACCTGCATATCGGCCAGCCCAGACACCAGCCCACCAAGGGCCCGGCCCGGTTCACCGAACGCTTCGGCAAGGCCCCGACCCGCATCCCGGGCGTGGTCTGCGATCTGCCGGAGAAGATCGACCTGATATTCCAGCTCCAGGTTCTGGGCCCGGATCATCTGCCCGGTCTCTTCGCTGAATACGGCGTTGTCGCCAGCCGAGCCGATCAGGCGCTGGGCCGCAGCGGTATTGATGAAGGCGTCGCCGAACCGGCCGCGAAGATCCAGCTCGGTCTCGAGCATGGCGATCTGGCGGGCTCGCTCGACATTGGTGGCACCGATCAGGTCGCGCTCCAGCTCCATGACCCGCAGGTCATCAGAGAGCCGGCGCCCATAGTCCGACGCAGCGGCCTGACGATCCCGCTCTTCGATGGCGAGGTTCATCATCTCCCATGCCATTCCGGCATCGGTGATCGCCTTGGCCAGTTCTGCTGTCGGAGCGGCTTCGGCTGCCATCATGGTCTGACGGCGGCGGCGCTCTACACTGTTCAGCCCGAGTTCCGCGGTCTCGTTTCGCAGGGCCTCGAGATAGCGGGTCGATTCCTCAATGGCGCGTTCGGTCTCGGATTTACCGGAACGGGCATCCGTCTCTGCTGTCGTGATAACGCCCGGCGTGTCGCCCCCCGCACCCTGCGCCGCCCTTCTCCGGGCCGCTGCGTCCGCGTAGGCCCCCATGTAGTTGTCGAGGGCCAGACGGTACGCAGTGTTGGCCGTGTCCAGGGCCGTTTCGGTGTCAGAAAGGTTCATGCCCCGAACCGCTGACCCGCCTTCTCTCTGGAATGGATTGGCCGCGTAGTTCGCCGCGTCGCGTTTTGCGCGCTCATGTTCGAGGTAGGCCTCGTTGGCACCAAGCTCGGCCAGTTTCAGTGTCGTGTACTGTGTCTCTAGGCCGAGCGCGGTCATGGCCTTGGTCAGCTCATAGACCCGGCCCGTTGTCGCACTCAGACCGTCACTTGCGCTGTCGGTCGCGCTCTTCAAGTCTCTCTTCGCGGAGACGAGCTGGCGGGCCTCGTTGCGGAGGGCCATGTATTCCTGACCAGCAACACCTGCCGCATCGATCTCCCTGCGGAGCGATCCGGTAACCTCGTCCGACTGGCCCTTGAGCAGCAGATAGCCGCCCACTACGGCCCCGATAGCCAGGCCCCACGGCCCCAGCATCAACGCCGCCGCCCCGCGCGCGACCGTGGTGAAAACGCTGACCGCTGCCGTAGCAGTTGCAGCGGCGGGGCCAACCAGCGCGACCGACGCCGCATAGGCTCGCACCGTGGCAGAGGCGAGGACAGCCGCCGTGATTTGCGCCGTCATGGCCGTCGTGAGAGCAATAGCCCCGCGCACCGCGACAACGCCCATAGCGGCCCCCAGCAGGCCCATCATCGTGTTCAGGGCCTCGGCATGCGGATAGGTGCCTTGAAGGATGCTATCGACCGTACGGATCGCCGGGGCCAGCATGTTCAGGATGGAGTTTCCTGCCGACAGGGCATTGGCGCCAAGGGTCGAGAAGATGCGCCCGACCTGAAAGGCTGGGCCCGATGCGATCTTGCCGAAAGCCTCGTCCGTGGCACCGGCCTTGACGCCCATCTGTTCCATGATGGCGGTGAAGTCTTGGCCCGCGGTTCCGGCCAGCGCCAGCATCGGCACCAAGGCCTCGACTCCGCCGAACAGCATGCCGAGTTGATCGACGTTGCCGCCGGTGGCTTCGTTGAGGTCAGCGAGGAAGCCCGACAGGCCCTTGGCTTGCAGGGCGGCAGAGTTGAACTCCAGTCCCAGCGCACCGGCCAGCTTGGTCGCTTCGGCACTCGGCCTGGCAACCGCGGCGAGGATGGCCCGGAGACCCGTCACCGCAACCGAGGTCGAGATGCCGCCTTTCGTCAGGGCTGCGGTTGCAGCGGCCAGCTCATCGAAGCTGACACCCACCTGAGCGGCGAGGGGCGATACCTGGCCCAGCGATGAGGACAGTTCCTCAACCGTCGTCTTGCCCGCGCGCATAGCGACGAACATGGCATCGGAGACAGCGGTCGCCCCCTCCACCTTTGGACCATAGGCATTGAGAATCGACGTCAGGCCGTCCGCTGCGATGGCCACAGACGTCACCCCTCCGACCGCCAACTTGTTCGCCGCGGTCAGTTGTTCAGTCGCCGTGGCAGCATCCGAAGCGCCGGCCGAAATGATCTGATAGAGGGCTTGCGTTTGCAGGAGGGGGGTTGAGTTGAACGCACCGGCCTGACGGATCGCCGCATCGGACAGGTCGCCCATGGAGACGACCGTGGTGTCAACGAGGGTCGAGACCTCGGCCAGCGCTCCGCTGTATTCCAGGGTGGCCGTACGCAGCCCCAGAATAGCCGCCGTGACCGTGCCAACCCCAAGCAGCCCCAGAGCCCCGGCGAACAGCCGCGTGGTGGCCGCTGCGCGCTCCTGTGACCGGGCAAGAAGCCCCGTTGCAGTCTCAGCTCTGCCCGACTTTTCATTGACCTGATCAAGGGTCCGGATCGCCTCGGGACCGCCGTACGTGTCGAAGCGAAGGCCGAGGGCTGCGAGGTCTGTCATTTCGCCTCCCGGAATTGGAAAGGGCGACCCGCGAGGATCGCCCTGGTGATTGGCTTGAGCTGGCCTGCGAACAGGCTAGGCGGTCAGGATAACCCTGTGAGAGATGCCGCCCGTCACCGAGAGTCGCGACATCAGAAACCCACCCTGCTGAGCGGTGTAGATGTAGCTGGACCCCTGAACGGCGTCCCAAACGACCCGTGCGATGACGTAATATTTCCCGTCCGGGAGACCGTCGAAGGTGAAGTTGCCATGCGCATCGCAGATGGTGCGGCGCATGCTGTCATGGAACGCTGTGGGATCCGGGGTGAATGCTCGGCCCATATTGTAGGCGAAGCCGGTTGCCTCGCCGCCAAACATGTTCTCGATGCGGGCAGCGGAATAGGCCGATACCGGGATCAACAGAACCTCAAGGCCGGCACAGGTTTTCACTTCCCCGCCCCTCGTTCGCATGAGGGCCTGGCCGAGGACTGCGTTCTCGCCGCGTTCAGTGGCCCACGCCACTTCATCATGCGTCAGGTCGACAGGCAGGACCGTTGGCGCCGGCCGTTCGTAGTCAGCCGCGTTGATTAAGCACCCGGTCAGGCCCACCGAAAACGCTAGCGCCGTCAAGATCAGTCTCATACTGCCCCTCCATTTTCGGGAGGATTCTTGCACAAGATGGCTTGACAGTCACGCTGACGGTGTCGGCTTCGGCTTGGCCTTCTCCCGGATCAGGTCCAACACGCGCTTCCCATCACGGGCAGGAACGGTCTTAGGGCCCTTCGGCGGGTTCAGAACGGCCATGACGGCCAGATCGAGACGCCTGATCAGGGCGATGTCCCATGCCGACAGATTGGCGTGGGTGAGGCGGTTGAAGGCCTCTATTTCGGTGTAGCTGATCGGGTTCGGAGCCATGCCGACCTGACGGGTGAGCGACAGGCTGACGAAGGCTTCGAACAGATGCGCCAGCGCCGGGGGGCAGTCAGGGAGAACCCGGCGCTGGGCATGGGTGGCCTCTGCAAACTGGATTAGCTGGTCTGCGAGGCCTTCAAGAAATTTCCCCGGTCGGCCACGAAGGCATCAGCCTGATCACGGATCCAGCGAACGCCGGGGTTCAGGAACAGCTTCATCGCGTTCTCGACTGAGAAGTCAGCCGGATCGTTGGAGTCCGTCCCGTCGATCCAGCCCTCGGGAATTCCCTGCCAGCCGGTAACCAGGCGGGCGAGGCTTTCACAGCCGCGACGGTCGGCATCGGTCACGCTGACCTTGGAGCCCTTTGACAGACTGTCCATGGCGCGCTGACGGGCGGCGGTTTCAGCCTTGATGAAGGCGTCCGAGTCCCGGCCAAGCAGGGTGATGGTGACGGGGTCTCCACCATCGGTCTCGAGCGGGATGCGATCGATGGGGTGAAGGACCGTCATGACCGCGCCGGAGTTGGCAGCCGGGGCGAAGTTCAGCGATGCCAGGTTCATGGCAGGCTCCTAAAAAGTGCGGGGGAGCGACCCCACGCATAGAGTTGAGGGGGTGTTGTTGTTGGGCGTCGGTTAGCTGACGGCCTCGGACGGGTCTTCGTAGACCGGGGTGTCGATCACGCAGTTGATGGCGCGCATGTTGACGGCGCCGGTCTGACCGCTGTTCTTCTTGGCCGACAGGACGCGAACGCCGATGTAGACGGTCGAGTCGGTGTCGTTGGCATCCGCGCCGTCCGCGTCGACGATCTTCAGCGGATAGAGCGAGTTCGTACCGGCCGCCGTGATCGCAGCCAGTTGGCCAGTGTCCAGCGGGTCGTTGGCACAGTTGATGGTGATGCCGCCAGGGTTCCGGGCGCCCTTGAGTTGGCGGGTCAGGCCAGTGGCCAGCGGGGTGAAGTTCACCGTCGCGGCTTCGGTGCCGAACTCGCCAACGCTTTCGACGTTGCCAATCTCGGTCCAGGTCATCGAGACGTAACCGGAGGGGTCACGCGCAGTCTCAGAAACGGCCGGCGCGATATAGACGCGCGTACCGATGCCTCCAGCAATAGCCATGGGAGGGCTCCTTTCGATGTTTGAATGAAGCCGGAGCCCATCTCGGCTTAGGGCGCCCTCTCAGACCTAAACGGCCTGCCAGGGGATGGTGACGGGAACCGTGACCCGGTCGGGCTCGGTGATCGGAGAGGACGGGAAGGCCCTTCCGCTGATGGTGACCTTGGTGCCGTTCTCGACGAGGGCGAGGGCCTTGGGGAAGTGGGCCTTGATCTGGTCAGCGATCCGAACCGGGGCCAGTACGCCGTCTTGGCGAGGCCAGTTCACGGTGATCTGCAGCAGGCCCTGATGCATGGTGCCGCTGGTCAGGCCTTCCCATGCGGGACGGTTCAGGAAGACGTCGGCCCGGAGGTATTTGCCATCCGCCGGGGGATCATAGGTCTTGCCCGGCTCGGGGAAGGTGATCGGGAGCGCAGGGCTTCCGACTGAAAGGGTTTCGCACCGCAGGAACAGCGCCCGGATGATGTCGGCATCTTCGGCCATGGTCAGGCTCCTGCTCTTGCCTTGGCCTCGGTTGCGACCTGACCAACGATCTGCGGCCATTGCTGTGCTGCCAGAGCAACCCACCGGTCCCCGGGCTGGCCACGGGAGCCGTATTCGCGCGGGATGGCGTAGTTCGCGGTGTAGACCACCGAGATCGTGTCTGTGAGGTCAGCCCCGGCGATCACAAGGCTGATCGGCCCTGCGTCGTATGAGGCCCTGGTCATGCCTTCCGGTGCCGTGGTCTGGGCCGGGAGATTTTCGCCGATCACCCCCACCAGTGACGCCCGCAGAAAACCGGTGTCGACCCGCAGGTTGCCCCCTGCCCCGCGCGGCGTTTGCATGACCGCAACGGTGCGCTGAGCGCTTTCCTTGTGGACCGCTGACATGCGTTCCTTGGTTTGGCGGGTCCAGGCATCGACCTTGGCGCTAAATGGCCCCGGCATCAGCGGATGTTCGCCAGAAAGTCGATGCGCGTCTCGACCGTGCACCGGCAGCCGATGGTCTCCGAGGCCGGGGCCCCTTGGCTTGTGTCGCCGGGATAGAGCATCCGGGATCCTGACGATGTGACGAACGGCTCTCTCAGGCCCGCCGTGTCGGCATTGAGCGAGCGGTGCGTGTCCCTGACCCGGGCGTCTGATGCGGTGCGCCAGACCCTGCGAACGTCGGTCTCTGCCACCTCGCCCCGATCAACGGCCTGCAGCACAGCTTCATGCTGGCCCGAATGGATGGCCGTCATGGCCTCCGTGCGCCCGATCACCTCGCCCCGAAGCTGCAACAGCCGGCGCTCATAGGCGGTCATGGCCTTGTTTATGGTCTCGGCCGGGACTGGCTTGCCCTCTCTGAGCGCCTTCGCGATCGTCCGGTCGAACCGCTTGTCCCTCCGCTTGCGTGTCAGATACTCGCTGAGGGCACCGGGATCACCACTGGCCAGTTCGGCCCGGGCGGCGGCTACAGCGCGCTCCTGCGGCGAAGACAGGCCCAGAACACCTCCCTCACGCTTGCCAGTGACCCGGCTGATGCGTCCGACGATGTCCAACGCGACCCGCTTGGGGTTCCGCCCCTCCCGCATGCCCTCGGTGAGGACCGTGCGGACGGCTTGCCTCTGGTCCCGAACAATCCGGGTGATCAGGTCCGATGAATGGTCACGAAGCCATGCCTCGGCCCTGAGGTTCCTGCCATCGAACCGAACGACCAGCGCCGTCCCGTCCGGCTTGCGGGCCGGGAACAGACCCGCTTGCGTTCGCCCCCCCTCCAGATAGCCCTGACGGACCTGTTCCAGCATGCGATCGAACGATGCCGGATCGAGCCTCAGGGCCTCGATTGCCCCCTCTACGTCCCCAGCCTCAATGGCTGCGGTGATGCGCTTGATTTCAGCCAGGCTCTTGAGGTCGTCGACTGCCGCGATGAACGCATCTGCGATCAATGGCCCATAGCGATCCGCCAGCTCTTGCCAGAGCCGGGCCTGATTCCGGGTTGTGGGCATGCTCTATCGCTCGAAAGCGCTGATCTGGTGCCCGACCACTTCGGCGTTCAGGTCGAGACAGGCATCAAGAAGGTCGTGGGCCTCACGCCTGATCCGTTCCGCAGCCTCGGTGTCGCCGCGAAGCACAGCCGCCGCATAGGTCGACTGCTTGGCGTTCAGTTCCTTCCATGTCGCCAGCGAGAGGATCGCCGGGTGAATGGATGCGCGGGCCGGATCATCGGTCATCGCCTGCACTGTGCCTCATACATGACCACGACGCCAGCGGGGGCAATGGGCTTGATGCCGTTCCCCTTGTCCGGGGCCACGATCTCATGGGGAATGCCACCGATGACGATCTTGTCGGACGGCTTCGGCTCAATCGCCAGCCCGCCCGCTGCGATCAAGACTTTTTTGTCGGTCGAGAGGACGCGAACCCCATCGCGCTCATGAAGCGAATAATCGGTCACGACCAGAGTGCAGGGAGTGTCAGGGCTAGTCGCCGTCCCCGTCGAAGGATCAAACGCATCCCCGCCCGTCACCGTCTTGCGCCGGATTGCTCCGACCTGGCCGAAGTTGGCGATCAGCCGGTCTGCCGTGGCACGGGAGCGGAGATAGTCGAAGGTCATGAGCGGACCGCGGCCCCGACCAGAGGGTTGCTGCCGCCCGCCAGAAGGCCCCCAACCAGATCGCTGACGATCAGCAGGACGGGACGGGCCATCTCTGCCTGATTGGGAACCGAGGCGTATTCTACCGCCAAGGGCCCAACTCGCTCGCTCTTGACCCGGGCCGTCAGGTCAACTGCCGGCGCCATGATACCGGGCGTGACGACCTCAGCCGCCGCGATATGGCAGCATGCCTGAATGATCTCGACCGGGATTTCATCGCTCGGGACCGTATTTCCTTCGCGGTCCTCCACGTCGGCGCGCGGCCACGCCAGAGACTGCGACCGGCCTGACGTCCGATACCCCTTCCAGTTGAAAGCCGACGACAGATAGGCCGTGGCCCTTCGGATGGCGGCCTCTCGCGTATCGGCAGGGCTTTCCACCGATGCGGTCCAGCCGGTCAGGCCCTGGGCTTCGCAGTAGGTGTCACAGTCCGCGACCGAGACAAATGCGTCGGCAGAGGCTGCGCCGGGGGTGACGATCAGGGCCATGTCAGTCCTCAGATTTCGCCGTCTGCGATGGGTTCGATGATGTGGGATCGTCGCGCGATCTCAGCGACATATGCAGGGAGCATGGTGCGTCCGATGGGGGCTTTCGCGTCCAGTCGGCACCCATCGGAATATGAGCCGTCCGCAAAGAAGCCGACCACGAAGAACCCGACCAGTTCGCCCTCAAACTCAGCAATCATTCGGGCGTGTTGAACGATCAGGCCCTTGTAGTTCTCGCCGTCATCACGATTGGCGCGGTTGAGGATGCGGACTTCGGCGCCGCCGCGCTTCAGCCTGATCTTTCCGATCCGGGCAGCACCCATATCAGCCCGCTTCAGCCAGCGCCCGCGCCTCGTCACGCATCTGCAGGAGTTCGGCGGGGCCTTCGTCAGCCCACTGGACTCCAAGAGCGCTCAAGTCGGCGTGGATCTCTCGCAGGGTCAGACCCGAGGCCTCCGCCTGGGGATTGTCGAGCGGGTCGACAGACGAGACTCGTCGCGCCAACTCCGCCTCGATGGCCTCTTTCGCCATGACCTTGTTCAGGACAGGCGTCGGGCTCACCGAAGAGGCAAGGCCGCGCAGCGTCAGTCCACCTTCAACGTCCGGCTTGGACCACGGCAGGTCCGACCAGTCATCAGGGATGACAACGCCTCCGGGATCCTCTTCGGGGCCACGCATGGCAGCAGCGGGCGGCGGCGGGGCCGGGGCAGCGCCAAGCTGCTCGACCGGAATGCCCTTGTTCTCGTAGGCGGCGCGGATGTTCGGCCAATCTCCGACGAGATACACCTTGGACACACCCGAACGGGGCGTGGTGAAAAAACGGGGGTTGGAGTACGCGCGACCCTCGACGAAGTCCGAAGCCTGCTGCGAATAGATGAGCTCGATCGGTTTGGACATCACGTCCTCCTGCGTCCGATGAAATGGGGTGGTCCGGAGGCCAGCATCCCGCCAGCCTCCGTCCCGGATCAGGCTTAACCGATGGCCGCGTCACCGATGGCGATGACGCCGGCGGTGTGCTTGATGTCGGTCGCGACCTTGTCCCAGTTCGAGCCGGTCGCCAGTTCGGCGTCGGTCGGCGACTTGCCGCCGTTGGTCTCGTCCCAGGTATAGCCCTTCAGGCCGAGGCCGAAGGTGTAGTCCACCTGCATAGTGGTCTCGATGCGTTCCTTGCCATTGGAGGTCTCGATGTTCGAGACGATGTCGCCACCATCGAACACCACGGCAGCGCCCTCGACCAGCGACAGCACCTTTTCCTTGTCCAGCGGCGACGCATCTTCGTACAGGGCCGGGGCGTCGGTGACGATCACGGCCTTGTTCAGGATGTCGACCACGGTGACGTTGCCGGCCTGGAAGAGCTGGGTCGAGTTCGTCAGGTTCTGACCGATCAGCTTGTGGTAGACCGAGCCCGTCATGACCTCGGCCACCAGAGAGTTCGAGTGATCACCGAACTTGGCATGCGACTTGTTGATGGTCGCATAGCTGATGCCGACGTCGGGGCTCACGTCGGCGATGCCGTCGTACTTGGCAGCCGACTGGTTGGAGATCGCGGCGACCAGGGCGGCGATGGCGGTGTTGAGCTGATCCTTCAGCATGGCCTCGGCGAAGTTGCGCGAGGCGACCTCGATGCCTTGGGCCGTGGGGCGGTTCAGCCACGTCAACTGCGACGGCTCATAGCGGATCGGGCCGAAGCCGCCAGCCACCTTGACCGACGAACGCTTCAGTTCCGACAGGTCGGTGACCGAGGCGGCGCCGTTGGAGCCGTAGCGATCAACGCGGCGCTGGGCCGAGTGGACGGCGGCGAAGAACGACTCCTGCAGGAAGTCGCCATCGAAGCCGGCCGTGGTCAGACGGATGGCGCCGTTGGAGGCAGCGTTGAACTTCTCGACCATCTGAGCCAGCGTCTCGATGGTCGCGGGCATGATGTATTCGTTGAACACCTTCATTTGCGAAAGCGACATGGGGGTAGTCCTTTTCAGAAGAGATTGGGGTGATTTTCTCGGGGTTTGTGCGGGCTATCCCTTCCCGCGTGGGTCGCTGGCCCTCGTCCCGAGAACCCAGTCGTTTTGCAGGCGCGGACGCCTAGTCCTTCAGGTTGAACTTCGACGCGATGGCCGCTTGGCGTTCTTCCTTGGAGCCGCCGAAGTCGCCCTTCCGGGTTCCGCCGCCGGGGTTGTCATGGGTCTTGCCGGTGCCCGAATGGCCCTCGCCATCAAAGGCGCGCGAGAAGGTTTCGGTCTGGCGCATCTCGGCCACCAAATCCTTGATGCTCATCGGGTCGCCCTTGGCGTTGGAGATGCGGACGTTGCCATCAGCATCGACGACATCAACGGCGAAGCGGCCTTCCTTCTCGACCGTACGGGTGTATTTCAGGACGTGCGGCAGCAGCAGGTCGACCGAGCCCTTGGCTTCAGCGATGGCGGCTGTGGCGCGCTGCTGACGGACCAGATCGTCGACGGTCCCCGTCAGGAACTTGATACGGTCGTCACGCTGGCCGACTTCGCCCTGGTGCTTCTCCAGTAGCTGGGACTTCGCCGCCTCGAACTTGGTGTTGGCGATCTTGTCGGCCTCGGATGCCGGGTCGATCTTCTTGAGCTCTTCCAGCTCGGCAAGCGCGGTGCGGGCCTTGTCCGGGTCGATGTCCTTGTAGCGGACGACGTCGCGCTCGAGGGTTTCGCGGGCGGTGCGCTCCTTGCCCAGGGCCGACTTCAGGCCCGACACGTCTTCGAGGGCATAACCTCCGACCGGCTCAACGGTCAGGACGTACTTGCCTTCTTGCTCGGTGTAGTGGTCGCGCACGGCTTCCGGCGCGTCGTCGATATTATCCAGAACAGCCTTGAGGGCCATGGTGTCATTCCTTCCCGGAAGGTGGTTGTGCGCTTCCCGCGCTGGGTGCCGGCGGGATCACCCCGCCAGCCAGTCCTCGGTCGGTTGACCAAGCAGTTGAGCCGTCCAGCCGCTCATTGAGCGGGCGCGTTCGGCGATCTCAGGCAACGCCTCTTTCCAGCCCTGACGATGAGCCGTGGCGCCGCGCCATTCCTTGGCGTCGAAAAAGTGCTTATCGGCCGCGACGAGCGGGACTCCGCAAAGGATGGCGCGGTCAAATCCCAGATCAATCAAGGCGACCTTGAGAGCGAAGAGGCCCGACGACCCCGAGGCTGTCTGCCCCATAAAGCGGAAGTCGGTTGTTGCGGAGACCGAGGCGAAGATCCGGCTAGGCCTGGGATCATGCTGACTGATGATGCGATCGCAGGACTTATGACCGGCATCAGCCCTCTGCCTCGACCACGCCGCCATCTTCTCAGGATGCAATGTCACCCAGGCATCCAGATCGCCGGGCCATGCCGCCCCGACGTCATTGCATGCGACAGTGCCTTGGGCCTCGGTCAGATCAAGCGCTGCGTCGACGTCCTCCCAGACGCAAGCGGCCCCGCCAAGGACCAAGGCAGTTCTCACCGCCAGTGCTCCTGAATGACGGGATGGCCCGCCAGTTCGTGCATCTTCTTCTTGCCGTGGAAGTAGACGATGCGGGCGTCCCCGAGACCATTGCGTTCGACGTCGCCCTTGAAGCTCACGATCTGGCCCGGGAACTCATGGTCTAGCATGCGATGCGGGAAGCGTCGGACCCACTCCATGTCGTTTTCGCCCCGGTGCTCCGAAGCGATGCGCTCCATGCCTTGCGGGACCAGCGCGACGCCATTGCAGGCCTGCGACGGGTTGTAGGGGTCCAGCGGCAGGCCCAACTTCGAGCGTTCGGCCGCGGATCGGGCCAGATGGTCGATGTTGCCGACGATCAGAGTGTCCAGCCCCACAAGGATCATCGGGCCTTCCGCGCTCAGCTCATACGGCTCAATGCAGGTGCCGTAATCGGGCTTCGCAGCCTTGATCCGGCGCTGCTCGATGTGCGCCGGCAGATCACGTTCGCGGTCAGTGTAGAGGACGAAGCGGAACTCTTCGGTCAGGTGCCGGGCGAAGCCGTTGCAGAGTTTGGCCACCCAGCTCTCGTCATAGATGCGACTGAAGGACAGGGATGCTGCGTTCGACTCCCACAGGAGAGTGGCGACGGTCAGCATGTTAGGCCGACTTGGCGCGGCGCATCCGCCGCTTCCGCATGGCGGGCTGAACAGGGACGATAGAGCCGTCCCGCATGAACAGATGACCATCCGGCACGTCCCGGCCGCACACGGCCCCGGCGGCGACAACCGCATCCGCTCCGATGGTCACACCTGGCAGCAGGACCGCGTTGGCTCCGATGATGGCGCGATCCCCGACCCGGATGGTGACGAACTCGCCGGAGCGCAGGGCCTCGGCGTCAAACCCGTCTTTGCCAGCCGAGGGCCAGGCATCGTTGCAGAGGGTCACGCTGGGGCCGATAAAGACATCATCACCGACTTGGAACCCCGGTCCCATTGAGACCGAGGGCCCGATCCGGCAGCGATCACCGAACCGGCAGCCGTCCAGCATGGCGCCCGGCGCGACGCTGCACTCCCGGCCCAGCACTACCCCTCGAGTCACCGAGGCAAACTGCCAGATCAGGCAGCCCTCACCGAGGGTCGCGTCCTGAACGTGGGCCTTCTTGTGGACGAACGAACCTGGATAGGCCTTGCTCATGCCGCCACCTGTTCGAGCTCGGCTTCGGGGTCGGGGTCATTCGCTGGGTCCGCGCCGCCTCCCAGTGCGTCGCTGATGTCACCCGGGCCGTCCGGGTCCGGCGTCTCGTCCTCAAGGCGCTGACGCTCCTGCGCCGGATCAAAGTCCGACGAGAGCTTGCCGCGGCGCTTCAGTTCTTCCCACAGGGTTTCTTGTGACAGGTCGCCGTTCTTGCGGGCCTCGAGAAGGTCGGCAGACCCGTCATCATCCCGCTCGTCGATATCCAGATCTTCGAGGGACCAACTGATGGTCGGCTCGCTCGAATCCCCCAACCACATCGCGGTGAGCTTGAGCGCCTGCTCGAGCGCATCCTTAAGGCCGAGGGCCCATGACTTCAGGATCGACGACGCCTTTTGCGATGCATAGGCCGCAGCCACCACGGTGATGCCCGACGACACCAGCAAGGGCTGCCTGCCGAGCTCCCGAAGCTGCTTTTCGGTGTTGGCCACGTCTTCGGCCAGGAACTTGAGGCTGGACGCGCTCGGCTCGATGAAGGTCCACTCTCCATGCGAGGCGGTGTCACCGGAAGGGGGCGCATAGAGCACCGAGCGCGGGCCAACGGGCACCGCCACGACCTTACCACCCTCAACCGCCGGGGTGACGCCATTGCCAGCCAGCATCGGGAACGCGGTCAGCTCCTTGATCGACTTGAGCGCGGTCTCCTGCTGATAGTGTTCGATCTGCAGCTCGGCCGCAGGCTTCATGGGGGGCTCGACACGCCAGCCGCCGCCGATGCGGCGTCCCGTGACGAACGGCACCAGCGCAATCACCCCGAGGGTGACGAGGCCAGCGTCGACGACCTCCCAATTCGACCCGGCGCCGCGCTTGGCTGCCTTCTTTTCATAGATGGTGAAGGTCGCCGGCGCATACCCGATGATGCGCCCCGTCTCGATGCCAGAGACCACCTCATAGACCGGCTCACGGTCCAGGACGCGCACTCGCTCGACACACACCTCATCAAACCCGTCCCGATAGGTCAGGTTCTCCTGCATTCGGGCATGAACGAAGATCTCCTTGCCGTTCACGACGTCCGTATAGGCCGCGAGCATGCGCTTGGCGGGGACGTGTACCCAATACGGGCGAAGGCCCTGGCTGCGTTCCTCGCCAATGGTCAGGGGCCGGCCGTCAGCACGGGCACGGGCGCGGGTGTAGTCGACAAGGATCCAGTCGATCGCATTGGCGACGCCGCCAAAAAAGACGTTGGACGCAAAGACGTGGATGTTGTTGCCGCGCCCGTCGATGTCCTCTGCCAGCGCCTTGATCGTGTCTGAAGCGCTTTGATCGACCAGCGACAGCTCCTCGCCGAAAGGCTTGGACGCCAGCGTCGAGACGATGTCGGAGAAGATGTTGGTGAACTTGGCGTTCTCGCGTCGGTATTCGTAGTCGCCCTCGGTCTCATTCGGGAACTTGGGCAGGTACGTCTGACCAGACCTCCGAACCGCGTCAGCGCCCGAAAGCACGGTCTCGACCATGTTCCAGTAGGGCGCCATCGCCTCATAGTCGGAGGACGGCGTGTTCGGGGTGGTCTTGACTGCCATCTTATCCCCTTGCCGATCCGTACGTGCCGAAGAGCGCGGGCTGGGCCTGTTCCTTCAGCATCAGCTCGGTCAGGGCCCAGACGAGGGCGTCGGCACGGTCGGGGGAGCCTTCGCCGACATATCCGTTGGAGGTCATATTCATCATCTGATCCTCCAGGTCCGGGAATGAGCCGACGTGCGAGACGAGGCCCTGTTCGTAGAGGGCAGAGACAGGTTCGGCCCGGACGGTCTTGCCCCGGCTGGCCTTGACGTCCTTGTAGGGGACCAGCTTGTCAGCGGTCTGGACGACGAAGCGCACCATGTCCCCGCCGAAATTGGACTCTCCGACGACCCGGTCTGCGTCGAACTCGTGATAGGCCGCGACCGCTCGCCTGCCCCATCCGTCCGGGGAAAGCTGGCAGGTGCGATCTGCAAGGACGTAGGCCCTGCCGTCGACACCCTTGCCGGCCACCACGATGCCGATGTCATCCCCGCCGCCGTCGCCCTTGGTGCCAGAAGGGTCAACCGCGACCACGACCCGGACCATTTGTGGCGGAGCGCTTACCCGGCTGCTGTCGATGCCGGGGATTTTGCGACCGTCAGACGCGATCCGGTCCTCTAGGCTCCACAGGGCGCCATTGACCTCTGATGCCCACTCACCGCGCTCGAAGCGCTGGCGCTTGGCCTCCGACATGCCCGACAGGATGTCGAAATACTTTGGAGGCAGGTTCGCCGCGTTGTCCTGCGGGTTGACCAGCATCTCGACCCAATCGTCAGGATCGGGAAGCGCCTCTTTCGTGCCGGGCTTGAGCTTCTGCCGGAAGGCCTGGTGGGACCAGTGGAGTTTTGAGGGCGGGTTGCAGTCGAAGAACGCCTTGAGCGTCAGGTGTGTCCGGCCGGTGTGGGCAGCGATCTCTGGCGCCAGCGGCACATGCTGGGCAAGGCGGGACATGGCCGTCTCGACCGAGGACCACGGGATCTGTGAGCTCTCGTTGAAATAGAGGGTCGCGTATTCCTGACCGAGAACCTTCTCGACCCGCTCCTTGTCGTCCAGACCCCCAAGCACGATCTGAGACCCGTTCGGCAGGGTCGCCACCAGATCGGTCTCGTTCTTGTCGATGGCCAGATGCGGGAAGCACAGCTTCTGGACCTTGGGGAGTGTGTCCTTCCAGATCGAAGCCTTGGCGTGGTTGAACCGGTAGCGAAAGATCGCGTGGCGGCTTTCAGGAGCGTTGATGCCGCGCTGGATAAGCGCCCTGACGATCAGGAACGTCTTGCCCGACCTCGAGCCGCCCCGAAGCATGATGTTCGATGCCGGGCCCGCAAGAAGCCGGTTCGCCTCCCTCTGCTTCGGCGTCAGCGCGAAGGACACCTAGAGCTCTGCGTCTTCCGGGGCGATGGTGAGGCCAATGGCTCCAGTGTGGTTCAGATCGACCTTGTCGCCGTAGCGCTTCGGATCCCACTTGGCCAAGAGCTTCAGCCTGGTCTCGATCCGCAGCTTTGCCCGCTGGACGAACTCGGTGTTGCAGACCTCGATAGGGTTGTCCTCGCCCCCGACGATCTTCACGTCGCCCGACTTGTCATCCGCGATGTCGAGGCAGTCGGCCGCAATGGCGTCGAAGCCCTCATCGCGCGCGCACGCGAAGGCGGCGGAAAAATCGGGGTGAGCCGCCTTCCAATCGCTGACGGTTCGAACGGCCGGCATGTGATCGTCACGGCAGATGACCGCCAGCGGCTCGCCCTTGCCCAGCCTCGCGCAAATCTCGTCTGCGATTTCCTGGGTGAAGGAGCTGGGACGCCCCGCCTGCTTACTGGTCATGCGCGCTCCCGTCTCTCCTACCGGAGGCCACCGGAGCCTTCGATCTGGGGCCAGCCTTCGCGGGTGATGATCGTTTCCGTTCCGCTCATGTCAGGCTCCACGACGATACAGGCGCGAGTCGCACGGGCGAACATACTCAAGGGCGAAGCGGGGCCGCGTGTAGGTGCCGTCAGCGCGAAGGGTCTGCTTCGTCACCAGCATCAGCCGAAGCCGCCACAGAACATAGACGTTCAGCCAGCACACGATGCTCATCCCGCCCTCCATGGGTCTTCCGCCCCGCCCACGCTTAACGGCTTGGGTCAGGGTGCTTCTGATAGGGTTCCGAGAGGTGGAGCAGGGCGGAAAGCTGGATTGGTCTTCGCATGGAAGCGCCCGGCCTTTTCGGTTGGGGCCACCCGTTCCGTTGATCCGCGCAAAAGCCGGACAGAACGCGGCGTGTGGTAAACCCATGCGAAGGGTGGTCGTGTGAGGCAGGGCTTGATACCTGCTTTCCGCCAAAGCACCTCGCAAGCGGGGGCGGGGCTTGGGTCCTTTCGAGACGCGGACTGGCTTGCGACCGACCGCGCCCTACTCGTTTGCCGCGTGTCCTTCCACGCCGCTCACACGATACTGGTGGGCCGGAGCAAATTGCATTTTTTGCAAAGTGCTCGCCCGAAACTCACGATCCCCGCTCTAGCCGTTCCCGTGGGCTCAGGCATAGGCTGGAATCACAAGGCCCAGAGCCGCTTAACGCAAATCTCCGAGCCTTTCATTACGGAAATGCACTGATTTGGAGGGGGTGTCAAGCCCGGTCGATATAAACGGCAACAGGGTCTTGATCGGTGCCGATGACGTGCGGGCCGCAATGTCCGCCGGAGTTAGCGTTCATCGACAAAAACACTGACTGAACCGTGGCCACGTCTTCCAATCCGGCCCCGTCAAACCCAGCAGTCACAACAAGGGCGTCCATGGGGAATTCCGACAGGCGCGCGATAAGCTCGGCAACCGTCACTTCCCCTCTCCTTCGTTCAGGATATGGTCGATCATGGCGGTGAAGGTCGCGCGGGGGTCTTCCTCGTGGGCGTCAGCCCATCCCGCCTCAATGGTGTCCGCATCCGGCTCCCTGATGGCTTGAAGGGCGGCGCGGACAGTGGAGCTGTATGTCTCCACGGCACCCGCCTTGGCCTCGGGCTGGGCCATGATTGTCCCGACCCCATCCTCGCTCATGCCCTGTTCGCGCATTTCGTTTGCAGCAATCGCTATGCAGGCGCGCTCGATCACACTCATGCCGCCGCCCTCCGCTTGGGTTCGTAAACCTTGTCCTGCATCGCGTTCAATCCGTCCAGCAGCAACACCCGCTTGCGCTCCCATGAGGTGTTGAACCGGCCCGCCCGGCGCTGGATCACCCATTGGGGCCAGCTATCCAGCAGGACAACGCCGTTGACCTCGTTTTGTTGGTCCGTCGTCATGGCGCGGTTCGCCGCCTTGTATCGCTCCAAGGCCCGGTGCTGGGCGTCCTCCTGGTCTGTCATCGGGGCAGGCGTCCGGCCCATCGCGCTATCCCAGATGGCCGCGATCTCCCCGTGCGTCATGTTCGTGAAGCGCAGGTTCCGGGCGTCCACTCCTTCCGGCGCGCTCAAGTCCTGTTGCGTCGGAACGGTCGGGCCGCAGAGCTGGGCGCGGTTGTGGTCCTCCCGATACCGGCAGGCCGTCCGGTGCTGATCCTCGCTGATCCAGCGGTTCGCCAGCATCACGTCAATCGGGTTGGTGGCCATCATGGGATCAGCACACAGGGCCGCTCGCTGCGCCAGAACAACCGGGTTCGGCGGGGGCGGCTTCAGCTTCCCGCACTCGTAGCGGTCGCCCTCCTTGCGCGGCCTTCCGCCCCGTCCGGTGTTCGCTCTCGGTGAGGTGCGCTTTCCCATCTATGCGGCCCTTTGTGGTGTGGTTTTGGTGACTTCGGCTTCGCCTTCGTTCCCGGCGGTGCTGTCATTGGCGTCGCGGGTCATGCGGAGGCCGAAGCGGTCTTCAATCTCCCGCCACGGCGCTTCTTTTTCGTCAGCGTCGTCAGGCAGCCACACCTTGGCCATCGCGACACAGCAGGCCCAGCACCAGCGCCAAGCGAACAGTTCGCCGTCGAGTATTGAGACCTTGTGGCGGTGGCGCTCGCCCTTCTCGATTGGGCCACCGCAGTTGTGGCATTCACAGTGAGGCTTCGCCGCCGTCACCATCTTGTCGGACAGGTCGCGGTCACCCGGATCGCCGAAGTCTCCTTCAAAAGGATTGTATGCGCGGACATCGCGTTCGAACTCTGAAAACAGGTCGGTCATGCTGCGGCTCCAAACAGGTCAGGCTGATGATCCATCTCGGCATCCAGAGCCCGGCGGTCGGCGTTCGCGGCCCAGGTATCGAGGATCGCCGCAAAGTCCGGCTGATGGCCCCGGCGAGCCTCGGCTTCCGTCCGGTGAACCGCTGCGACATGGCGGTAGAAGTCCGGCGTGGGGATGAAGTCCCTCATGCTGCCCTATCCTTCGGTCTGGTCGAGAAGGGCCAGCGTCTCTGTTGCGCGCTTGGCCAATGCCTGCCGGTAACGGAGGTCCGATGCGATCTGTTCGAGAAACACGCCCGGCGTCGGCTTGTGACGGTTGGTCGAAAGCAGGTAGCGATCCACCCCAGCCCGCATCAAATCCTCGGGAAGGTGGCCTAGCAGGCGCAACCAATCCGCCCGCAAAACCCGCGCCTCGCCAGTCGAAAGCCCCCCGTGCCAGTAGTGGACGACCATGCGCTCAAACTCGACCGCGAACACCTCCGGGCGGATCGGCTCAACCATGCTCAAGGCCATCCGGCATTCATCCCGCAAGCCGGAGGGGCGGGCTTGGGCCAGTTGGCGGGCTGTCCCGCTCGGCAAGGATGTCAGACCAAACGCTGCGGGCATCGGAACGGGGGTCGGAGCGGTCATTTCGGGGGTTTCTCTGCGGTTCGGGTGGGGGCTCGTCGGCCCAGCGGCCTTGGTTCAGCCATGTCGAGGGGTGACACCATTCGCGGTCCGGGGGCTTGGCCCGGCGGTATTGGTCGATAGCGGCTAGCACGGTGTCCAGCGGGGGGCGGTCCTTGGCTTTCGACCAAGCCGCAGCCGCTGCCTTTTTCCCGATCTTGGCGGGGTAAGCCTGCCAAAACGCCTCGAAGTCGGAGCCGTCCTCGCGCGTGGGATATATATCTCCACGTGGATGGGGGCGGGATGGGGGGGTCCGGGGGGGAA